>Ga0153915_10000279_pt1 | contig 46414 bp, 35 predicted proteins | sample Opewatmetagenome_2_FD_107003 | JGI IMG/M metagenome (GOLD analysis project Ga0153915, IMG submission 107003) | Freshwater wetland microbial communities from Ohio, USA - Open water 3 Core 3 Depth 3 metaG | ecosystem: Environmental > Aquatic > Freshwater > Wetlands | place: USA: Ohio, Lake Erie...
CAGACCGTCAAAATCTTATGGCTATCCTCAAATGAGAAATCTTAAAGTTTTGCGAGTTTCGCGTTTTTTGCGGTAAACCCCTTGTGGAATTAGAACGTTTGTGCTATAATGTTATCGCCATGACTTCCATTTCCTTCCAACCAATTTGCCTATCTCTGCACTTGCCTGCTCGTCATCAAATGGCTTTCGTTCCGTTTCGTTCAAGGAGCATACTTTGCGACGCAGTATCGCGAAATTTCTCTGGGAGCGATATTATGCATGGCGGATTTACCCGCAGTATTGAGGAAGTTGTTTGTCCGAAACATCGAGGGCGCTTTGAGCCCGAAGCATCGAGGGCGTTCTATGCCCGAAGCATCGCGAGTGCTTTTTACGAGCGATGAAGAGTGCTTTTTACGAGCGATGAAGAGCATTCTTTGCGAGCGATGCAGGAGCGTTTATACAGTGTCTTCATGTTTTCACTGCTTTGCGACCATGGGCGGATGGTTTTTGTCCTTCGAAGTCTCGCGCACGTTTTTACAGTGCCTTCATGTTTTCCCTGCTTTGTGAGCGAGATGAAGGCGTTTTTTGCCCGCATTATCGCAATTTATTTTTATGAGTGACTTATGTGCGCTTTTTGCCCTCTGCATCGCGAGCATACTTTGTGCGCAAGGAAAAGTCAGGATTTTAATACTTGTAGGTTACTGTAGGATATGAATTGAATGCAATTGAATTTTTTAGGTACAATTCATATCAGGTCAAGGTACTAGGCATGCCCCCAACAATTTCACTTATGCTAACACCGCTATTAAACCTATAAAGTCTGCCCCTGGCAGACTTCGAAATAAGGGAGTAATTATTTACCTTTGTGGTGAAATGATATTAAACCCCAACCACCTCGCTTGAAAAAAAACGGGACCAACGGTCCCGGCTACTATTTATCTCTTTCTGGGATTGCCCCCTTCTCCCATTCCACCACCGCCGAGCGGATCAGGTTGCGTACCTCCTCATCAGGCACATCCTTCACACCAGGATACTTCTCACCATCCAGGGTGACCATCACTCCGTGATCGGGGGCATCATTCACTGTGATCCCCCTGTCATCAAACGGGGTATCCTCAATCATCTCCTGCAGGATATCGTTGATCTGCGTGGCAATGCTTTTAAACTCAGGTGCTGGTGTTGAGGCGGGATTAAGCATGCCCCCCACCACATCCGTCAGCTTCGTGCTGACCGGTTTCACCTCTTCCACGGATTCGGCCATGAAAGGAGGAATATGGTCATATTGAGCTTCTTCCAGAACAGATTCAGCTGGAAGCCACTCATTTTCCTCGGAAGCTTCCTCGGTTGTAGAGGTGGCTGGCTCTTCTGTTGGCAGCAGTCCGGGTGAAGTTTCGGTCAGCCATTTTGCGAGCACAGTGGAGGAGAAAGTCAGCCTGCGGAACTGGGCAGGATTGAGCTCATTGGCAGCACTGAAGGTCTTGCCATTCATCCCAACCACCAGATCCTGGGTTTGCTTATCACGCATCAGACGGGCAACTTCAGCCAGGTTCGGGTCTAGTCGAGTGACATTCTTCCCTTTGGAGATGGTCCCACGTGCCACACCCTGCAAGTACCAGATAATCCCCACCACGGCTGCTCCCATAATGAAGAAGAACCCTGCTAAAAGTAGTGTAGATAATAATGACACGATCAACCTCCATTCGAAAAGAGAAATGGCTGGCAGTGAGGACAAAAATGAGTGCCACGCTGCCCAACAATAATCCGTGCAATTGGCGTGCCACATTCGGGGCACGGTTCACCCGTACGCTGGTACACCCGGAAATAATTCTGAAAATCTCCACCTCGATAGACCCAATCGATGCTGGCACCGTTCCTGGCAATCCCATCCCGCAGGACGGTACGGATACTCTCAAGCAGGCGCTCAGCTTGCTCCATGCTAAGACGGTTTGCCGGAGTGAGCGGGTGCAGCTTTGCCAGGTTCAGGGCTTCGTCAACATAGATATTCCCCAACCCCGCCAGGAAAGACTGATCGAGCAGCAAGGGCTTGAGCTGCCGGTGGGTGGCATGCAGACGAGAATACAGGTTCTCTGTTGTGAGACCATCGTCCAGCGGCTCGGGACCCAGATTTCCCACCACCCGGTCCACCTCATCCACCAGCCAAACCCGACCAAACTTGCGAGCATCATTGAACACCAGCTGGATATCACCATCCAGCTCGAGCACCAGCCGGTCGTGAGTTTCCCCGGGGGTTCCGATGGATCTCACCAGCAGGTCGCCGCTCATACGCAGGTGATACAGCAGCCAATCACGAGTAAGCTGAAAATACAGGAACTTCCCCCTTCTTCCAACGTCTTCAATCACCTGACCCGCCAGGCGGAGCTTGAATTCACCGGGGGATGGCTCCACCAGACTGCGCTCCCATAGCAGGTTGGCACCCAGGATGCGTCGACCAACCACGGCAGGCTTGTCTCGCCCACCCAAGCGCAACATGCGGGCGATCGTTTCTACTTCGGGTAATTCAGGCATGCTCAGCTTCCATATTCGGTACCTGATGAACAGTAAAATTATAGCGGCACGATGGAATCATAACTAGCTGAATTCATCCTTCAATATGCTCATCACCAGCATATCAATATACTTACCGTCCTTAAATTCTGCCTGGCGCTGCTGTCCCTCATGGGTGAAGCCAGCCTTTTCATAAGCCCGGATGGCGCGTGGATTATTCTCAAGCACCCTGAGATAGATACGATTCAGGTTCAGGGTATTAAAGCCATGCTGAACCAATAAACGCACTGCTTCAGTCCCAAAACCCTTGTTCCAATAGCTCTTATCACCGATCATAATGCCAAACTCAGAGCTGCGGTTGCGACCGTCGAGGTTGAAAAATCCACAACTGCCGATTATCTTCCAGTTACCCTTTCCCTCTTCTTCGACTTGTTCGCTCACTTCTATAGCCAGATTGTGTTCATCGGCTGGGTGCGCACGCATCTTCTCGAACCAATCTTCTTCATCTGCCATTGAGAAGGGCAGGTAAATGCCGATTCCCTGCCGCACTTCCGGATCATTGATCCAATTAACAAAGGTAGGTAGGTCATCTCGATCAATTGCTCTGAAGCGAATCCGTTCCCCAATAATCATCATACCTCCTTATTGTACTGCCCCAGCGCCATCGACCAGCTTTTCCACTGCCTGGAAAGGTGATATGCGCCGCTCCTGCATATCCTCCAATACCTGCTCGTATGCGCCGGCAGGCAGCCTGGCGCGAAAACCTTCCACCAGGGTGTTTTGCAGCAGCAAGTCCAGCTCGGTCTGCAAACGCCCGCGTTCCCTCTGCTCCCAACCGCCGGTCGCATCGAGGTGGGTCCGGTGATTGGCTATGGCTTCCGCCAGCTTAGGGATTCCCGTTCCATCAAGCGCCACGGTGCGCAGAATGGGCGGTACCCATAACGTCTCAGAGGCATCGGGTGTTATGGGCTGACCCGGAACCATTTCAAGCTTCCCATGGTGCATGAAGCGATGCGGTAGCGGGTGTGCCAGGTTCAGCGAGCCGCGTAGGGCTCGCTCAGTATTCTCCACACCCGGGAGGTCAGCCTTGTTCACCACGAGCACATCCGCGATCTCCAAAATCCCTGCCTTGATCGCCTGAATATCATCCCCCAGACCAGGGGCTTCGACCACAATGGTCGTATGAGCCAGGCGGGCAATATCCACTTCAGATTGACCCGCACCGACCGTTTCGATCAGAATCAGATCGTAGCCAGCGGCATCCAGCACCTGAACCACAGCGGCTGTGGCTGAGGCGATCCCACCCAGCGAGCCACGTGTGGCCATCGAGCGGATGAATACACCCGGATCACCTGCCAGGTCGCGCATGCGAATACGGTCGCCCAGGATGGCGCCGCCGGTGAATGGACTTGTGGGATCCACTGCCACGATAGCTATTCGTCGAGGTTCCGCTTTTTTGGGGGGCCCGCTCGCTCGCTCGGCAGACATGCTCGCTCCCTTGGCAGGCTGGCGGTAGTAGAGTGCTAGCTGGTTGACCAGGGAGGATTTCCCCGTGCCTGAGGCGCCCGTCACACCCACGAGGTGGGCTTTCCCAGTGTAGGGGAAAAGTTCACTCAAAGCCGATTTTCCCTCGGCAGTGCCGTTCTCCACTTGGGATAGCGTGCGTGCCAGAGCGAGCCTATCGCCTGCCAGAACACCCTGAGCTAGAGCTATTTCGGTCATCCCGGGAGAAGCTAAGCGTTAGTAGCCATGACGGCTTTACGGATATCGTTCACATAAGTATCGCTGAGGGTGCCGGGGCCGTAGATGCCAATCACACCCATCTTGAGCAGGAGAGGGACGTCCTCATCTGGGACGATACCACCCAGGAAAACCTTCACACGTTCCTGCCCATTGGCTTTAAGAAGCTCAAGCACGCGTGGCACCAGTGCCATATGCGCTCCTGAAAGTATCGAGAGACCCACCACATCTACGTCCTCCTGAAGGGCGGCTTCAGCGATCATCTCAGGGGTCTGCCTGAGACCGGTATAAATGACTTCCATACCGGCATCACGTAGGGCGCGTGCCACCACCTTAGCGCCCCGATCATGCCCGTCAAGCCCAGGCTTGGCAATCAATACACGTATCTTTTGCTCGCTCATCCTTCCTCCGTGGAAACATGATTGAAAATTATACCAAAAGGAAGCTAGAAGCGGTTGGCAGTTACCAGTTAGCAATTAGCTATTAGCTAACAGTAATTTGGTAAGAGAAAGAATAGAATCGAAGCGGGGGATGTGAGATTAATGCAGGCGTGATATCGCCTTTGAGAGGGATATATATCAGGTTAGAGGTAGTATATATTCGCAGGACGAATGGGGTACAATCACAATCTCTGTCCATGATTGACTTTTTGGGTATATTTCTGTAAGATGTAGAAAGCGGGAGGAGCGCGGCGAAGACAGATGGTACAGATATACAGACCAAGACCCATGCCCGATGGAGAAAAATACCAGCATGCCTTTGGCATGGTACGCATGTACCAAAAGCACGTCTTACCATTTATAGAAGAGCGATTGGGCTACGCAGCGGTGCATGAGCTGAGCTCAGTGTGGCAGGCAGCTATTATGCCCATCCATGAGGCTGTCCCAGATCAGAAGAAGTACGAAGCTGCTTACAGCAACTGGTTATGGATGGCGCGCTGCAGCCATGACTTCCTGGCTGATCTGCTGAAACACGATGAGGTGGTTGAGTATAAACGCCTGCTCATGCAATTACATAAACGTCAGCACGATAATCCAGATTTAGCAATCTACCGCATGTTCGGAAATCATACCGCTCTGGCAAAGGCGTGGCTGTATGATATGCAATGGATGACGCCGATCGAATTAACCAGCAAAAGCAACGCTCAGTTTACCTTTGTGGTCCAGGACTGCAAGATACTTCAAACTCCCGCGACGGACAGAGTTTGCCGGGTGGACTGCCGAAACGTCGGCACAGTCCTGGCGCACAAGGTGTATCACTTAAAGCGGGTAACAGCTGCCACAGACCACAGCTGTACAATCACGCTAACCCCTATTGAAGACGAAGATGGATAAATAAAAAGACCTCCTCCAGGCATGATCTGCCTGACAGGATGTCTCTTTATATTGGAAATTTTCTTAGCTGATTCGTTCGTATCGCGAAGCGGGCGTTCCGCACACCGGGCACTTACCCTCCAGCGGTCCTTCGTGAGTGTTGCCGCAGACTGGGCAAACGTAGTAATCCACGTTCACCGGTAATTGCTGTGCTTCCAAAGCCGCCAGTGCCTTGCGGTACAACCCCTCATGCGCTTTCTCAACTTCCCATGCCCATCGGAAGGATGTTGCTGCACGCTTCACCGACTCGCCCTCAGCGTCCTTGATAAAATCGGGGTACATCGTCACCACCTCATAGTTCTCCCCCTTGACTGCCTCCTGAAGGTTCTCTGTGGTGGATTTCACTCCATCCAGGGCACGAAAATGGTTGTTAGCATGCACAGTCTCGGCGGCGGCAACCGCCCGGAATAACTTGGCTATTTGGGTTAAACCCTCATCATCCGCCTTCTTGGCAAAAGCCAGGTACCTCCGATTAGCCTGTGATTCACCGGCAAACGCAGCTTTCAAATCATCAACAGTTTTTGTCATAACATTCTCCTCAGTATCATCTCAATTACCATGATAAAACCACATTGTTTTCGTCATCCCATGTGGAATGACTCCCTTTATGGTCAACGAATATCCACTATTACGATCGAGACATCCAGGAAAGACATTCTCTGGGCCGATATGTATACGGCCCGTGAGTCAACACGGCTTAATCGACCTGCTCGACCAGATATGACTGGAGACCCATCAACTTGACCTGCCCGATCTGGGCTTCGATCCAATCGACATGCTCCTCTTCATCGGTAAGGATGGAATCCATCAGCTCACGGCTGCCATTATCACCGAGCTCGTATGCCAGGCGTATACCTTCGTTATACCCTTTAACTGCCCCATACTCAGCAGCCAAATCATTGTCGAACTGAGCCTCTATATCCGCACCAATGTTGATCTTCTTCAGGTTGCTGACGACCGGTGTTCCATCCAGGAACAGGATGCGTGCGATCAATCTTTCAGCGTGTTTCATCTCGGTAATCGCCCGTTCCTCGATGGCTTTATGCAATTCCGCATAGCGCCAGTTATCGCACATCTCCGAATGCACCATGTACTGGCTGATAGCTGTCAGCTCATCGGATAAAAGGTTATTTAAAGCTGCAAGTATCTTCTCATTGCCTTTCATTGTAAATTACCTCCTTTTAGAATTTAATACATCAGGGAATATGCTTGTTTTTGGTTATTATATAGTTTACCACTTTGGATGGATAGTAATATTATTCCTTGGATTGCATTCAGAAAATAATATCGTAATGTGATTTTTAACAGATTTCCAAAAATTGTCATTCGAGATGGTGATGGAAAGGCTTTCGACCATTTTAACCGCTAAGGTCCCGGCGTCCATAGGGTGATTCTATCAAGTTTCAAAGCATATACAGGTTGAAAATCTGGTAATATTCTCCTCTCAGGCAATCTTACCAGATCCAATAAGGAGGTCGCCTTGATCAGTCGAGACAAGATCGATGAATGGATCCACGAGGTGGAAGAAAGACCGTCTTCCGCGGGGCTTATTATCCGATATATTGCCAATCGATTAAGCGAGCTAGCAAGCCGGGATGAAGAGCTGGCGGCGCAAAACATCGAGCTACTGAGCGGGAGAAAAGTGGAGGAATACGAAAGCCGGATCACCAGTCTTGAATACCAGCTGGAGCTGTTAAAGCGTCAGTTAGGGGGTGAGGTGGTGCTACCAACTGAGATGCCAAGCCCCACACCCATTCAAGAAATGATCAATGTGTTATTGTATACCCCACTGGGCCAAGTGTTACGGGTGGAAATGGATCCCACAGGCTTGGCTCCCGAAAAAGCCATCGCCAAAATAGCAGTGGAGCAGCCTTTGGATGGAATTCAGCCTACAGTGCTGGTAACCAGTACAACGGAAGAGCTGTTGTTTATCTTTGATTCCGGTCGCACGGTGCGGCTGCCTGCGACCCATCTACCCACATCCAATGCGGAACAGCTTGACTGGCAAGGGTCATTCATCGAAGAACCGCGAATTAAGGAGGAACTAGCGGTAATCCAGCCGATTGCCAAAATGCCTATATATGAAACCTGCATCCAGGCCAGTCGGCGTGGGTACGTGAAGAAAATGAAAACATCATTCTTCACCTCTCACCTGGATGAGGACTACATTGGATCAGGTGTAAAACTACGGGCAGATAAAACCTGTGGACTGAATTTTGCTAACAAGGACGACCTTTTTGTCATGGTCAGCCAGGAGGGATACATCTTCAGTATGCAGGCTGAGCGCCTGCCAACGGCGATTGAAGAGGTGATCCGCCTGGGGATCAGCGACCACATCGTGGCGGCATTCGTAGCAAGCCGAAAACCATCGATTTTATTCATCACCCAAAATGGCAAAGCTGTCCATCGAGATACAAGCTGGCTTGAACCTGCAAGCTCGTTTAAGTCAAAAGGTCAGGCAATCCTCTCCAAAGAGAGGCGTGAAGCAGGCATTCGGATTGTGGGAGCGGCTCCGGTGGATGAGGCAGATTGGGGAGTCTTTCTCCATACAGATGGAATACTTTCCGCTTATAAGCTAAATGACCTTTTTGCGAGGGGTAGTGTTGTCACAGGTCAACCCGCAGTACAAATCCTTAGCTTTTCGGTTTTTCATATGCCCGAGATAAAGGAGTGATCTGTTAATGGCACTCACCAGAGGTCACAGATAAGATGGGGCTAAAAGTAGGGATCGACTTTGGGACCTCAAATTCCGGCGTCGCCATCTACCTGGGTGACCAGGTTCACGTGCTGCCGATTGATAGTAAAAACCTGGTGCCTGAGGTGGTTAAAACCATCCTATACATCACACAGGATTACCGGCATTTCATTGGGCAAGAAGCAGTTGAGCTGTATTACAAGCAAAACATAAACCGGCAGCGTCGCTTTGTAAAAAAGTGGGCTGGAGAGATAGACTATCGTGGCTCTGATATGCATTATGTGCGGGATATTTATGTCTATGTAGATGAATTACAACCGGGCAGGTTGCTACAATTCATCAAGACTGCTTTACGTTCCGAGAAATACCGGGGGACACAGGTTTTCGAGCGATATTACAGCCTAAGCGATATCATCTCTGCCTACCTATCGGCATTAAAACAACGTGCTGAAGCCCTGCTGGGGGAAGAGATTAGTGGGGTTACCCTGGGAAGACCGGTAATATTTTCGCGGGATGGTGAGCAGGACCAGAAAGCCCAGAATACACTGCACCAGGCTGCACTGGACGCGGGGTTCAAACAGGTTGATTTTGAGCTTGAGCCTGTCGCGGCAGCGCTTTTTTATGAATTATCGCTTAGCAAACCCCAAAATGTGCTCATTTTTGACTTTGGTGGCGGCACGCTTGACCTAACAATCATGCGGTTAGGTGATCCACATCATCGAAATGTGTATGTCAATGGAGGGATCAGCATCGCCGGGAGTGACTTCGACCGTGCCATCATCGAAAAAAGGATGTTGGCTCACTTTGGCAAAGAGTTGGTGCAGCACGACCCGGAAATTGTCAACCTCATACATAACTTACCCGATTGGGCTGCCCTGCCAGAACTCTCAACGCCACGCGCCAAAGCCGAGTTGGAGCGAGTAATCCAGGCTGGAGAAGCACCCGTCAGGCTGAAAGCACTCGAATCCCTGATCTTTAATGACCTGGCATTCTCTTTTTATAATATGATTGAGGCGACCAAGATCACATTATCTAGCCGGGGGGTAGCAGTTGCCAGCATGAAAGAAGAAGACCTGGATATCTGGGAGTTATATACACGCAGCCAATTTGAGAAAGATATCCGGGAACATCGCGAACAGATTGAACAAGTCTTGATGGATACGGTTACTGCCTCAGACTTAGAACCTGCTCAGATCGATGCCGTGGTTAAAACAGGTGGGTCGTCAAATATCCCAATGTTCTCAGACATGTTGGGCAGGATTTTTGGCAATGACAAAGTGAAGGCATCGGATGTTTTTAACAGTGTGACTGCGGGTCTGGCGATCAAAGCCTACCAAAAATAATAATCGCGTTGTTTGCTTGGGGAACCAATAATACTCGGTTAATCGAACTCTTAACCTTCGTTTCTTTACAGAAGTTATAATCCAATTAGCACCAACTATATCCGGTATACGTTCTCGACGATATGGTTCCATCTATTCAAGAAGTGAGGGACATATGGGAAAAAAACCAGATTTTGATATCCAGGCAGCACACAAGTACTTCTCGGCTGAATGCTTCAATCGGGCATGGGATTATATTGATAAGCCCATCCGTAACAAAAATGAAGAGGACATGATGCTTCAATTAAGCCTAGCATCCCTATGGCACTGGACGCAAAGGAAAGATAACACCTCCACCAATTTATCGGTAGGTTACTGGCAGGTATCGAGGGTCTACGCCCTGCTTCGGCAGGCAGAGAACGCCAAACACTTTGGAGAACTATGCCTGGAAATATCGCAAGGGGAAGCCGTCCAGCCCTTTTACCGTGGTTATGCCTACGAGGCATTAGCGCGGGCTGAAATGGTGGCAGGGAATGAGGATAAAATGGAAAAATACATGATACAGGCGCATCAGGTGGCAGCTTCACTACCAGACCCTGAAGAAAAGAAGCAACTCCTGCGTGACCTGGCGACGATCCGCTAATCCACATAAAGATATCAAGCTTATATCCCCCTCGTAGTTCTTCTCATCAGGGTTCATCCTTTCCAGCATACCTGAGCAGGGTTACAATCCAATTATGGGATTCATTCACCTGCGTTCCCATTCTTATTATTCATTCCTGCGCGGTTTGCCCAGCCCCCAGGAACTGGCGAAAACGGCAGCAGAGATGGGGATGCCCGCATTGGGATTGACCGACCATCATAGCTTGAGTGGGATGGTGGAGTTTCACGATGCTTGCCAGCAAGCAGGGGTAAAGCCCATCCTGGGATTGGAAATCGAAGCAGGTCTGCCAGAAGGCATGGGAGCCATTCAAGCCGGCACTTTAATCCTGCTGGCGATGAATATGACTGGATGGCGCAGCTTGTGCCGGATCAGCAGCTCACTAGCTGGGGATAATGATACCCTCCCATTCGACCAGTTGGCGAAGGAGACTAATGGCCTGCTCTGTCTAACGGGTGGACTGCGGGGTGCTTTGACGAGATTAGTCGCTTCAAAACAGCGCCAATTGGCAGAAGGCTGGATAGCGCGTTTGGGTGAGCTATTCACCGACCGCTTATACATTGAGCTACAGCGTCATGCTCTAGAAGACCTCGAACTATGTGTTAGCCTGACTACTCTGGCTCGTCGGATGCAGATCCCTACAGTCGCCACCCATGATATCCATTACCTAAACCCAGACCAGGCACACTTGCAACAAGTACTGACAGCGATCCGGCTGATACGCTCGATCAAAGAGCTAGACCCAACTGCAATTGCGCCATCCCAGGCAGAATTCCTTACCCCACAAGGGATGACAGAACGGATGTTTAATTTTCCACGGGCGCTCGAGTCCACACTGGAAATCGCAGAGCGCTGCCGGCTGGTATTACCTTTAGGAATGCTCCACTTCCCAGAAGTGCCGCTTCCAGCGGGCATGTCAGGTCAGGAGATGCTACGCCAGAAAGCCCAGGCAGGGGTGATCAGATTGTATGGTCAAATCACCCCAGAACTTCAAGCCCGCCTCGACCACGAATTGTCTGTGATAAGTGAGTATGGTTATATTTCCTTGTTCCTGATCATGGAAGAAATCCTTAACTTTGCCCGCCAGGAGGGTATCCCGTTTTCCTCACGGGGTTCCGCGGCTTCGTCACTGGTAGCTCACTGTCTGGGAATCACATCCCCTGACCCAATCCGCTTGAATCTGTACTTCGAGCGTTTTCTCAATCCTGCCCGGGCGACACCACCGGATATCGATACTGATTTGTGCTCGCGCCGTCGGGATGAAGTGATCCGGTTTGTGTACCGGCGATTCGGGGAAGATCGAGTGGCAACCATATGCACCATCAATCGCTTTCGCAGCCGCTCAGCATTGCGCGAAGTGTCTAAGGCGTACGGCTTGCCACAAGAGGAAGTGAACTTGCTGGCAGATAGCCTGCCTTATCGCTGGTATGGTCCATCCAGCCGGGGAGTTAGCCATGAGGACCCCTTTGCTGAATTAAGTGAGCGTTATAGAACCCCAACTCACCAATCCATATTTAAGGATGCAGCTGCCCTGATAGGCATTCCACACCACCTCTCAGTCCACCCAGGTGGGGTGGTCATCAGCCCGAGTGCACTGACTGACCTGGCACCCACGCAGGTGGCGGCCAAAGGAGTGGTCATCACCCAGTTCGACCTGGATTCGATCGAGCGCTTGGGTTTGGTCAAAATTGATTTATTGGGCATTCGAGGGCTTACGGTATTGGGAGATGTGGTTGAAATCATTGCGAAAGAGAGACCTCTAGTCCAAAGCCATCCCGAAACTTCCATCCTTACTGAAATCTTAGAAACCATCCCAGGCGCTGACCCAGCGGTCAGCCAAATGGTCAATCAGGGACGGACAATCGGATGTTTTCAGATCGAAAGCCCGGGTATGCGTGCCACGCTAAAGGAAATCAAAGCGAGAAGTGTGGACGATATCATGGTGGCGCTATCACTATACCGGCCAGGACCACTCACTGGAGGTCTGAAAGACGCGTTTGTGCAGCGCCATTTGGGTAAGGAGGCAACCGAATACCTGCACCCAACCCTGAGCATACTGCTCGCTGATACCTATGGGGTAATCCTGTACCAGGAGCAAGTCCTGCGGATTGCACATGAGCTGGCAGGCCTGACCCTGGCAGATGCTGATATGCTGCGACGTGCAATGTCACACTTCGATCCAGGTAAGCAAATGCAAACGTTGAAAGAGAAATTTGTAGCAGGTGCCTGGGAGAGAAACCAGGTGCCTGAAGACGTCGCCGACAGCATCTGGGAGCTGATGGCGGCATTTTCAGGATATGGCTTCCCAAAAGCCCATGCAGCATCCTATGCTCAGGTTAGCTGGCGTTCGGCCTGGTGCAAGACGCATTACCCGGCATTTTTCATGGCAGCTGTACTGGCGAATTGGGGAGGCTATTACAGCCAACGGGTGTATTTGAATGAAGCCCGACGACTAGGATTAAAGCTCCGCCCACCCGAGGTCAATCATGCGGAACGAGAGTTCAGCGTCAAGGTGCTAGCTGGGGAGCCGGTGTTGTTCATGGGGTTGGATCAGGTGCGCGAGCTGACTCAGCGCACACAATCTGCGATCATTCTAAACCGCCCGTTCAGCTCGTTTACAGATTTCCTGGCACGAGTGGACCCACGCCCGGTTGAAGTAGAAAACCTGGTCAGAGTGGGAGCATTGGAAGGATTTGGCACGATACCAATACTGCTACACCAGCTTGAACATGGTGGTTGGCAAGGTGGCCAGCTTTCCTTGTTCTCTTTGGGTGACAGTGGTCAAGAAGACTGGAGCCTGGCTCAGAAAGTCACTGCACAGGAAGACCTCCTGGGTACAGGGGTCGTTGCTCACCCGCTGGAGCTAGCTGAGAAGCAGATTACCGCGTCTGGCGCGCTTACCACTGTGGATGCAGCTTCCAGGTTGGAACAGCATGTACGTGTGGCTGGGATGCGCCAAATCTGGAGACGCAGCATCACAACACGCGGTGAATACATCTATTTCATGTCGCTTGAAGACCTGGAAGGCATGTTGGATGTGGTCATTACTGCTGAGGTGTACCGGCGGTCAAAGGCCGCTTTATCCACCCCAGGACCGTACGTCGTAGAAGGGCGGGTGGACCTGGATACGCAGAGGGGAGAACCGTTCATCCGCGCTGAACGAATCTGGGCGTTAAAGTAATCACCAAGTCTACGGGGACTCTGGCAGAAGAATAATACCCTGGCTAGATCTTCCCCAAATAGACCTGCCTGACAAGATCCAACCGGTCTAAAGGAATGTGTAATAAATCCCAGGAAATAGCTAATCCAGCTGGTCCGGCACGCTTAATTGCAGTCAGGTCCCTCCGAATCTGGTCTGGGATCAATCTTGTCACCCCTTCCAGCTCGACCATTTCTACGCCAGCTACAGCTGGCACTGAGCAAGCATCAACTCCAGATTTAACCTCTTCTTCCAACGCCAACGGGGAGAGACCAACTTCTTCGAGTGACCGGAAGCTGGTGGGCAAAGTCAACCCAATGGCTTGACCCATCAATTCGAGGGCGAGTTCTTCACTGAGGTGGGTTGACCTGGTAAGGTAATAGAGCAATCCTGATAATTCAAACGGGATGCCAGCAGGCGCGAGGGTGTGAGCATAAGTCATCAGCTTGATCCAATCAACGCACTCACTCATTGTATTTAGATCTTGACCGACCATATGCGTCAGGTTTGGTGAATAGTAATCCAAACCGATCTCCAAGTGCGCCTCACTCAGTGGTTGAGAGATGAGGGCGAGAAAGTCCCGCACGCTTCTCTTACGAAAGGTAAGGAATTGACCAAGCTTCGGGCTCTGTTCAGCTTGCTCAAGCTTTGGCTTTCCAGTTAATAGGGTTTTAACCAAGGATATGCGTCCCTCTTGTTCAAGAGTGCTACGCAGAATTTCCTGCCTAATTCCTTCCAAATCTATATCATATTCAGCTGCCTTGCGTTGACAGTGCTCGCAAAAGCAGGCCAAACTATTGATTGGATCAGTTGATGGAGATGGAAATCGCACCCGATCCAAGAAAAACCCCTGGTATATTCCTTGACGGATCAATTTGCCCAAATGTCTATAGATCGCGTCTTGCACTGCAGGGTGATTGGGGCAGAAAAAAGTAAATTCAGGTATATCCCGATACCCTGCCACCTTACCACCCATCAAACCCTCCGTTTGCCATGTGGGATCAGATTGAAAATCCTTGTTAGTGGTGAGAAGAGGCTGCCAGCGCAAGAAGCGCATACCCAAGCGTTCTGCTTCCATACGGCAGGCTTCGAGCAAAGGCAAAGGCACGTGCCAGCCGACCAACAGGTGGGTGAATGGCAGACGTTCAGCTGCTGCGCGCAGTTTATTAACCACCAGCTTTTGATCCAACTGAGTCAAATCAGGCGAATCTTCGAGATATTGAATAGTAAGCATGGGAGATTGCATCTTAATCCTGCTTGTTAGCCTCAGCTATTGTAATCCTTCCTGGTTATTTTATCTTTTCCATCCTGTGTAAACGACACATAAAAATCAACAAGCGTGAATTTAATTCTAAAGTCTCCAGTGTAGGTAATAATCCCTGAGTTAATAGACCATAAGGTGATGTTTGTGAGCTAAACCAACAAGCGATTTCAATCGATTAGGATTCCGGAAGCTTCTGATTGAAAAAAGCAATGCCCGACAGATTAACCATATCGGGCATTGTCATTGCTTATTGCTGGATTATTATCCTGTCATATCGTCTAGAGGTTACTTTCCTCATCTTCAACACTGGAAGCATGAGTAATAAATTAGACAAAGGCAAAAACATGATCCGCATAAAAATTAGGGTGGACCATGTTTTTGCCGCTTTGACAAATCATTGAATAGTTTATTTAATTATGATTGGCATATAAATAACGGTGAAATTCCCGGTGGTGAAAGACCAGTAAGCAGAGGAAGAGCTGTTGGCGTAGGTGGTACCAAAGCTATTGACTGCCCGTACATGCCAGTAGTAGGTTGTGTTAGCGGGCAATATGCTTAGACCCACATTGGTTAGAGTCCCATTGTTCGTCCAACCGCTACAGGCGTTGTCGTTGGTGGTGTCGTAGCAGTACTCGTAATTGGTTACACCACTGCTTACCGTCCACGACAAGGTCGGGTTCGAAGGCTGGCTTGTTGCCCCGTTCACCGGCAAAGATTTGTTGAACGCGACAGGCGGGACACCGGTAGAAAAAGACCAGAAAACGGTGCTTGAGCCGTTGGCATAGGTCGTGCCTATGCTGTTGACTGCCCGCACATGCCAGTAGTAGGTTGTGCCAATCGAAAGTCCGCTTAAGACGACGCTGGTTGCCGTCCCATTGTCCGTCCAGCCACTGCAGGTAGTATTGTTGGTGGTGTCGTAGCAGTACTCGTAACTTGATGCATCACTGCTTGCCTCCCAAGATAAGGTTGGGTTTAAAGGCTGGCTCGTCGCTCCGTTTGCTGGCAGAGATCTGTTGAACGCCGCAGGTGGGATGCCCGTCGTGAAGGACCAGAAAGCTGTGCTTGAGCCATTAGCATCAGTGGTACCAAAGCTATTGACTGCCCGCACATGCCAGTAGTAGGTTGTGCTGGCAAACAATCCGCTTAGACCCACACTAGTTGCAGTCCCATTGTTGGTCCAGCCGCTGCAGGCGTTGTCGTTGGTGATGTCATAGCAGTACTCATAACTCGTTGCTCCGCTGCTTGCCCCCCAAGACAAGGTTGGGTTCAAAGGCTGGCTTGTCGCTCCGTTTGCTGGCAGAGTTTTGTTGAACGCTGCAGGTGGAACACCCGTTGTGAAGGACCAGAAAGTGGTGCTTGAGCCGTTGGCATATGTCGTGCCCAAGCAGTTGACTGCCCGTACTTGCCAGTAGTAGGTTGTGCCGATTGAAAGTCCGCTTATGCCGACTCTGGTTGCGATCCCATTGTTCGTCCAGCCAGTGCAGTCATTGTCGTTAGTGGTATCGTAACAGTATTCATAGTAGGTTGCACCACTGCTTGCCCCCCACGACAAGGTGGGATTCAAGAGTTGGCTCGTCGCCCCGTTCGCTGGCAGGGATTTGTTGAACGCGGCAGGTGGGGTATTAACTCCGAGGTAAGCGTACCCAGATTTCACAGTCAGTGTCGGGAAACCAGGAACCTTTGTGTCTCCAACTGTATTTTGGGCGTACACACGGTAGGTTTCACCAGTCACCCATGTTGGATCGGTGTAACTAATCAATCCTCCACTTGTGTTTTGCACATCCAGTGGCACGTCGATCTGCGTCACATCTGTCCAATTAATACCGTCGGTCGACTTCTGTACGACGAACGCCGTCTCACTGAGGGAGGTATCGATCCATGATAGAGTCATTGTTGGTTCATCGAATACCAGCGCACACGGCGCCAGCGGAGGTACCGCCACCAAAACCGGCCGCATCATGTCCATCTCTTCGTGGCTCAGGATGTGGCAGTGGTAGACGTACTCCCATCCGAAGTTGACCAGCGTGTTTGTGACTGGTATCGTCGGGTTGCCCTGCGGATCCACATTGTTGAATCCTATATCCGAACCGAGTGGCAGCATGGGACTCAGCGGACGGATAGAGTTGGGCAACTCCCAGGGTAAGGTCGGGATGACCGGGCGTAATGCGACGATGGTATCCTCCAGCGGAGAGATGCGTACGGTATCCTTCCAGCCCAGCTCAGAGGCGTCCGGTGGGAGGATGATGTTATCCCACGTCACCCGGTTCACCAGCTGCACATCGTACAGGTGGAAGTGGATCGGGTGCGTATCTACGCCGTTATGCGTGATGCGCCAAATCTGCGTTCCATCTGACGCGCTGGAGATGGGTGTGACATTGAGATCGCCGACTGGCAGTCCAGACGCATCGATCAGCTCGGTAGCTGGGTTCACATAGGGATAGAGGACCACGTTCTGTGCCCCTGGGACCGGGGGTTGTGCCTCCACACCCAGGTTGGCTTGCATTCTGCCAAACTCGTCAAAGGTCGTGGCATTCATCTCATCATGGATAGCCTTCGGTTGGAGCGGCATCGTCATCTTGAGATTCGGGGTGCGGAGGGTGTTGAAGGTGAAGGTGCTCGTGTCATTCACACGAACAAACCCATCACACCTCGTCCCGGTTGTTTCGGTGCATTGTCCACCGGCAGCGAAGTTCGTGCCGTAGGCTGAGTTGTAGGCAGCCTGTCCGACAATGATCGGATGTTGCCCTGACTCGAACACGCCAGTGGCGTTGGCGTTGTGGCGGAAAGCTGTTTGGAGTTTTGATAGATTGAAAACAGTGGCTGGGGGATTCGCGGCGATCTTAACCTGCATGATGGTCCGGGTGTTCGGCCCATAACCTGGCAGGATGGTTGGGGCGCCGACTGGGCTCAGGTCTGGTGCGCCGGTGTAGTAGTCATAGGAGGAGATGCGGGCTGGGAACGCGGCCGGGGCATCATTGTACAGAATTAGCGTTTGACCGGCAAACCGCGATAAGTCAACGATTACGTCTGCACGCTCAGCTGGTGCTAGCAGTAATGAGTGTTGATCAACGTTGCCAAAGTCAAATCGGGCTGGGTCAACGATCCACGTGATGGGTTGGTTGGGGACAACCACCGGCGCTGGCAGGAAACCACCCTCAGTACCGATCTGGATCCAACTAGGCCCAACCGGGCTAAGGCTTGTGTCGGGTGTTGGGAAGACGTTCGGGTCGGTTTGGGCAGCGGCCAGTTCAGCAGAGTTTAGCGCCACTTCACTATTCGTGCCGGTTGTTGGGTCAGTTATATACCACTGCAGGTTCCAGAAGCGGTCATTGGCCGCGTTCAGGATACGCAGGCGGTATGTCCTGGGCTCGAGCGTCAGAGTTGGGTATGCTACGCCGTTAACGAGGGGGGTGTCGTTAAACTGCTCCATGCCCACCGAGATATTCGGTGTACCAGGAATCTGCTGTGGCTCACAGAACGGGTCAGTCTGGTACTGCCAGGTGGCAGGGTCGTCCAGGTTGCATGGCACGGCTAAGACTGATGTCCAGTCGTCTGCGGTGCCCGGGATTCCATCGGGTCCTTTCGGATCCATATTGTAGTATGGATTGGCGATCGGTCCGTGCACGGTATCGACAGCCGGTGGCCAGAACCAGGGCCCGTACATCCAACGCCCGAAGGCACTCATACCCGACGGGTCGCCCGGGTTCTGCGCTGGCATGTAAACATGGTGGTACCAGAAATTTCCGTAGCCACCCCAGCGGGCTGTATCCCAGGTTGGGTCCTGGCTGGCTAATTGGGCTGCATCAGGCACGAAGGTGCGGTCCTGGATGACCAGGGGGATTGTGTCAGCTACGCCGGGGATGGTACCACTGTTGATCAGTGCCTTTTCTGTATTGTCGCTGATCAGGTAGCCGGCAGCTTCACCTGCGTATACGTTCAGGCGGGTGATACCCCAGGCATGGTCATGGTAGAACATCAGCCTAGCGCTCTGCTGGTTGGTGTAGTAGAACGTCTGGCAGCCGTCGTCAGCGGCAGTGCAACCGTCCATGTCCGGGACATTCTCCACGCTCACACCCTCAGGCCAGGGGGTGGACTCCTTGGCAGGAGTGATCCACTGGTGGGGAGTACCGTCGCTGATCCAGGGGGTGACGCCGCCATGCAAATGCAGTGTAGCCCGGTTGTCTTTGAAGCACATGTCGGACTTTGGATACTCGCTACATAGAGGGTTGCGTATTTCATCCATTACTGTGCCTTGATCTACCGGGTCAGTCATTACCATCGGGCCCAAACCTGAGCCCATCAATGTGCTGTCGGTTGGCAGGAAAAGATCACCACCAGAACCTGTCGGCAGCAGGTTGTAGAAGACGATACGCACTGGTCGGTCCCTGGTAGCGGAAATGGTCGGTCCCAGATATTGTGGCGGGGTTACTCCTAACCATGGCGTAACACCATCGCTCTGCATAATTGGGACCTGCGTACCGTCCAGTAGTTCGTTCGTAAGTGGGAAGTGCTGGCTGATTCCAGCGTTCGCCGCGGTCTCCAGTTGCACGTAGCCTCGCACCAATGTCGGGGGCAGACTGGACGAGAAGCTTGTCCGGTATTGCACCAAACCGATCACGTACTCGTCAGCGACGGCACCATTGTAGGTCTTGACTTCGGGTACCCCAAGCGGGATGTATTTCCCGCTCGTTGGACAAGCCGGTGGCATGCACAGACCAGGGAGTGGATCGGTGAACTTCTTGATGCCGCCTGGTGTGACATAACCTGAGCCACCCGCGGTTAAATTAATCGCGGTGACTGCACCAAAGTCAGTGAATGCAGTGGCGATAGCTCCACTGCCGGTACCCGTCTGGTCAGTAATTGCTACTGAAGGGGCGGATGTGTACTCAGCACCGTACGAATTAATGGTGACCGCAGAGATGGAAAGTGTAGCGGTGGCGATTGCCTCCGTGAATGTGGCTGGGTCATGATTGATTGGATCGAAGAGCGTGCCATCGCGTATGAACACATGCGGAGCTGAAGAATATCCTGATCCCGAATTAACCACCTCGACGCCGGTAACAGTTACCGTTGTCGCAGGGGCAACTGGTATGCAGCCTGTCTCGACACAAACAACATTTCCGCTTGCCTGGACGCCATTCGGATCATCTGGAAGGTCGAAGTCAACAGTTGGGAAAGAGTAGCCGAAGCCAGGATCAACCAGTGTAATCAAATCGACGCCCCCATAGGAGGTAGCTGTTGCGCCTGTACCCCCACCACCAGTTAAGGTCACCACAGGCTGGGTATAGCCAACTCCTGCATTGGATACAGTGATGGCAGTGACCACGCCCGAAGTCGTAACCGAGGCGTTAGCGGTGGCTCCTGTGCCCGCGCCTGTAATGGTAACCGTCGCTGTTGTGTAACTGCTTCCAGGGGAAGTGATGGTGACGCCAGTCACGGCACCGTTCACCCCCACTGAGGCAACCGCTTCAGCCCCGATGCCATCTCCAGTGATGACCACCTGGGCGTCTGCCAGCGTGAACGGGCTGTTGGCCCAGTTGGAATAGGGTCCAAAGTAATGCGGGACCTTAGTTTCATCTGTTGGGCTGGCCGGCGCGGCTGCACCAGGTTGTATTTGGCTTGCACTTCCGAGTACAAAGGAAGCGAATACAAGCACCCAAATAAAATATTTAAGAAACTTACGAATAGTCATTTTGATCCTCCTAAGGATTTGTAAAAATGAATTTTGGTACTGCCGATGAAAAAAGCCTGATGTGTGCGATTTTTGGAGCTGATTTTGTTACCTCCTTATTTATTTGATCCCCTGTGTGCCTCCCAGCTAAGTTTGGGTTTTTTATCTTATTGTGGTCATTGCATTCACCGGTAACTGCATTCGAGCCTATGACCTGGAACGGTCGCAATGAATTGGTGGTTTCTATAGACTTGAGAGCCTCCTCTGGCGACATTACCGTTTGAAATAAAATCAACACGGGAAGTGTGGCTCACCCGAAGTCGGCTGTTTTCTCAAAAGCGAGGCGTGAAAATTTATTACTGAAGTATCTAAATTGGATATTGATCAAAAGGAGGTCATTCCCCTGATATGATGACCTAAATAATGATCGAGAATTGAATGAATTAACCTTTGATTCTATAACTACTGCCATAAATGATTTCAGGGATTGTTAACAGACTGGTCATAAAGGTTATTGTGAGTGGCGCGGCTTTTCTTTCCCAAGATCGCCCCGACACAATCTAGCAAACGTTCAGGGGCAATCGGTTTTACCAGATAATGAGTACTTAATCGCTTGTCCTCATTTTCTATCTCCGAGATTGACTGGTCTGTTAAAACTACGATTGACATATATGGGTAAATACCGAGGACTTTGGGAAGCAATACAATTCTGGTCTCTGGAAGATTGATATCTGAAATGATCAGATGGTATTTGCCAGATTGAATTATGTCCATCGCTTTATAAACACAGTCAGTTGCAGTGACGAGATAACCAGCGCGTTGAAGGATCAGCGCAATGGATTGGCGTAAATTCATGTCATCTTCGACCAGAATAATTAATTCACGACTCATGGTTATATAGCCAGACTAATCCTGTTTTTATTTTATAGAAAATAATGGGATGAAGAATTTGAAATTGTTGGCGTATATTGGTTTCGCACCAATGGTTTAATTTAAATCGAAAGGCGAGCAGTGACAATTACTGCTCGCCTTTGAGGAATTATTTAGAATAGTTTTTACACAACCAGACGATAACCAACATCTCGAACGGTTATGATTAGCCGAGGATGACGCGGGTCAGGTTCTAATAAGCGGCGAATTTCATGCATCTGCCAACGTGAGATTTCGCGTGCTTCTGCCCGGCTTAAATATTGGTACCCTTGTGATTCCAAAACCAACTTCTCATATGTCACAGGTTGTGGAGAATGGCGAACTAACGTGACCAGAAAATCAAAAGTGGAGGGAGGTAGAGATGTGTTGCACTCTTTGAATTGGGCAGAATGAGTATGTCGATCCAATGTCAAGGGTCCACATATTAAATATCGTGCTGGGTCCACTGCAGGAGTATTTGTGCCAGAAGAAACCCCTTGAACATCCTTACCATCAATGGATTGTAACTCAGCCAATAAACTCTGCAATTGGGTGGTGATTTCACGGCGTCGTTTAGGTTTTTGTTCACTTAGGATATTTTCCACCCGGCTAAGGATGTTTTCAGGATCGATCGGTTTTAACAAGTAATCCCTTGCCCCCGACCTGACAGCCCCAATCGCGGTATCCAATGTGGCATGAGCCGTCAAGATTAGGATAGGCATCTCAGGGTATAAATCCTTTATTTGGGGTAGCAGCTGAATGCCGTTTTGATCGGGAAGTTTGATATCCAGGAATGTCAAATCATAAGCCCCGGCATGTAATAATTGGATGGCTTCGGCTGCATTCGAGGCCGTGGTAACGACATAACCTGCTCGCTGCAAGATCAGCCCTAGGCTTCGTCGTAAATTGGGTTCATCATCGATTATCAGGATGGAGTGATTTGTACCCATGCATTATTCTCCGCGTTTCTTGTTTACTATCCAACAAGGGGTAGCCAGATGGTAAAGCTTGTTCCCTGACCAGGCTGACTTTCAACTATGATCTGCCCACCATGTTTTTGAATAATTCCATAACAGATCGACAGCCCCAACCCCAAGCCGGATTCCTTTGTAGTAATAAAAGGCTCAAAAATGCGGGGCAAGATTTCTGGCTTTATACCCAGTCCAGAATCGCTAATAACTATCCCCACCTGTTGCTTATCACTGGCAGGAATCATATTTACAGATAATATTCCCCCAGCGGGCTGCATCGCTTCGATGCCATTCATGCAAATATTTAGAAAAACCTCGATCATCTGGTCTCTAACACAGTTTATATAACAACTTTTCAAACCCGTTGAGGTTTGCCAGACCACTTGTGAATTGTTTAGATGAGGAGTAATCAGCGAATGGACTTCTTCTACGATTTCCATAAGGTCGTGGGATTGCATGGTCTGAGCAGCTTGTGGTCGATAAAGTTGGCGTAATTGTCCGACAATATTCGATAGGCGTTGGGTTTCTGAAAGGGCCATCTCCAAAGGTTCAGCATTTGTGGAATCGGATTCAGTATCTAGCTGAATGAGATAAAGGCAGTTTTTTATCGTCTGCAGTGGATTGTTAATCTCATGAGTCACCGAGCCGACCATACGACCAATGGCGGCATGCTTTTCGGTTTGAATCAATTGGTTTTCATAATTCTTTTTCTCGGTGATATCAGTACAAGCACCGATCCATCCGGAGACGTAACCATCCTTATCTATTATCGGCACGCCGCGAACGGCGAAGTAACCATATTCCCCAGTGTGACTTTTTATACGATACTCAGTATCATAGGATGTTTTGGATTCAACAGCACGAGCCCAAATTTCGGCAGTTCGTTGTTGGTCAGCAGGATGTAAGGCATTGATCCAGCCCCTGCCTAGGAACTCTTGCTTGCTCTGCCCAGTATAGGCTCTCCAATTCATATTATCCTCAACCACCTCACCATTTGCGTTAGTTTGCCAAACAATCTGAGCGGTGGCGATGACCAGGGAGCGATATTTTTCCTCACTTTTGATGAGCGCATCTTCAGCTTGTTTATGTTCAGTAATATCTTGCCGAATTGAAATGAAATTGGTAATTTCTCCAGTTTGGTCAAAAACAGGAGTAATGGTTTGCTCTTCGTTATACAAACTGCCATCCTTTCGGCGGTTAATTAGCTCACCGCGCCAAACCGTACCTGCAAGGATGGTACTCCATAAGTTTTTATAAAATTCCTGATCCTGCTTGCTAGATTTGAGGAAGCGTGGATTTTGACCTAATATTTCTTCCTTCGCGTAACCCGTCATCTGGCTAAAAGCCGGGTTAGCCCATAGGATAATACCTTCCTTATCAACTAGGACAACGCCGTTGGCGGCTGCTTCAAGAGCAGTGGTCAAGACGACGAGCTGCCTCTCTGCCTGCTTGCGGTCTGTGATATCGCGTGCAGCCGCAAAAACCCCACTTACATTGCCAGTTTCGTCGCGATAGACTGAGGCGTTGTACACCACAGGTGTAGAATGTCCATCCTTGTGCTGAATTTCAAGCTCGAAATCTCGCAGCATTCCAGATCCAAATACCCGCTGATATCCAGAGCGAGCTTTTTCAGGATCAGTGAAGTAATTATGAAAATCCATACCGATCAGTTCTTCGCGCTGATAACCTGTGATTGCCTCAGTCACTGAGTTCACATCACCAATTTTGCCATCCGGAGTGATCGTTGCCAGAGCATCAAGACTGGCTTCAATCAAGCTACGATTGTATGAGTTTAACTGGCGAAGCTTTAGTTCGGTTTGCTTACGTTCGCTAATATCACGCGCTGCGGCGAACACACCTGCAACCTTTCCAGACTCATCCCGATACACAGAAGCATTGTAAACTACAGGTGTGACGTGCCCATCCTTATGCTGGATTTCGAGCTCATAATCCCGCACAGTTCCCGTTTCGAAAACCTGCTCGTAACCTGAACGCGCCTTCTCAGGATTTGTGAAATAACCGTGGAAAGCAGTCCCAACTAAAACTTCGCGTGGATAACCTGTAATGGCTTCAGTAACTGCATTCACATCACCGATTCTTCCATCCGGCTTAATTGTAACCAGGGCATCCAGGTTGGCCTCGATCAGGCTGCGGTTATAGGCATTCAATATATGCAGCTTCTCTTCCGCTTGCTTGCGCTCGGTGATATCGATACCCAATTCAAGGATAAGGGAAGAGCCATCTACATCGTTGAAGGGAAAGTCGAAAACATCATAATTACGACCATCGGGACCGGTCCACTCCCAGCGATGGTCAGTTCCAGTTTGCAATACTATAAAGGTGTCGCAATTCTCACAAGGCCTACTTAGTCCGAAAAGATACTCATAACAACATCGACCGTGGTCCTCGCCAAAGTGTTCCCTGAAATAGCGGTTTGCAAACGAGACATGGTAGTCCGGTGTCAATAGGATCGTATAGACTGGTAAGATTTCCAGGACGTCATTAAATCGCTGTCGTTGAGCTTCCACCGCCCTGGTTTGTATAACGAGCTGGGATTCTACACGCTTCCGTTCCTCAATTTCCGTTTTTAGCTCAATATTTGCATTCATCAATTCTTGCGTTCGTTGCTGTACCGTCATTTCCAACTTGTCGTGCGCTTTATGGAGTTCGTTTTCTGCGAGCATGCGTCTGGTGATATCGTTATATGTGATTACAATCCCATGATCTTCAAGAGGTAGTGGAGCCGCCGTAACACTGATCCAGGTAATTTGATCATTGTCCTTGCTGATACCCATCTCGACATTTTCGATGCGTCGATTCTCTTTCAGTGCCCGCACACTGGCATATTCTTCTGGCGGCATGGTGGTTTTATCTGTGCGGACCACCTTCCATTGCTCGTCATGGATCAACCTACGCTTCTGTTCTTCCTCCGATATACCTAACAGTCGCGTAGCTTCCTGATTGGACTCTACGATTTGTCCGTTTTGATCAGTAACGGTAACTCCAAGGGGCAAAGTGTCAAAAAGCACACTATATTTCGTCAAATTGATTCGCAAATCATCCTCCATCTGCTTACGCTTGGTGATATCCAGGAAAATGATAGCAAATTGACTGGGAGCAGATCGATAGGCAAAAATTTCATAGTATTTATTTAATGTTGGGGAATAATCTTCGAACTCGACAGACTCACCCGTGAGCATGACTTTCCCGTAAATATTAACCCGTTTATCACCCTCCATAGGAAACACTTCGTGGTAAGTTTTTCCAATCACGTTCTCTTTCTTTAAACCGGTTAAGCGTTCGAAGGCAGGGTTAACATCCAAAAAACGATAATCACATGGCTTGCCATTTTCATCGTAAATCATCTCATGGATAGCAAACCCTTCAGTCATTCTCTCAAATAACGAATGGTATCGCTCTTCGCTTTCCATTAATGCCTGCTCAGCCAGCTTAATCCCGGTGAGATCAACGGTTGCGACACCTACCCCAATAATCTGTCCGTCATTGTCGCGGATTGGCTCCAGGAATAAGTCAAGGTATAAACGCTGACCACCGCTGGTGACCCAACCTTGCTCCCTCAATTCCTTGCCTGTTTCAAGCACCTGACGCTTAAGTCCCATTGTCCAGGCTGCAACCTCTGGCGGGAATATATCGATGTCGGTTTTCCCAATCAGCTCTACTGGATTTACTGTCCGCTGGTTGTATGCCCAGATAAAACGCAAATCCTTATCCTGGGCAGCAACGGTGACAGGGGCGTTCTTGAGCACCATGCGGAAGCGTGCTTCACTTTCACGCAGTGATTTTTCCACATGCCTGTTTTTTGTTATTTCTTTGGCAAAGATTCGCGCAGTGCCATATTCATCGGGAAAGGAGATGGTTTCTCCAAAAATAAATTCTCCTAGCCTCACTTCCCCAACAAAATGAGCATTCGATTTTTTGTTTGCAGTTTTGCACATATCCATGAAATCATCGGGGAGAAAAATACGAGCATCCGTCATTCCCAGCCCAGATAAAGTCTGTTGTGCGGCTCGGTTAAGATAAACCACCTGCCCTTTGCGATTAAATTCAAGAATAGGATTCGGATTCGATTGCGGAAATGAAGCCAACCGACGGTATTCATCGTTCTGTTGACGCAGGGTGGCAACTTCTCTTTGTAATTCTTCAATGGTGGAGGCAAATTCATCCGTATTCATTAAATATAAATCTCCTATGACTACGAGGTGCGCTATCCCCGGTAATATATAATTTTTTGATCTTTCCATGTGGTGGCATTATATTTATAGAGGATATAGTAATAAAATAATAGGCACAATAACAATAATAACATCTTTATTCTAATACATATTTAATCAGATAGTCATCCTGGATATAGCCGGGTATACGAAGCGCCTCCTTCCGACCAGACTGAATCCGACCAACCCTTGCAATGGAATACTAATTATAGGGCGGCGAATTTGGGAAGCTACTCATTCGTACACTTTTTCGCCTTCCGCATCCGCATTTAGGGCATCAGCCTCCACATCTCTGGTAGATGTGATATTTGAGAGCAATTCCCGGTAGTATTCATGTTGAATGACCAGGCTCATGATCTCATTTGTGCCCGTCCAAATGGTCATTAAGCGTGCGTCTCGTAACAAACGCTCTATGGGATATACATTGGTATAACCGATCCCGCCCATCACTTGCATGGCGTCATTCACTACAGCCCAGGCAGTATCGGTGGCAAACTTTTTCGCTTCTGAGACCATTCGCCGTACAAAATTCGAGTTGCCAATAGAATCAACGATGCGCGCGGTTTCATGCACCAAGGCACGCGCCGCATCAAGGCGGGTCAGGCTGTCAGCGATTTTGAAACTAACCCCCTCAAACTCCCGGATCTTCTGCCCGAAGGCCTTCCGCCGATCGGCATAGCGGGCGGAGATCTCCAATGCAGCACGTGCCAGCCCAAGCGCACCTGCAGCACTTGTCATCCGTTCGGGGATCATCATCTGGTTGAATATCTCGTACCCGCCGTGTTCCTGACCGATCAGGTTCTGGACGGGTACTTGCACATTTCGAAAATATACCCGCCCCGTTCCTCCCCCACGCGTGCCCATGAGTCCATAAACATGCTGGACTTCCACTCCCTGCCCACGCTCGACCAGTAGCGTGCTGATGGCCTTATGACCGGAACCATCTTCACTTGAGCGAGCGTAAACCAGGAATAGATCAGCCCCCTCGGCACCCACGATAAAGCGTTTCTGCCCGTTCAAAATATAATAATCACCTTCGCGTTTCATGCTCGTTGTGGCACCAAAGAAATCTGAACCCCCACGTGGCTCCGTGAGCGCCTCAGCGACGGTCAGCCCACCTGTAAGGATATGTTTGAGATACTTATTTTTTTGCTCAGCCGTACCAAAGACATTAATCGCTTCGCCTACAATGGATGGCAAGGAATATAAACAGGCGAGGCTGGCACCAAGCACGCCAATTTCCTCCAATACCAAAACTTCATGAGACCAATCAAGACCACGACCACCCCATTCGAGTGGGAAGCGTAGCCCGAGGAGATGGTGCTCAGCAAGCATTTGAATATATTCACGCGGATAATGGATTTTCTCAGAGTCCATATCGAGCAATAGCTGACGTGTCACGCCTTCGCGCACAATGGAGCGTGCTTCATCGCGCAAGTTACGTTGTTCTTGGGTCAATAAGAGATCAGACATAATTCTCCATCCTTTTTATCGGGTCTGATTGAAAGAAATATTCGCATTATGCTTCTTTCCGATGCATCGAAATTCGGCTTCTTCCTCGATTGGCAAGGCACTCCAGTCCTGATATCAATAACCATCTAGTGACCTGGACAGCTGTATTTAATTGAATACCAATGCTGATAAACTCCTTGAGGCATTGTATCATTATTAACTATATAAGGTTGATTTACATAAATTGTGCATATTAGAAATTGCGCCATGCCTCGACTTACTTATGCACCTAATAAACTGCGTTCAGACTTAACTATGGAATTTTATATTGAATTATAGAGTTAATAAAGCAGAAGGGATATACAAGATGATATCTATATCAGATGTGCTGTGTAAGGCTGGCGCCCCGATTGAATTCCACCACATCTTGTAACCCAAGTAGGACTTAGACCTGTACACAATTGATATACAGAGGGTCGGATACCGACGTCGTGCCAGTACATCTGGCGCTAAGATATCCAGTCTATTCCTTATGTGGGGGATAAATTATCCAGCATGTCTTCGGAATCCACTGAATAATAGCCCAGCTGCTCCACAGCTGCTCCATTATGGGATAAGAGTGAGGAGTAGATACTTATTAATCAACGAGGAAAAACGACATGCAACCCTGTTTATAGCAGGAGAAAATGCTCATTTTATTTTGTCAGGTTGAGAATGGGAGTTACTGCACTCCTATGAATACAAAATGGGTAAACAGAATTTTCAAATGCTTCCTTGTTCACTTGACTAAATGCGAGGGACAGATGCCAGTTTTACCGTACCCTTATCAATAATCCAGCATCATCCATCACTATTGGTCATCCCTTATAGCAATTCGTCCAATAGATCCATCATCTCTTTGTCACCACCTGCGGGAGGCATCCAATCCACTTGGATCACATCCACACCCTGTTCCTCCAGGCTCTTAGCAAACTTGCTCAAGCCAACGTTCACAATTACGAGTGGTTCGGTTAGAAGCTTATCAATTTTCGTCTCCACATCCACCATTACTCCTTTCCCAATAACCAGCAACAGGCAGCTGTAGCCTTGGCATTACTGTCATATACGAGAACGCCTGAGTCTTGGAGCATCTTCATTTGAAAGGTCAGGTCCTGTGGATCATCTCCAGTACCACAAATCGATGCTACGACGGTAAGAGACCCTCCACGCTGTTTGCAAACACTTTTAGCTTTATCGATTGCATCTACTAGCTCACCGACCGGATCCATGGAGGCATTGTATCCGAGGATGAAATCTAGATAAAGAATAGCCATCTGTGGGTCATGGCTTTCGGTGATTATCCGTTGCCGACGCATTGTCCCATCGATCATGGGGTGTGGTTTTCCAACCATATAAAACTCATCCCCCATATCTATAAATGTATGCTGGATACTCTTGTCAGGAGACTTGAGCTTGTTTTTAGGCTCCAATGGGTTGTTAGAATAAACAGTGATGCCAGCATCCCGCAGGATCTGCTGTGATTGGTAACAGAATGTACCACCTGCCAGAATGCCACGTAGATATTTCTGTTCAGGAGACCAACCTGCTTTTTCGTCGAATAACAATTTCAAATCATCCGGAGATAAACACACTTCCAGTGGGATTGGATTGCCGGACATCTTTATCGCCAGCCGGGCTGCTTCATCAATGGTGCGTGCAGGCTTAAGGTTATTCCTCCCTGAAAGAATGTCGGGATCGACCCCGAGAAAGCAACCGACCACAGGCTTACGGCAGCTACCGATCTTCTCAAGCAAATGCTCGAGGGTGGCAGCTCCGGGCGGCTTGGAGATGATCGTGATGACCTTTGTATTTGCGTCCTCCTCAAGTGCATCCAGGACAGCAAGGGTGGTCAAACCCCCGATCTGATCCGAAAGGTCATGGCTGCCTGTCCCGATGGCATGGGATATCCCAAAGCCATGATTGTGGACTTGAGCCGTGAATTCCTGCAAACCTGTTCCAGCTGCCCCAATTGCACCAATGTCGCCCCTGCGGATCGCATTAGCAAAACCAAGCCCCATGCCATTGATCAAGCTGGTTCCACAGTCAGGCCCCATGACCAGTAGTCCCCTCTGTTTTGCCAAGTGTTTGAGCTCAAGCTCACCCTCGATCGAAACATTATCACTGAATATGAATACATTCAGCCCCGCTTCCAGGGCTTTACGAGCCTCCCGGGCAGCATATTCCCCTGGGATTGAGATCATTGCCAGATTGGCATTGCTTTTTATCGTCAAGCCATCTTCCAATGTGTGCAGCTGCGAAACCGGAGCTTCTTCCTGAATCGCATTCAACCACACATCCAGGTTCCCCAGGACCTGATTGATAATACCCATCGAGTCCGCAATGACCGCCACAATTAGGTCATTGGGTTGGGCTGCCTCGATATCAGGATCCTGGATGCCAATATCGAGCAGCAGCTTTTTGTTGGCTGGACTGCCCATCAATACTGCGGTCTGTTGGATTCCCTCCACCTTCAAGATACGAGCATTGACACTCATCAGGAAGACGGAGTCATAATATTGGTTTTTTCGAATGGCGAATCCAGATGGCATTAGGATACCTTTATTTCATAGATCATTTACGCTCATCATACTTGCGCCCAAAAGCGATCAATGCCTTCTTGAAGCATTCCAGCGGGGCACGCACCATCCCAGCACCGATTTTCGGGTAGCCTGGGTCCTTATGGGCGATGGCAGTATCGATGATGGGAGTGATCCCCGTTTGCACCACTTTGCGGATATCGATCCCAAGTGGTGCGCCTGCAAAACCGAGGGCGGGCAGGCGGTAGGTTGGATGATTGGTCACCGTAATTTTGTTCATCTCCCGCGAATAGGCCAGGGCTTGCTCAGGGGTACCACCAACCAGGCTGAGTATCCCGGGTGCACCACCGATAGTGAAGCCTCCCCAACCAACCGTCTCGGTGATCGCTGAATCACCCATATCCAGACCGGCATCCAGCTCACTATACCCAGGTAGATACAGACCATCTACCTTTGGCGAGGGAGCCGTGAACCACTCATCGCCCAGCGAGCTCACCCGAATCCCAAATTCCACTCCGTTACGGCACATGGCAGTAACCACAGTGCTATAATCGACGCCCATTACTGGGTCAGCAATGGCCTTACCACATGCCATAGCGATCCCGAGGAAAATCAGCTCGTGATTGGTGACATACTTGAGAGTCCATAGCAGCTTATCTTTGGGAAGATCGGTTTGCGCCATCGCCACCGCCATGGAATTGGCAAACAGGCTAGAAGCGGCGGTATGCCGGTTATGCAGCTCATCGCCCATCTGAAGCGCCTTAGTAATTATCGGTTTAAGTTCCAATCCGCCAATTGTCTGCAAAGCCTTACGCAGGGTTGGTGCCCAAACATCCCGCCACAGGGTGAGACCTTGGAGGGCTTCCTGGCTGTAATCCCCAAACTGCTGGTTCCCTTCCACCTGGCGGCAATAGGCGCGATTCCCAAAGGTCTTATTCTCGACCACCCAGACAGGCGCAGATGGAGAGATGGTCCCAGCCATCGGCCCGACGGTATGGTGGTGGTGATTAGGCTCTAAACGGATCTCACCTTTATTCAATATGTTACTAGCTTCATCTATGCCAGTTGCCCAACCCTCGTACAATACCTGACCGATGATCGCCCCTTTCTGCGCACCGCACATATGTTGCCACTCAATAGGAGGCCCAGCGTGAATGATCATCTTTCCATTCAGGCCAGGGATCACCTCCCCCGCAGGGGCGATATCCACCAGTATGGGTTCACCCAGCTTGAGGCGGCTGGCTGCTTCTTCATTCGCTATTTCGATCTTCTGTTTGATATCCATAGGAATTCCTTTCGAGTTGACCACTCAGTGCCGTTGAATGCTATTTATTGAAGGTGACGGTCATTCCAGCCAGGAACCCACTCAGCAAGTCCCATCCGGACGAGTGACCCAAGGAAATTAGTTTCTCCGCATGGAGAATGAGTTGATACATGGGCTTTCCCTGTAACAAACCATTGGCAATTTGGTGCAGTGGCTCAACTGTGTGACCATTAGCATGATCCTTCAAAAGGGTATAGCTGATCAGGTTGGTGAGGGGTTTTGATTGCAATATGAAATCTGAATAAGTGCCTGTTGATAAGTTCAGAGCTTTTGGATAATGCTCATGTAAAAATTGTCTTGAGAAAAAGAATCCGCCCAAGAAATCGTCACCTGAAGGTGTCAAGCCGTCGCCCAATCCAACTAATGATTTGGCATAATTAATAATTAGATTGGTATCATTTGCCTTGGATGCCAGAATCATCCCTTGTACTGCTTGCCAAGCTTTCTCAGCCATCCAGCTATTGAGGTTTACTTCCAGAACTTCGTTCTTGTGGGTAGTCATCTGCAAGATTGACGAGATCAAGCAACCTAAACCGGAAGGTACATATTGTGCCAATAAATGGTCGACTATGGTAAGAAGTGATTTAGATAATCTTGATATTGAGACGATATCTGTTGATGTTATGGTCGGTGATTGCCAAATTGGAGCGTGTCGAAAATTTAGTTTTTCATTAGAACTGGTCAAGATAGTATGATCAACAACCTTGTACCAACTGCCCACATTCAACCTGGGCAAGGGAGCAGTGATCTGTATGCCGCGTTGATGCATTTGCCCGGTCGATGGGATCAGCCAACAAAGCTCGCCGTCTTCGCTGCAAAGGTAGGTGGCATTGGTTACGCATGCCAACACAGTCATGTGTTGAGCACTGGATAAAACATCGAAAGCAGTCTCTCCGATCACGAGTGCCTCTATAGGATAATCACGTCTCAGGGAATTCATCCTTCCTGAAGTTGGGGTACCACCATGAATTGGTGGTACCCCATTTTTCACAAATAATAATTTATTTAGGGCTACCGACCACGCCTTTTACGAACCAGTCAACCGAGCCCATTACATCAGCTGATAGAACCTCACCCTCTGCCACACGGATGGTTCCATCCTGATCCACAATCGGACCCGCGAAGACGACCAGAGTACCGGCGTCGATCTCAGCTTGCTTCTCAGCAACCAGGTCTTTGACTTCCTGGGGAACCTTCGGTCCGTAGGGGGCTATGGCCATACAACCGTCGGCAATGCCGCAGCGAAGGAAGATCGGGGTCCAGGTGCCATCCAGGACTGTGGATGCCAGCCAGGTCAATTTACCACCCAGCGTAAAGCCTGTTCCGGAAATCCAATATTCAGGTGCGAATTGCTGAGCTGCCAGAGATTGGAAACCGATTGAGTATACACCGCGCGTCTCAGCGGTCGATAAGATGGTCGCGGGCGAATCGACATGCATGGTAATCACATCGACACCCTGGTTGATGAGAGAATTGGTTGCGTCCGCATCCTTGGCAGCATCTCCCCAGGCAAAGGTGTAGGTCACAATGGTTTGGATATCAGGATTGACGGATTGAGCACCCAACTCGAAGGCATTGATAAAGGTCAAGGTCCATCCCATAGGGAACGCGGCCACAAAGCCGAGCTTGTTGCTGGTCGTCATCTTGCCAGCGGCTAGGCCCATCAAATACCAGCCATCGGGTGGGTTACCATAGAAGTTAGCAAAATTAGCGCCCATTTCCCAGCCACCGGCATGCTCAAAAATGACATCCGGATACTTCTTGGACAGGTCCAAAGCCGGGTACTGGTGGTTATAGGCTGTGGCGATGATCATCTTCGCACTCTGTGAAATCATGTTTTCCATAGTTGTGGTCGCGCCAGCTTCATCTGGCACATTCTCAGCCTCGATGATCTCCACACACGCAATGTTATCCTTAATTGCCATCACGGCATCATGCATGGCCTGGTTGTAACCTGCATCGGTTACAGGTCCGCCATACAGGGCACCAATTGTCAGGCAAGGTCCTTCCGCAACAGGGGTTGTGGTGGGAGCTAAGGTAGGTTCTGGTACAGCAGTAGGTACTACAACCACAGTCGTTGCTGTTGGCTGCACGACTTCAACTGGCGGAGCTTCAGTAACCACAGGAGCATCAGTGGTAGCTTGTGCGCATGCAGAAAGCAGCACGACCGAGCTGATAAAAACCGCGAGCAGGGTATACAGGAACTTATTTTTCATTTCTACTTCTCCTTTTCTTAGGTTTGTTCTAACAGAAACAGGTTTGGTTCGTAAAAAAGTTCTGAAATTAATGGTGACTCCTCCTTTCCAGTATAAATAAAAGCTCATGTATTATTCACTACCTTGATAGACCCTTCCGAGGCTGGCAGGAGCAGAATGTTTCCGGGTACCACCCCAGGCAATGAGGACGATCAAAGTTAACAGGTAAGGGATTGTGTCCAGCAGGAATGGTGAGATCTGGACACCGCTAGATTGCAGTAATAACTGGAACGCCACTGCGGCGCTAAATATCAATGCCCCGACAATGGCGCGTAAAGGGTGCCATTTCGAGAAAATTACCAATGCAACAGCTATAAACCCGCGACCGGCGGTCATATATTCAGTCCAATTCATAGCATAAGCAATAGCCAGGTGAGCAGCACCCAACCCGGCCAGCATACCACCTGCAAACAGTGCCTGGTAGCGGATCAGGTGTGGGTTGCGCCCAGAGGCATAAGCGATATCAGCATTTTCACCCACCGCACGCACACCCAGACCCCAGCGTGTACGGAAGAGCAGCCACCAAACCAGCACAGCCATTGGTATGACCAGATAAATCAAGGGATCGAATTTGAACAAAGAAGTATATAAACGAGGCAGGTCTTCGAGTCCTGGCAAAAGGAACCTGGGCAGACTGTTGATCTTTACCCCCACGAAGGTTTTCCCAATCAAAGCGCTCAATCCGAATCCACAGAACATCAAGGCCAGCCCACTCGCCAGCTGGTTCGCTTTTCGGGTGATCACCAGGTAGCCCAGTACCAGATTCATCAAACCGCCTGCCAGCACGGATACCAGGATACCCAGGTATGGGCTTCCCGTAAGGGAGGTGACCGCGAATCCTGATGAAGCACTTACCAATAGCACCCCCTCCAGACCAAGGTTGACGATCCCGGCGCGCTCATCGATGACCTCACCTAAGGTCGTATAGAGTAGAGATGTTCCAGAGAAAATTGCACTGGAGATAACTCCAAATATAGCGAGTAAAGTCATGCTTTTTTTCCTTTAATGAGACTCGGTCGAGCCAGCACAACGAATAAGGTTATAGCCAAAAGGAGGTTGATGACAGAATAGGGTACTCCACGCGTAAGCTGGAGCAGGTTGCCTCCAGTGAAGATGACTGCTACCACGAATGACATGAGCAGGATTCCCAATGGTTCACCTCCCGCCAACCAGCTGATCATGAAACCCATAAATCCCAGGCTCATGGAAAAATTCAACAGCAATACCCCGTAAAAACCCGAGACTTGAGACATGCCTGCCAGGCCTGCGATTGCTCCACCCACGCACATAACAACGATTAGATATTTTTTAAGCGGAATGCCATTTCGTCGCGCCGCCTGGGCGTTGTTCCCAATAGCTCGCATTTCAAGACCCCAACGGGTATATTTCACGAATAACCAAAATATGATTAATAAAATAAGCCCAATGAGTAATCCAAGATGGATACGCGTTCCAAAGAAAGTGGGGAGCCTGGCAGCGGCCACAAAGTTCGGTGTCTTCACAGTATCAAGGGCTGAGTGCCAGAATCCAAAGATCAAAAAACCAATAATCTTGGGAGCTACCGAGTTTAAAAGTAGGGTGGTGATGGTCTCATTCACCAAACCTATGGCTTTGAGGTAACCCGGGATGAATGCCCACAAGGCACCTCCAAGCATGCCCAGGAATATCATGATTGGCAGCAAAAGCCAGGCAGGTAGATTGGAAAAAGTAAGCGCCCCAAAAGTTGCAAAAGCAGCTCCGATATACAGCTGACCTTCACCACCAACGTTGATCAGACCCACCCTGGCGGGAAGGGCAACTGCCAGGGCAGTGATCAACATGGGAATCATGGCAACAAGGACTTCAGAGAATCCGTAGGCACTGCCCAAGGTGGAGGTAAAGATATCTTTATAGGACTGTAGCGGGTCTTTCCCAGAAATTAGCAGGATAATTCCGAAAAGCAGGAATGCAAGCAGCATCATGTATAAGTAGCGGATGACCAGAATTACTGTTTTATTCTGGATTACTGAAAAACGAGGCAGGGCTTCACTGATTTTCAACATGCTCAACTTCTGAACCTGTCATGAGATGACCAATTTCGTAAACATCGGTATCCTCAGGTCGAAAGATGCCAACGATCCTCCCAGTGAATAGAACGATCAGCCAGTCGGAGAGGGTGAACAGTTCCTCCAGATCTTCAGATATCAGGAGTACTCCTGCTCCATTGTCACGCGCCTGGACCAGCGCCTGACGGGCAGCGATGGCGCTCTGCACATCCAACCCACGCGTGAGATAAGAGGCAATGATCAAACGGGGATCGCCGATCATTTCACGCGCGACAACCATACGCTGCAGATTACCGCCCGAGAGTGAGCGGGCTGGGATGTACAATGGAAATGAAAAACCTAATCTCTGGTTAGAACGTTCGATATCCGCATGGACAGCCTGCCAGTCCATGCTCAGACCACCCATTCGGGCATATTGCCGTGTGCGGGTTATCGCCATGTTCTGCAAGACGGTCATATACGGCGCGATCGACATGGTGAGCGGGTTTTCGGGGATGAAGGCGACGCCACTCAAGCGTTCCTCTTGAATAGACTTATTGGTGAAATCCCGACCAAAGATATACCTCTTTCCGCGTACACAACGGATCAATCCCATGGCAGCGTCCCCCAGTTCTCTTTGACCATTTCCAGAAACACCTGCCACACCCACGATCTCGCCTGGATTAATCTTGAAGTTGATGGCTTTTAAGCTGGTTTCCAATCCTTCTCCATGCGTCCAAGCATCTTTAAATTCCAGGAATGGAGATACTTGTTCTATAGAAGCTTTTTTATGAGTCACGACTGTTGGCCTCAACTTTTTGTCGAACATCAATGAGACAAGACGTTCTTCAGTTGCATCGGATCGCAGGAGTGTGCCCGCCACCCGACCAGTGCGCAGGACGGTGATGCGATCAGCGCACTCCAAAACCTCCTTCAGTTTGTGGGTGATCAGTACAATAGCATATCCATCCTTTTTCAGGCTTTCGAACACTTTGAAAAGTACCTGCACTTCATGCGGGGCGAGCACACGTGTTGGTTCATCCAGGATGAGCAGGCGTGCATCTGCCAAAAGAAGCTTAAGAATCTCGACCTTCTGTAATTCGCCGATAGAAAGCTGTGACACCAAAGCATCTAGATTTACCTCCAGGTTATATCGCTCGGAAACCTGATGGATACGCTGATTGATCCCCTTCACGTCTAACACGAATGGAAGCTGTGGCAGAAATAGAGCTAAATTCTCCATCACATTGAGGGCAGGGATCAATGAAAAATCCTGAAAGACCATCCCAATCTGGATTGCTCTAGCATTATTAGGCGAGTATATCGAAACAGGTTGTTGGTTGATAAAAATTTGACCCGAGTCCAACCGATAAAATCCGTACAGGATTTTCATCAGGGTGCTTTTACCGGCACCATTCTCACCCAGCAGTGCGTGCACCTCAGAAGTGAATATATCCAAGTCGATTTGGTCATTGGCCAGCACGCCAGGAAATGCTTTAGTAATTCCGCGCATTGCTACTACGTTCAAGAGGGAGGAATTTGAATCGGGCGACTTGTGCATGAATTTTCTTCCGTCAGTTACGCAAACGCACCCTCTCCTAGATTGACTCTAGGAGTAGATTACTCTCTATAATAGATTAATAACAATTAATTTATAAGCGTACTTATTGGGGGTTTTCCTGAACGACTCGCCAAGGGATAATTACGCATCATACCTCCGTAGTTTTTACGGATGCAGGATGATTTGGGGATAGAGTCTATCGGAGGGTTATTCGATCATGCCATGCTGGCGTGCATAACGAACCAGTTCAAGCCGGCTGTGTAATCCCAGTTTATCGGAAATATTCGCCCGGTGCCCTTCAACCGTCCGGATACTGATATTCAGATGCTCTCCGATCTGACGGTTTGTAAATCCCTCCACGATCAGCTTGAGGATCTCTGTTTCGCGCGGAGTGAGGTTTTCCACAGGGGTTGACTGCTGAGGAGACACTGGCTTGGGTTCACTTAACAATGACCTGAGCATGGAAGGATCCACATACATGTCGCCGCGTAGGATGATTTGAATAGCTGAGATCAATTCCGTCTCAGCGGCACGCTTGAGAATATAACCTGATGCCCCTGCTTTAATTGCCTCTTTAAGCATGGCTTCATCCTCATGTAATGTCAAAATTAGGATGCGTAAATCTGGGAAATTGGGCTTGAGTTTACGAGTGACAGAAATGCCATCCAGGTCTGGCATGCTGATATCAAGGACCAGGACTTCCGGCTGGTTCTTCTCAACCAGCTCGATGGCTTCGTAACCTCCCGTGGCTTCCCCGATCAGATCCAACCCTATCTCATCGTGAATTAGGGCACGAAGCCCCGCACGGACGATTGCATGGTCATCTGCAATAACCACCCTAGCCATGGCAGGGAATCTCCGCTTTTATCGTAGTACCTTTTCCGAGTGAGCTTTCGATCATAAAGGTCCCTCCGAGCATCTCAACCCGCTCCCTCATTCCAAATAGTCCGAGGTGGTCTTCTGTGCCAAGGGAAGTCGGTATAAATCCTATCCCATCATCTTCAACAATCAAGACTACATGCTGGTTATGCAGGTTTAGTAAAACATCCACATGTTTCGCATGTGCGTGTAGGATGACGTTTGTCAGGGATTCCTGGATTATACGGAAGATGGTAGTTTCCACATCGCTGGGCAGCCGTTTACCCTCCATCCCCACTGCTTCAAAATCGACGGATAAAGTATATTGCCGGTTGAATTCAGCGATGAATTGCCGTAATGTAGTCACCAGTCCAATATGATCCAGGCTGGCAGGCCGTAAATTAACCGCCAGTCTATGAAGATTTTCCTGGATCTCATTGGTTGTGCTTTTTAATTCTTCGATCTTACCGCGCATATCTTCAGGCTGGTTCAAGTTTCGGTCCAGGAGACCCAATTGAACCGTTAATGCAGTCAGGAGCTGACCCGATTCATCATGCAATTCACGGGAAAGGTGGAGACGCTCCTCCTCCTGGGCTTTCATCAGGCGTTGAGAGAGCCCATGTAATTGCTTGTTGCTCCGTCTGAGCTCGTCAAATAACAGGGTATTTTGAATAGCTACAGCTGCCAAATTGGCGTAGGATTGAATGAGCATCTGGTTATCGTTGGTAAAGAAATCTTTCTGCTTGCTGATCAATCGAAGTGAACCTATTAACCGGTTGCTAAACAGAAGTGGGAAAATCGCGAAGTCTTGGTATCCAGATAGATTGAGATCATCAGAAATCGAAGTGCCATCCAAATTTTTGATGATCGGGGATGGCATGTCTTGATAAACCTCAGTTTCTGACCATTTTCCCCTCAAGCCTTGAAGCTTTGAAGAGGGTATCCCATACCCGATGACACGATTATCCCCACCATCATAGTTGTCGCTGGTTTCAATCCAGGCAATATCCAATCCGAGACGTGTAACCGCTAACCGGCATATGGTTTGAAAAATACTTTTTATTTCGAAGTTATCCAGAAAAGTTTTGGACGAGTCATTAAGTGTGGCCAGGTCATCAGCTTTCTGGCGGAGAGCATCTGTGGCTTTACGCCGCTCAATGGTGGCTGCGGCCAGAATGAGCGCAGTTAGAGACACCACTGCCATAAAGGTTTGGAGGAGGACCAAACTATCGTTCTTGGATTCCAAAGAAAAAGGCCCCATGCCCTGTGAAGTGCCCCAGATAGCAATCCCGGATACAATGAAAATGGCCAGTGTGGCTCCTCGTTGACCAAAACGTAAGGCTGCCCAAATTACAAATGGGAAGATCACGTAAATCAAAGCTTGGTGAAAGACCCCAATGGGGGGCATACTGCTAAACACAAACCATGTGACAGCTGCTGTAAGTAGTAAAAGGAGAAATCCTTCAAGGTATGCCCGTCGGTTCATTCTGGAGAGTGGAAAAGTTGTCCAGGTAAGGAGTACGGGGGTGATCACCAAAGCCCCAAGTAGGTCGCCGATCCACCAGGTGGTCCAGATTGGCCAAAAGCTTTGCCATTGCCCAAGACCAGTGATCATTAAAGTCAGAGTCCCGATGCTGGCTCCAATAGTGGTGCAGGCTAACGAGACCAGTATCAATCCGACCACATCCTGAATTCGATCGATCGCTTGATGAAGACCGACGATCTTCCTAAGACAATAAACTGCAGCCAATGCCTCGAGGGTATTCCCTAATGACATGCCTATTGCCAGATTAACTGGTGCACCCGTCAATATCGAGCCCAGCAAGACACCCAGCGTAATCCCCGGCCAATATCTATAACCAAGGATGAACAGGGCTGCCAGGCCAATCCCGGTCGGAGGCCAGACTGGTGAAGTGTTTGCCTGGAAATAAGCCATCATCAGTCCTAATCTGGCTGCGAGGTGATAGATGATGGCCAGAATCAGCACCTTAATCAGGTAAATTAAAACAGGTTTGATATTTGAATTGTATACTGTTTTAAATTGGGTCATGTATTTGTTGAATGAAAGGATAAATGAGATTATAAACGATAAGTGATTAGCTCCATTGCAGGTCGGAATATATGCAGATGTTTCAATGGGTCTAAGAAGACTTTTGTGTTTTCTGATATTCGATCAACTGCACCACAATTGCACGATTAATTAGTAAACATGCCTGGTCAGCAGGTTTGACTTTCACCTATATGGGATATCTTGATGGAATTCTCATAAGTTAACACGAGCAATCGAGTTTATTACCAATAGATCGAGTGGGGTGGAATCTATCTTCATATGTGTGGTTCACCAACAACCTTGCTGTTACGCACCACCCCAAATGATAGGATCACCACGACCAGGATCAATGATGCAGCTCACCACGGTCCACCAAAGCGCTGTCCATGTCCAAAAGAACGGTATGCTTACTGACCATATTCCTCGAGATAGCGACGATGGGCGCGATCGATTTCCTCGGGTGGAATCTCATCCGGCTGACCGAGCTGTAGGGCATAGAAGACTGTGCGGGCCACGTCCTCGACCATCACGGCCGCCTTGACTGCTGCTTCAGGCGTCTTGCCGATGGTGAATACACCATGGTTTTTCATCAGGATGGCTGGGCTGGATCCGATCGATCGGACGATCTCCTTCCCGATCTCGTCCCGACCAATTTTGGCATACGCCCCGACCGGGATTTGACCGCCAAACTCATCGCAGATGGCGGTCAGCACAGCCGGGATAGGCCTACCAACCGCCGCCCAGGCGGTTGCAAAGGTTGAATGAGTATGGACTATGCCATTCACGTCTTGCCGGTGGCGGTAGACATAGACATGGGCAAAGGTGTCGGAGGAAGGTTTGTTATTCCCATCGATCAGCTTTCCATCCAAGTTCACCACACACATCGATTCGGGAGTCAAATCTTCATAGCGAATTCCGCTCGGTTTGATAACAACGAAACCGGTCTCGAGATCCCGACCGCTAATGTTACCTGAGGTCCATGCCACCAGGTTGTTGCGAGGCAGTTCAGCATGCAAGCGGTAGATCTCATCGCGCAGTTGATCAAGCAACATGTTTCACCTCAGTTTTGATCTTCTTGAGGGTTTTCATCACGTTGTTCTCTCCACGTCCAAAATAATCATGCAAGCGTAGGTATTCAGCAAAGAGCTTTTCATATACCTTCTGGTTCTCCTGGATAGGCTTGAAGCTTTCGACTTTGAGATGTGCCATGGTCTGGGCGGCATCGTAAATGGAATCATAGCCACCAGCGGACTTTCCCCCTGCTACCACCCCGAACATGGCGGATCCGAGAGCAGGTGTCTGCTTCGATGCGGTGATCTTAATCTCACGACCAGTCACATCAGCATAGATCTGCATCAGCAATTTGCTCTTCTCTGGTAGACCACCGCAAGCCACCAACTCATGGATCGGGACACCGTTCTGCTGAAAAGTATCCACGATGACGCGTGTGCCATAAGCAGTAGCCTCGATCAGGGTTCGGTAGATCTCCTCGGGTTTGGTGGCCAGAGTAACACCAAGCAGAAGGCCGGTCAGGTCCACATCCACGAGCACTGAACGGTTTCCATTCCACCAATCGAGGGCTAACAGACCTGATTCACCAGGCTTCAACCTAGCTGCTTTTTCTTCCAGAAGCTGATGGATGTCAATATCTCGCTCCATGGCCTCGCGTAGGTAGGGTGCAGGAGTGCAATTCTCCACGAACCAGGCAAAATGATCCCCGACACAAGATTGTCCAGCCTCATAACCGAAGAAGCCTGGGATGATGCCGTCTTCGACGTATCCACACATACCGGGGACAACATGCTCCTCATCGCTCAATACCATGTGACAGATGCTGGTGCCCATGATCATCACCATCCGCCCAGATTCGGTGACAGAAGCAGCCGGGACAGCCACATGGGCATCCACGTTGGCAATTGCTACTGCCGTGCCGGGTCTCAGGCCTGTCCATAAGGCTGCCTGCTCAGTCAGGACTCCGGCGCGACCACCGATAGGTTGGATATCACGGGTCATTTTCTCATCCACGACATTTTCCAGCCGCGGGTCAAGTGCTTTGAAGTAAGATTTATCCGGGAAACCCTCACGCTTTGACCAGATAGCTTTATAACCAGCGGTGCAGGAATTACGGGTTTCTACACCGGTCAATTGCCAGACGACCCAGTCAGTGGCTTCAATCATCCGGTCGGCTGCAACATAGATCTCTGGAGCCTCGTCTAATATCTGCAAAACCTTGGAAAAGAACCACTCGGATGATATTTTCCCCCCGTAGCGATTCAGCCACTTCTGACCCATCCTACAAGCGGTCTCATTAATCTTGTCTGCTTCGGTCTGGGCAGCATGATGTTTCCATAACTTGACCCATGCATGGGGCTTAGCTCGCAACTCCGGCAGGAGGCACAACGGGGTGCCGTCAGACTTGACCGGTAGCATGGTGCAGGCAGTGAAATCGATCCCCACCCCAATCACATCCGATGGATCAACACCGGACTCTTTCAACACTGCCGGGATAGTCACCTGGAAGGTACGCAGGTAGTCTTCCGGGTCTTGAAGAGCCCAATCCGGCTCCAGGAAAATCTCCCTACCTGGGATGGGCAGTTTCTCGTCAATGACACCATGCGAGTAAGGATAGACGGCCGTAGCGACCTCCCGACCATTAGCAACATCCACCAGTACGGCTCGGCCTGATTCGGTCCCGAAATCAACACCGATCGAATATTTCGCCATAATGTCCTCCTCTACAGAAGAATTACTACTTTTAATCCCTCGCGCCTGGTTGCTAGGGAGAACGCATCTAAAGCTTGCTCAAATTGAAAGGTGTGCGTAACGAGCGACCGCACATCCACCCGACCACTCTCCACCAGGCGGATGGCATCCGGATAGATGTGCTTCATACGACGTACTAGTATAAGGGTGAGACCTTTACGTCGAGCGGTGGAAGCTGAAAATGAAGTTCGATCGTCGCCAGGAATACCGACCAGGACGACGCGCCCACCCGGTCTGACCGAGGCAATGGCCATCTCGACCGCCTCGTTCTCGCCCGCGACCTCGAAGGCAACATCCACACCGCGCCCACCGGTGGCTGCCATTACTTCTCGGCCTTCGGTCTCTGTTCCTGCTAAAATGTCTTTGGTTGCACCCAAAGATCGCGCCTCTTCCAGACGGTGGGATAATTTATCGGTGACGATGATCGCCTGCGCTCCTGAGAGTCGCACCAGTTGCAGGACAAGCAGCCCGATCGGTCCAACTCCGAATACGCCTATGCTCATTCCGACCCTTAGCTTGCCGAGGTCGACGGCATGCATTGCCACCCCTAGAGGTTCCAACATGACACCCTCGGCATCAGATAATCGGTCAGAGATGGGGTACAGGCAGCGTTGCGGCCAGACGATTTGCTGGCGTAGAGCGCCATCATGATTACCATGACCGGCAAAGATCAAATTCTCACATAAGTTCGGATCGCCTCTCTGACAATATTCACAGCGACCACATGATATAGACGGTTCGACCGCTACACGCTCACCCGCCTCCGTGACTGCCGTGAACTCGTGTCCAAGGACCAACGGGTGGTCCAGGCGGGCATCACCAATACCACTTTCCTGATACCAGTGCAGATCTGATCCACATATACCGACCGCCTTGACGCGCAGAAGTGCCTCATCTGTTCCGGTTCTCAGAACTGGGGCAGGCTCATTGTGGAAACGTAAATCGTGGGCGGCATGCAGGCGAAGGGTTTTCATCTATATTTATACTTTCTTCAATAAAAACTAAACTACCATGATGGCCGGGCGTTCCATGCCATCGACAACCGTTATCGGCCAGCCAGGTATTTCGGTGAGGATTTCATTATCTTTATCCCCGATCAGTATTGTGTCTTCCGACTTACTTCCAGTGATCGAAGGATTCCAGGCATAGACCTGTCCCGCAGTTACCAGGTCGGTTGACTCGGGGAATCCGAAGTATTCGCGTGGCTCATATCCGGCGGGTCCACCTTGGTGGTGTAAACGCCATTCATCTGGATAACCAGCTCGGATATATTCATCAGCACCAGTTTTGAAAACATCGCCCAATGTGCGACCCGGGCGGGTGGCGGCAATCATGGCGGCGTCGATCCTGGCTACCGCTTCAGATTTATTGCGGATATCATCCGGCAGGCGACCAAAGTGTAAAAAGCGTGTCAAAGAACAGACCAGACCGCTCCATCGTCCGCATAGGACCAACATGGCGTACTTCTCAAGTTTTTTGAAAGTCGGTGGGGGATGGCGGAAAGAGAAGATACGCTCATCAGTGGCGATCAGATTGACGATGACCTGCACTCCCCTCGCCTCAGCCTCGCTGTTTAACCGTCCGGCAATTTCGTGCTCTGTCTGCCCAGGATGGACGGTCATGGCGGCGGCAGCCATTGCTTGAGCACAACGTTGTCCCAGGTCACCAAAACGCTGCCCTTCTTCGGGGGTCAGATTCGCACGCAAGCGTGCTAGCTCTGCTGAAAAATCCTCTGTACCAGGGAAGAAACTGTCCGATCCGACTTTGAGACCACCGATCAAATCCGTAACAGCGTTCTGACTTATATGCCAGGGCGTCACTTTAAAATTCCAACCCTGGCTCACTAATTTTTCTTCTATCTCTAGGCGAGGTGCTTCTATATTGTTGGTAAAGAGGTATTGTTTATCTTGGGTAATCAAAAGCGAAGCATCGCCAAACGTCGAAGCGGTATTGACATAAGAAATGGCACCGCATGTTGCCCAGGCAAAACTACTGACGCGTTGCATGTAGAGTGCATCCAACTTTCGTTGGGTTAACCAATTGCGGATCTTTCTCAACTTCAGCTCAGTCTCACTCAAGGAAATCCCTCCGTTGTTTAATCTCTGCAGGGTGGAAATCAATTTGCCATTGAAGTGTACCCTTCAAGTTTATTTACCAATATCTCACTCCCTTAGTCCTGATCAGAAAGGATAATTACGTCGCAAGGAGCTATAGTGACTTGTCTGCCCAAGGTCTTATCCTCAAGGATATTATCATAACCAGCTGGTAAAGAAATCGTCTGTGCCAACGTGGTATGGTTTAGCAAGAACATCAAGGGTTGATTCCCTGCTCGTGTAGAACCTCCAGAGCATGATCGAGCCAGTCAAAATCAAATAAACCTTCCTTGGGTTCCAGGCATGACCAGGCAAATTCAGCCAGACGTACAATGTTTAAACCTGCTTCCTTCACCAGACGCGCATCCTCCGACCAACGGCTCACCGGCCACTGTTCGGGGTAGTAATCAACACCAAAATAAAAAACTGATTTATCCATTCACGTTCTTAACCAAACTTGATATGTGGATTACAAGCCATTTGCCAGGTGATAATACAAATCGTTCCAGCGTAATTCTTTCTTGAATTCCGGCAGGTTCGTATCGTTGCCAATCACGAGGAACTCCAGGTTGCCCATCTCGGCAAAATCGCTCATATGCTCCCGCGTAAGGACCTGGCTGAAGCCGGTATGATGCGCACCACCTGCCAGGATCCATGCTGCGGCGGCTGTCTTAAGATCGGGTTGAGGCACCCAGACAGCACTTGCTACCGGCAGCCTGGAGAGAGGTTTATCTGGCTGGACAACATCGACTTCATTGATGATAATTCTGAATCGATCCCCCACATCTATCAGCGTTGCGTTGATTGCCGGACCGCTACTCACATTGAATACCAATCGGACCGGGTCAGCCTTGCCACCGATGGAAAGCGGGTGAATTTCCAGGGAAGGTTTCTTCGCCGCAATCGATTCACATACCTCGAGCATATGGGCGCCCAA
>Ga0153915_10000280_pt1 | contig 46386 bp, 44 predicted proteins | sample Opewatmetagenome_2_FD_107003 | JGI IMG/M metagenome (GOLD analysis project Ga0153915, IMG submission 107003) | Freshwater wetland microbial communities from Ohio, USA - Open water 3 Core 3 Depth 3 metaG | ecosystem: Environmental > Aquatic > Freshwater > Wetlands | place: USA: Ohio, Lake Erie...
CAGGCTGGGACTATGTCTTCCGGTTGAATCCTCCGGTCAGTGAATATGCGGGAGCGATAGAATCACTTCTCGTTGAGGTAATAAAACCACAAACGGTCGTCATTCTCCATGAAAATTCCCTGTTCGGGACTTCGGGGGCCAAATCGTTTGAAGAAACCTGCACTAAGTTAGGATATAAGGTACTTCTCAAGCAAGGATATGAAGCCGGCGGAATTGATTTCAAACCCGTTCTCATCAGGGTTAGACAGCTCAACCCCGACATCATCTATATGGTATCCTATATCATGGATGCTTCTCTGCTCATGAAACAGGCGAAAGAGTTAAAATTAGAGCCTAAGATGTTTATCGGTGGAGCAGCGGGCTTCACCATGCCGGAATTCAAGAAGAATGCCGGGGTCGCTTCCGAAAAAGTAATTTCGGCCACTCTCTGGTACCAGAATCTTAACTATCCGGGGGCGATGCAGTATTTTAAGAATTATAAAGCCAGGTATAAGGACGACACAGAATATCATGGTGCGGAAGCCTATGCGGCCGCGCAGATTATCGCTGATGCCCTGATTCGCGCAAAATCGTTCCAACCTGCCGATATTAAGCAGGCGTTGTCCGAAACCTATGCGATGACCGTCTTTGGTCCGGTTAAATTCATATCCTACGGGAAGTTTAAAAATCAGAACAAACTGCCTACATACGTTGTTCAGTGGATAAACGGAAAGCTTGAGTTAGTCTGGCCTGCCGATATAGCCACAAAAAAATTCGTCTATCCCGTAGATTGGATGAAAACCTGGAAATACACGCGATAGAATCATACCATCAATGCACTGCCGCCCCGGGGACGTGGCGGCAGTGCAAATAAGCTGAATAAAAGGAATGCCTCAGGGCTTTTTCGAAAGGACCATCACATGGATGTCTTTATCCAGACACTCGTCGCGGGGATTCTTATCGGAGGAATCTACAGTTTGATCGGCATCGGGATGACACTGATTATGGGTGTCATGGGCATCATCAACCTGGCCCACGGACAGTTGATGATGGTAGCCATGTATATCACCTTTGTGCTGCATCATTATTTTGAAATTGACCCGTACATCTCGCTATTCGTTGCCATGCCTGCATTATTTCTCCTGGGTGTTATCCTGCAAAAACTATTTCTGAATCCTCTGATGAAAGTTGAATCCATCCTCCCTGAAAATCAAGTCTTGATGACCGTGGGCATTGGGATAGTTTTGACGGAGATCGCCAGGTTTATCTTTACTTCCGATTATAAAACGGTCGAGACTTCATACAGCTCAGCGGCATTTTTTATCGGCGACATCTCTTTCAACCAGCCTATGTGTTTTGCCTTTATTATCGCCGTTGTGTTTACCGTGCTCCTTTTTTTGTTTTTACTGAAAACTGATTTGGGCCGTTCTATTAGGGCAACTGCCCAGGATAAAGACGCGGCAACCCTGATGGGTGTAAACAGTGGTCGGATAACCATCATTACATTTGGGTTAGGTTCAGCGCTGGTGGCCTCGGCGGGGAGTTTATTAATACCGATTTTCTATCTTTTTCCTGATATCGGCGGCCCTTTTACCTTGAAGGCCTTCGTGATCACCATACTGGGAGGACTGGGGAGTACGGTAGGCGCCATAGTCGGGGGACTTGTCCTGGGCATTGCAGAATCTATGGGTGCGACGTATATCGGCATGGGTTATAAGGAAATGGTCGGCTTTGTTATATTCGTGCTTGTCCTGGTGTTCTTACCGGGGGGTTTAAAGCGCCTGACGAAAGTATAATATAAGAGGTAACTATGGAGAAAAAGCATATTCCGTACATCATTCTGGGACTCCTTGCTGTTGCATTTCCATTCCTCGTCACTTCAGATTACTATCTGCATCTGGTCATCATCGCACTTATGTGGGTTGTCATAGGATCTGCATGGAACCTTCTGGCAGGGTACACAGGCCAGGTATCCTTCGGTCATGCCATGTTCTTTGGAATAGGGGCCTACACCGCCGGGATCTTCATGACAAAACTGGAAATTTCCGCCTGGTGGGGCATGGCCTTTGGAGGCATTGTCGCTATGCTGATCGGTCTCTTTGTAGGCTGGGTGTGTTTCAGATTGAGGGGCCCCTACTTTGCCCTCGCAACCCTTGCCGGCGGCGAAATATTCAGACTCATCGCAACCAACTGGGAGAACCTGACGGATGGTATGGTGGGGATTCTCATTATTCAGACCTTCACCAGCAAGCTGCCTTATTACTACATAGCCCTGGTGCTTGCCTTTATGTGCATTTTTGTTATACACGTAATTATGAAATCCAAATGGGGGTATTATTTTGTCTCGATCCGGGAGGATCAGGATGCGGCGGAATCCCTAGGAATAAATACAACGCGCTATAAGAATATATCCCTCCTGGTAAGTTCGTTCTTTACGGGAATGGCAGGAGCGTTTTACATGAACTACATGGGCTTTATCGATCCCCATGTAGTGTTCTCCCTCCATTATATATCCATTATGGCGATACTCGTTGGTATTGTGGGCGGGGTAGCGACTATCATGGGACCTGCAGTAGGTGCATTCATTATGGTGGGCCTCCAGGAAACTTTCAGAAGCGCGTTTTTTGGTCTGGCCCCATCATGGACAAGCGAAGCCCATGCACTGGTCTTTGGCCTCCTGGTTATTTTTGTGATCCTGTTTCTGCCGAACGGTGTGGTGGGTGACTGGCTGAAAATAAAGAGAAATGTTTTTCGCGTCGGAGCATCAAGTTAACGAAACTGATTTTGGAGAAGAAGTATGGCACTCCTGGAAGTGAAAAATCTTACGAAAATGTTTGGAGGACTTAGGGCGGTAAGTAACGTCACCTTCCATGTAAATGAAGGAGAAATCATCGGCCTTATCGGTCCCAACGGCTCAGGGAAAACGACCATTTTCAACTGTATCAACCATTTCTACACCCTCACTGAAGGTGACATCTTTTTTGAAGGAAAAAGCGTAAAAGGTTTGAAAACACACACGATCTGTCATATGGGGATCGGCAGGACTTTTCAGGTAGTCAAACCCCTTTCCCGGATGACGGTGTTAGATAACGTGATGGCATCCGCCTTCTGCCGTGTTGGTTCTATAAAAGAGGCACAGGATGAGGCGCTCAGAATCCTGGAATTCAGTGACCTCATGGATCAGAAAGACAAGCTGGCGAAGAGTCTCCCTATAGGGAAAAGGAAGCGGCTGGAGATAGCCAGAGCCCTGGCAACAAAGCCGAAACTCATTCTTCTGGATGAAACGGCAGCGGGACTGACCCCTTCAGAACTGGATGCAGCCATAGAGCTGATCAAAAAAATGAGGGATAACGGTATTACCATTCTGATTGTAGAGCACATCATGAAAGTCATTATGTCCATATCCGATCGGATTCACGCGATCAACTTCGGCCAGACCATTGCGGAAGGCACGCCACATGAGGTAGCCAATAATCCGGCAGTGATCGAGGCTTATCTGGGAGAGGCGTATGCTCAGTGTTAAGGGAATAAACGTATTTTACGGAGACCTGCAGGTCCTCTGGGATCTCTCCTTTGAGGTGAAAGAAAAGGAGATAGTAGTCCTCGTCGGTTCCAACGGAGCGGGCAAATCCACAACCTTGAGAACCATATCCGCCCTCCTCACCCCGAAAAAAGGGACAATTGAATTCAATGGCTCGCGTATTGATCATGTGCCGGCAAATAAGATTATCGAGTATGGTATTGTCCACGTTCCGGAAGCGAGACGCCTGTTTCCGGAAATGACTGTAGAAGAAAACCTGATCATGGGATCTCTCAACGGTGAGGCGAAACGCAAACGTCCTGATACCATGGAGTATGTGTATACCCTGTTCCCGAGGCTCAAAGAAAGAAAAAAGCAGACCGCGGGAACACTTTCCGGGGGTGAACAGCAAATGCTTGCCGTCGGCAGGGGACTTATGTCGTTGCCCAAGCTTATGATGCTTGATGAACCATCGCTAGGTCTCGCCCCGCTTCTGGTGCAGGACATTTTCAATATGGTGAAGAAGATCAATGAAGCGGGGGTTACAGTGCTTTTAGTGGAGCAGAATGTAAGACAGACCCTGGGGATGTGCAACCGGGCATATGTTCTGGAAAACGGCCGCATTGTCCTGGAAGGGCCCGGATGCGAACTTCTGGAAAATAAAAAGGTGAAAGAAGCCTTTTTAGGGATTTAAGAGAGAATTCCCCGCCTTATTTTTTCCCTATAGGAAACGTCAGGCTCGCTCCCAGATAGCCGATGACGGACACAAGAGGAACAAACAACAGGGTCATGACCAGGTAGACGATACGCGCCAACCCGGAATCATCAAGGATGACGGGATTAGCAATCCTCCAGAACAAAGCGCAGGCAGAAAGAACCACAAGGATGCCGGAAAATATTATTTTCAACACCACCGGTTTGATCGGTTTTGCTAAGTAATTCAACCACCAGGTGCAGAATCCCGTTCCCATGGCCACGGGCAGGAAAATGAACCCGCCGATCAGACAGTGCAATGCCGTGGTTTCGAACGAATCAATTCCGGTAAGCAGATAGATAATGTTAAAAAACACGACGGACAGCAGAAATACGATGGGGAAGTGAACCATCATCGGGTGGGGATGCCGCTCCAGGAAGGGATACCGTTCGATGAGGGAAAAGAGAAACCCCGGCTTTTTTTTCTTCGGCTCGGCACGTTCCTTCAGAATTCCGACCTGGGGATATCTCTCAAAAACCTCTTCATTATGTGGCGCCGCCGGGAATTCCGAACTGAGATCCCGGCCTGCATGATGGCGGTTCATGTGCAGCCCTCCCTCCCATAGTCCACTCTGACTGACATCGTAGACCTTTCCCCGGTAGGCGATATGCACAGGTTTCCCATCTTTTCCATCAAAGCTTGATAATGACTCAATGTCAAATTCTTTCATTCGATAATGCTCCCTTCTTAATGAAACAGGAAAATCGCATCCAGGAAGAAAAACATCCAACCGCTCACTGTCGCCAGTCCAAGATAGAACAGAGGTTTCTTTTTCGTCAAGGCGGAAACGGAAGAGAGCATTATCGCTATCTGCAGGAAAATAAGGGCATACCCGAAATTTCCCGCACGGGTCTGGGCGTCTTCTTTCGATTTTGCCAGACCATCAGCAGTCGCCTTAATCTCTTCCTTCTCCTTATCATAGCGTTTAATCTGTTTGTCATAATCGCCCATGAGCTGTGAGTATTTGTCAATAACTGCCTTTGACTTAGTTGCCGGCGCTATTGTATCCAATTCCAGTTTTTGCTTCTGTATTTCATAAATGTACGATTTGATGCTCTTGGCCTGATAATAAGCCCATTGACTCGTTTCCTGCCCCTGATGCAAAATAGCACGGGATGAGTATTTCCCCAGGTACAGTGTTGTGATCGCGGCAAGGACAGCCATGATCGCGGTTGCCAGAGCCACCCACGACATCCATGTCTCTACTTTCATTTCAAACATATGATAGATTCTCCTAAGTAAATATGTAATACCAATTCGCCGTAAAGCATCAAATAGTGTTGGGCACGACACCCTACCTACGGACCTGTAGGGCAGGCGTCTCGCCTGCCTGTTTAATGAATGAAATAAAACCGGTATAGGTAATTTACTTTTTTTCGATATTAAAAAAAGGGTTAACTGGAATTTAAGCTAACCCTCTAATATTTTTTGGTGGAGCTGACGAGGATCGAACTCGTGACCTCTTGAATGCCATTCAAGCGCTCTCCCAGCTGAGCTACAGCCCCACTGTATCTTCAATAGGAACAATGCCTTAACACACGGTTTCTGGGCTTGTCAATACATTTTTCTTGACATTTCACAGCCCCTTATATAATCACACACTCTGTGCCGGAGTGGTGAAACTGGTAGACGCAGGGGACTCAAAATCCCCCGCTCGCAAGGGCATCCCGGTTCGACCCCGGGCTCCGGCACCAAGTGAAATTAAGGGGTTATACATAAGATGTCTGCCCCTTTTTATTTACGTCATGATATTAAAAGACATCTACTGAAAAGAAGATGTTCTCAACTCTGCTAAGAAATGACCTCCTTAAGGAATTTAAAAAGCTCGCCATTGACCTTGAACGCCCGGTAAATGACCTTCTTGAAGAAGCAATGCGGGATTTCATGTAGAAGTGCGAAAAGCAAGAGAAGAAACCCTTAAAGTAAGCCTAAAACGAGACCACGTCTAACTTATAATAGGGAGATAACGGTCATTTCCTGACCCCAAGCAATTTACTTTGATTGCTTGACATTAGAAAAACATCGGCGTATTCAACCGATGACATCTTGAATCAGTGCTGTTAAAGGAGATGAAAACAATGAAAGTATCCGCAAAAATTATGCTCCTTGTCATCCCCCTTATTCCGGCTTTTTTCATTGCAGGATTTGCAAGTAATAGAGTCATTAGTTTTTTGGATGTGTTATTTCTTGCATATTTTCCATGTTTGGTTACTTATGTCTTTGGTGTTTTTACCGGGGAAAGGAACATCAAAGAAAAATATAAGTATTTATTTGACCAAGTGAAATAGTCAATATCTCTGCTGTACTACTCAAAAAAAAGTCAGCTTTCCCTGACCCCAGGCCATAAAAAGGGCAGATGCTCTCACACCCGCCCCGCCCCCCCCTGTTGAATATCTCGAAGGCGTCATGGAGAACTTCCTGAAACATTCTGTTCCCTAATTTTAGGAAAAGGTGTATATTACAATCGCAAACAAATAATGTAGTTATGTCTTGGCCCCTATTAATAATTCATTGTGAAATTAACTCGGTTCTATATAATATTATTTAATATGATCTTGCGTAAAAAAATAATATGAAATTCGAACTTTTTTGATTGGAAGAGAGCCTTTATTGGTTTAAGATTTAATAAAAATATAGAAGCAGCTTAAAAGATAAGGTTAGACAGCTCCGACAAAGGAGGTGTTACTATGCCAGCGGATAAGAGCCTTTTCTTTTATGGATGGATTTACCACAAGTTTCTCGACCCTCATCAGGCTGAAGCTCGCGAATTGATTGCGGGCTTAATTCCCGAAGGCTCATCAGTTCTAGATATAGCCTGTGGCACAGGGCAGCTGTGCTTTGCCCTCAGGGCACAGAAGCAGTGCCGAGTAGTCGGCATCGATCTATCACTCCGCATGCTCCAATTCGCGGAGAAAGCCAACCGTTATCACAATGTCAAGTTCGTCCACCAAGATGCAACTGACCTCGCCGGTTTCGGGGATCACACCTTTGACTATGCAATTGTGCTGATCTTGATGCATGAACTGCCTAATGAGAAGCAGTTGTGTGTTCTGAGCGAGGCATTGCGCGTTGCGGACAAAACCATCATTGTGGACGCGAGTGTTCCCCTGCCCAAGAACCTGAGCGGACTTGGTGTGCGATTTGTGGAAGCGACGTTGGGACGAGACCATCACGATTACTTCAGGAACTTCCTAACCAACGGTGGCATCATGGGCCTCTTGGAGAATTCCGGTTTACCAATCACTATAGCGCATCGTTCTGTATTCTGGCACAACTGCCGCGAAGTTATCGTGGTTTCCAGACAGCAATAGATCGCGTCCTATAGCAGATCGAAGTATTGCTGAGTGGCGAGTTTCAATAGAGACGGTGGAGGGGTTCAACATGAATCCGGCGCTTTCACGCACCTATTTTGAGATCGGCAAGCGCTTGCCTTTGCCCTAAGCAACTTCCTGAAATAAAGCATCCAGCAATTTTGAAAGATATCCATCCTTTCATACGGTAATCCATATTGACTGAAGTCCTTATACTTTTATTGGACCCTTTTATGCTACATTACAATCGACTAACCTCAATTTAATCAAAAAAAGCAGAGCCAATTTGACCCTGCTTTTTGTTTTGAAGATTTGTTTCAGTCTAATTCTTGAACTTTCTCCTGACACCTATCAATCCTACCAACCCAAGTCCAAGAAGAAGCAGCGTGGCCGGTTCGGCCCCGGCACCAAAAAATAGGAGGTTGGTCACTTCTGACCAACCTCCTGATGCCCTTATAAGGGTCTATTTTCATTGCCACTAATTTATTGTTTCCCCATTTTCTTGTCTATTGCGGCATTAAATTTTTCCGCATTTATCACAAATCTTTCGTGTGTTGCCGCAGATATTTTTTCTACGTCATCGAATGCTTCCAATGAAAACGTTAATTTTCGTCCTTCCACCTTATCCAGTTTCCCCTTTACGGTAATTGTCATTCCCGCCGGAGTTGCTGCAGTATGGGTCATATTCATGCCTATGCCAACCGTCTGCTCTTTGGGCCAGTCCAGATGGGGGTTGAGCGCTTTGATACAGGAAAATTCATACAGTCCTAAGAGAAAGCCTGTAGCAAAAACCTTCGGCATAACCTGCCCCTCCGCAATTTCCGGATAAAGATACGGGACGGTCTTGTTTTCCGGAACCTTGAATTTAAACTCAACAGTCAGTCCGGGCTGTAAAGAATCTTTCATGGCATACCTCCATTATGAAATTATAAACTGCTTTTGAGGCAATAAAGCGAACTTTCTGCAATAAGTCAAATATAAAAAATTGTCAGTGTACATTTTATTTAATTATCAGTTGTCTAACATGGGAGAACATTCACTGCTTATAAACAATAATGACAGAACTCTATCTTAAATTATGGTAGTATGGTGCAAAGTATCATAGCCCAATAAAATACTGAGAGTCTTTATGGATGATCATGCTGCGTTAAGTCAACTTGAGGGATTGGCGAATACGCTTGGGGTACAAATACGCTATGAAAAAATCATAGAAGATGAATTATCAAGTGCGGGTGGCCTCTGCCGAGTAAAGGGAGAATGGGTTATCATTGTAAATTCAAGGGCAACCATCAATGAAAAAATTCAGACCCTGGCAAAGTCCCTGAAGAATTTTGATCTCAATAATATCTATATCAGACCTGCGTTAAGAGAATTATTAGAAATGTAGATTGCTGGAAAACACTGATTTTTTTTCGCCGTAGATTTATTATTTAAATCGTGCTAATAGAAAACAAAATTGTAAAATTATACATATAGTTCCTAAACCATTCAACCCTGCGTGAGGTTGCTATGGACTCATCATAACCCCGTATCTCAAAGTAAGAGAGAGGGGTTTTTTCGTTATAGAGGGAGTATGACAGGGAATTAGTGGGGTATAGTAATACAATGTTTACGGTAAAACCATGTGTGGGATGTGGATATTGCTGCATCACAGCCAGGTGCTCAATAGGATTATTCCTTTATGGGCAAAATGGAAAATGCCCTGCATTAAAATGGAATGGATGTAGATATCTTTGTGAGTTAGTCGATCTATACAAAAGTGCTCTGGATATTGGCAAGGGATGTTGCGCACCTCTCAACACATGGAGAGAGAAGGTGAGAGAAAGGAGGGAGGTGTATAATCAATAAATAAATAATCACCTCATCGATGTTCGAATATCTACTTCTTTACATATTATTTTTTACAGCACTAATTTATTTCTTACTATGAAAAAGCTCCTTTGTTTTGCCCATCGTGGTGCGTCAGGTCATGAACCGGAAAATACTCTTTCTGCGACAGAAAAAGCCGTTGTCCTCGGTGCGGACTGGATTGAAGTCGATGTGTATGCCGTGGAGAGTGAGTTGATAGTCATTCACGATGAAAGGCTTGAACGCACAACAAACGGGGCCGGCTTTGTGATGGATAAGACATTGGAATATCTACGATCCCTCGATGCAGGCAAAGGCCAGCGCATCCCCAGCCTCCGTGAGGTCTTCGATTGCGTTAATTACAGAGCGGGAATAAATGTTGAACTGAAAGGTCCTGAAACAGCTGTTTTGACGGTTTCTCTCATCAGCGAGTATATAAATAAAAGGGGCTGGAATTATGATCAATTCATTGTATCTTCGTTCAATCATCGCGAGTTAACAAGAGTAAACAAGCTCGATCCTCACATCAGGATTGGCATTGTTCTTGGTGGTATTCACCGCCAATATAAAAAATTTGCCTCACAGGTTACCACGCATTCTGTGCACCCCCGCATTGACCTTGTGAATGCGGAATTCGTACGAAGTGCACATAAGCGCGGTCTCAAAGTATTTGTCTATACTGTGAATCAATCTGATGATATTGCGCGCCTGGATGCAATGGGAGTTGATGGGATATTTACTGACTTTCCTGAACTCATCACAGAAAGACGCCGTATCTGACTAACTATCCGCCGCAGCCATAGAACCCCGAAGGAAGAAGGGATTTATCATGGCTGCGACAGAGGGTGTGTAAACCAAGAACTGGTTATTACTTCTTTCCGCCGAATAGCTGCGGTGTATTTATATCAAGCTGTACTGTCCATTTCCATCGGCCGTTGATGCCTGAATCATTAAACCAGACCGGACCGGTCAGAAGAGATATGTCTTTCGTAAAAAAGTAATAGAGGCCAAAACCGCCGCCGCCGATCGCATTCTTTTTTGAGGCATAGTCAGCGGCAAAAACGATCTTATTGAACTCATTACCATCCTTGTCCTTTACCGGGAGAAATCCACGATCGAATGCGATCATATAACCGGTATTTTCCTTTTCATCTGTGCTGGAGCGCAGCACTGAGCTGTTGCCTATGTATGGTCCGACGGAGAGCCGCCCCTCGATAAAAGGTATGGTCTTGCCGATCACTCCATACACGATATTCTGGTTGGTGCCATTACGCATACCTGCGTCATTATTCTTGGTACCCACGTTGTATATTCCTATTTGTAGAGCGGGAGAGCCTTTAAACAGGGCTCCCTCCGGAGTGCCGATCTTGGCATTAAAATACAAAGGGTAATCGGATGGCTGCAGATAATCTACGCCAACCTCCATCTGAATTTTTTCGAAGGGAAGCACCCCCATTGTGAGTCCGACATCTGTCGGGAAAGAACTGCCGCCGTCTGAAGCCTTTTTGTCCACAGTGAAATAGTTATCCACACCTATATGGAGAACACCGTAGGACTGAATGTCCGGACTCATAGGTGTCCAGTAGGTCGTTGATGGCGTCGCAAGGGCGACACCCGATAATAAAGCGAACAAAACGAGATTCATCACTGCCACTTTTATAAATTTCATTTTTATTACATTCTCCTTTCTCTTTTAAAAAATGCCCTTTTCAGAGATTCAGCAACTCAAAACTTGTGCCAGCGAGGAATATTGTTAATATTTTATGTAATGATACGATAATATTGAAGTTTTTCTTTTGTTATGGTGAATGAGAAACTAAAATAAAGATACATAAATGTAATATTTTGAGTAAAGGCTACGAAATTGTTTGGCATATCAGCAAAGATTTATTTTCTGAAAATTTATATATGAATCTAATATATGCTATATTTTTCTTTATTCTTTAAAGCAGGTTGGGTAAGATATTAAAAAAGGCTCAAGGAGTTATGATAAGATCATGACGAGGAGGTAAAACTATGGTACAGAAAGAGAGTAATTCCATCTATCTGCAACACGGAGATGCCCTCTCGGTGACAGATGTACAAAATGATTTTCTTCCGGGAGGAGCCCTTGGTGTCCCTGAAGGAGACAAAATTATGCCTCCCCTAAATCGTGCTATATCGTTATTCAAAAAAGCCAACCTTCCGATTTTTTTCACCCGGGATTGGCATCCGCCTGACCATTGCTCGTTTAAAGATCAGGGAGGGCCATGGCCTCCCCATTGCGTTCAAAACACATCAGGCGCTGAGTTTTCCACCGAACTGGAAATTCCAGAAGGATCCATCATTGTATCCAAAGGCACAGAGAAAGAGAGTGAGCAGTACTCCACATGGGAGGGACATGACGCGGAAGGCAATACAGAGAGCGTTCTTATGAAAAAGTCGGGGATCAGGAGGATATTTATTGCCGGTCTGGCTACCGACTACTGTGTGGTCAATTCTGTAAAGGATGCCCTTGGCGAAGGGTATAAAGTATATGTGTTAACCGATGCAATCCGCGCGGTAAATGTGAATCCTGGTGACGGAGAGAAAGCGTTGAACGAAATGATCGTATTGGGCGCGAAACTTATTACAACTGAAATGCTGCGGGAGAAAAAATGAATCTGCTCACCAGCCCGCTTTTGACCGATCTTTACCAGTTGACTATGATGCAGGGGTATGTGGACAAGGGTATGCACGAAGAGGCGGTCTTTGAGTTTTATGTCCGGAGCCTGCCGGAAACTCGAGGCTTCCTTGTAGCAGCTGGACTGGAGACACTGCTTGCGTATCTGGAAGGAATGCGATTTTCGGAAGAGGAACTGAAATATCTCGCAGGTACGGGCAGGTTTTCCAAAAACCTTTTGGACTATCTGGCAAAATTTCGCTTTCACGGTGATGTACTTGCCATGCCGGAGGGGACTGTTTTTTTTGAAAATGAACCGATAGTCCGCGTTGTTGCGCCTATACCGGAGGCGCAGCTCGTTGAGACACGCCTGATTAACATTCTGCATTTTGAGATACTTATCGCCAGCAAAGCCGCCCGCTGCATCCTGGCTGCTGATGACAGGGCGATTCTGGTTGATTTTGGACTTCGGCGGGCACACGGAGCGGAAGCAGGTCTCCTGGCAGCTCGCGCCACATACATGGCCGGGTTTGCAGCCACATCGAATGTACTTGCAGGACCTCTCTTGGGGATACCGATTTCCGGAACTATGGCTCATTCCTATGTTGAGGCTCATGATGATGAGTTAGAGGCATTTCTCAGTTTTGGCCAGGCAAATCCGAATAATACGACCCTTCTTATCGATACATATGATGTCCGTGTGGGTGCAAAAAAGGCAGTTGAGGCGGCAAAAAGACTAAAGGAAAGAGGAATCAATGTTCGTGCGGTACGCCTCGATAGCGGTGATTTGCTCGCTTTGTCGAAGGATGTACGCCAGATCCTTGATCGCGGCGGGTTTAAAGATATCCGGATCTTCGCCAGCGGCAATCTCGATGAGTACATCATCCGCGATCTTGTGTCACAGGGGGCGCCGATTGACGGCTTTGGCGTGGGTACAAAGCTGGACACCTCGGAGGATGCACCATACCTTGAATGTGCCTACAAGCTGATGGAGTATGCCCGCAAGCCCCGCTTCAAAAAATCAAAGGGGAAAGCCACCATACCGGGCCGCAAACAGATTTTTCGCCGGTTTGAAGACCAGACGATGATGAGAGACATTCTGACAATTGAAGGGGATGATGTCGAAGGTGTTCCGCTTCTGGAGAAGGTAATGAGCGGCGGCCGGAGGATGTCAGAATGCAAGGATTTAAAAGAGATCGCCGCGTATACCCGATCACAATTGAAATCCCTGCCCGCGCACTTTCAGGCACTGGAGACAAAGCCTCCCTATCCCGTCAAGGTATCTCACGTATTAGCCAGACTTAAAAAAGAAATCGAGCGATGAAAGATTAATAATAAAAAAATTCCTTGCCAGTCTATTTCTGCAAGTGTTGCTGTAATGCCGCGTGAATAAATTTACTGAAGAGCGGATGGGGGCTCGTCGGCCGCGATTTGAATTCGGGGTGAAACTGGCATCCCAGAAACCACGGGCTATCTTTGATTTCCACCATCTCCACCAGGCGCCCATCAGGCGATGTTCCTGTAATAGAGAGCCCGTTTTCCACCAGGATATCCCTGAATTTATTATTTACCTCATAGCGGTGTCGGTGTCTTTCACTGATTTCACTGATGCCGTACGCATCAAAGGCGAAAGATTCGTTTTCTAAAAGGCAGGTATAGGCGCCCAACCTCATGGACGCGCCCATTTCCGTAACGCTTCTCTGCTCGGGCAGGTAATCAATCACCGGATACGGGGTTTCCTGGTCAAATTCGGAACTGTTCGCCTTTTCCAGATTGCACACATGCCGGGCGAATTCCACCACGGCCAGTTGCATTCCCAGACATATACCGAAATACGGGATACGATTCTCGCGGGTATATTGAATGGCGGTAATCATTCCCTCAATGCCCCTCTGCCCGAATCCCCCGGGTACGAGGATTCCGTCAGCGCCGTCCAGATAATGGCCTAAGCCTTCCTTTTCAATCTTTTCCGAATCGACAAAACGCAGATTCACCCGGCAGTTGTTGGCAATGCCCCCATGCACCAGCGCCTCATTCAGGCTCTTGTAGGAATCAGTCAGATTTACGTACTTACCCACAATGGCGATACGCACTTCGTGGGTAGGCTTTTTAACCTTACGCACGACTTCTTCCCATGCCTCGAAGTGGGGTCGGCCGGTCCAGATGTTCAGGAGGTCGACAATTTTTTCATCCACTCCCTCCCGGTGAAACACGAGCGGCACTTCATAGATGCAATTCACGTCCTTGGCCGTAAATACGGCGGCAACCTCGACATTACAAAAAAGAGCTATTTTTGCTTTGATCTCTTCGGAGAGAAAATCTTCCGTGCGGCATAACAGTATATCCGGCTGAATACCGATCTCACGGAGGGCCTTGACGCTGTGCTGCGTCGGTTTTGTCTTCACCTCACCGGCAGTCTTGATATAAGGCACCCAGGTAAGGTGGATGAATATAGCGTTTTCCTTTCCTGCTTCGTTACGGAATTGCCTGATTGCTTCCAGGAAGGGCAGGCTCTCAATGTCCCCGACCGTACCCCCAACTTCGATAATGGCAACGTCGAAGCCGCTGGCGCAACTCTTGATATAATCTTTGATCTCATCGGTAACATGAGGGATAACCTGCACCGTCTTCCCTAGATAGTCACCCCTCCTTTCCTTTGAAATCACCGAAAAATATACCTGACCCGATGTCAGGTTATTGCACTTTCCCATCCGGGTAGAGGTAAACCGTTCATAGTGTCCTAAATCCAGATCCGTTTCCGCGCCGTCATCGGTCACAAAGACCTCGCCATGCTGAAACGGGCTTAATGTGCCCGGATCGACGTTAATGTATGGATCCAGCTTCTGATTGGTGACCCTGAGACCCCGGCATTCCAGAAGGGCCGCGATGGAGGCTGCTGCTAATCCTTTACCAAGGGAAGAGAGAACGCCGCCGGTTACAAAAATAAATTTTGTCTTCATGATCGCTCCTCACTTTCACTTGCTCTTAGTATGAGAGTTGCCGCCAGCATCTTCCACAAATTTTCTTATCTGGCCGGCAATAACGTCCGCCGGTTCACCGAGAAGAACTCCCGTGGAAATGGTTTCCAGATAACGGTCATCCCAGGGGAGATTATATTCGTTCACGATATTGCGGATGTCATTATACTGGTAGCCCAGGACCTCCTTCTTCACCTTCAAAGACAGTCCTTCATTAAATTCCACATGGATGAGAAGCAGGCTCCGTACGCCTCGATCTCCGAGAAGAGGAATAATAACAATAGCGGCATTGTCGGATTTTCCCCGGCCGACGTAAATGTGGCCGGTGCTCACGATCGTCCTTTTGGTTCCCATCAAAATATTCGAGCCTTCCGCCCTCGACTTCATCTGCAATGAAACGCCACCCCTCTTTCCGATCGCGATTGTTGAGGTATCCACGGGATTTCCTTCACTATCCAGATTGTTGATATCATAGAGAGTGTAACCATTTATCGCGGCGATGGCCGGCTGTATCCTGGTGATGGTTAAGGCATTTTTACTGACCACGGCCTTCATGGAAAATTCCAGTTCTCTTAAAAGATTGAAGATAATTCCCCGGATAGGCTGTTCCTTTCTGCTTGTTCCAACGGTTACTGTTTTGGCCTGATGTCTGATTGCGTCAATAGGCCGGGAGAGTTCATCTATGGAGTGGCCTACCGATACATCTAAGAGTTCAATGGGGGAGGATAGTCCATCTTCCCGCTTGAAATCACGCCAGTAGTCCTCAAGGGGCAGCTTTCCGGCGGCATACTTCAGCAATAAAACGATATCGGATATGGTATTGACGCTGGTGAACGAAAAAGCGCCATCCCCTCTTTTTTGATTGAACTGAGCGGAAAAATCTCTGACCACTCTCCGGTAGTTTCTATCGGCAATCCTTTCATAAATGGAATAATTGTTCTTCTGATGATCTGCCATAATCTGATTGAGGGTGCTCCTGAATTCCCGCAGAAATGTGGCATCTTCGTTAATGCTGCACGCCGCATAGTAACCCCAGAGATGGCCGGCCAGGGTATTGAGGATCACCGGGAGCGGCATCGGCGCTCTGGGTACTTCAATCACCGCATCGGCGATGCTGTTGAACCGGTCCTCACCTTCATCAGTAAACACGACAACTCCTGCCCTGTGGGCCTTGAAGATGGCCACATCCTTGACAATGTCTCCCGTTACAGTTTCCGGACTGCCGGCTGCGCAGACAATGATCAGGGGTTCCGCAGACAGGTCGATGTGCTTTTTATTTTCTATAAAATCAGATGATATTGTTTTATAACACAGTTCGCTCAACTTGATCCTTATTTCATCCGCCGCCGCCTTATTGGGACCGCTTCCGACAACAGCCCAGTACTTTCTCTGCTTGGCCAGTTGCTCGACAGACTGCCTGATCTCTCCTTTCCTCGCAATAACCCTGTTCATGACATTTGGCGCCTGTTCCAGGTTGAGAAGCTCCTCGGCGATACCATCATCGGACATGCTTTGCAGAAGCTGGGCGAGACACAAAGCGAGGACGTGACCGGCTACGACCTGGGAGTAAAAAGCCTTGGTGGAAGCGACGGACATTTCGATATCTCTCCCGTCGCTCGTGTAAAATACTCCGTGTGCCTTGGTGGTGATATCCGATTGTCTTCTGTTGACAATGGCGATGACCGTCGCTCCCCGTTCTACGGCCATGGCCACAGCACGGTTGGTGTCTGTTGTTGTACCTGATTGTGTGATAGGGATTACCAGCGTATCTTGCAGGTCATCTTCCAGAAAAAATCCGCTCAATTCGGAGGCGACTTTTGCTTCCACTTTAATGCGGGTGTCTCTCAGATACCTCGCCAGGCCGTCAGCCACTGCCTCACCCGCAACAGCGGCAGTTCCGTGACCGATGACAATGGTTTTCCTGATCTCACCGCGGGTGAAGCGGCTTCTGAATTCATCCGGAATAATATCCCTGCCTAAATTAAAAACAACGGCATATCTCCCATTTTCTTTTTTCGAAATCCGGTACTTGCCGCGTAATGTCTTTCTTACAGAAAGCGTCGATTCGGAGATTTCCTTCATAAAATAATGCGGATAGTCGCCCCGATCAATGTCGCGGGTCGTGATTTCCGCCTTTTGCACGGAATCAGCTTCGATAGTCAACGCTGTACCGTCGTAGAAAAGAGCCTTAATTCCGGACACGCCGCCTTCTGAATCCTGGTCAAGAATGTATATCTGCCCCGACGCTTCCGGGACGTCAGGCGTGGAAGGTTTTTCACCGTCCATTTTAAGAAAGAAAGGGGTCCCCTCGACAAGGCCGTAGAGCTCTGAGGAAAACAAATACTGGTCGGGCGCAAGACCTACATAAATGGATTGGCCGCTCCCCTTGAGGGCAAGAAATATTTTTCCCGGTTCCGCATTACTGATCATCGCGATGGCATGGGAGCCTTCAAAGTCATTCACTGCCAGCCTGAATGCCTCCGCGAGATCATGACCCTTCAATAGATACTTTTCGATCTGCAGGGGAATAATCTTCGTGTCCGTCGTAATATGCGCCGCGATGAGATCTTCTCCTTGTTCAAGGTCATCGCGGAGTAATTGATAATTATCGATATCTCCATTAAGGACGACGCTGATGAACCAGTTACCGTAACCGTAATGAGGGTAGTTTTTTGTGACGTCCTGCCATGTGGTACCTGCCGGGATACTTTTGCCCAGGGTAAAATTATTAACCGGGTGGCAGTTATCGTCGGTGATGGAACCCACCGACGCCCACCGTGTGTGGGATATGAATGTTTCAAAATCCGTCTTCTGTCGGGAAAATTCTTGCAATACGACATCTTCGGAGATGGATTTCCTCAGATCCCGCACATTTTGACCAAGCTCACCGATGATGGAAGAAGTCTTATACACAAACGATAGAACGATTCCTTCCCCTCGCGTATTATGCGGGGACGGGGCGTGAGAGGAGATACAGATGGCGCCGTTGAACAAATCACAGGCCCGGATTCTCTGGGAGAAAATGTCATACAGCCCTTTCTCTTTGAGGATCTTCAAGACATCTTCAAACATGACATGGTCATGAAACTTGAATGATATCTGTATCCCGGCCGAATCCCTTCCCCTGACCTCGAGCCTGTCAATGCAGTTCAGGAGAAAGTTGATCTTCTTATATTTCTTAAACGATTCAGGAGATATTCTCTCAGCTTTATCGATTCCCGTCAGCTTCGTGATCCTGATGACATTATCAAGTACATCCTTCTCCAGACCCCAGATGATATCCTTTAAAAGGATATGACCGCTATTGATGAGTTCCATATCACCGGTGGAAAAGTTGCCGGCGTTTTCTTCAAGGCGCTTTTCTTCTTCCGCAAAAAATGACTTCATCCCTCCTACAAGGTCTGCAAGCTGTCGTGTCTGTGCGGAATTGAAAAAAATGTCCTGAAAAAAAACATCCGTTTTTAACAGAAGCAGTGGTTCCTCCATCTCTCCGAGATGCCCGGCCCTGTCCAGATATTCATCCGGTGCAACAGCGCCGGACAAGAGCGTCATCATGTCCTTTTTCCTGATTTCCTGGAAGATTTGGGAGAGCCTCTCCACAGGATTAACTTTCCCGGAAAACTCCCTTCCTTTGATGGTCAGAATACCCGCAAAACCACAGCACACCACATTGGGGAGCAGGGGAAAAAATACAATCGCATACGATGGTATCCGCCGTAGGTCGACCCCGACATAAATCTTCCATTTCTTCAGATAACTGATTATTCTGGTGCACCATTGTTTCAACATCTTCATATATGGTTTGTTACAGTTCCTTTTCTTTTTTTATGCCGTCACGATCTGAAAGACGGCAGATGGCTTAATGCGGCAGAGGTAATAGTTTCCACGATATTTTGCAGCCATGTCGTTCCCATAGCAGATATATGTTTATCCAGCTTCTGAATGACTTTTATGTAATCACTGTTATCCTTTATTTTGTCATGAATGATTTTGACAAACGCATCCCGATTTTTCAGGTCAACAGTCTTTTCCATCCCACCGGTAAAAATTGTTTCCAGTTTTGACCAGTTTGCACCGAACTCCTTTTTTTGTCTGAGTAGTTTTTCCTGGCCCCTCTTCCCCATGTTTTTCCTGCCCAGGGCAATGGACGTCTCCATTTTTTCCGCAAGGGCTTTGAATTGTTTCAATCTTTCCTCGATGGCGATTTCGAGCGTATCAAAAAGCCCTTCATATAATGCCGATCCCATGTCCTCCTCCCGCTGGAAAAAAGGCTGCCGCACATGGATGTACCATTCCCTGAGAGCCAGAAGGTTGGCGATATAGCAGATGTTATTATTGACCCGGTGCGAAATGCTTCCGTAATGGCCTGTGTGCAAGGATGCATCTACGGCCGCGGCCCCCTTTTCGGCTATTACTATATTCCCTTCCGGATAATCTCTCCGGCACACCGTTCCCGCTGCAATCACGGTACCGTAGCCGATTCTTACGGGGCCGACCATCCCTCCCTGCCCGCCCAGAAAGATGGGCGGCTGGTTCAGCATCACCCCTCTGGGTACATCGCCGATGAGGGAAGGAGTGGCTTTATCCTGATGCGGCGTGTAATTGAAATGGATGTATGAACTGCCGACTTCGCTGTGATTTTTCCGGCTTGTTCCCCCTGCCATGAAACAGTCACAGAAATTGATAAGACTGCCCAGGGTTACAAATGGAAAGAGAATTGTCTGTTTTAATCCTACGGTATGATTTGCAGTTGCCTCTTCCTCTAAAATGCACCCTTCCCGCACCTGTGCTCCTGATGCCATGCTTGCCTTCTCCAGGAAGACAGACGATTGGAAGAATCCCCCTTTCAGTTCCACATGCGGCCCGATTTGACAATCAACAATAGTAGCCGGGGCTTCATACCCAAGTCTGGTTCCCCGGGAAATAAGGGTATTTGCCCCATAAATCCTGGTTCCGGGATAGAGTGTTACACTATTAACAGAAATTCTGTCGAGGTTTATTTCTTCGCCAATATCTACAGAAAAGGGATTCGGTATCTTGACACCCTTTTCCATCAGTTTGATCACTTTATGTGACAGTTTAACTTCTGTTTTCACAATCGATGCCCAGCTTGGCCACTTTTTTTTGGAACGTATTCCTGTTGATTCCAAGGTAATTAGCTGCAGCACTTTTCACATTACCATTACGCTTCAGGGCGATCCTGCAAAGACTCCTTTCGACCATCGCCAATACTTCCTCATACAATCTGCTCTTTCTTCTTTTCCCTTCACCAACTGAACAGAGGAGCGTCGCAATGTCTTCGAGCTTTTTTTCGATAGTCTCTTCTACAATCGAAGGTGTCGCTGTTCGCCCGGTCTTGTCCGAGACAGCAGCTTTTGGATTTTTAGGTTTCATGATAACCATGGGTCCTTTCTTGCGCTTGTGTGGTGAAGAAATTTCAAGAGATAAACAGTTTAATGATTATAATTCCCATGAGGACTACTGCCGTGAACCATGTCATGACAATGTCCGAAATATTTTTTATAGGATGCTCGTGTAGTTTCCTGACTTCTTCTTCCACCTTTTCATTGTCGAGGTGACTGATAAAATCGCCAACGAGGGTAGAATATTTCTCATAGGCGTTTGATAGAATATAGAATCCCTTTACCGTCGTCAACAAGAGATATGACTTTTTTCGAAGGATCAGTGCACCGACATGGGTAACATCCCCCCAGCGCAGTTCCTTTTTCCGCAAGACCTTCCTGATCATAATGCCTTGATCCCCCGTTTGTACCTTGCGATACAGCGACTCGATATAGACGTAGAGGACAGGTACAAAAATAACGATAAGTACGGACCTTTCCAAATGAGAACCTTTGAGGAATAAGGACAGTAATAAAAGAAAAAAGAGGAGAAATACGTCGATGGAAAACGGAATCACAAATGATCTTCGGATTCTATAGATATTTTGATACATATTGTAATGTCAGGCAGGTTAGTATTTAGCTGCCGGCTTCTCGTTTATAAATCTCTCACAAAGGCGCCGCTTTTGCCACCATGTTTTGAGATTAACTTGATGTCTGTAAGTACAATGTTCTTATCAGCAGATTTGCACATATCGTAAATTGTCAATGCCGCCACACTGACGGCCGTCATGGCCTCCATTTCCACGCCTGTTCTTCCCACGTTTTTTACCTTTGCTTCAATGGTAATTTCACCCAGATTTGTGTTGCTCATGAAGGCAATGTCAATCCCCGTCAGCTCCAAAGGGTGGCACATAGGGATCATGTCACTGGTTTTTTTTGCTGCCATAATCCCCGCAATCTTTGCAACACCAAATACATCCCCTTTGGGTATTGCACCTTTCTCTATGAGCGTTATGGTGTCCCTGTGCATCAGGACCTTCCCCCGGGCAATGGCTTCCCGCGCAGACGGCGCCTTCGCGGTCACATCAACCATCTTGGACTTTCCTTTTTCATCAAGGTGGGAAAATTCTGTCATTGTCACTCCCTATCATCACTGCAAGAAATTTATGTCGAAGTTAGCATAGCCCTTTTCCTTAAGTCAAGAAGGTTAAATAATTCTTTTTGAGGAAAGAAATCCCTTGCTATAAGAGCACTTATTTTATAATATTTTCGCCCACTCACAAAAAATATTTCCTATTACTCTTAATAAGTATTCAGGGAGTGCGGATTGATTGTAAAGGTCGTAAGCAGCACTGTCGTCGGTATTGATGCATATCCGGTTGATGTGGAAGTGGACATCTCCCCCGGCCTTCCCCAGTTTTCCACCGTGGGACTTCCGGATGTCGCCGTCAAAGAAAGTAAAGACAGAATCAAAGCGGCGATAAAAAATTCCGGTTACAGATTTCCCAGGAACCACGTTACCGTGAATCTCGCACCTGCGGACATTAAAAAGGAAGGAACCGGTTTCGATCTTCCCATAGCTGTAGGTATTTTGACAGGCGAGGGGTGCATCGAATCAAACAATCTTCTGGATTATACCTTAATCGGTGAACTGTCGTTAGACGGAAGCGTCAAGGGGGTTGACGGGATTCTTTCCACTGCGCTCTTGGCAAAAGAGACAGGAAAGAGGGGTATCATTGTGGCAAGAGAAAATGCTCATGAAGCTGCCATGGTGGAATCTCTCGCTGTTCTTCCCGTCGATACACTCTCCGATGTCGTCGAATTTCTTAATGGCAGAAAAGAAATAGCGCCTTTAACGATCGACATAGCTGATATATTTAACAAATGTCTCACCTATCCTTTCGATTTCAGCGAGATTCGCGGACAGGAACACGCCAAAAGAGCATTGGAAGTTGCCGCCGCAGGCGGGCATAACATCATCATGATCGGTCCCCCGGGTTCGGGAAAAACCATGCTGGCCCAGAGGCTTTCTACCATACTTCCCGAACTTACATTTTCTGAAGCCGTTGACATAACGAAGATATTTTCTGTCGCCGGGCTGCTCGGTAAAAAGAACACAATTTTAGGAACAAGGCCTTTTCGCGCTCCGCACCATACGATTTCCGATGCGGGTCTTGTGGGAGGGGGACACATTCCCCGGCCCGGGGAAATCAGCCTGGCTCATAACGGCGTGCTGTTTCTTGATGAACTGCCGGAGTACAGGAGAAATGTCCTCGAGGCCTTGAGACAACCCTTGGAGGATGGGCATATCACCATCACAAGGTCTGCAACTACGGCTACATACCCGGCAAGATTCATGCTTGTAGCAGCAATGAATCCCTGTCCCTGCGGCTATTACAGCGACCAGAAAAGGGTGTGCCGGTGTACACCTCAGCAGATACACCAATATCAGGCAAGGATATCGGGCCCTCTTCTTGACAGAATCGATATTCATATCGAGGTTCCCTCGGTCAGATATAAGGATATGGCAGGAAAATCCACCGGCGAATCATCCGGCACGATCAAGGAAAGAATTGAACGGGCGAGATTTGTACAAAAAAGAAGATTCGTGGACCAAAACATGCAATTCAACGCCCGCATGTCAGATGCACAGATAAAAGTATTCTGCATTATTGATGATGATTCTCAGAAGCTCATGGAGATGGCCATCGAAAAGCTCGGTCTCTCTGCCCGGGCGTATACGAAAGTACTAAAAGTCGCCAGAACGATTGCAGATTTGGATGAAGAGGAGAAAATACTCTCCAACCATGTCGCCGAGGCCATCCAGTACAGAAACCTTGATAGAAATATGATGTGATGTTAAATCGGTAATTGTCAGCGTCAGAAGGCCAAAAGTAAGGCTAACCCGTTCAAAGTACCCTTCCTGATTAATCCTTGACATCAGCGCAAGAGAAGCTTATAGTAGCGCAACTGGTTTTGGTTCATATGTCCTCAGAGCCTGTTAAAGGCTGCTGGGGATTTTTTTTGACGTAAAAAAGAACTCATGTACTTGGCCAATAAATAGAAAAAAGGAATAACAATGAATTTTAAGTCGTTTAATCTACACCCCCACATCGAATCAGGCATAAGGGACATCGGTTATACAGCGCCCACACCGATTCAAATACAAGCTATACCACCCATTCTTCAGAACCGTGATGTCATGGGACAGGCACAGACCGGAACGGGAAAAACCGCCGCCTTCGTTCTTCCCATACTCCAGCGCCTGATGGACGGGCCGCGGAATCGCATCCGGGCGCTCATTATTGCACCGACGAGAGAACTGGCGGAGCAGACGCATGAGGCCATCGGGCAACTGGGCCGCTATACGAAACTAAAGAGTGTCACAATCTATGGAGGCGTGAACCAGAACCCCCAGATCAGCAAGCTCCGCAGTGGAGCGGAAATTGTTGTGGCCTGCCCCGGACGTCTGATCGATCTTATGGATAAGGGTATGATCGATTTAAGGCGTATTGAAGTGCTTGTCCTGGACGAGGCGGACCGCATGTTCGACATGGGCTTTCTGCCGGATATCCGGAATATCCTGAAACGCCTGCCCGTTCAGCGGCAGACGCTTCTTTTCTCGGCCACCATGCCCGATGATGTCCGGGACCTGGCAGAGAGCATCCTGCGCAATCCCGTGAACATCCAGGTCGGTGATGCGGTCCCGGTATCCACAGTCTCCCATGCCATCTATCCTGTCGATCCGCACCTCAAGACATCTCTTTTGATGAAGATTCTGGACTGTACGGACATGGCGTCGGTGCTCGTCTTTACGCGCACCAAGGACCGCGCGACCCGCCTGGCGAAGCAGATGAAAAGATCCGGGTTTCTTGTGACGTCGCTCCAGGGCGATCTGCCCCAGAACAAACGGCAGGAGGCGCTCAATGGTTTTCGCAGCGGCAAATACCAGGTCCTCGTGGCCACTGACATTGCCGCCCGAGGCATCGATGTTTCCCAGATATCACACGTGATCAATTATGACATGCCCGACACGGTCGATGCCTACACACACCGCATCGGACGCACTGGCAGGGCTGCCAAAACCGGGGATGCGTTCACCTTTGTGACGCGCCCGGACAGGGCTTTTGTGTGGACCATCGAAAATGTTCTTGGTGAAAAACTGGAAAGGCGGATATTAGAGAATTTCGATTACACAATACCAGCACCGGAAGCCGGCAAGGGATCCGGCCGGACGCGCCACTCCGGGAAGCGACCGGGCTTAACAAAAGTCATGAAACAAACTCCGGCACAACATGCCCGCTCTTCCTCACCGGTTTCTCGGCCCGCTTCAAGCGCGGGAAGAGGACGGAAGGATCTTTCCCAGTTCCCGTTTCTCGTTGGTTCGCCCCAACTGAAATCGCGCCGGTCCCACAGCATGCGTTAAGAAATTATTGCTCTGGCGAAAGGTTTCGGGAGGAGTACAATGGCCCCGTTGTTGTGATTTCGTATGGCTTCATTGACTGAGCACATCCCTTGAGATGCGCCATTTATCCGTGGATACAGATCTGGATGTATGGGCATCGTGATCAGGATTGAACTGATTATACCGTTCTGAAATCCATTTTTTCATTTTAATGTCAGATAATTCCCGTTCGGCCTTGTTCTTGTCAAGATAATCGTCAATGGCTTCCTCCGGGATGATTATCTGAATCTTCCGGGAACGCTTGCTGGGTTGGTGCGGGTCGTTTTCGAGTCTCCAGTCGATTAGTATTAAATGATCCCCCTCGGAGAGGCGCGCAACAAACCAGGCGTTCGTCGGGAAAAGCGGCGTTATAATCCGGAGCCAGTAATCAAGCAGATCTTCAGTCATGGCCAATTATCTTCATCTTTCTGGACCATCCATTCTTATCTGTCCTAACATTTCTGCATGATTGCTTATGTTGGAGTTTGAAAACGATCTTTCCCTGATATTGTCCTTCTTGCTCGATTCGATATCCTATTATGGTGCCCCCATAAAAAGACGGTTCCTGTTGTTTTTTGTGAAAATAAATTTCACCCCCGATTAGTTTTTGAGCCTTACTTTCTTCGAGTTGCCACCACCCGCTTTCCCATTCATTATCTTGCAACTTTACAAAATTATTCAACTGTTCGATCAGGTGTATATTCATTCTATTCCCCCCGTTTCTAAAAACATTTGTTACAATCTCAATTCTCCTCAATTATTTTCCGTCTAAAAAAAAGCCCCGTCTCGCTGTAATGGACAGGGCTTCAATAATTCCTTTGGATTCCCTATATGGGAAGAGGGCTCATCAACTTTTTCAGTGACGTCAATTACATGGTTTAGCTTTATCGTATGCTCAATTTTTAAAAAGTCAAGATAATTCGATGCAATCGGTAATCACTACATTGCTTCTGGTACTAATTCTAATGCCTTACATGTGCAACAATAAAAAATGTCCTGTGTCCGGGAGAATGTGCCGCAAGAGCCCTGCTTCCCCGATGGACGCTACTCTTAAAATCGCAGAAAATATTATTGAAATAATTAAATAATAATCCTTGACTTCCGCTCAAGGGCATCATATGTTGAAATTAAGATATAAGTTTGGATACAACATTTTGAAGTGCAAAGATGGCCACCAAGCTTGTTAAGTCTTGGTGGCCTTTTTTCTGTCATAGTGGCAATCCGACTTAAAAAAAATTTGAGAAAGGAGGATGAAAGCGATGGCAGAAGGTAAAGTAAAATGGTTTAATGAACATAAAGGCTTCGGATTCATTGAAAAGGATGAAGGTGGTGATGTGTTTGTTCATCACAGTGCTATTCAGGCTGAAGGTTTTAAGACGTTAAATGAAGGCCAGCGTGTCAGTTTTGATGTTGCACAGGGTGCAAAAGGTCCTGCAGCGGCAAACGTGAAAATTTTATAAGTTCATGATCGGAAAGGAAGAGGCGCTCCTCTATGGTTTACCATGTGCTGGAGCGCCTTTTTTATTATATTGTATATGTTAATTTAATTCATAGGTCTTGAAAATAATGAATGTACGCTGGGTGCTTGATACTTTCTGGCCGGAACTCCCACAAGTTGATTGTACGATCGTAGCGAGGTGGTGGCCTTGGGACTATTACTGTGTATCGACAACGCGGGTATGGCAAGATACGTCAGATCCAATATACAAAAACATAAAAATAAATTCTGTCGCCCCACAGCAATATGTAACGCATGTCTATAAGTGTGATAAAAATGGCAGGAGCGATGTGAACAATTTTTATTATATGAAAGAATACCCTGATTCGGAGCTGGCAAGAAAAGGCCACAAAAAAGTAGTAGAGTTACTGGAAAAAGGCAGATTGAAGTTAATAAATCAAGATGATCCCGCCTAATCAATTCTCCCAATTCAAGAAAGGGTCAATACTTTGATTCTTTTAAAATTAGGAAAGCCTTCCTTAAATATCCCCAGGACATTCAAACGGCGTATACCCTAAAAAATCAGTAATCTTAGGGATGTATTTAGTTTCAGGTTTTGTTTCACCATTTTCCCCGTTCCAGTACAGAAACCTTGATAGAAAAATGATTTAGTGGTAAGGAACTCTGCCAGGCGGATGTTTAATGCAAAAAGGGAGATGACCATATGCAAATAAAAATTGTAAAAGTTAAACCGTCGATGTTGAAGCCAAAACCTGCTGATGAGTCAAAACTTGGATTCGGGAAAATATTCACGGATCACATCTTTACAGTGAAATACCATGTGGATCGCGGCTGGTATGATCCCATGATAGAACCCTATCGGTTCTTATCGCTGGAACCCACGTCCATGTGTCTTCATTACGGTCAGGAAGTATTTGAAGGACTGAAGGCATACCGGGGGAAAAATAACAATATCTTCCTTTTCCGACCTGACCAGAATATCGCGCGGATGAATAATTCTGCAGAGAGGCTCTGCATGCCGCGGATCGATCCGGCCCTTTTTATGGATGCATTAACAAAACTTGTGTCCATTGAAAAAGACTGGGTTCCACATTCCCACGGTGCATCCCTCTACATCAGACCGACGATGATTGCGACAGAAGCGGCGTTAGGCATGCATCACGCCAATGCATACCTTTTTTTCATTGTTGTCGGTCCGGTTGGAGCTTACTATCCCCAGGGGTTTAGCCCGACAAGCCTTTATGTCGATGAGGAATATGTGCGGGCTGTGCGCGGGGGCATAGGATACTGTAAGGCCGCCGGTAATTATGCCGCCAGTCTCCTGGCAAGTAAATTAGCCATGGATAAGGGATTTACCCAGGTCCTGTGGTTGGATGCCATAGAAAGAAAGTATGTTGAAGAAGTGGGAACGAGCAATATCTTTTTTGTTATCGGAAACGAGATTGTTACCCCACCCCTTGGGGGGAGCATCCTTCCAGGTGTGACGAGAAATTCCGTCATTCAGATCGCCAGAAGCTGGAACATATCCGTTTCCGAAAGACCGATATCTATGGACGAACTTGTGGATGCATCCGCCAAGGGCAGCCTGAAGGAGGCCTTTGCCTCCGGGACGGCGGCAATCGTCTCCCCGATAGGACAGATCTCTTACAGGGGAAGGTCAATAGTGATAAATGAGGGGAAGACAGGTATCCTGACAGAAAAATTATACAATGAAATCTTACAGATACAATACGGTGATAAAGATGATCATTTTGGATGGAGAGTACCGATAACGGACTAAGAAACGATAGAGAGGACAGATATGCCCCTTGATACATATACTTGGGATTGAAATCCACAGATATGTTGAAAAGGTTGTTGATAAACATGTTGATGATAGACGTAAGTATTCAATTGTGACAATTTTATACCTCATTGCATACGATTTAAGCAGGAAATATACTTAATAATTGCAATATGATATATAAGCACCCTTTGATTCCGTCTACTTATTGACTTTCTTTTATAAGATATAAACTTCTGGAAAAAAATGTGCCATTTTTTCACTTTTTTTACGATAAAAAATATTAAAAAAATATATGGTCGCCGGCGCGGTCGTTTCATTACAGTGGCAGGCGCTATGCTATGCCTGCTGTTTTTTGCCATCACGCCAGCCCTTGCGGAACCGATGCCTCTCGAGGAGTTGATTGCAAAGGCGCAGAGCAGATATGAAAAGACAGACGACCTTAAGGCACGGTTCATTCAGGAAGTGACTATCAAGGCGATGAATAAAACGGACCGGGAGGAAGGGGTTCTCTATGTAAAAAATCCCAGAAGAATGTTGTGGAGCTATTCAAAGCCAAAAGCAAAAAAATTAATCATTAACCCTAAAAAGGCCTGGTTGTATGTTCCGGACGACCATGTAGCCTACCTCCAGGAAGCAGAAAATGTCTATAAATCGAAGCTTGCCGTGAAGTTTCTTTCCGGAATCGGCAAGCTGGGGGAAGATTTTCGTATAAACTATTCCCAGCCTGATAATGTGGATGGTAAAGGAAATTATCTTCTTACCCTTATTCCTAAAGTGTCTGATATGGGAATCGATAAGCTGCATCTGACAATTGACAGGGATAATTATCAGGTTATACAATGCAGCTTTACAGACCTGTACGGGAATGTCACCCGCATACGGCTTATGGATATTAAAATCAACAATAACCTCTCTGATAAACTGTTTAACTTCAAGCCTCCAGCCGGGGTTGAAGTATTCAATATGCCGTAATTGAGGGCGCTGCTATTTCTCCATACATTTTAAACATTATTACCTTCAGGATTCAGGGGGTCGAGGATTCGAGTGCATAGTTCATATACTTGATCCCTATAATCCTCAAATCCTTATTGCGACTAAATAGGATAAAAAATCTTATTTTCCATGTGTATCTTCCAGAGGATATTATATGTTACGTTACAAATTTGATGAAACCCAGTGTGCAGATCTGGAAAAATCATTGAGTTTAGAGTGGCTGGAAACTAACGGCTCAGGAAGTTATGCATCCAGCACGATTCTCAACTGCAATACAAGAAAGTACCACGGCCTTTTGGTGGCGAATCTTATAATGCCACAGGGAAGGCATGTCCTCCTGTCGTGGCTTGAAGATTCCATTTCCCTGAGGGGAAAAGAGTCTTTCCTCTCATGTTGTCGATATCCGGGTGTCTTTCACCCCCAGGAAAAACACTATCTCAAGGAATTTCAGCTGAATCATTTTCCCCAGTTTACCTATGAAGTGGACGGGTTTCGCGTTCATAAAGCGATCTTAATGATACATGGTGAGAATCGCGTCCTGATCAGGTATGAGGTTGCACATTGCCCATCTCCGGGCGTGCTGCGAGTTAAACCCTTCCTCGCCTACCGGGGGTATCATGCAGTGGCAAAACAAAACATGTTCCTTCATACAAAGACCAGCAGAATAAAGAACGGCTTCAAGATAAAGCCTTACGCTGGCATGCCCCATATTTTTGTGCACACAAACGTAAAGACGCAATTTTGTCCGTCTCCCGTCTGGTACAATAATTTTGAGTATCCGATAGAAAGAGAAAGGGGCTTTGATTGGCATGAGGACCTTTTTCGCCCCGGTATTTTCGAGATTCCTGTGAAAAAAGGAAGCACTGTCATCGTTTCCGCATCGCTTGATCTCTGTGAGCAAGGATTAGATGAGATATGGAGGGCGGAAACGGGAAGGCGGGACCGTGAGGCGTCAAGGAATGAAAAGATCGCGGAGAATTTAGCAAAAGAAGAGGATAGGGCTCATGTCCAGAATCTGATTGCGTCAGGGCAGCAGTTCCTGGTCAAATCACCGTCAGGCCGACCGTCAATTATCGCCGGCTATCACTGGTTCGGCGACTGGGGACGGGATACGCTCATTTCCCTGCCGGGGCTGACATTCTGCAGCGGCCGTGTCTCGGAGGGCATTGCCATCCTCGCTTCACTCGGTGCACATGAAAAGAACGGCCTCCTGCCTAACTATTTCTCCGACGATGAGACCAAGAATGCCTATAATACGGTGGATACCTCGCTCTGGTATTTCTGGGCTGTTCAGCAGATGTTGAAATACACGGGCGATATCGGGATCATTGAGAGCCAAATGTGGCCGGTCCTAAGGAGGATTCTGCGGAGATATATGGATGGAACCGTATTCAATATCCATATGACAGAAAATGGTTTACTTCACGCTGGCGATAAAGATACCCACCTGACATGGATGGATGCAACCGTCGAGGGTACACCTGTCACCCCGCGATGGGGATATCCCGTGGAGATCAATGCCCTCTGGTACAATGCCGTCTGCTTTGCCAATGAACTTGCACAGCGGTTTGATGATCGCGAGTATTTTTTCCATAACCTGATTCCCAGAATACAAAAATCCTTTATTAATACCTTCTGGATTGAGAAGGAATCCTATCTCGGCGATGTCTTCTGTGAAGGTTATCTGGATCATGCGATAAGGCCGAATCAGATCCTGGCCGTTTCTCTTCCCTATTCGCCGTTGAAACCTGTACAATGGAGAGGTGTGGTTGAAAAAGTCAGACAGTACCTGCTCGCTCCTGTGGGACTGAGGACCCTCTCGCCGGAAGATAAGAACTATAAAGGTATCTATGAAGGCAATAGCTCCGCAAGAGACGCGGCGTATCATCAGGGCACCGTATGGCCCTGGTTGATCGCGCCTTTTGGCGAGGCATATCTAAAGGTTGCGGAAGATAAGGCCGCAGCGAAGATGTTTCTCCTCAATCTTATACGGTCATTTGTCGGCAGGCATATGTTGGAGGCCGGTGTGGGGTGTGTATCGGAGATATTTGATGGTGACCCTCCTCATAGACCGAATGGATGTATATCTCAAGCCTGGAGTGCTGCCGGCTTGATTAGATTGTACACATTGCTGCAATGACATTGCAGATTAAAGAGAAAACCCTCATAATCTGCATTGCATAAGAGCTTTTTTCTAATTTACTTTATGCGGCCGCTATGTCATGATACTGCCAATATAGTTAATATGTTTCATACGATAGCTATCTCTGGGGGAATATTTCGATACGGGTAGTTATCCATCTGACAGCAAGGAGGCAATTGGCCGGTGAAAATCCTCATGTTTGGATGGGAATTTCCGCCCCATATTAGCGGCGGCCTCGGAACCGCCTGTTTCGGCCTCACAAAGGCGCTGGTCAGTCTCCATCACGAGATTTCTTTCGTTATTCCGAGAGTGTTGACTGATGCGGGGTCAGCACATGTGAAATTAATTTCCGCTTCCGGAGTTCCTGTCCGAAAGCGGTCTGCGGAAACGGCAAAAGTCTTCAAGGGCCTGGATATCAGGTTAATCAATTCGACTCTTGGACCGTATCTTAGTAAAAGCCAATATGATGCTGTAATGAAGGGGAACGCTTTGAAACAGTCTGCATACGATAAGAGTACGAAGGAAATGAAGGGTTCCCGGGTCTTTGATATCTCTCCGCACTATGGTCCAAATCTGATTGCGGAAGTTATACGATATGCTAAAGTGGCGGGAAGTATCGCAGAACGCCAGTCTTTCGATGTAATCCATGCCCATGACTGGATGACGGTCTTTGCCGGTCTTTACGCGAAGGAAAAAAGCGGAAAACCCCTTGTTCTCCATATTCATTCCCTTGAATTTGATCGTAGCGGCAAACATGTCAATCAAAACATCTATTATGTCGAGCGATTTGGTATGGTGGCGGCTGATCATATTATTGCGGTAAGCCATTACACAAAGAATATGATTGTCAAACACTATGGTATTAATCCTGATAAAATATCTGTCGTTCATAATGCTGTTTCCCGTACAGAAGCTGGAACAATGTATCATGTGGAGAAAAACCCCGATAAAAAAATTATCCTTTTCCTCGGCAGAATTACGTTCCAGAAAGGCCCGGACTACTTTGTAGAAGCGGCGGCAAAAGTCTTAAAGAAAATTCCTGAGGTAACGTTTGTCATGGCAGGCTCAGGGGACATGATGCCTCGTATGATCGAACGGGTCGCCGAATTGGGAATCGGGAAAAATTTTCACTTCACCGGATTTCTGCAGGGAACCGAAGTCGAGCAGATATTCACTATGAGTGATCTTTATATCATGCCGAGTGTATCCGAGCCTTTCGGTATTTCGCCTCTTGAGGCGATGATTTACGATGTACCGGTCATTATATCAAGGCAGTCCGGGGTTGCTGAGATACTTCATCATGCATTGAAGGTAGATTTCTGGGATGTGAACGAGATTGCCAATAAGATCATCGCAATTTTAAAGTACCCGAGCCTGGTAGCGGAGATTGTCGAGAAATCACGTGAAGAACTGCACAATGTCCGATGGGAGACCGCTGCGGAAAAGATCGTCGAGATCTACCGGCGCGTATCGCATTAAAAAGGTGACGAAATGCCAAGTGTCTGTTTATATTTCCATGTCCATCAACCACAATGGCTGAGATACTATACCTTTTTTGATATTGATCACAACCATCTTTATGAGGACGGGGAGAGAAATCTCCAGATCCTGAATACATTGTCCGAAACATGTTATCTACCGGCAAACAGCCTCGTTCTTGATTTGATAAAACGATATAAGGGGAGTTTCCGGATCGCTTTTTCGATCACGGGCATTCTCCTTGATCAATTTGAAAAATATCGCGGCGATGTTCTGGAAAGTTTTAAGCAACTTGCCGATACGGGGTGTGTGGAATTTATTAATGAAACATATTACCATTCACTTGCCTTTCTGTTTTCCACCCGGGAATTTCGACAGCAAGCTGTGTTGCATAAAAACAAGATAAAAACGCTGTTTGGTCAAACTCCCAGGACTTTTTGCCATACCGAACTCATCTACAATAGTGATCTCGCAAGGATCATAGAAAAAATGGGATACACTGTCATTCTGGCCGAGGGCGCAGATAAAGTGTTAGGACGGCGGTCTCCTCACTATGTTTATCAACCCGCAGGCTGCAAGAAACTGAAACTGCTTTTCAGAAGCCCTATTCTATCTGTTGATATTGCCTCGCGTTTTTTGGACACAAAGACGTCCGAATATCCTCTTCTTGCTGATAATTATGCACACAGGCTTCACACTATGCATCATACTGGAGATGTTATTAATCTCTTCATGGATTATCAGATATTTGATACACGCCGACGTAAGGAAACGGGGATTTTTGAATTCATGCGGCTGCTTCCTCGAGAAATCTTAAAGCATCCTGATTTCATATTTCATACCCCTGCAGAAATTGCCCTAAACCTCGATCCGGTTGCACAGCTTGATATCAGGAACACCGTTGCCTGTTCTGACGTCGATAAGGATTTAAGTGATTGGATGGGAAATAGCCTGCAGAAGGATGCTATTACAACATTGTACAATATGGAAGCGAAAGTCAGACGCCGGAAAGACGGAGAAACTCTCCGTACCTGGCGCATACTCCAGGAAGCTGATAATTTTTATTGTATGCGTACTAAGGGGCTTGCCAATGGCAATGTGCATACGTTATCCAATCCCTATGGATCTCCCTATGATGCATATATCAACTATATGAATATAATCGATGATTTTTCCGGTTTTTTAGGTAAGAAAAGGAGTGGTATGAATGAAGGAGCATAAAAGAGGCTATTTATTCGAGGTCAGCTGGGAGGTTTGCAATAAGGTTGGAGGCATATATACAGTTGTTTCCAGCAAGACCCGGGATGCTGTAAAGAACTATGGCGAACGTTACTTCCTCCTGGGTCCCGATCTTAAAACGAATCCTGATTTTGAGGAAACTGACGAAGACTGCTGGGTCAGGATGAGGGAGAGTACAGCCATAAAAGAAATACCCTGCCGTTTCGGCAGGTGGAAAATTCCCGGCGAACCTAAGGTTATCCTCGTTGGTTTCGGGAAAAAATATGATAAGGAACAGTTGCTCTACCGGCTCTGGGAAGATTTCGGCGTTGATTCGATCGCGGGTGGATGGGACTATGTGGAACCGGTGATGTTCAGTTACGCCTGCGGTGAGGTCATCGAAACTGTATATAATTTATTGGTAAGGCCGCATAGCATGCCGGCCGTAGCCCAGTTTCATGAATGGATGTGCGGCGCCGGACTCCTTTTCCTGAAAAAAAAGGTTCCCGAAATGGGCTCTGTGTTCACCACCCATGCCACCATTTTAGGGAGAACCCTTGCCGGCTCAGGTGTGGATATCTATACCGTCATGGATAAACTCTCTCCGCAGGTAGAGGCAAGTGCCCATAACATCAAAGCGAAATATTCCATGGAGGTTACCTCGGCCAGGGAGGCAGACTGCTTTACGACGGTCAGTGAAATAACCGCCTCGGAAGCGAAAAATTTTCTCGGCAGGTATCCGGACGTGATTACGCCTAACGGGCTCGATGTGGACGGTATTCCAGATCTCGCAAAAGACAGAAAGCCTGCAGTGAATGCGAGGGAAAAACTCCTCAGTGCCGCTTCACAAAGCTTGAAGAAAGATTTCCCTCCCAATACGAAGATCGTTGTCATATCGGGGCGCTACGAATTTCATAATAAAGGCATAGATATATTTCTGAATGCCTTAAGCCGTCTCGATAAAGAAATGAACAATAATCAGGTGATCCTGGCGTTTCTTTTTGTAATTGGCGGTCATATGGATTTAATTTCCGGCCTCCAGTGTGAACATCCAAGATCGGAAGGTATTCCCCCGATCGCCACCCACAGGCTCCATAACGAGGCGTATGATCCCATTCTCCAGGCATGCAACAGACTGGGTCTTATGAACTCAGCAGAAAACAAGGTGAACGTCATCTTTGATCCCGCATACCTGGACGGTCATGATGGTCTTATCAACATGACGTATTACGAAGCCCTTTCGGGATGTGACCTGGGGGTCTTCCCATCGTACTATGAACCCTGGGGATACACGCCCCTGGAAAGCGTTGCGCACGCTGTACCAACTATCACGACGGATCAGGCCGGATTCGGTCTCTGGGTTCAACAGATGGCGGGCGAGAGCAGCGGGGTTATCCTCTTGAAACGTAAAGGAGTGAAAATCAATTTAATTGAAGAGAACTTATATACCATCTTCAAAGATTTTCTCTCCTGGAGTGATAAGGAAATGGAAGAGAGGCGTAAAAGCGCCCGTCATATAGCCCTACAAGCCAACTGGAGAGATTTCTTCAAGTTCTATCTTAAAGCCAATGATAAAGCGCTTGCCGTTTCCCGTGAACGGGCTGAAAAACTCATCTTAATAGACTACAGGGTGGAAAGGAAATATGTCTTCGCCGGCACTGTATCGAGGCAGCCCCATTTTCGCGCGTTTACCGCCGTTGTCAATCTTCCCCTCAAAATTGAGCGGCTCCGGGAACTTGCCTACAACCTCTGGTGGACATGGCATCCTAAGGCACGTAGTCTCTATATCTCCCTCGATCAAAAACTGTGGCAGGAGATGGGGAACAACCCCGTCAGGATGTTAGAGACAGTATCGCCGGAAAAATTATTAGAGGCTTCGGAAAACACTACTTACATGACGCAATACACGCAGATCCTCCAGCAGTTCGACGAATATATGAACGACAGGACTTCCAAGGAAAAGATAAGGGTCTCTCCGGCCATCAAATGGTCCTCACCAGTTGCCTATTTCTCAGCCGAATACGGCCTTCATGAAACAATCCCCATCTATTCGGGCGGACTGGGCACGCTCTCCGGTGATCATCTCAAGACCGCCAGTGACCTTAATATTCCCCTTGTGGGTATCGGCCTTCTTTATAAGAACGGCTATTTCAGACAGGTAATTGACAAGAATGGTTATCAGATAGCGGAATATCCGGAAAACGACTTTTCCGTCATGCCCGTTCAGATCCTTCGGGACGAAGCAGGAAATGAGGTGCAGATACACCTTGAACTGCCGGGGAGAACACTCTATGCGAATATCTGGGAAGTCAAGGTGGGACGTGTATCACTGTACCTCATCAATACCGATGTCCTGGGAAATACCCTCCAGGATAAAAAAACAACGGAGCGGCTGTATCCCGCAGACCAGAGAATACGGATCGAACAGGAAATACTGTTAGGCATGGGTGGCGTAAGGTTGATAAAGAAATTGGGCATCAGGCCGCGTGTGTACCACATTAATGAGGGGCACTCGGCATTTCTTATTTTTGAGCGCATAGCTGATCTGATGACCGAAGAAGGACTTTCCCTCGATGAAGCGACCGAGGTCGTCCGCGGCAGCACCGTGTTTACAACGCATACGCCTGTGGAAGCGGGGATTGAAAGGTTTCCTAAAGACATGATGGAACATTACTTCACAAGTTTTGTCAAGAGAACGGGCATGTCCTGGTCGCAATTCTGGGAACTGGGAAAAACAGAAGGCGTCGACGAAAAAACGTTTTTTATGACCAACCTCGCATTTAGAATCGCGCACAAGAGTAATGCCGTAAGCCAGGTTCATGAAGATGTGTCGAAACGTATGTGGTATGACGTATGGAAGGGTTTTAACATCTCGGACATCCCGATCGGTCATATCACAAACGGCGCCCACACCTTGTCTTATATCTCCGAAAAAATGAAAGCCCTCCTTGATACATATCTGGGAGCTGAATGGAGCCGCAACATCACAGACCCCGAAGTCTGGGAAAAGGTACAGGATATTCCCGACTCTCTGCTGTGGGATACAAGATATGAACTCAAGCAAAAATTGCTTAATTTTCTAAGGGAATATCTTTCCAAACACTGGTTGAAGTATGGTTATACAAAAACATGGCGGGAAGAATTCTTTTCCAAAATCAATCCGGCGGCCCTGATGATAGGCTTCTCAAGGAGGTTTGCACCTTACAAACGCGCCGATATGCTCCTTAACGACTTAGACCGTCTGGATAGAATCTTAAATCATCCCACACGCCCCGTTCATATTATCTTCGCGGGAAAAGCACACCCGAATGATGAAATGGGGAAGGGCATCATTAAGAGGGTTATAGACATCTGCAGGGATGAAAGATTCAGAGGCAAGATCTTTTTCATCGAGGATTATAATATTGATATAGCACGGCGACTTGTTCAGGGTGTGGATGTGTGGTTAAATACGCCGCGAAGGCCGTATGAAGCGAGCGGTACGAGCGGTGAAAAGGTGGTTGGAAATGGGGTGCTTAATGTGAGCATTTCCGACGGGTGGTGGTGTGAAGGATATGATGGGACTAATGGCTGGACCATAGGGCCCGTAGTGAAAGGATATTCTCCGGAAAGTGTGAACGCTGATGAAGAAGACAGCCAGTCGCTTTACACAATACTTGAAAACTCAGTGATACCTACGTTCTATAACCGGGAAATATCAGGGCTCCCGGAAAAATGGATCAGCATGATGAAGAAATCCATACAAACCCTGATGCCAAAATTCAACACGGAAAGGATGCTTCTTGAATACTACCATACCATGTATCTGCCCACGGCGGAAAGGGAACATGAACTTTATTCGGGTATGCACAAGATGGCCCGTGAGCTTGCAGACTGGAAGCGCAAAATTCCCGTACGTTTTTCCTCCCTCCGGTTGCTTGATGTCAGTATTGAAGGGATCCATGGGGATACTGTTTTCGTTGATCAACCGTTGACCGTAAACGCAAGAATTGACCCGGGCAAGGTGGAGCCCGATGAAATCCTGGTGGAGCTGGTAATCGGGAAAAAGGATGGGTATGAATTTTCCAGTACTCCGGACTGTGTGCCTTTAACTATAGCTGAGAAGACGCCGGATGGGATCATCATATATTCGGCGGAATACATCGTCAGGTATAACGGCCCCTACCTCTATGGTGTCCGGGTGCTGCCATTTCACAAAAATCTTGCCGCCAAGCAGGAAACGGGCCTTATCCTCTGGGCGTGACATAAATTTGCCTTCACACAATACATGATGTCGGGCAAGACGCCCAAACTGCCCCGCGGGTGGGCAACTTCACTTACGGCTGATAAAAAACACGATGATCGTCAGAATAATGCTGACAATGATACTTGTGGCCAGGGGGAAATAGAAGGTAAAATTTTTGCCTTTGTAATAGAAATCTCCGGGAAGCCTTCCAAGCCACGGAATTTTTCCTCCCAGCAGGAGGAGCCCTCCTATGCCTGCGATGACAAGTCCGATGATGAGGAGAATTTTACCGAAGCCTGATAAATCAAACATTCAATTCCTCCTTTAAGGTCTGACTCTTCTCTTCTTTAGTTGCAAAAAGGGTTCAAGTGCCTGAAACATTCACTTGGATCCTTAATCCCTTGCCCCTGAATCCTGAAGATAACAGCAACCTTTTCACAGATGAACGGGAAGTATTTTTACTATACCACGTTTATGCCCAGTTGAAAGGCGCCTTTTTCTCAAAATCTGGCGCCAGAGCCCGTTCATCCACATCCTGAGTGAAAATATTCTCAAAACCTATATCCATGGCATAATTGATTACATGCTCATATTCCGCACGGGTGATTCTCCTGTTCAGGTAGGGATGGTCTTTGACAGAGGGTATGGGCGTGTACTGGGACATGATGCTCAGTGGCACTGAAACGGATATGTGCTTTTTGATCAGCGAGAGAACTTCGAGACTGTTCGATATGAATCCCGGGAGAATCAGATGGCGGATGAGAATACCCCTGTTCGCGATGCCCTCGTCTTCCCAAAGCGACGCTCCTACCTGCCTCACCATTTCTTTGATAGATGCTATAGCGAATCTTGGATAATCCTGCACCCCGGAAAGAATGAGAGCCTCATTCTCAGTGCCATACTTAAAGTCGGGGAGGTAGATATCCACCGTCCCTTCCAGGAGTTTTAATACGTCCGGATTTTCGTAACCGCCGCAATTGTACACAAGGGGGAGGCGTAACCCCTTCCGGCGAGCGATCAGAAGGGCCTCTGTAATATGGGGTATATGGGGAGTGGGTGTAACCGGTTCAATGTTATGGCAGTGCGAGTCCTGCAGTGCCAGCATGATACCGGAAAGGCTTTCAATGCCCATCCGTTCCCCGGAAAGATGATGGCTTATCTGATAGTTCTGGCAGTAGATGCATTTCAGATTGCACGAAGAAAGAAAAATGGTTCCTGCGCCCTGCGTCCCTGAAATAGGGGGCTCCTCGCCATAATGAGGAAGGGCGCGGCTCACCACGACGTCATCTAAGAGGCGGCAGAACCCGATCTCTCCCTCCATCCTGTTGACCATACATTTTCTGGGGCAGAGTACACAGCTTCTCAGGATTTCTTTGAGTCGATCAAGCTTACGGGGTGAGATCGCTTCCACATTCACTTGTGATTACACCTTACTGAATTTCTATCCTTTCCACAACATTCCTGATTCTTTTGCTCTCTACCAGTTCCAGAAATTCTTCTCCCAGGGGTTCTGCGTGTCTGACCGCCTCCCGCCAGTTTCTGATACGGGTGGCCGGGTCGTCGATAAAAATCGCGAAATCGTCACGATCCGGAACTTTCCCTCCCGGAAGTTGAGCGACGAAGGCGTCGGAAGGATGGATCATCAGAACATTATCAAGAATCTCTGCTTGCGGCCAACGATAGGAAAGCCTCTTATCCAGCCATCCCGGTATGATCCGTTCCTGATGGTTAAAAAACAGTGTCAGGTCCTCGTTTGTTGGGGCATAGTTATGCGTCAGATGATAATCAACGAGACCGCCATCCCGGTATATCCCGCTTGGCGCTCCGTAGATATCTTTGATGCCTGCAACTACCAGGGGAATAGCTCCGGAAGCCATGATGGCGTACTTAAAATTAATCTCGTTCAGCCGGATATATCGTCCCCGGTAATCAGGGCGGAGACAAAAGTGCGGCGGCATTGGTCCGTTATAAAACACGACGCGCTCAGCGAAATCATGAATGTATGACCGGTTGACGGCATTAAAGAGAAAACAGATTCCGAGTCCGATATGCTGTACCCACTTCAATTCAGAGGCCACGAGGTTTCTCGCACGGGCCGTAATGATTGCAAGACGGTATTTTTTATTGGCCAGCGCAAAAGAGAGGGCATCATCCTCAATATAGGCATTTGCAAGATTTACCAATGATTCGAGAACAGTAGCGGGTGTGTCATTTCTTTTGTAGGTTATCCCTATGTAGGATTCCATAAGAGTGCGGTAACTCTTTTCAGGTTCAGGCTGCAGCCAGGCGGCAAACCGCATCGCTCCTGCCGATGAGCCAACGAGATGTATTGCCTTGGAACGACCCAGGAGGTCGTTTTTTAAGAGGGTCAGATCGAAACCGCTGGCAATCAGCCACCGGGGGCCAGTCGCTGGACCGAAATACGTTGTGATGCGGTCAAACTGAAAGCCTCCGTCCTGTATTATTTCGTAAGCCCTTTTGCCTGCTTTGATACAGATATTATTCATTGTCATACGCTGTTCGTTTCCGCATCCTGTAACTTCATGTGAAATTTTCGTATATACGAAGACTTGCCGAAAATGGCCACAAATGGCCTTGACACTGTCCGGGACGTTCGGTAAAGTAGCTCATCTGTAAAAAAATTACCCGCTTCGTTTGTTTGTTGGCGTTAATACATAAACACGGTAAGTTTTGTCAACGTCTATTGTTGAAGATATTGTAAAAATATTTCGCACATAGAGTCAATAGAGGATCGTGTATGGACATCAGGTCCCAGGTTGTAGAAATAGCAAAAAAAGCAAAAAACGCTGCTACAGTGCTTGCCCGCATGTCGTCAGGTGTAAAAAACAGCGCGCTCCTCGATATGGCAGAGGAACTTGTCAGGCAATCCGGTGCACTGATTCAAGAAAATGCGAAGGATCTTGACAAAGCCAAACAGATGGGCCTCTCGGCGGCCATGATGGACAGGCTGGCATTGAAAGAAAGTACGATTGAAGGAATTGCCAAAGGGCTGAGAGAAGTTGCCGCCCTACCGGACCCTGTCGGCAAAGTGACCTCTATGTGGCGGAGACCGAACGGCCTTCTCGTCGGGCGCATGAGGATCCCTCTGGGCGTTATCGGCATCATCTATGAGTCCCGCCCTAACGTAACAGTTGATGCCGCCGCCCTCTGCCTGAAATCAGGCAACGCCGTCATTTTAAGGGGAGGATCAGAGGCAATACACTCAAATATCGCTATCGCGCGCGTCCTCCAGAATGTCTTGAGAAAAGGAACAATCCCGGAAGAAGCCATTCAGGTGATCCCGATGACTGAGAGGGAAGCCGTCCGCGAGATGTTGCAGCTTGAGGAATATATAGACCTGATCATCCCGAGGGGTGGAGAAGACCTGATCAGGGCTGTCGTGAATGAATCGAAGATACCGGTCATCAAGCATTACAAAGGGGTGTGTCACATATTCGTGGACGATAGCGCCGATTTTGACATGGCCGTAAACATCTGCATGAATGCGAAGACCCAGCGTCCCGGGGTCTGTAACGCCATGGAGACACTCCTCGTCCATCAGGATGTTGCAGCACGCTTCCTTCCGGTGATGGCGCGCCATCTTCAGAATGCGGGCGTTGTTCTGAAAGGCTGCGAGAGAACAAGACAAATCCTTACAGATATTGAGAAGGCGCAAGAGGATGATTGGCACCGGGAATATCTCGATCTTATCTTGTCGGTGCGCGTCGTAAGTGACATTGATGAGGCGATCGCCCACATTGAAAAGTATGGGTCTCTGCATACGGAATCTATCATCACCGGCAATTATCAGAATGCCCAGCAGTTTTTAAACGAAGTCAACTCCTCCACTGTCCTGGTCAATGCATCAACCCGCTTCAGCGACGGTTTTGAGCTGGGCCTGGGCGCAGAAATAGGAATCAGCACCACGAAGCTCCATGCCTTCGGTCCCATGGGACTGGAAGAGCTGACGACGAAAAAATTTATCATTTATGGGAATGGACAGGTGAGAACATGAAATGGGGATTGTTGGGAGGTACATTTGATCCGATACATATGGGTCACTTACGGTGCGCTGAGGAAATACTGGAAACCTTTAATCTGAACAGGATTCTTTTTATTCCGGCTTCCAAGCCGCCGCATAAAATAGACGCCGACATCACATCATTCCATCATCGGGAACAGATGATCACGCAGGCGATTGAGGGAAACCCGGCCTTTACTTACTCCGATGTGGAGAAGAGGCGAGAGGACAAATCATATTCGGTGGAAACGGTAGATTACATCCTGAAAAAATACATGGAGAACCTGGAATTATACTTTATCCTCGGTCAGGATGCCTTTCATGCTATCCATACCTGGAAAGACTGGGATCGACTACTTTTGTTGTGTAATTTTGTGGTGATGACGAGACCCGGTTACGAGGACAGGGGGCTGAAACCAATTCTCCCTGCTGATTTTGCCTCCCAATTCATATATGATGATAATGTAAAGGGATTTCGAGGCCCTACGGGACACGTCATTTATTTCCGGGGGGTCACCTTCCTGGATATCTCATCCAGCGATATCAGGCAAAGGGTAAGAGATGGTAAATCCATCAAATATCTCGTTCCCGAATCAGTCCGACACTATATTGTAAAAAATTCTCTCTATAAGAATGTCTAACGCTATAAAAAGGTCTCGACTATTCGTCAGTCTATCTTGAAAGATATTTTAGAAAAAGAGGTTTTTCGATGGAGAGTACACTTTTCCATAGTGCTGGGAGTTATTTTGTTTCTTTTACTTGGTATCCCATCGCAAGCCGCAGAGAAGTTTCCCAAGCCGGTGGGCGCCGTCAATGACTTTGCCCGGGTGATACCGCCGGACGATAAAAACCGGATGGAGGACCTGGCCCGGGAGGTCCTTGCCAAAACAGGAACGGCGATTGTTATCGTTACGGTGGCAAGCCTCGGGGATGACGAACTGAATGATTATGTCAACAGCTTATACAAGGACTGGGGTATCGGAAAAAAGGGGGAGGACAAAGGAGTCCTGTTTTTTCTTGCTTTAAAGGAGAGGAAGTTCAGAATTGAAACGGGATACGGTGTCGAAGGAATTCTTCCTGATGGACTTGCGGGTGAAATCCGCGACCGATACGCGATTCCGTATTTTAAAAAGGGTGACTATGGAAAAGGCCTTTCCAATGCCATGACCGCTGTGGCCAACATCGTAGCAAAAAATGCCAATGTTTCTTTGGATGGCGCCAGGCCTGTAGATCAACAGAGAGAGAAAAAGGACAACCGGGGCATTGGAATAGTACCCCTCATAATTATTATCCTGATCCTGGTCTCACTTTTCGGCACGAGTCAGGGAAGGGATTTACTCCCCTGGCTGCTACTCATACTGTTCAGCGGCGGCGGCAGAGGTGGAGGTTTTGGCGGTGATGGAAGCGGGGGGTTCGGAAGCTTCGGTGGTGGCGGCTTCGGTGGTTTTGGCGGTGGTGAAAGCGGGGGCGGCGGAGCAAGCGGTGACTTTTAACGGAGGGTCAGGGCATGGCAAAGGTACCAAATAATCCACAGGAAATATTTGGGGAAATAACTGACGATTTCAAAATGATTTTCGGGGACGATCTCCTGTCTATTATCCTTTATGGGAGCGGCGCCAGTGGCCATTACATTCCGGGGAAATCAGACCTTAATTTTCTCATAATTCTCACCGAAGAAGGTATCGGCAGCCTGGATAACGCCATCAGTTCTGTAGCCCGCTGGCGAAAACAGAAGGTAGCAATTCCCTTATTCATGACAAAAGCAGAGGTTTCATCTTCCCTTGATTCGTATCCCATTGAATTTCTCACGATGAAAAAACATTATATACCCGTCTATGGCGAGGATGTCCTGGGTGGGTTATCCATTGAACCGTCCCAACTCAGAGTGCAGTGTGAGAGAGAGATGAAAGGGAAAATCCTTCATTTGAGGAGTGGATTGCTGAAAACAGGAGGACAGGCAAAGCAGTTCCGGGAATTGATCAAAGCTTCTTTGACAGCATTTATTTCCATATTTAAGGCTCTCTTATATTTAAAAGGTATAGATATTCCTCAAAGTCGGCGGGATGTCATCCAGTCTGTCGCTAAGGTATATACAATTGATCCGGATGTCTTTCTGAAATGCACGGATATCAAGGAAGGGATTGACCAGATTCCGGCTTCCGGGATTCAGACCGTCTTTAAGGCCTATCAGCAGGAAATCGAAAAACTATCCAGGATTATTGATGGCATGAGTGTGTGAAAAATTCTAAGTCGCAGAATATATCAGGAGGTACGGCATGACCAGCGGAAAAAGAAATCTTATTATTGCAGGTGTAATTATACTTGTCGTTGTTGTTGCTCTCTACTCATTCGTCAAAGGAAATTATAACACCTTCGTTTCTATGGATGAAGCGGTGAAAGGTTCCTGGGCGCAGGTGGAAAACCAGTTGCAGCGGCGGTATGACCTGATCCCGAACCTGGTGGAAACGGTTAAAGGGTACGCCAAGCAGGAAAAGGATGTCCTCATCGAGGTTACGAATGCCAGGGCAAAGGTGGGTGGCGCAACAAGTGTGCCGGATAAGATCAGCGCCAATAATGAGTTATCCAGCGCCTTGAGCAGACTCCTGGTCGTAGTGGAAAGATACCCCGATCTCAAATCCAATCAGAATTTTATGCGCCTCCAGGATGAGCTGGCAGGAACGGAAAACCGGATTGCTGTCGAGAGAAAGCGCTATAATGATGCGGTAAAGGTGTACAATATTGCGATCAGAAGCTTTCCGGCCAATCTGCTGGCGGGCATGTTCAACTTCCAGAGTGCGGCCTTTTTTGAAGCGCCCGCGACGGCGAAGGCCACTCCACAGGTTAAATTTTAACACGTGGTTCATCTCAGGAAAAGTTGATAGTATCTAAAGGATTCGAGGGGTCAAGGATTCAAGGATTCGAGTGCTTAAAAAACTCTCGAACCATAGAATCCTTTATTTCTTTTTGCAACTAAGTGGGAGAAGAACCTCAGTGGATTAATCCCGGCCATACAGTTCGGTCATTTTCCGAAACCTTTCTGTAAGGGCAGGTGTTAATTGTCCGGGTGAGAGCCGCCACTCCCAGTTGCCCTTAGTGGTATTCGGCCGGTTCATCCGCGCTTTTTCGTCCAGACCGAGGATATCCTGCACCGGTATGATGGCCGTGTGTGCCACGGTCATCATTGCCAGTCTGATCAGCTCCCAGTTAATCTCTTCAGTGGATACTTTCCGCCCTAAGTAGCGGAATAACCGCTTCCTGTCCGCAGGCGTTGCCTCCGCTCCAAACCAGCCCCGCACCGTATTGCAGTCATGTGTTCCCGTGTATGCTATCGCGTTCTTCTCTACATTATGCGGCGCGCAATTGTGTCCAGCCGGATTGTCGCCGAAAGCAAAAAGGATCGGTCTCATACCGGGAAAGCCGAACTCATTGATTATCTCCCGCACATCCGCCGTGATTGTTCCAAGATCTTCTGCAATAAGCGGAAGGCAGGGGAATCTTCCCAACACAGTATGGAAAAAATCTTTGGCCGGAGCGTCAACCCAGCGGCCGCGGACAGCCATCTTTTTTCCTGCCGGTATTTCCCAGTAGGCAATAAATCCCCGGAAATGGTCAACACGCATGAAATCGTAGTATTTCAGGCCGGACCCCAGCCTTTGCACCCACCAGTCATATCTTCTTCCCCGCAGTACATCCCACCTATAGACAGGATTACCCCAGATTTGCCCCGTTTTGCTGAAGAAATCCGGAGGAACACCAGAAACAGTGATAGGCCTTTTTGTGTCATCCAGTTTGAACAACTCCGGCTGAGCCCATACATCAGCGCTGTCGTAGGCAACATAAATCGGTATATCTCCGATAACCTGGATGCCGCACGTATGGCAGCATTCCTTCAACGAGAACCACTGCCGGAAAAAAATATACTGGAGAAACTTTTCTTTTTCGATACAGTCGTATAACTGTCTTTGAATTTTCGCTATGGCTCCGGGTTGTCTATCCCGAATACTCGGGGGCCACCGATCCCATGAATGCCCCCCGTAATGTTCTCTGAGTGCCGCGAAAAGAGAAAAGTCATCAAGCCAGTCAGCGTTTTCCCCACAGAAACGCTCATATTCTTTTTTATCCACCGCTTTCTTGAATCGGCCGAATGCCAGATGGAAAAGTCTTCTTTTATGAGCAATGACGGAATGGTAATCAACGCGTACATCCGAAAATCGGGGAAGCGACACGATATCTCTATTCTTA
>Ga0153915_10000281_pt1 | contig 46316 bp, 44 predicted proteins | sample Opewatmetagenome_2_FD_107003 | JGI IMG/M metagenome (GOLD analysis project Ga0153915, IMG submission 107003) | Freshwater wetland microbial communities from Ohio, USA - Open water 3 Core 3 Depth 3 metaG | ecosystem: Environmental > Aquatic > Freshwater > Wetlands | place: USA: Ohio, Lake Erie...
GAAAAGCTGATATAATGCTCTCACCAAGAATTGGTCTCGGTTTTCCCGTAACAGAAAATACAGTGTTCCACGCTCAATTCGGAAGATTCATTCAGATCCCAGATCTGAATAATGTTTACGCCGGACCTTATGATTACGTTATTATGTATGAGGGAAGTTTCGATCCTCAGTTTGGACAAAACGGAGCTCTGAAACCTGAAGAAACCATGCAGTATGAAATTGGTTTCAGACAGATGTTCGGTAATAGTGCCGCAATCAATTTAACTGCATTTTATAAGAATATAAAAAATCTGGTAAATGTTCAGAACCATCTGTGGCAAAAAAGACCGGGTGGTGAAACTCATACTGCTATTTATCCGGAAAATGCCGACTTCGGTACAAACAAAGGTTTGGCTTTCTCTCTGGATGTCAACAGAATAAATTATTTCTCACTTTCACTTAATTATACATTCTCAGTTGCTGAAGGAACCGGTTCTTCCACGAATTCAAGCCAAACGGCAGTTTTCAGAAATCAGGACAGGCTGGCTCCTAAAGTAATAGCTCCACTTAATTTTGATCAGAGACATACGGCAACCGCAACAGTTGATTTCTATGTGCCTGAAGGTGAACTTGGAATATTTGAAATGCTGGATGCAAATGTATTGGTATCTTTTAATTCAGGTACACCATATACTCCGGTAGATAAACTTAACCTGGTGGGAGATAATACGATTATTTCCAGCACTCTGGGATATATTAACTCAGCTTACGGCCCATCTTCATTCAGAGTCGATTTGCGAATCGAGAAATCGTTCTACCTCGCAGGAGTTAAACTTTCTCCTTATCTCTGGATTCAGAATGTATTCGATGCTGATAATGTTGTTTCTGTTTATCGTTCAACAGGCAGTCCGTATACGACAGATTGGCTGAATACATCTGAAGCTAAGGCAACTGCTGAGACATTAGGTCCGGGATATGTTGAGGATTATACCTCTCTTGAGCATGATCCCGATAATTTCGGAATTCCCAGATTGATCAGGTTAGGAATAAAGATGGATATTTCACATTTATAATATCAACAACTGAAATGCAAATTTTACAAGTAATAGGAAATTGAAATGAGAATTAAAAAGTACTTATACTATTTTAAGTTTGCTCCTTTTATGATACTTCTCTTATCCTTTATATATGGATTTAAAGGAGATGTTAAGAATGGCGGCAAGCAAATGGGTAAAACCGTCTATCACATGAGTAAATCAACTTCAGGTAAAGTTGGTGACGCTTTCAGGATTCACGTAAATAACCTGAATATACCTATCAATAATAGTGGTGTCATTGCTGAAGTTGATCCGTCTGATGGAGGAACTCCAAATGGTTATTTTGGAAATCACGAATTCCTCTTCTCAGGTGGTTTCTATTTAAGCGGGAAGCGCAACGGGACTGTATGGGCAAATGCAGTTGCCTCAGCTTCTCTCGAGAAGGATTATTTGCCCGGCCCGGTTGCCTTAAATCAGGATCCAAGAGCCCAGATTTATGTACTCGATAATATAAACGATGTTCCTTTTGGACAATCCTGGCAGGATTGGAAAGATGCGGTTGCTCTTGGTGCGGATTTTTATGATGGTGATGGCGATGGAGAATATGATCCTGTAGATATAAACGGAAACGGTAAATGGGATCCCGATGAAGACGCACCTGATATTTTAGGAGATTTGACAACATGGTGCGTATATAATGATGCCCTCCCATCTTCTCAAAGATACTGGACTACCAGTGTACCGCAAGGTATTGAAGTCAGACAAACCGTATTTGCTTTCGCTTCATCCGGTGCGATTGGTAATCTTTTATTTGTAAGATACAGAATTAAATATGTTGGTCGTGAAGCAGGTGATCCTGAAACTCTGGATGATGTATATTTCGGTGTATGGGCTGATCCTGATATAGGTGAACTATACGGCTTCAATCATAATTTTGTCGGATGTGATACAACAAGAAATGCCGGTTACACTTATTTAAAGAACCCTAGTCCGGGTGACTGGGGAAGTCAGCCTCCGTGTTATCTTATTGACTTCTTTTCAGGTCCCGCAGCTTATATACCGGGTGTCACGTTTGTTGATGCTAACGGAAATGGTGCTTATGATCCTGGTGAAACAGCTCTCGATACTGCTTATAGTATCAGAGGCAGAATATTAGGAGTTCAAGCTCTCCCGGGTGCGCGGAATCAGCCTCTTTCTTCATTTATTGAATACATAAATGGTGATGCTGTTCTTCGTGATCCTCAGAATATAACTGAAGCCAGAAACCTGATGCTTGGGAATTCTGTTACCGGTGAAACAGTCGATCCATGTGATTGGGCTTATGGTGAGGTTCAGGGTGGAGTTCCATGCGCCGATGTAGATCCAAAATTCTGGTATTCGGGAAATCCAATATCAAATGTTGGCTGGATAAATACTTCTGAGGGTGATGTCAGACAAATGTCCAATACCGGTCCTTTCACTCTGAAAAAAAATGAAGAAAAAGAAATTGTTGTTGCTTATATAGTCGGACAGGGCGGAAATCCTCTGGCTTCAGTAACAACAGCAAAATCAATAGACGACGGTGCGCAGTTTATTTTTGACAACAATTTCCTTGCCCCTGCTCCACCTCCACCGGCAAATCCTACACTAACTTCTGGTGAAAGTTTTATAGACTTAACCTGGAATACTGCTCCGCAGTTAGCGTTTGTAGATTCTACTGAAGCATATAATGATCATTTTGAGGGATATAACATATATGCATATAAATCCAATACGACTGCTGTAACTGTTAACAATGTGGAAAACAGAACATTAGTAGCTCGTTATAAAAAAAGAGATTTTATAAACGATCTCTATGTTGAGAATCCAAATACCGGGGGAATTGAGTTATTATATGCTGCTCCGGATTCTGCACATCAACTTGATCCTGCTGTGTATGGGAATTCTGAAACAGGCAGAATAAGATTGAGAATTACAAAGGATCCTTTTACCGGAGGATCCCTGATAAAAGGCAAACCTTATTATTTTTCAATATCATCATACGCACCTAATTATTACGCGCTAAGATATAAGAGTAATCCCGATACTTCTGTTGGACCTGTGGGTGATTACTACATTACTTCAGCTGCATTTGTCGGAATTTCTGAAAATATTGAATCAATAATTACGGTTACACTGGGCGAAAATGAATACTCACCTCCACGTGAAATAGTTAATTCAAATCATATAGACGGCGGTTCTTCCGGTAATGTAGGCTTTGATATCATTGATCAGAATAATTTAGTCGGTAATGAGTATGAAGTAACTTTTTCCCGGGATACTACTTCAGAGTTATATTCTGCTCTCTGGACGCTGACTGATATTACAACCAATACTGTATTGATACCTTCATCCAAAACTTATAGTTACCAATCGTCGGATATTACAGGGCAGATTACCGATGGTTTTATTACACGAGTTGAGCCCGATACCGCTGCTCTTCGCACACCGGTCTATAAATCTGAAAACGGCAGATGGTATAAGAATTTCAGTGACGCACATGGAACGGGAGTATATTATGTCGGAAATGATGCATCTTTCTCGAAGTATATTTTTAAGTTCGGAACTAAAAAATCAGATGCCAGTTCGGTTGCTGATTTAAGAAGGGTTGAACTGAGATTTGGTCAAAATGGCAAGGCTTACAGGTATATAAACGGTTATATAGGACAGCCGGCATCAAACAATTATACTTATGCTGCAGCAATTACTTCTTCCGATACGCTTGGAAAGGGAGCGATTGGTAATTGGGATACTCAGAACGATAGAGCTAACGGATTTGTTGATGTTCCATTTACTGCATGGGTAGTAGATTCGGCTTTTAAAGAACAGCGTCAGCTGGCTGTTGGATTTGTTGAAAGAAGAAAAACCAGTACGTATCCGAATGGAAATCCTGATGGCATATGGGATCCATCTGATTCAATGTCGGTATCAGGTGAAATTATTATTATATTTAATTCTGATTATGATCCTAACGGTAATCAGATCCAGTATACCGGAGGTAATTTTAATACGGGTAGTGGAACCGTTACTGTTTGGTCGGATCTTGTAAAGATCACATCAAATCCTCCCCATAATGTTCCTCCTGATGCACAAGGTATAACCGCAGAACAGACAAAAATATTTAATTCACCCTGGTTTGATGCGATGTATGTTGTGGGATTTGAGAAAAAAGATCCCCAGACATTTTATTCAAGTGGTGATGTTCTGACGATTCCAATGGGAACATACCCGTATACCTCAAAAGATGTATATAGATTTAAAACACTGGATAAGAGTTCGATTGATGAAAATGCCAGAAAGGCACTTTTCCAGAAAGTTAATGTATTTCCAAATCCGTTGTATGGATTCAATCCTGCAACAAGTTACACAAATTCGCCGGCTGATGAGCCGTTTGTTACTTTCTCTAATTTACCTCAGGATATAACGATAACGATTTACAGCCTGTCAGGTAACAAGCTGAAAACTTTAACAACAGTTGATAAATCATCACCAACATCTCCTTTCCTCAACTGGGATTTAAAGAATGAATCTGGTATAAGAGTTGCGTCGGGATTATATATTGCGATTGTTGAATCTCCAAAATATGGTCAAAAGATTCTGAAGTTCTCGATTATAATGCCGCAAAAACAATTGCAGAAATATTAAAAATTTACGGGAGCAGCATGTTGGCTGCTCCCGACTAAAATTCTTAAAATTTTGGAGTACAGACATATGAAAAAGATTTTTACGTTACTATTATTAGTGCTGATATGCGGTTCGATTTATGCCGGTGATGTCGGGCGTAAAGGTACTACCGGTGCCGAGGAATTGTTAATTCCCGTTGGTGCACGGGGAATTGCTACCGGAGGTGCATTTCTTGCAACTTTAACAGGACTTGAATCCATTTACTATAATCCGGCAGGTCTTGACCTGACTCCTCGCACTGAGGCAATGTTCAGCTATATGACCTATATTGCCGATATAAATGTATCGTATTTTGCCATATCTACAAGCCTTGGAGATTTGGGTTCAATTGCTTTAAGTTTTAAGACACTGGATTTTGGTGATATCCCTGTGACGACGGTAGATTTCCCTGATGGTACGGGTCAGACATATTCTCCGGGATTTTTAACTTCAACTCTTACTTATTCTAAAGTACTTACAGATAGAATATCAGTCGGAACTAACCTGAAGCTCATAAGTGAATCTATTCAAAATGCCAGTGCTATCGGTTTCGGATTGGATATGGGGGTTCAGTACCGGTTTAACGAATATTTGTCAATGGCGGCATCCATAAAAAATATTGGAACAAATATGCAGTTTACCGGACAGGATTTACAGACATCAACTATCGTAACCGGTTCAAATTTAAATGGTAGTGCCGGTAATTATGAAGTTGTTACTGAACCTTTCCAGATCCCAAGTTATTTTGAGATGAGCTTGTCATACACCCATAGCTTTAATGAGCAGAACACAATTACGCTGGCTTCTACTTATACTGCCAATAATGCTTACGAAGATATTGCTCATTTTGGACTTGAATATGGATTTATGAATTACTTCTTCGTGAGAGGCGGATATAATTTTGCCACACAGAACTCCAGTGAATCTATTTACGGATTTACTGCAGGTGCCGGTGTTCAATATGAAACTGAGGGTGGAATAGGTATCACATTTGATTATGCGTTCAGGGATATTAAGGATTTCCCGACTTCGAATCATATTTTTACTGTTAAACTTTCGTTATAAAGTGTTATTATAGTTAACTGCGGCACTCTTAAAAAGATAAGGGTGCCGTTTTTTATTGTTCAGGTTAAAATTACGTGTATGAAAAAGCTGCTAATAATTGCTGTCCTGGTTTTTAATGGTCTTTCTACAGATTATTCCCAAACAAATAAAATCGGATTTGATATCGATTACTCCCAATTTTCCTTTGATCCTGACTCCAACTTAATAGAATTTTATTATCTGTTTGATACTGCTTCCATGATGAAAATAAAAGAGGATTCTATGGTGTATATAAATGGTATTCTTAAAATTACGATGGAGGATACAGCAAGTCATACAACCATAATCAACAGGGAATGGCAATTCAAGGATTTATACGGTAATTCGGTGGAAAATGCAAAGAGTCTAGTGGGAGCACTCGGTTTTGTTATTCCCCGGGGAGTTTATAAGTGTAAATTTACAGGTTCAAACCTTTATGATTCTGTCGGTGCTGTCTCATATACTGAATCTATTGAAGTTAATCCATTTATCGGGGATAAAATGAATATCAGTAATATTGAGATGGCTGGTAAAATCATTCCTGGTAGCCCGAATAAAACCTCTATGTTTTATAAAAATACTTATGAAATTATTCCTTCGCCAAATGTACTTTTTGGTGATAATCAGCCCGCACTTTTCTATTATTTTGAAATGTACAACCTTAATCAGGCAACTGAAAATGTTCCGCTGATTATGAAGACACAGGTTTTCTCAGCGACAGGGAAACTCGTCCTCAACAAGGAAAAGTATATTACACATACACAGGATTCAAGAGCTGAAGCAGGCAATATAAATGTTAACAAGTTTCCTACTAATTCCTATACATTGGTGATTTCTATAATCGATAGTACAAAAAATTACGGTGTCTCTTCTTCAAAAAAGTTTTACGTTTATAATGAAGCAATCCCTAATACCGACACTTCATACATTTCTACTGATGTTAAATCTCTGAGCAATCAATTTTATTCATTATCTGAAGAACAGTTGGATAACCTGTTTGAAAAATCAAAGTACGTTGCGCAAAATTCTGAAATAGCACAGTATGAGAGTTTGACTACGATAGAGGCAAAACGGCAATTTCTAAATAATTTCTGGCAAAAACGGGATAGTAAGCCTTTTACTCCAAGGAATGAATATTATGAGGATTATATTGAAAGAATCAGCTATGCCGATAAACAATACAGCAGGATAAAAACTCCGGGATGGAAAACCGATCGGGGACGAGTATACATTCAATACGGTCCTCCAAGTGAAATTGATCGTTATCCGAATGTTGGGAATACCAAACCTTATGAGGTTTGGAAGTATAATGAAATTGAAGGGGGAGTGGAATTTGTTTTTGGTGATCTGACAGGACTTTCTGATTATCAATTGCTGCATTCTACAAAGAAAGGCGAAATAAATGATCCTAATTGGGAACGGAGAATCAGAGCCCTCTGATTAAATAAGTGCTTTTATGAGTTTAAATAAATGATTACTTTTGTATTAGATATTAATCTTATCCGCTTATGAAAAAACTTGTTTTATTACTCAGCTTCTTTTATTCCATCATAATCAATGCACAGAACTTCAAAGTCGATTTTGATTATGCCAGATTCTTCTATAATGACAGCAGTGATATTGTGGAGATATATTACTCATTTTACCAACCCCATTTAACACAAGTTCATACGAACAATCAAGTAACTGTTACCGGAATATTAAATGTTAAAATTTCTGATAAAAAAAATTCAACTATTCTTGTAAATAAAAGCTATCAGTTTAATGATACAATTGATGACAGTTTGGTCGGTAAGCGTCAAAAATCTTTTACAGGAAATCTGGGATTTATTATCCCATTCGGAGAATATAATTGCATTTTAGCAGGGGTCGATGGTAACGATGCGACAAAAAAAGACAGTATGGAATTCCCTCTAACTTTAACCAAATTACCTTCCGACAGGTTGTATATAAGTGATCTTGAAATTGCTTCAACGATAAAAAAATCTGAACAAACAAATTCGATGTTTTATAAAAATACTTATGAGGTGGTTCCGAATCCCAGCGGTATTTTTGGACAAGAGGTCCCGGTTCTATATTTCTATTCTGAGGTATATAACCTGGATAAGGATATTAACTCACAATATCTGAAAATGGATCATCTGCTTTTAAATACGGAGAATAAAACTGTTTATAAAAAGACAAAATTGTTCCCCCGTACTACAAATTCGGCAGTTGATGTTGAAGCACTAAATATATCGAAATTGCCGTCCGGAACATATACTTTAGTAGATGCAGCAACAGACAGTGCTAAGAATCTTACGGTTTATTCGTCGAAGAAAGTGTTTATATATAATCCGTCTGTTGCAGATACTACCCCTATGGTGTCTACTGATAATAGTGTCCTCACCTCGGAATTTGCTTCTATGTCTGACGATGAATTGAATGAGGTAAATAACGAATCAAAATATCTTGCTACCAGTCAGGAGAAAGAACAGTGGAAGACTCTTACTACTGAGCAGGCTAAACAGAATTTCTTATTTAAATTCTGGAAAGCCAGGGATTTGACACCGGAAACCCCCCCAAATGAATTTAAAAGAGATTATTTTGAAAAGGTTAAAAAAGCAAATCAGCTTTATACAAATATTCAGAAGAAAGGGTGGCAGACAGACCGGGGAAGAGTTTTGTTGTTATACGGAGATCCTTCAGAAGTTGAAAGATTCCCTAATGAGATCAGTACAAAGCCTTATGAAATCTGGCATTATAATGATCTTGAAGGCGGAGTTATTTTTGTCTTTGCAGACCTTACCGGATTTTCAGATTATACACTGATCCATTCTACCAAACGTGGTGAGATTTCAGATCCGGATTGGGATAGAAAGATTTATGGTGCTCAGTAATTTCAGATCCCGCTGCTGTTCAATTCTCAATTGCCTTTCATTAAGTATAATATCTTCCGTATTTTTATAGATACCTTTTAGATTTATATAATTACTATTGCAGAATTTAATAGAATATATATTCTTTATTCTATTCAGCTTTCTCGTTAGAGTTGCAGGTTTAAATTTTTCGAGAAAGGGCTCTGTCATTTTAGCGTTGGTATTTTTTTATCTTATACCGATCAGAAAAAAGACTGTTATTGAAAACCTTTCGCTTTCATTTCCTGATTTCTCTAGACAAAAAATCAATAAAATTGCATTCATTTGTTATAGAAGTTTTGCGATTACCCTGATAGAAATTCTGGCAATTCCGTGGCTCAGTAAAAACGAAATGGAAAAAATGATTCAATGTGAAAATGCTCATTTTATTAAGGAAAAGCATGATGAAGGAAAAGGTGTAATACTGCTGTCGGCACATTTCGGTAACTGGGAATATATTGCCCTTTCAGTAAGCCTGCAGATAGGAATTCCCTTTTATGTTGTTATCAAACCTCAGAGAAATCCCTATGTTACAAGATGGCTTGAAGAAGTCCGTACTAAATGGATAAATAAAGTTATTCAGTCAGGAATTTCCATTAGACAGGTGTATAAGGAAATATTAAATAAAAATATTGTTGCGATGGTCGCCGACCAGAGAGGTCCTTCTGACGGATTGAAATTAGATTTTATGGGAAGACAGGCATTATTTTTCACGGGTCCAGCGGTGCTTGCAGTCAAAACAGGCGCACCTGTGTTGTATGGTATTCCGGTACGTCAAAAGGATTATTCCTATAGAGCAAAAATTGTCGAAATAAGTAAGGAAAATCTGCCCGAAGATGAAAAGGGGAAGGTGACGGAGATTACGATAAGGCTTAAGGAACATCTTGAAGGATTTATCAGAGAATTTCCGGAACAATGGTTCTGGATGCATAAGCGGTGGAAGTGCTGATGGAAAAATTTCTTGTCATACAAACTGCATTCATTGGTGATGCAATTCTTACTCTTCCGATGATTCAGAAACTGAAGGAATTAAATCCTGCCGGTTCCATTGATGTAATCGGAATACCTGAAACCGCTGTAATTTTCAGTCATTCCCCTGCAGTGAATAATGTTCATATATTTGATAAGCATGGAAAGCATAATTCAGTATTCCAGGTTATTAAATTTGCCAAATTTATCAATCACCAGAATTATTCCCGAATTTATTCTCCACATCGTTCGTTGAGGACTTCAATATTGGTCCTGTTATCTGGTGTAAGAGAAACGTATGGTTTCGATATTAATAGCATAAAGCACACTTATAAATATCTTGCTGCATATTATAACGCAAACCATGAAGTTGAGCGAAATCTGAATCTTATTCAATTTGCAACAGATAAAGAAAATTGGAAGATTTTACCCAAATTAAATATTCCGTGTGAAATAGAGTATAAAGTCGATAATTTCTGTTCAGGTTTTCAAGGAAATTCCAAGTATGCCGCTGTAGCACCCGGAAGCGTCTGGAATACCAAAATTTATCCGGCAGAGTACTACGTGGAAATTACTAAATACCTTGCGAAATTCTTTGATGCGGTTTTCCTGGTGGGTGGGAAGAGTGATATGAAAATTTGTGAAGAACTTGAAAAGAAAGCATCCGAAAAAGTAAAATCAGTTGCGGGGCAATTCTCAATAATTGAGTCCATATCTTTTCTTAAACGGATGAAATTATTAATATCCAATGATTCCGCCCCGGCACATCTTGGTATGTGTGCTGATATTCCTGTACTCATGCTTTATTGTTCAACGGTTCCTGATTTTGGTTTTTATCCTTATAATAAAAACAGTTATTTTTTGACCTATAATGATTTATCTTGTAAACCTTGCGGGATTCACGGTTTCCCCAAATGTCCTCTGGGTAATTTCAACTGCGGGTACAAATTGATTCCGGATATGGTTATTTCAAAAATTAAGGAAATGATTAATGATTAGCACAAAAAATGCTGAGTTAATAAATATTGACAAGAAATTAGAAACAGCTATTAATAAAGCAAAAAAATACTATCTGGAAGGAACGGTATTTATATATCCCACGGACACAATTTATGGTTTTGGAGCAAATCCTTTTAATGAAGATGCTGTGAAAAGAATTGATGCAATAAAAGGAAGGGATGAAGGGAAACCATACATACTTTTAGTGGATAGCGTGGATACATTAACCAAATATGTAGATATCAAGAATGAAAAACATCTTGATTTTCTGCTGGCTATATGGCCAAATCCTGTGTCGGTTGTTCTGAATTTAAATAAAAAGACACAAAGTATTCTAAAACAGAATACTGCAGCCTTCCGTGTTCCCCACCAGAGGTTTTGCCTGAAACTACTTGACCAGATAAAAATGCCCCTAATATCTACAAGTATAAACAGGTCTGATATGGAACCTTTAACTGAAATTAGCATGATTATAGATAATTTTATTTCCGAAGTTGATGCAATTTTTTATACTGAAAAGAGATCATACTTTAAAGCCTCAACCCTGATTGATCTGAGTGATTCATTTCCCGTATTATTAAGAGAAGGTAAAATAAAATTTGAAGATTTACTGGAAAAGTTTTAACCTTAACGGTAGAATTCAAATTCACTTTTAAACTATTTAACTACTTTAAAAAAATCTGTAAACAAAAATGAATTACAAGGAGAATATAAAGAACTTCCTCCACTCTCTCAGGAAGTTGAAGGGAATTTCCATCCTCTTTTTACCTGAATATGGAGGAGCTAGTACAAGAACTTATAAGTTTGGAATATATCAGGTTGTATTTATCCTTGTCTTTTATTCTGCTGTTCTTGCTGTCCTGGGATTCCTGCTTCTTGGAGTGACACCGCTGAGAGATATTGTTTTTCCAGGGAATGGACTTTCTAAATCTGAGAGAGCAGAAATAAATGAATTAAATAACAAACTGAACCTGGTAAGAAGTGAACTTGAAACTCTCAGGGGAACGAATGAAAGATTGAAATTTGCAATGGGATTGGGTGATTCGACATTATTGAAGACTCTCGAAAAAGCTAAAAATACTAAAGATACCATTGTTAACCAGCGAAAGAAAAATCCATTTGGCGGCAATATTTTCGCCGTGTTTAACATGTTATTCCAGGAAAAAAAAGAGAAACCTCCCAAAACTTATTATTTTAGCAAACCAACGGATAGTTTTATCAGCCGGGGATTCGATCCTGAACGTGGTCACCCGGGCATTGATTTTGTTGTGAAATCCGGAACTCCGGTTTATGCGGCAGCAAACGGATATGTAGTATTTGCTGATTATACCACGAAAGATGGTTATATGATTATATTGGATAACGATAACGGTTATATTACAGTCTATAAGCATTGTTCGGTATTATTAAAAAGAGCCAGAGATGTGGTCCTTCAGGGCGAGACTATTGCCCTAAGCGGTAACACCGGTGAAATTACGACTGGTCCGCATCTGCATTTCGAAATTTGGAAAGATGGTAAACCGATAAATCCTGAAAAGATATTAATAAATTATTAATAGGAGGATTATTTTGAAAACAAGAAATATAAATGAAGGGAAAGACGAAGTGACAATAATAAGTGCTGGGGTAGTAATAGAGGGAAAATTAATCAGCAATGGTAATGTGCGGGTAGATGGGATGGTGAATGGAGATATTACAGCCAATGGCAATGTTACAGTAGGTCAAAATGGTGAGGTGAGTGGTGAGATTCGCGCTGAAGCCATTGTACTGGGTGGAAAAGTAACGGGGATGATTAATGCAAAGGATAAATTAACACTCGAAGGTAAAGCAGTACTGCAGGGTGATATCCTTACAAAAATTCTGGTAGTTGAAGCAGGTGCTCAGTTTGATGGTCAGAGTAAAATGGGAGGTAAAGAATCAACTGCAGTTAAGCCACCTCAGGCACCATTCTCATCAGCAAATGAAAAACAAGGATGAAAATGAGGACGGCCGGAGCAATTTTGCAGTAAATTATGGTCCTTATATCGGTCTGGGTCTCCAGCTTGCAGCAACAGTTATTGCCATGGTATTTCTTGGAATCTGGCTTGACGGCAGATTCGGTACTCATCCATGGTTAACAATACTGTTTTCATTTATCGGAATTGCCTCTGCACTTTATAGCTTTATAAAGTCAGTTCTGAAATCGGACAAATGATTAGAGTAAAAAGACTTACTAATATTTTGCTCCTTTTAAATCTTTTATTCCCTTTAATCATATTTTTTCTATATTATTTGAATCTGATAACTTCGTCAGCCTATGCCTCGTGGATAATCGGATGGTTACTTATGTTTACCGGTTTTCTTCTTGAATTGTGGTTTATAAATAGGGGAATCCGCAGTGATAATAAGTCCTTTATACGTAATATCTTAGGGGCAGTCACAGTAAGGTTATTATGCACTCTTATCCTCGTATTTATTGCCCTTCGTTTATTGGAATTAAACCAGAATAATTTTATATTTTCCATCTTTATTTTTTATATTTTTTATCTCATTTGCGAGATTTTTTATCTGAATTCCGGAAATAATTAAATCCATTTATGTTTTATAGCGTGATCGATACTTTAGCAACAGCCGGTACACCCCAAACCTCCGGAGGAAGCGATAGCGGATGGATTTTGCATCATGTAATGGATTCGCATACCCTGGATTTTGAACCTTTTTTTTCAATTCCCCTTCCTCATTTTGAGTTATTTGGTATCGATCTTTCTATCACGAAGTTTATTTTCTTCATGTGGGTAGTTGCGCTGATTCTGCTTATTACTCTGTACATTGTATCCAGAAATTATAAGAGTTCATTAATTCCCAGGGGTTTATCAAATATTGTTGAGATAATCGTTCTTTTTGTACGTGATGAAATAGTTAAACCTACAATTGGAAAAGGTTATGAGAAATTTCTGCCGTATCTGCTTACAGTATTCTTCTTCATTTTACTAAGTAATTTTTTTGGTTTAATTCCATATGCAGTTACCGTTACGGGGAATATTGCAGTTACAGCGGCACTCGCTGGTATTTCATTTATTGCAATTCAAATCGGCGGAATAAGAAGTCATGGGATGTGGGGATATTTCAGAGGGCTCATACCTTCCGGTATGCCTCCATGGATTTTGATAATAATAATACCGCTTGAAATCCTGGGACTGTTTACCAAACCGTTCGCATTGTGTATCCGTCTTTTTGCCAATATGATTGCAGGACACGTTGTAATACTTTCATTGCTCGGATTGATCTTTATTTTACATACTGCTTTCGTTGCACCGGTTTCTATAGCGTTTGTGATTTTTATTTATTTGCTTGAGTTGCTTGTCGCTTTAATTCAGGCATACATATTTACAATATTAACCTCCCTGTTCATCGGGATGGCTGTTCATCAGGAACATTAAGTATTCATAATTATTAATTTACTTTAACAATCAGGAGAATTTAATATGGATTTAGCATGGTTGGGCGCAGGCATCGGCGCAGGTATTGCAGTAATTGGAGCCAGCCTCGGTATCGGTAAACTGGCCGGTTCAGCTCTGGAAGCCATGGGGAGACAACCTGAAGCTGCTGGTGCAATCAGAACCACTATGATTATTGCTGCCGCACTCATCGAAGGAATTGCCTTCTTTGCCCTCGTTATCTGTATTTTATTAGCAGTGAAGGTTTAATTTTTACCCGTTATTCCGGTATTATAAATTAATTCAGGAAAGAATGATGTTAAAAGGATTTATTTTATCCATTATTGCATTGGAAGGAAATGGCAGCCTGATAAGTGTTAATCCGGGACTGATTTTCTGGACAGTCGTTACTTTCCTCGTTCTGGTAATTCTCTTAAAGAAGGTAGCCTGGAAGCCTATTCTGACGGCCTTGGATCAGAGAGAGGCTGCGATTCGCGAATCACTTGATAAGGCAGAGAAAGCCAGAGAAGAGGCTCAAAAGGTTCTGGATGAAAATAAATCTAATTTGGCGAAGGCAGAAGAAGAATCAAAAAAAATTATTGATCAGGGGCGTGCTTATGCTGAAAAATTAAAAGAACAGATTATCAGAGACAGCAAAGAACAGGCAAAAAAGATTGTTGAGGATGCTTCCGAAGAAATAGAAAGAAAAAAGCAGGAAGCATTTAGTGATCTAAAAAACCAGGTTGCTGAAATTGCTGTAAATGCAGCAGAAAAAATTCTCAGGGAGAATCTGAATAAAGATTTAAATAAAAAGATAGTCGATAAGTATATAAGCGATATTTCCAGGAATTAATGATGGCTAATTATAAAGTAACTATGAGATATGCAACCTCACTTCTCGATCTGGCCGTTGAGAAGAATCTGCTTGAAGTTATATCTTCTGATATGGTCCTGATAGCCGAAACTTTGACAAAAAGTCCGGATCTGAAAAGGGCAATTGAAAATCCCATTATCAGACCGGAAACCAAATTGTCTTTTATTGATGAGATATTTAAATCAATGATAAATTCTGAAACCTTGCATTTTATAAGATTTGTAGTTAAAAAGGGTAGAGAAAATCTTATCAGTGAGATAGCCGCTAAATATATCGGACTGCGTGAGGAAAGCATGGGCATAGTGAATGTTGAGGTTCAGGTTGCATTTGAGTTGACCGAAGACCAGAAGAATAATATACAGGAACGGATTGGAAAGATATTAGCGAAAAAAGCCCTTTGCAGAATCAGGTTAAATCCCGAAGTTCTCGGCGGATTTATTGCTAAAGTAAATGATACGGTTTATGATGCTTCAGTGAAACATCAGCTCGTAATACTGAAACAGCAATTACTGAAGGGAGGGACTTCATTAAACTAATGAGTGTTGGAATTATAAAAAGGAAAAATTTAAATGGCTGAAGTAAGACCAGATGAAATATCTGCCATATTAAGGAAACAATTATCGGGGTTTGAAAGTGAAGTCGATATTTATGATGTCGGAACTGTGCTGCAGGTTGGTGACGGGATTGCAAGAGTATATGGTTTATCAAATGTAATGGCAAGCGAACTCGTCGAGTTTCCTAATGAAGTATATGGTATGGTTCTGAACCTTGAAGAAGATAACGTAGGCTGCGTTCTGTTCGGCGAGTCTACTCTTGTAAAGGAAGGAGATACGGTTAAACGTACCGGAAGAGTCGCTTCGATGCCCGTTGGCGATGCAATGCTTGGACGAGTAATTACTCCCCTCGGACTTCCAGTTGACGGAAAAGGACCAATAAATACAAAAGAGTTTCTTCCTATAGAAAGAAAAGCTCTGGGTGTAATTCAGCGCCAGCCCGTTAAAGAACCTTTGCAAACCGGAATAACTGCTATCGATGCGATGATTCCTATCGGCAGAGGACAGAGAGAATTAATTATAGGTGACAGACAAACCGGAAAAACTGCTGTTGCAGTTGATACAATAATAAATCAGAAATACACTCATACTGAAGAGGCAAAAAGTCTTGGAATTAAACCGGTTTACTGTATCTACGTTGCAGTTGGTCAAAAAAGTTCCACAATTGCACAGGTAGTAGCAAAATTAATTGAACAGGGGGCAATGGATTATACAATAGTAATAGCTGCGGCTGCCTCCGAACCTGCACCACTCCAGTTTATTGCTCCATATTCCGGTGCAACTCTTGGCGAGTATTTCAGAGATAACGGACGCCATTCACTGGTAATTTATGATGATTTATCAAAACAAGCAGCAGCTTATCGCGAACTCTCACTTTTATTGAGAAGACCGCCTGGACGTGAAGCCTACCCCGGGGATGTATTCTATCTTCACTCACGACTGCTTGAAAGAGCTTCAAAATTAAATGAAGAACTTGGTGGAGGAAGTCTTACTGCTCTCCCGATTATCGAAACACAACAGGGAGATGTTTCAGCATATATTCCGACTAACGTAATTTCAATTACGGATGGACAAATTTATCTTGAGTCAAATTTGTTTAATGCAGGTGTAAGACCGGCAATCAATGTCGGTATATCGGTTTCCCGTGTTGGCGGTAATGCTCAAATTAAGGCAATGAAAAAAGTGGCCGGGACGTTAAAGCTGGAGCTCGCATTGTACAGAGAACTGGAGGCATTTGCGAAATTCGGATCGGACCTTGATAAAGCTACATTAAAAACTCTGGCACGAGGTTCCCGTCTAGTTGAACTTTTAAAACAGGGACAGTTTAGTCCTGTCCCGATAGAACGACAGGTCGTTAGTATTTTCCTGGGAACAAATGGATACCTGGATGATATACCTGTATATGATATCAAAAAGTTTGAGAAAGAAATTCTTGAGTACATTGAGGTTAAATATAATAACATCTTTGAAGCAATAAAGAAGGAAAAGCAGATTTCTGACACAACCATCGATAATCTTAAAAAGGCAGCAGCAGAATTCAAGTCATTATTTAAAAAGAGCATTTAAGGAATGGCTACCTTAAGAGATATAAAGAACAGAATAAAGAGTGTTCAGAGTACACAGCAAATTACCAAAGCAATGAAAATGGTTGCTGCTGCAAAACTCAGAAGAGCACAGGACAATATCATCAATGCAAGACCATATGCAAGAAAAATTGCAGAAATGCTTTCGCATCTTGCCACCGAAGAATATATAACTTCCAGCCCTTTTATTCTTCAGAGGAAAATTATAAATGTTGCTGTTGTGATAGTCACTGCCGATCGCGGTTTGTGTGGAGCATTTAATTCCAATATAATTAAAGAGACCGCAGCACTGGTTGAAAGTGATTATTCCTTTGGGACTGTTACCCCTCATATCTTTTGCATTGGTAAAAAAGGATTTGAATTCTTCTCAAAGAGAGATTATAATGTTGTCGGTAAAAGAATAGGTATATTTTCCTCTCTTTCCTATGCAGCCGCTCTCAATGTTACTAATGAATTAATTGACAGCTATTTAAAAGGTACTTTCGATAAAGTTGTAATCGTTTATAATGAATTTAAATCTATAATTCAGCAGAAAATTATTAAAGAACAGTTTCTTCCTGTTCCGATTCAAAAAAATTCGGAATTAGAGAAGAAGATTCCACCGAATTATATTTATGAACCTGATCAGAAGTCAATCTTTAATTACCTTCTTCCCAAACATCTCAGAGCTCAGATGTGGCGTATCCTGCTTGAATCGAATGCTGCCGAGTTAGGTGCAAAAATGACTGCAATGGATAATGCTACAACAAATGCCAAAGAGCTTATCAGAACATTGCAGATTAAATTCAATAAAGAAAGACAGGCAGCTATAACGAAGGAAATTCTGGAAATTGTTTCAGGTGCGAATGCCTTAAAAGAAAGTAATGCTTAGGTGGTTAAATTATAAGAAAGAATGTATAAGGATAATGAGTAATCATGTTTGAAGATCTGACCCGGAAACTCGAATCAGCCCTTAAAAAAATAAGAGGACAGGGAAAATTAACTGAGAAGAATATCTCCGACTCCCTGAGGGAAATCCGCCGTATTCTTCTGGATGCCGATGTTAATTACCGTGTAGCAAAAGAATTTATTGATAATATTTCTCAAAAAGCTCTGGGCACAGAAGTACTTAATTCAATCTCTCCCGGACAATTAATCACTAAAATTATTTATGATGAACTGACACAACTCCTGGGAAGCAGTAACAGTCAGATTAAAATTAATGGTTCCGGAATTACCACCATCCTCATAGTAGGTCTGCAAGGTTCCGGGAAAACCACCTTCAGCGGTAAACTGGCTAAAAGATTAGAAGAAAGTAAATGTAAAACTTTATTGGTTGCCGCTGATATTTACAGACCTGCTGCCATTGAACAATTAAAAACTCTCGGCAGGCAAATCAATATTCCGGTTTTTTCACTGGAAGAAAAAAATGCACGGAAGGTTGCGGCTGAGGCGTTAAAATATGCAAAAGAAAATAATTTTAACACTTTAATAGTTGATACAGCCGGACGGTTACACATTGATGAAGAGATGATGACTGAGGTTGCAGATATAAAAAATCTGTTGAATCCCGATGAAACACTCTTTGTTGTAGATTCGATGACCGGACAGGATGCTGTAAATTCTGCCAGAATATTTAATGAAAAAGTGAATTATGACGGAATTGTTCTTACGAAACTGGACGGCGATGCCAGAGGTGGAGCGGCTCTTTCGATCAGGCAGGTTGTTGGAAAACCCATCAAATTTGTCAGTAATGGCGAAAAATTGACAGATTTGGAGGCATTTTTCCCCGACAGGATGGCTTCACGAATTCTGGGAAAAGGAGACGTTATCTCCCTGGTGGAAAAAGCCCAGCAGAGTTTCGACGAAATGGAAGCTGAACGTCTGGAGGAAAAATTAAAGAAAAATAAATTTGATTTTGATGATTTTCTTAAGCAAATTAAAGTCATCAAGAAAATGGGTTCTTTGTCATCTTTATTGGGAATGATCCCGGGAATCGGGTCTCAAATTAAGAATGCCGATATTGATGATAAAGCACTCGTAAAAGTTGAGGCAATTATTCAATCAATGACTGCGGAGGAGCGTACTTCACCCAAATTGCTTAATGGCAGCAGACGCAAAAGAATTGCCAGGGGGAGTGGTACGTCCATTCAGGATGTTAATCGTTTGATTAAACAATTTGGCGAGATGCAGAGGATGATGGGTCAGATGTCGAAAAAAATACCATCATCATTCAGAAATTTAAAAATTAATTGAGAATAGACTAAACAAGGAGGTCATTAATTTGGCAGTTAAGTTAAGATTAAGACGTATGGGTAAGAAAAAACAGCCAATATATAAGATTGTTGCTGCAGATTCCAGATCACCAAGAGATGGAAAATTTCTGGAATCTATTGGTTTGTATAATCCTTTAACTGATCCCCATACGATTAATATCAAAGAAGAGAGAGCGTTGTATTGGTTAAATAACGGTGCACAGCCTACTGAAACGGTTAAAAGTCTATTAAGACAGCAGGGAATTACTTTAAAAAGAGAATTATTCCGTAAAGGTCTTTCTGAAGATAAGATTCAGTCTGAACTGGAACAGTGGACTAAAATGCAGGAAGCGAAACAGACTAGCAGGAATCAGGGAAAGAAAACGAAGTCAAGGAAAAAAGAAAAAAGTGAGGAGGCCAATACTGCAAAGTCCGAAGGTGAAAATGTAACTCCGGAAAAGAACACGGAACAGAAAGTTGAAACTGAAAAAAGTACGGCAGAAGTAAAGGGCGCTGCTTCTGAGGAAAATATACCGGATAAGAAATAATTTCTTCCCGGAGTATTTTTTCTGTACGTTATTTCATAAGCTCCCGTGCTTTAATATAGGAGGCTTCTTTCTATGAAAGAATTCATCGAGTATATTGCAAAACATCTTGTTGATAATCCGGAAAACGTCTCAATTGATGAGAAAGCTCCGGAAGAGAATAAGGTGGTTCTCTCTCTTAAGGTCCAGGCAGAAGATGTTGGTAAGGTTATCGGAAAACAGGGCAAGACAGCCCAGGCAATGAGAACCCTGCTGACAGCTATAGCTGCCAAGGAAGGAAAAAGAGCGATACTTGAAATACTGGATTAACAGCTGATAGGTTTGAGTGAGTATTTTTTAATTGCAAAAATTACTTCTGTTTCTGATCAAAAAGGATTTGTTAAGATTTATTCTTATTCCGATTTCCCTGAGCGATTCTATTCGCTCGGGGAAGTCTATATTGATTTCTTTGACACCAGGAAGAAATTCTTTGTAGAGGAAATTAAGAGAGTTCGTGGTGATTTCTTTATCAGATTTAAAAATTTTAATTCTGATTCAGAGACAAGGATTTTTCTGGATAAAGAAATTTTTGTAGATAAAAAAGGAGTTATTGAATTACCTGAAAATTTTTACTTTGTACATGATCTGATTAACAGTAAAATTTTCAGGAATGAAAAATATTTTGGTAAAATTACAGATGTGTTGTTCTATCCTGCGAATGATGTGTACGTAATTCAGGACGCTAATGGTCAGGAGATTCTTTTACCGGCTTTATCCGAACTGATTGAAAGTTTTGATGCCATGAATAAGGTAATGATACTCAGGCCGGGAGATAGTTTCTATGAAGATGAGAATTGATATTATCTCTGCTGTTCCCGAAATTTTCAGGAGCCCTCTCGATTACAGCATATTGAAAAGAGCTCAAACCAAAGCTAAAGTGGAGATTTTTGTTCATAACCTTAGAGATTATGCTTTTAATAAACATAAGCAAATAGATGATAAGCCTTTCGGCGGCGGAGCCGGCATGGTTCTTAAACCGGAGCCGTTCTTTGAGTGTATTGAGAAACTGCAGGAAAACCGGACTTACAATCATATAATTTTTACTTCTCCACGAGGTAAAATTCTTAATCAGAAGATTGCAAACATGCTCTCTCTCTCCGAAAACCTGATGATAGTAGCCGGTCATTATAAGGATATTGATGAACGCGTAAGGGAAACATTCGCAACAGATGAAATATCTATCGGGAATTATGTTCTTACCGGCGGTGAATTGCCTGCACTCCTTATTGTGGATGCAGTAGTTCGTCTTATCCCGGGTGTCTTAAATGATAGTGAATCTGCATTGAATGATTCATTTCAGGATGGAGAAAAAATTGAGGCACCTTGTTATACAAGACCTGCAGAGTACCGTGGAATGAAAGTTCCCGAGGTTTTACTTTCGGGAAATGAGAAAGAAATAAAAAACTGGAAAGAAGAGCAGTCGAAATTTTTAACGGAGAAATGGAGAAATTTTAATAATTAGCGGAGAAAAAAATGATTGATGTAAATAAGATATTACCTGAACAAAAAAGAAGTGATATCCCGGCATTCGATTCCGGGGATCATATCAGGGTTCATGTAAGAGTAGTTGAGGGAGATAAAGAAAGAATTCAGCCTTTTGAGGGGGATGTAATCAGTATTCGTGGCGTGGGAGCAAGTAAGACTTTTACCGTAAGGAAAATCTCGAGCGGAGTTGGTGTTGAAAGAATTTTCCCTTATAATTCACCTAAAATTGCTAAAGTTGAATTGCTGAAACAGGGAAATGTAAGAAGAGCAAAGTTATATTATCTCAGAAATCTTTCGGGTAAGGCAGCAAGGATAAAGTCGAAGGAGTCCTGAAAATTAAGCTTAAAAAATTCAGCCGCTTACCCAGCGGCTTTTTCTTTTTAAAATATGAATATTTATTTACCCAAAAATATTTTTACTTCTGTAATTGCAGCTTCGATGCCGGAGAACCTGAAAGGCAAAATACATTTTCAGTCTTCATCAATTATTTGTTCCAGCCTAGAAAAGGATAATAATGGCATCGCCCTGGTCTCTACGACAGATTTATTAAACCACAGGGAATTGTTTGTCTCCCGGAAGTTCGGTATCTCTTTCGAAAGCTCACTCTGCAATTCTTATCTTTATTTCTCCAATGACCGTTCTCTGAAATCACTGAATCTTGCCGGCGACGTTTCATCACTTGAAGTGATCCTAGGTAAGATTTTATTTAAAGAGTTGTATGATTCGGATGTTGAAATAAAATTGTCGGTTGCTTTTACTAAAGAAGCCGGTAACTTACTTCTCGTGGGTGAGCAGAATTTTTATGATGAAAGGTTATTCGACGGCATAAGTTTCTCGGAAGAGATGATTGAACTAATATCACTGCCGTTTGTGAATTTTGTACTCGCTTCAGCTAATGAAAGTTTGCTCAAAGAAAAAGAATCCCTTTGGCTTGAAATAATTCCCAATGTTTATAATATGTTCGAATCTCTTCAGGAATATTTCTCTTTCACCGAAAAGACATTGAAATATGTAAAGCAGAATATATCATCCCTGGTAATGGAATTTGATATGCAGGATGTTGAGGGAATACTTCAATTAATCAGAATGCCTTATTACTACGGGATTATAAAAGATATGATAGATATAAAATTTGTATAAAGGGAAGGGGATTGATTTCTCAATCCCCTTACAGATCAAAGGGCTACATGCGAAATACTTAAAACGTTTGGATTATCCTGCATTCTTTTAAGTTTATCCGCACTTACCGGGGCTTTCAGTTTCATTGTACAGCTTGCAGCAACACTTCCATCAAAAATAACATTTTCAATCTCTTCGATATTTATGTTCCCTTCCTGGATAACATTAAGGATCGATGCCAGTACGCCGGGACGATCATAATGTTTTACAACAAGCTGGTATTTGGCATCGGTGATTTTTGCTCTGTTTACCCAGTGGGCAATTATACCGCTTGTAATATAATCGCTGATTATTTTCACTGTTTCAGCCGCAACTGCATTTTGCGCCTGCTCGGTTGATGCTCCAATATGATGAGTAACATAGATATTAGGATTATCCTTAAAAACAGATTTCACTTCACCTGTTTTAGCTTCAGGTTCACCCTTGAAAACATCAACTGCTACCCTGAGGTTCTTTTCCTTGATCGCTTCAAGTAAATCATCTTCTACAATTACATCAGCACGGGAAGTGTTTATTAATAATGCACCGTTTTTCATATAGCTGAACATCTTTTTATTGAATAATCCCTTGGTCTCGGGTGTTGCCGGAAGATGGATGGTTATAATATCGCATAAGGGGAGCAGCTGGTCCATCTCGGAGAAATCTTTTATCTGAACACCTTCTATACGGGAAATATCTTTTCCATAGACGTTCATTTCAAAGGCGAGCGCTCTTTTTGCAACTTCTTTACCGATCGCCCCTACACCAATAATACCGAGAGTTTTACCTTTCAGACCCTCTGCTTTTGAATATTCCCCTTTATTCCAGACTCCTTTTCTGAAATCGGCAGCGTTATCGGGAATCCTCCTGTCTAAAGAAATCATTAATCCCATCGCAAGTTCTGCTACAGCAACGGAATTCATCCCGGGACAATTAGCAACGTATATCCCTTTCTTATTTGCCGCCGGTATGTCGATATTGTTAACACCTGCACCTGCCCTTATAATAAGGTTTAAAGTGCTGCTGTTATTAATGGTTGCTGCATTAACAACGGTTGAACGCACGACCAGAATATCTACTTCTTTTGCAGCTTCCGGAAGATCATTTTCACCAAGTTTGGGTGAATAAATTACTTCCAGATCCATATTTTTTAGCTGCTGGATATATTGATCGGGAAATTTATCTGCTATAAGTACTTTTACTTTCATTTTATTCTCCATCGAGTGTTAATTATTTTAACATAGGAATTTTTATTTTATTGTTTTTAGCATTTTTGATTGCTTTCTCATATCCGGCATCTGCATGCCTTGCTATACCGGTACCGGGATCATAAGTAAGAACACGCTCAAGTCTTTTCTCAGCTTCTTTCGTTCCGTCGGCAACAATGACCATTCCCGCGTGGATTGATTTACCTATACCGACACCACCGCCGTGATGAACAGAAATCCAGCTTGCACCGCCGACAGCATTCAACAGAGCATTAAGAATCGGCCAATCAGCTATCGCATCACTTCCGTCCTTCATATTTTCGGTTTCACGATTCGGTGATGCAACGGAACCGCAATCGAGATGATCCCTTCCGATTACAATAGGCGCACTTACTTTTCCCGTTTTTACAAGGTCATTGAATATTTTTCCCATTTTTGCTCGTTCACCATAACCAAGCCAGCATATTCTTGAAGGGAGCCCCTGGAAATGTACTTTTTTCTGAGCCATTTTAATCCAATTGATGAGTGATTTCTTCTCAGGAAAAGTTTCGATAACTGCTTTGTCAGTCATATAAATATCTTCCGGATCACCCGATAAAGCTGCCCAGCGGAAAGGACCCATCCCATCGCAGAAGAGAGGACGTATAAATTCGGGAACAAAACCGGGAATGTCGAATGCATTTTCAACACCGTTATCTTTTGCTTCACCACGGATATTGTTACCGTAATCGAAAACGATCGATCCTTTTTTCTGAAATCCCAGCATTGCTTTTACATGCTCTGCGATAGTTTTGCGGGATAATTCCATGTACTTAGCGGGATTTTCTTTCCTTAATTTTAATGCTTCCTCAAGAGTGATGCCTGAAGGGACGTAGCCGTTAAGTACATCATGCGCCGAAGTCTGATCTGTAACTATATCAGGGATAATTCCTCTCCCGAGTATTTGGGGATGAATTTCGCCGGCATTACCAACCAGGCCGATCGAAATTGCTTTTCCTTCTTTTTTAGCAGTTAAGATTTTTTTAAGAGCTTCATCAAGGTTTCCGGATATTTCATCGATGTAACCGGTTTCCAGACGTTTTAGTATTCTCTTACGATCTACTTCAACCCCGAGAAACGCAGCGCCGTTCATTGTAGCTGCAAGAGGCTGAGCTCCTCCCATCCCGCCGAGTCCGGCAGTGAGTATAAATTTTCCTTTCAGGTCTCCCTTGAAATATTTTCTGCCGCATTCGGCAAATGTTTCATATGTTCCCTGGAGTATTCCCTGAGTCCCGATGTATATCCAGCTGCCGGCAGTCATTTGACCGTACATCGTAAGACCCAATCCTTCGAGCCGGCGGAACTCGTCCCACGTTGCCCAATCGGGAACCAGCATTGCATTGGAAATAAGCACTCTCGGTGCATCGGGATAAGTTTTGAAGATCCCTACAGGCTTGCCCGACTGAACCAAAAGGGTTTCATCATTTTCAAGATTTTTAAGTGATTTAATAATTGCTTCATAACAATCCCAATTACGCGCAGCCTTACCACTCCCTCCGTAAATTATCAGCTCGGCAGGATTTTCAGCAACTTCACTATCAAGATTATTCATCAGCATACGCATAGCTGCTTCCTGTATCCAGCCTTTACAGGATAGTTTAGTGCCGTGAGGGGCTTTAATTGAAATTGTTTTTGTCTTATCCTTGTTCATTTTACCCTCTGAAATATTTTTCCAGAATGTTGTCATACTGCTTTATCATCGATTTGTAAAGCCATTTTTTCAGGATCCAGCTTTTTCCCATTTCCTTTTTCATAAATTTAACATTCTCGGTTAATTGATTTAAAAGCCTTGTCCTTTCATCCTTAGTGAGTTTGATGGAATCAGTTGAAGAGGACAATTTTTCCAGTATAGAGTTAAATGCCTTTGTTTCAGCAAAGTACTTCTCATCTCCGCTTAATTGTTTAAGAACCTGTTTTGAAAATGTAACTAAGAGCTTTTTTTCATTCTTATCAAATTCAAAATTATAATTGGTGAACAGTTTCTTCATAGTTAATGGTATCGCCTTTTTACTAATTTAAAGATGTCCTGATTTTCTGAAAACCAGGTTTGATAACATTATATATGTAATTTAATCTTTCGTTATAATGAATAAATGCCGATTTCATTGCATTGATAGTTATCTTCTCAATATCATCCAGTGTTATTCCGAAATATTCCTGTGCAGTTAGAAATTCTTTTGTCATTGAGGTATTGCTCATCAGCCTGTCATCTGTATTTATAGTTACCCGGAATTTATTGTCATATAAAATTCTGAACGGATGGTTTTCAAGTTTATCTATCGCTCCCGTATGCAGGTTGCTCAGCAAACATATTTCAAGAGGGATCCTTTTATCGAGAATGTACTGCGCCAACTCTCCGAAAACGACCGAATTCCCTTCTTTATCGAATACGATATCTTCACGTAAATGAGTGCCGTGACCAATCCTGTGAGCTCCGCACCATTGTAATGCCTGCCAGATAGATTCTTTGCCGAATGCTTCACCAGCATGTATCGTAATATTGAAATTAGATCTCTGGATAAGTTGAAATGCCTCTATATGTTTCTTCGGAGGATAGCCGCCCTCTTCCCCTGCAAGATCAAATCCGACAACACCGCTGTCTTTGAAATTCACAGCAAGCTCTGCAACCTCCAGTGAATTTTTCAGGTTTCTCATTGCACATAATATCAAACCATAGCCGACGTTAAAGTCTCTCTTTCCTCTTTCAAGTCCATTAAGTACCGCAAGAACAATATCTTCCGGATAGATGTTTTTATTCACATGAAAAAACGGGGCGAATCTTGTCTCAATGTAACAAACGCCGTCATTTTTCATATCTTCCATCATTTCATAAGCAACTCTTTCTAAACTTTCTTTGGTCTGCATTACTGCCGCTGTATGCTCAAATCCACGTAGAAAATCGACAAGATTTCCTTTATTGGCACTGGTGTAAAACCATTCTGTCAATTCTCCCGGATCATATGTCGGTAACTTCCTGTATTTAATATCATTCGCGAGTTCAATTACCGTTTCGGGACGCAAACCCCCGTCCAGATGATCGTGCAAAAGTACCTTTGGAAGCGATCTTATGATATTTTCGGCGGTCAAAATATCCTCTTATTTAGAACTCAAAAATATCCTTTAAATGAGGGAAAATCAATTTAACTGTTCATTCAACCGACGAATTTACATAGTAACTGATGATATGTTTGACAGATTTGTAAATTCACAGATTTTTAATCCGAAATTCCTTAATTCTATGAATCCTTGTTCATACTTTAGAGGTATAATTTACTACAGAAATAAGGTTATTCTTGACTATACATACTCAAAGCCTTAATTTTCATTATGTAAAATTCGATTTAATTGACGGAGTCAGAATGCATAAAAGTAAATTATTTAAAATAGTATTCATTTTGTTGGCGGGAATAATCCTTGCGGGATTTCAGTGTTCTTCGACAGAGTTAACAAGCGCCAAATTGTATATTCAGCAGAAAAATTGGGATAAAGCCCTTACAGCACTTGAAAAGGACGTACAGAAAAATCCTAAAAGTGATGAAGGTTACTATTATCTTGGCGTCGTTTATGGCGAAAAGGAGATGTACGATAAGATGATGGAAGCATTTAATAACTCACTTGCTATCAGTAATACATTTAAATCACAGATTGAAGATTCAAAAAAATATTATTGGGCAAATTTATTTAATAGAGGGGTAGGTTATTACCAGAAAGGCTCTACTACAACTAATAAAGACAGCAGTAAGATATTACTAGATAAATCAGCACTTAATTTTGAATCTGCAACTGTGATTGAACCTGATTCAGCTGCCACCTTTAAAAACCTGGCGTTTGTTTACCTGGCAGGCGGAGAGACTAGCAAAGCAATCGAACCGCTTAAGAAACTAATTAACCTCGAGAAATCGGAAGATGGTTATAAATACCTCGGTGAACTTTATTATGATCAGGGAATTAATGAAAAAAACAAGTATCTCACCTCGAAAGATCCGCAGGATAGTTTAAAAGCACAGGAAGATTTTAATAATGCCATCCAGGTGCTTGAGAAGGGAAAAGCAGACTTTCCCAATAATGGTGATATACTTTTAACGCTGTCAAATGCCTATATAAGTGCAGGAAAAGTTGATGTGGCAATAAATGCTTTTAAAGAAGGTGTTGAGAAAGATCCTAATAACCAGTACTACCGTTATAATTATGGTGTTCTTTTACTCGGTAAAAATGATTTTGAAGGTGCTGTTGAACAATTTAAGAAAGCAATCGATATAGCACCTGACTATCAGAATGCAATCTATAACCTTGCAGTAACTTATGTTAAATGGGGAACAGCTATAAATAAAGAGAATGAAGATAAAGGCATAATGGATAACACCCAGTATAAAGATAAATTTCAACAGGCATTGCCGTACCTGGAAAAATCCGTTCAGCTGGAACCTAAAAATGCTGTAGTTTGGGATTTATTAGGTAAGGTTTATAGTGTGCTCGGGATGGAGAACGATGCTCAGAATGCATTTAATAAAGCAGATGCATTAAGAAAGTAAATTAAGTTCAGAAGGAAGTGAAATAAATTATGGCCCAGAATACCCAGAATCCGCAGGGACAGCAGATAAACATCGAACTGAATGAAAAAGAAGCCGAAGGAATTTATTCAAATCTTGCGATTATTACTCACTCCCCCGCAGAATTCGTGATTGATTTTACCCGGATCGTTCCGGGGGTTCCTAAAGCTAAGGTGTACGCAAGAATTATTACCACTCCCCAACATGCAAAAATGCTTTTAAAAGCTCTGAGTGATAATATCAGTAAGTATGAAGCAAGATTCGGTGAGATAAAAATTGATGCACCCCAGAATCAGCATTTCGGATTTGTCCCTCCCAAGAAAGATGAGACGGTAAATTGAAATTGAGAAGGTTGTCTGAGTAAAACGTTCAGACAACCTTTCGACAATGAACAATTAACAATGAAAAATTAACAAATTGACAGTTGTTCTTCATACTATCGGAACGTTGTAATTAATCCGAAAATATTTTATAATATATTTTTAGAAAAAATCATTTATTCCCGGATATAAATGATGTTAGATTACGCCCGCCTCCCTGTTTAATAATTCAACAAAATAATTTCACAATCGTCTTACAATCGTCTCACAATCGTTCCCCCAAGTGTTCCCCAAATGGGGAATAAGTCGTGACTTACTGAAGTTAAATTCACAGTTCTTGCAACAAAAGTATATTCTTGCAATCTTATATTTTTGTCCCTGATTCAGTCCTCCAGGATAATATATAATCTTTTTATTGCTTAATCTGGAATTTTTAAAGACGCAGCATTAAGGGTTACCCCAATGGTGAAAAGATATAATCTCGTTCAAATAACAACCAGTTTACTATCGAATTACAACTGAATCACAATGAATGACATCGAATTACAATTTCTCTCCCTCTCTCAACTACTGTTTCATCTTTATCAGGTTATATACAGCAGCTGCGAGAAAGATCAGGTTTGCGAACCAGGCAGTCAATAAAGGATTGAGTGCACCGTTCTTTCCGAATGCCTGGCTGATCTGCATAAACACCAGGTAAATAAATGTTACAAGTATATTTATTCCAACCTGTACGGCTAAACCCCCGCGTCTCTTAAATACCGATATAGGTAATCCGAACAATACGATAATCAGGCTTGCTATGGGAAAGGAGAACCGTGAGTAATAATCAATTAAAGGAATTGTAACATCATTCCCTGCACGCTGCTGCGCTAAAATGTTATCCTTCAATTCGCCGAGATTCATCTCTTCCGGTTTCTGCTGTTTCGTAAGAAGCTCTGCCGGTGTAAAATTTAAGCTGTCTATCTTAAGTTCTTTGAAATATTGGTCGGTTTGTCCGTCGTGGTAAAATATCCTTTCGTTACCATTCTTTGCAATCCATACGTGTGCGACAGTATCGTACACCATTCTGGCTGCATCTATCCTGTAATCCATTTTTGTCAAATCATTTTTATCGAAGCCCTGTATGCTTATGCGGTTTGCCTGCAGCAATGAATTGTCAAAGTAGGAAATATTTATAATCCTTGTACGTGAATCCTGAAAGAAAAGATTGCTTCCCGGGTAATTCAGTCCCTTTTTAAGATACTCCATTTCTATATTCAGCTTTGTTTTATTTGCCATCGGTACGATGTACCCTGCGAAGTATATTGATACTATGCTTATAAAAAATGCCGTAACGAGAAAAGGAACCATAAACCTGTACATGCTTACTCCGCCAGCTTTCATAGCCGTCAGTTCACTCATCTGTGCAGCTTTCCCGGCAGTAAATAAAGCTCCGAACAGCACTGCAATGGGTGTAATCAGTTTTATTATATCAGGAGAAAAAACGAGATAATAATGAAAAATAATCGGGGCAGGCACACTCTGATCGATGAAGTCGTCGAGATTCTCCATCATATCAATTACAACAAATATAAGCGTAAACGCTAATAACCCGAACAGGATCGTCTGAAGGAATTGTTTTACCAGGTATCTATCGAGAATTTTCATAGTTCCCTTCTGAATCCGTTTCTTCAGTCGTCCGGAATGGTTTAGGAATGAGTTTAGTTAACCATGTAAACCTGATGGTTACAGTTTCTCTTACTGTCTTCAGGACTAACAATATCCCCGCAACAGTTAGGAGAATATTAGCGGACCACATTCCCCAGAAAGGTGCAAAGAAATCTCTGTCAGCAAGTTTCTCACCTCCTATCAGGAATGCCCAGTAGACGAGGAAGAAGAAAAGACTTATACTTGCCGCAACACCGAATCCGCCCTTTCGGGTCATTGTCCCAAGCGGAGCACCGATCAGCACAAAAACGATACAGGCAGCCGGCAGCGCATATTTTTTATAAATCTCCACCTGGTACTTGTTTATCTCCTTCCGCATCCCTTCAAGTCTGCTGTACCTGCCGACCATCGCATTCCTCTCATTCCGCAGCTGGTCAAGCAGTCTTGCATACAGCAACAACTCCGATTTTATAACCGCACTGCCTCTTAAAACGTGTGTCGTATCGATAAAGAAATATTTTTTTGCCGTTGTCACCAGGTCATTTTTGTACCGGGATTCATAAACTGAGAGACTGTCAACAATCTCTCTCATAGCTGCGGCACTTAGTTCACGTTCGCCCCGGGGACTGCCGAGTCCCGACTGCTGAAAAGTAAACTGTGCTCCGTCCATCGCAATCCGGTGCTTCTCAAATCTTATTCTCCTGTAAAGGTTGTCCTGTGTTACATCCGATTCGTGTATCTCCCCGTTCTCGAGGCTCATTATCAGTTTTGTCTGATCTTTTGAAAAATAAATTTTACCGGCCTGCGCAGTTACAACTTTAATCTCTCGCGGATCAGAATAATCATATATTGTAATATCGTGCAGTTCATTCGTCTTCTGATTGATAGTTCTTGCAAGAATTGCATAGTTGGAAACTTCCTGTGAGAAAACTCCCGGCTCAAGTGAGAGAGTAGGTTTCTGCCTCGATATATCCTGCATCAGAATCTTAGCCTCGTGGTTTGCATCGGGAAGCACATCATTATTGAATAGTAACAGGAGATATGCAATAACTACTGACGCAAGGAGCGGGGCAATCATCATTTTATATAAGCTGGTGCCGGTCGATTTGATGATCGTAATTTCATTGTTCTGGGATAAAGCGCCGAATGCCATCAAGGTGGCTACGAGGGTCGACATAGGTACCACCAGTACTACCATCCACGCCAGGTTAAAAGCGATCAGTTTCAGGATTACAAAAGTGCTTAAGCCTTTCCCTACCAGTCTGTCTGCAAATTTCATGAAAAACTGAAGTATAAAAATGCAGATAATTGTGACATTGGAGAAGATAAACGGGGCTAAATGATTCCTTAATATGTATTTATATAAAATCACCCGGTCAATATATGAAAGGGATGAAAGTTTGGCAAGGACTGCGGAGATGGAGAAGAGGAGGATTCACCGCAAAGACACAGAGACGCAAAGAGTAAAAGTATTGATGGAGGGACCGAGAGAAGGAGAGCGGAAAGATTAGTCCAAAAGATTTTTTTGAAAGAGGTCAGAGATCAGAGGTCAGTTCGATGAAGTCGAAATCTCGTCGAAGACGGATCCGAAGAAGTCGACCGCCGAAGGCGGAAAGTTGGAAAAGCAAAACACGTAAGATGACTTTGAAGAAATCAGAGTACTGAAATCCACTCGTTATTGATCATTAAAATGATTGGTAAACTCTTGCCGGAATTTTTTAAAGATGACATCTTTCAAGTGAATCCTATTCTTGAAAAGATGTCATCTTTTTTGAAATGACTATGAATGACCAACTTTTCAATTCTATTTCCTATAAATAATCTTTGTAATTTTGATTATATCTATTTTTCATTTTTATACGATTATGCTGCGTAAACCATTGTCTGTTCTGTTTGCATTTCTTATCATATCATGTACGGGAACCGGTCATCATACCAATATAAAACTGGAAAAGGCTTCGTTTTATCCGCGTTGGTTATCTTCCGATACTGTTAATGCGGATCAAACATCCGGTATCACTTTTCTGAAAGAAATAAACAAGGACGATAAGTATTTTCTGCTTGCCGATGATTCCGGTAGCTTGCTACGACTGAAAATCTCTGCTGATACCATATTTACTATAAATTCTCTTGTATTTTCCGGAAATTTCCAGACCTATATCGATTCTTTTCACAGGGCAGATTTTGAAGAGATAGTTTATACTCCGAAGAAAAATGAAGTTTATGTTTCTATAGAAGGACACGACCCGCACCCTGAAAGACAGGCCGGCATTTACCGTATATACTTTAAAAATGATGATGTTCTTTCCGATACCCTGGTTGATATAAAGAAAATTAATATTACGCCTGCGGATCTGTTTCAGAAATATGTAAGGGATAATATCGGGTATGAAGGACTCGCAGCAGATGATAATTATTTTTATTTAGGCCTGGAGGGATTCTCCAGCCACGGAATATTCGGAGACAGTACAATTTTGTTTATTGCCGGCAAAAATTCTGGAAGGATAATCAAACAAATAAATACACGTCAGCTGGGAATCCATACGATCTGCGGTCTTTATTCCGATGAAAATTATTCGGTTTATGGAGTTGACAGGAACAACAAAACATTTTTTCATCTTAAATTTGATGACGACCTGAATATTATTGATACTTTTCTTGTAAAAATAGAAACAAATATTCCGAATTATCATTCTTTTGATTATGTTGCATCTATCGAGAGTATTACAATGGACCCGCAAAAATATTTTTATCTTGTTGATGATCCGTGGAAAACATTTTTTATCCCTTCACCGGGAATAATGAATCAGCTCGATTCTGTTACGGTGAACCGGTTTAGAAATTTTGTACCTGTTATATATAAATATTCATTATCAAAATTTTAAGGAAGAGGAGCTGAAAAATTGCAAGACGTTATAAATTATATTGAAAGGAACCAGCCTCAATTTCTGGAAGAGTTGAAAGATTTCTTAAGGATACCAAGCATAAGTGCTTTGCCGGAGAATAAGGAGGATATTAACAGGGCAGCTAAATTTGTTGAGGATAAACTTAAAGCAGCAGGTTTAAATAAAGTTGAGATTTTTATGACTGAAGGTCATCCGCTGATTTACGGCGAATGGCTGGGTGCTCCCGGTAAACCGACGGTGCTGGTTTACGGACACTATGATGTGCAGCCCGTTGACCCGATTGAATTATGGCAGTCAGCTCCCTTTGAGCCCGAAATAAGGGACGGAAAAATATGGGCAAGAGGTGCTACGGATGATAAAGGACAGATGTTCATTCATATAAAAAGTGTAGAAGCATTTTTTAAGGAGAAAGGAACTCTCCCCGTAAATGTTAAATTTATCATTGAAGGTGAAGAGGAAATCGGCAGTGAAAGTCTTGAGACCTTCATAAATTCCCATACAGAACTTCTGAAATGTGATGCCGTTCTGATATCCGATACCTCGTTGTTCGACGAGGGAATTCCAACACTCACTTACGGACTGCGCGGCATAAGCTTTATGGAAGTAGAAGTGAAGGGACCAGGTAAGGACCTCCACTCAGGCAGCTTCGGAGGAGCAGTAGGAAATCCTATAAATATTCTTGCCCAGATGATCAGTAAACTCCAGGATAAGAACGGTCATATTAAAATTCCCGGATTTTATGATGACGTAAGGAAAGCTACTTCTGAGGAAAGAAAAAATTTCAAACGCCTGCCTTTTTCAGAGAAAAAATTTACGAAGGAAGTCGGTGTGAAGCAGTTGCAGGGGGAGAAAGGTTATTCAACGCTGGAAAGAATTTGGGTAAGACCTACGTGCGACTGCAACGGTATCATCGGCGGGTACACAGGCAAGGGTGCAAAGACGGTTCTTCCCTCAACGGCTCTTGCCAAAATCAGTATGCGCCTCGTTCCTGATCAGAAGCCGGCAAAAATTGCCAAGCTGTTCACAAATTATATGAAGAAGATCGCTCCCAAATCTGTGACGGTTACGGTCAGAAATATACACGGTGCACTCCCCGGTATCACTCCTTTGAATTCACCTGCCACCCAGGCAGCTTCAATAGCTATGGAAAAAGCATTCGGCAGAAAAACAGTATATATGAGAGAGGGAGGTTCGATACCTATTGTTAATGTTTTTTCAACTAAACTAAAAGCCCCCGCTGTATTGATGGGGATGGGACTGGATTCCGAGAATCTTCATTCACCAAACGAACATTTTAGCCTGAATCATTTTCGTCTTGGTATAATGAGCTCGGCTTATTTCTTAGATGAATTCTCAAGAAAATAAAACCGTAAACTGATGAAACCGGTTTACTTCTTTATATTGCTTTTATTCCCCATGCTCTTTTTATCGTGCGGGGAAAATGGAGAAAAGCAAAGACCTTCAGGAAGAGAAAATGAGACGGCTTATTCTCCTGACAGGGACCGTGAAATACAGAATTATAAACTTGAAGAGCAGAAAAAACAGGCCGGTAAAAGATCTCCGTGCGATACGCTTGCATTAAAAGAATTTGTATTGTCTCATTACCCTGAAGGTACATACCTCATCGATTTTGATCAGACTCTTACTTATAATATTCCGGAAGCTGCCGTAATTTATCCTGAAAATTATCCCGGGTATATATTCTGTGTAATTGCGAAGTCGAAATCAGGGGAAAGGTTCATTGAACCCGAAAATATCATCGGTTATAACGGAAGTTTTGTAGACCTCGACAGCACCAAACTGGGTACGGCCTTTTTCTACCTGGTACTTGTGCACTGTGATGAAAATAAATTCAGTGTTGTATGGGAATCCGTAATTCCATCCCACGGAGGATTCAATACATTCTCAATTAAAAACTGGGAATATAACAACACTCCTTATATCCGCGTTAACTTTCATTACGCCCAGGGGATCGGTCATATCGATTATAATTATTTCCTGCCGAACGGATTAACATCTGCACCGCACCTGCTGATGACGTATAAAGGGATAAATTTCCGACGGAGAATAATTAATTACAATAATGATAAATACCCTGATTATTACGAATACGTATACTATGATTCCGGTAAAAAAGTAACAGAAATCGATTCAATTCCTTTCGTATGGAATCCCTCCCGGGATGCCTATGTTAACACGCGAAACACAAAATTGACTCGTCCTTATTGATTTTTTTTCGTATCTTTACAAAGACCATTGTGCTGAATTCGGTCTGGCAGGTTTTTTGATATACCTGTCGTTACTTAAAATCTCATCACAGCCAAAATTTCAATAATTTAACCGATATAACTATATCTTTACGAAAAAATAATGATGACTGAAGAGAAATTATCATATAAAGAATTTTTAAATACACTCGGAATTGATGCAGAAATTAATGCAGATAATGAAGTTAAAACTTATACCTCGGTTGAAAAAGAACTGACAAGTTTATACGACGGTGTAGGACTCAGGAATATTTCACATCTTGGCATGATAGAGCTGAAAGGTAAAGATGCTCTCGATTACCTTAACAGGATAAGCACAAATTCGGTTAAGGATCTCGGCAAAGAACAGATAACCCGGACAATATTTACGACCGAAAAAGGGAGGATAATCGATCTTACCATTCTCCTGAACTTTGAAGATTACCTGATCTTATTCTGCAATGCAGAGCATCAGCCTAAGATTTTCAAATGGCTCGATAAGTACATCATAAGCGACGATGTAAAGATATCGGATATTAACGGCAAGTACACACTGCTTGAATTAGCAGGTCCCCAGGCAGATTCATTTATTACTTTAGTCTGTGGAAATATACTGAGCAACATTCCCGAAAATTCTTTCAAAGTTGTAGGCGCCGAAGGGATGCTGTTCTTTTTAGCTAAAATGAGAGATGAAAAAAATAAACATAAATACTGGATAATAGCCGACCAGGCAAACGGGAACAGATTTATAAAATATGCAGTTGAGCAAAAAGGTATTTTTGATTTTAATCTTATAGGTGAAGAGGCTTATAATATCTACAGGGTAGAGCAGGGGATACCGGCAGCTCCGAACGAAATTAATGATGATTACAATCCAAATGAAGCAGGACTGCTTGAATATATAGACTTTAAAAAAGGATGTTACATTGGGCAGGAAGTCATTGCAAGGCTGGACACATACGACAAAGTGCAGCGCGGAGTAAAAGGGATTGTATTCAGCGAGCCTGCGGACCAGAAGCAGTACACTCTTTTCAACGGTGACGGAAACGAAAGCGGAAAAGTTACATCTGTTGTATATTCGCCGAAATGCAAAAAGAACATAGGACTTGGATATATCAGGAAGAATTATTTAAACGACGGTACCATGCTGACGGCAAAAGATTCCGACGGTAAAGAGATAAAAGTTTCGGTCCATAAAATTCCTTTTAAATAATGAAGATTTACACCAAAGGCGGCGATAAAGGTGAAACGGGGCTTTTCGGAGGGAAGAGAGTTCCGAAAAGCTCGGCAAGGATTGAAGCATACGGAACAATAGACGAGCTCAACTCGTTTATAGGACTGGCGATAATTGAAGTAAAGAGTGAAGATATAAAGAAGCTGCTGCAGAAAATACAGGATCAGCTTTTTACGGTAGGTGCGGATCTTGCAACGCCCGAAAAGGAAATTGATAAGAAGCATACGATAGTGCGTGTCCCCGAATCGTTCTTTTCAGATACTGAAAAAGAAATAGACAAATATGAAGCTCAATTAAAGCCGCTGCAGAACTTCATATTACCCGGCGGTTCAAAGCCGGCAGCGCTGCTGAACATTTGCAGGGTAGTTTGCCGGAGGGCCGAGAGAAGGGTAGTAGCTTTAGCGGAAAAAGCGGAAGTCGGCGGAAATATAATTATATTTCTAAACCGTTTAAGCGACTTATTTTTTGTTCTTGCACGTTATGAAAATATGATCTCAGGAATCCCGGACGTAATATGGAAAAAATAATTAACAATTAACAATTAAAAATTAACAATTGTTAATTGTACATTGTAAATTATTCTTTGTCTCCGGGGGTGAAATTGGTTTCGACGGGGTTGAAGAGACATGGAACTGCGCACCGTGTTCCCCGAATACACGTTAAAGAATTGGGAAATAAAATAATAACTGGCGAATATAATTACGCCTTAGCTGCTTAATTAAAACTTAAGCAACCGTTCACTTTATCCTTTTGTGCCGGGGTAGAGATGAACGTCGTTTAGACACGATAGCCGTTCCGGTTTGCCTGTGCCGGACGCGGCGAAAGTCAAGCAGGCAGGCTTAGAGTAATCCTTGTCTGTCCGGTAGCTTTAAGCTCAAAACAAGAACAGACTATGTGTGTAGACGTTCTCTGGATCTTAACTCCGGACGCGGGTTCGACTCCCGCCACCTCCACAAAATTTATTATAAAATAAGGAGTCACAGGAATTTCTCACAATATTCTCACAGTAGATGAAACTGAAATATTAATAAATTATATTTTGGATTCCTGCTTGAGAGTTCCCTCTTTATTTCTAATCAGATATTTAAATATCCGGGAAATATGAATCAATATATTCTATTGATCCCAACCCCACAGCAGCCAGCTACTTTTTGCCTTCTCCATAAGTATTTTTAACCCAGCCGAACCGTTTTTCAAATTGACAAAAGTCGAATCGATATTTTGTGCTGCCGATTTATCCATCAAAAGTTTTCCTAATGCTCCTTCCCCTGATTGTATATTGCCTACAATCATTGCCAGATCTCTTGTAATATTGGATGTGTTTTCCATAGTTGATTTTAATGATACCAGAATTTCGTCCACATCATTCGTCTTATTCATAAGTGCCTTAAATCCGGCTGAACCGCTTTTTAAATTAGTAATAGTAGAATCAAAATTTTGCCTCCAGGATTTATCCATCATTAGTCTTCCAATTGTTCCATTTCCTGATTCTATATTGGTCGTAATCTTTGCCAGGTTACCTGTGATACTTGATGAATTATCAATGGTTGTTTTTAATGAACTCATAATATCGTCTATATCCGTTGGCTGTATTGTTCCGATAACATCGTTGTTTTCTATATTCATTTTTCCGCCGGTTCCCGGATTTATGATTAAAACTTTATTTCCCATAAGACCTTCCGAGCCAATGCTTGCAACCGCATCTTTCTTTATAAACTTTCTTGCGGCGTCATCAATTAATATTCCTACCCTGACTGAAGTATCACTAACAATACTGATGTTTTCTACAGTTCCCACATTTACTCCTGATAACTGTACGTTATTTCCTGACTGAAGTCCGGCAACATCCTTAAACACCCCGCTTAAGCGAAAAGTGCTTCTGAATAATTGCTGCCTCTCACCAACAAAATAAATTACAAGAATGAATAGCAATATCCCAATAGTAATAAATATCCCCAGCTTGATTTTGTTACTTGTATTTTTTTTCATTTGGTTTACTCTTACAATTTTTCTGATTTTTATTCAAAAAATGATCTTATCCATGGATCTGCGGATTTCTTAAGATCGTTATATGTTCCTTCTGCTGCGCACACTCCATCTTTAATTACTATGATTCGATTTGCAGTGAGCCTGGTGCATTCAATATCGTGTGTGATTATGATGGAAGTAGTATTATATTTTCTTTGTACTTCCAGAATTAGATGACTTATTTCTTTTGATGTTATAGGATCCAGCCCGGTTGTAGGCTCATCATAAAGCATTATCTCGGGTTTTAAGATCAATGTTCGGGCTAAACCTAATCTTTTACGCATGCCACCCGAAAGCTCTGAGGGCGATTTATCAATTGCTGCATAAAGCCCTACATTGTTTAATGCTTCTTTAATCAGTGAGTCTAATTTTTCTTTAGGTATTGAACGTAATTGTTTTCTTAGCGGGAATTCAAGATTTTCTCTGACAGTCATCGAATCATACAAAGCGCCGCTTTGAAAAAGGAACCCTATTTTTTTTTGAATTTCAATCAGTTCTTTATTCTTTAGTTCAGAAATATCCTTACCAAGTATAAATAGTTTACCCTCATCAATTTCAACTAATCCGACAATACATTTAATAAGTACTGATTTACCGGTTCCGGATTGTCCTAATATTGCGAGGTTTTCTCCCTTAGTGATTACCAGGGTAATATCCCGCAAAACATGATTATTCCCGAATGATTTCTTCAGATGTACCATCTCTACAACGACAGTGCTGTTCTGTTTGTAGTCATTTTCAGTTTCTATGTAAGTTGTATTCTCAGGCATTTTCCTAATTACTTAATTTAGTTTTGAAGCAAACTTGTAATTTGTACTGCTACCATATCTATTATAAAAACTACTAAAGATGCGAATACAACAGCAGTGTTTGCAGCTTTCCCAACTCCTTCTGTACCTTTATTTGAATTATATCCTTTATAACTACTTATTAGGCCAATCGCGAATCCGAAGAAAATTGTTTTGATGAATGCCGGGAGCAGATCATTAAATTCGAGAGTTTGAAATATCTGAGAAAAAAATAAATAGGTACTTACGTTGCCCTTTATATTAACACCAACAAACGAACCTAATAAACCTACAGCATCAGCAAAAATAACTAATAACGGAAGCATCAATGTTGCTGAGAGTACTCTCGTAACAACAAGATATTTAAACGGATTGATATCTGATACCTGCATTGCATCAATTTGTTCACTAACATTCATTGACGCCAGCTCTGCTCCAATCCCTGACCCAACCTTTCCTGCAAAGATTAAAGCAGTTATAACAGGACCTATTTCCCGTATAATTGATACTGCTACCATTGCAGGCAACCACGATTCCGCCCCAAACTTTGCCAGAGTAGGTCTTGTTTGAATGGTAAGTACAAGTCCGATTATAAATCCCGTAATAGCTACCAAAGGAAAGGACTTATAACCGATCAGATAAGATTGTTTCATTACTTCATTAAACTCATACGGTGGTTTAATTACTTCTTTAATGAAGCGTAAAGTAAAAGTTGTAATCGATGAAACTTCTAAAAAGAATTTATCAAATACTGACTCAGAAATAGGTTCTGAAAACACTTCCGGGATGATTACTTCTGCGTGGTGTTGATTTTGGGACTGCTCCAGATTAACTTCTTCCATCTCAATGATCTTTAAATAATTAAAATTGTACTTATGCCGGTTCTTAAATTTCCAATAAGTTGTCTTTATTTAATATTCGGTTCTGAAATTGATTGAGAAACCGGTGGTTTTTCTTTTCATTATTCTTTGCTCTTTTATCTGCTTTTTCTTTCCAGGTTTGTGCCGTTTCAATCATTACATACATTCCAGAATTGATGACGGATTATTACTTAATCAGGATATGTAGAAATATGCTAATGCACAATAAGGCAAAAGGATGAAAAAAGAGCTACATCCTTTAGGTGAGTTTTTTAAAGTCAAATTACCGCACATAAATGAAGTTTTATTAATTAGATTGCAGCTTTTACACTTGTATGAACGGCGAAATCGGATTGAAATATTTATCAACACTATCTCATTTAGACCTTGATCTTTTCAATACCGGATTCATTCTATTGAAATAATAGATGGAATTAATGATTGAAATTTATTGAGGTGATAGTATAATGAATTTTGACTAAACATATTGAAATGGTCTCGATTTGATGTTATGGGGTAGAAACCAAACATTAACTGGAATACTGGAAAAATAAAATGTTCATTTTTTATTTTGACGCCGAGGCCATATCCTTGATAAAACTTGCTGGCAAATAATGAATTATTGTATGAAGAGATCAGACCAAAATCGGCAAAAGTAATAAAAGCTAATTTAAAGTCTAGGAATTTTAACGGGACAAAAATATCAGCCTCATAATTCAGTACCACTTTTTTCGTTCCTTTTAAGTTGTTGTCTGCAAAACCCCTGATTCCTCCTTCATTGTTAATGTTCAGAATATCCTGCGGCATGATAGGGTTAAAGCTATATGAATACCTGCTCCCAATATAATGCCTCCATTTCCATTTACCGATAACATGAAGATTTGAAAAATACAATAGTTCCAGAACTGATGCCCGATTTAACCATTTCTCATTGCTCCGGAATGCTCCGATTTGTAAACCCCCATAGAAAAATCCCAGAGAATCATTGTGGAAGCTATAACCGGTCTTTAATCCGTAATATGGCCTGCTGGAATTTGCCCCTTTTTCGTAGCCGAAGAGAAATGAAATCATCTGTACAAGCGGAATGTCCTCAGTTTTACCTAAACCGAATATATAGTAATCCTGATAATATGTTCTGTTGAAAAATCCAATACTGCCCAGATAAAATGTATTATCCTGAAATATATTTAGTGTATCAAGTTCTGGCTTCTGACTGTAAACATTTCTGATAACTCTTCCGGCAATATTGAATCTGTTCTGATTTTCTTCAGTAGAATCAATTTGTCTGAAGTCAAATGCGTATCCCAGCCAGTAATCCTGCCGGTTGTATCGAACGGTTTCGATATGCCCAGATGAATTTAATATCCCGGGATATCTGGTATTTTGCCAGTTTTGTTCTACTCCTCCCGCCCAGTTTATGATAGGCGAGAAAAAATCCCTGCCAATGCTAAGGCCATACTTTTGGTAATTAAGCGCTGATTCATAATATACATTAGCTGAAAGAAATGACCTTCCAATGTTGTCATAAGAATAACTGCCATCCCAATCCCAGTCATGTGTAAATTCGTGACCAAATTTAAGTCCACCTTTGAATTCATTGCCGAATCCAAGGAAGTTTATATCATGGATCGAAGCACTTCCGGCCTTATTGCCTGGACTGTATGAGGCGCTGCCATAAAGACTCCAGAGATCCTGAATATATACCATAATATCAACGCTGTCAGCATTGTTCTCGATCATTTGAGGAATAATCCTGACATCGTAGACATAAGGACTTTGCCTTATTATCCTTTCACTTTCCTGAATGTAAAAAGGAATAAATATTTGTCCTTCAGAAAAAATCAGCTTGTTTTTAATTAGCCATTCTTTTGTATTCATATGAAGAGAATTTACTGTTGCCTGTAACCAGTTTCGGACAGTATCTTTTGGATTATTTACATATGCCCCGAATACGTCAAGAACCTCAATATTAATTTTTCTTATAAATTTTCCTGTGAATTTCTTGATTAATTTCCTATCCGGATCAGGGGGTATACTTCCGGGTTGTTGTTCATCATCAGTTGCTATAATTATCTTTAAGACCCTTGAGAAAAAATTATCCTTCTCTGAAAAGTCTTTAATATCCTGCATTACTTTACTTGTGTCCTTAGGTTCAACATTTTTATCCTGAGCGATCAGGCATTCTGATATGCAGATTATCAGAATGCTGAACTTAAATACCGGGAGTATTAATTTAAAACATCTGTTCTTCTGACACATTGATTAAAACCTGTGCGGGTTTGTGCTTATTTCTATTGTTTACTCTTCTATTGACTTTATCATTGCGGTGAATTTTAGTTATTTTTTATAAAGCTACTCTAAATTGTTCTCTATCATTTTTCATAAAAACCATTTTATTCAATGAACATCAAATTGAACATATCTAAGGTTTGTGACCTGCATATGTTTCTGATGAAATTGTAAATCTTCCTGGTAGAACTGTTTAGAATAATTCACCGTATCACTAAAATGATACAACCAATCTAACCTAAACACAATCGTCTAAAGGTATGAAAAAGGAGTTAGTTCTTACTTAAGGATATCAAAAAAGTCAATAGATTTATGGTCGTTCAATTTTTGGTATCAGAATTTTCTTTCTGACGTGTTTTTGACACGGCTGCCATAATGCCCAAACCAATTATGATTATAACACCTATGGTTATCCAGATTGGTGAGGCGCCCAATTCATTGGCTGCCCATGCCAAACCACCAGCCACAAAGGCTGTCCCAATTAAATATATTACTAAGTTAGACATAATAATTTTTCTTTTTTTGTTTGACTATTTTAATTCCACCACGGGTTTCAGTTTTATTACTGTTAAGTCCATTTATTAAAATCAGGTTTTCCCGGGTTCATTATGAGTGTCCATTCCGGTTTTAACTGATGATTTCAATCTCTCAGTTTCTGCTCCCATCCTTTGTTTTTAATTTTGCATGATTAAAAACCTGTTCGGAACCTTTCAGTATTTCTTCCGGTTTTGATTTAATATCATTCATTATCATAGAATATTTTCTTTTGCCTTCACTAATCATTTCACGGACTTTGTTTTTTTTCTCTGTTAAATATCTGTCAGCTTCATCAAAATATTCTTCCGACTTTTGTTTAATATCCCCTCTAAATTCCTTACCGCTTTTGGAAGCAGTTAATAATGCAGCTATTGCCCCGACAGTACCCCCCGCTAAAAATCCAATCAAAAATCCTCTAACGCCTGTAAATTTGCCTGACATAATAAATTCCTTTTAAATAGTTATAATATTTCTACTGATTTTACAACTATCGAAAGCTATACGCTGATATGGATTTAATCAATCAGGCAAAGGAATGAAAAAAGGACTAATTCTTTTGGGCGAAGAGGTCGAAGGTACTATTCACTTATTAATGAAGTTGCATCGATTGCAGTATTATATGATTTAGAAATCTGATGGTAGGGTTCAATTCCCGCCACCTCCACGAAGCGGAGCAAAGGGCATAGCGAAAGGAGATAAAAGGAAAAAGTATGGTACAAGTTTAGGGGTTTCTCACAATATTCTCACGCTAATTGCATAAGCAGTAAAAACTTTCTTGCTTGTCATCGATAAAAATAATATTTTTTAATAATTCATCTAGCGGGAGATTAATGAAACGCAGGGAGTTTATAAGTTCATCAGTTAAAGCCGGAGTACTGGGCGGAGCGGTCCTCTCTTTGGGCCAATTCTCCTCCTTATTCCCGTCATCCCTTTTTTTTACTAAGGATTATGATCTTGCTGCCATTAAAGGTGCCGAACCGGATACAATGTTCGACGAGGCAATTAAAGCGTTTGGAGGTATGAAAAAGTTTGTTAAGGCGGGACAAACAGTAGTTGTAAAACCCAATATTGGCTGGGATGTAATTCCAGAGAGGGCAGCTAATACAAATCCTTTACTGGTTAGCAGGATTATCAGACATTGCTTCGATGCCGGTGCAAAAAACGTTTATGTATTCGATCATACCTGCGATAACTGGAGAAAGACTTATTCAAACAGCGGAATTGAAAGAGCCGTAAATGATGCTAAAGGCAAAATAGTTTCCGGCGAGAGTGAATCATATTACCAGGAGGTTACCGTAAAACACGGCAAGAAATTAAAGAAAGCCAAAGTGCATGAACTTATCCTGGAATCCGATGTTTTCATAAATGTGCCTGTGCTCAAGCATCATGACTCGACCGAAATGACGGCCGGAATGAAGAACCTGATGGGAATAGTCTGGGACCGCGGCTTCTGGCACCAGAATGATCTTCACCAATGCATTGCAGATTTTGCAGCTTTCAGGAAACCGGATCTTACAGTGGTTGATGCTTATAATGTAATGAAAAGAAATGGTCCCAGGGGAGTTTCAAAGGGAGATCTTGTAACGATGAAATCTCTTTTGATGTCAACCGATATTGTTGCCGCGGATGCTGCTGCTGCAAAGTTATTTGGAAAGAATCCTTCCGATATTGATTATATAAGAATTGCAGATACTATGAAAGCAGGTACCATGAAGCTCGAGAGCCTCTCCATTTATAAGAAAATATTTTAGCTTGTTAAAATCGTTATCTTTAGTAAAGATCAGGAAAACGGTATCCATTTTATTCTTTCTGTTGACCTTTATTGTTTTCCTGGACATAACTCAAATAATACCCACCGGTATTACTGATTCAATATTATTCCTTCAGTTTGTCCCGTCATTGATTAATTTTATAAAATTCCCCGCCTTCCTTGCCGCCGGTTTTATCCTTGTATTGATAACGACCATTTTAGCCGGCAGGATTTATTGCTCAAGTATATGTCCGATAGGGACTCTTCAGGATATTATTTCAAGATTTAGAAAAAAGATTAAAGGCAGGAAGAGGTACAGCTACAGGAAAGAGAATATCTGGCTAAGATACCCTGTTTTGCTTATAACCGTGGTTTCTTTTTTAGCAGGCAATATCCTCCTCGTAAATATCCTGGATCCTTACAGTAATTTCGGCAGAATTCTATCACAGATTTTTAACCCAATCCTTGTTGGTATTAATAATTTATTTGTTTTCTCCCTGGAGAACTTAAATATTTATCTTCTCTACCCGGTAGAAATGAAAAATATTCCAAATCTGTTTATACTATTCCCCCTCATTTTTTTATTTATAATAGTCTATTTATCCTTTACAAGGGGAAGACTCTATTGCAATACAATATGTCCTCTTGGAACTTTATTGGGTCTCTTTTCAAAATTCCCGGTTTACAAATTAAAAATCGATCGATCATCCTGTGATGAATGCGGAGCGTGTACTGTCGTTTGCAAATCTGAATGTATCGATAGTGTGAATAAAGAAATAAATTTTGACAGGTGTGTTAACTGCTTTAATTGTATTGACGTTTGTCCCTCGGAGTCAATTTCATATAAAAGTTCATTAAATGACAAAACATATAAACTTCAGGAGGTTGACAATTCCAAACGTGATTTCATCTCTAAAACGTTATTGTATTTAGTCGGACTAACAGGATTTTCTTATTCCCAGATTCAGATTATTCCTAAAAAAGAAAGTACAGTACGGGTAATCAGAAAATCAGTGTCAAGTCCACCCGGCTCTGCAGGAATAAGCCAATTTAATGAAACGTGTACAGCCTGTCATCTTTGTGTTTCAGTGTGTCCGACAAAAGTTCTGCAGCCCTCTTTCCTGGAATACGGCTTTTGGGGAATGCTCCAGCCCTTTATGGATTATAAAGTTAATTTTTGCAATTTTGAATGTACAATATGCGGGGATATATGTCCCACAGGCGCAATCAGACCTTTGCCGATAGAGAAAAAGAAGATTACCCAGGTTGGGAAAACGACTTTTATCAAGGAAAACTGTATAGTTGAAACCGAAGGAACTGCATGCGGTGCCTGCTCCGAACATTGTCCCACAAAAGCCGTAACAATGATCGACTATAA
>Ga0153915_10000282_pt1 | contig 46287 bp, 47 predicted proteins | sample Opewatmetagenome_2_FD_107003 | JGI IMG/M metagenome (GOLD analysis project Ga0153915, IMG submission 107003) | Freshwater wetland microbial communities from Ohio, USA - Open water 3 Core 3 Depth 3 metaG | ecosystem: Environmental > Aquatic > Freshwater > Wetlands | place: USA: Ohio, Lake Erie...
ATTAAACAATATATCGAATCGCACAACCAAAACCCAAAGATATTTGTCTGGACTGCTTCGGTGGAATCCATTATGAACAAAATAAAAATAACTAAAGATCTGTTGGAAACACTACACTAGATTACCACGACGCCTGAGAGGCGTCTCGTAATGACATTGTATTAATGGTGGAACAATCTCAGACCGCAAAACGCCATGGCTATGCCGTATTTGTTGCAGGTATCAATTACCTGCTGGTCGCGGATGGAACCTCCAGCCTCGACAATAGCCGTCACGCCGCTGCGGTGCGCGCGTTCAATGTTGTCGCCAAAGGGGAAGAAAGCGTCGCTGCCCAGACATACGCCGGTTACCTTGCTCAACCATTTTTTCTTTTGAACTTTCGTCAATGGTTTGGGCTGCATGGTAAATGTTTCGGCCCAAACATCGTCACCAATAACGTCCTCCGGTGTATCGCCCAGATAAACATCGATGGCGTTATCGCGGTTGGGTTTGGCGACATCATCACGGAAAGGCAGATTCAATACCCTGGGCATGTGGCGCAACTGCCAGTTGTCGGCCTTCTGCCCGGCCAGGCGGGTGCAGTGAATGCGGCTCTGCTGTCCGGCCCCCACGCCGATGACCTGTCCGTCCTGTACGTAGCACACGCTATTTGATTGAGTATACTTTAGTGTAATCAGGGCGAGCACGAGGTCTCGCTTCTGCGCGTCGGTCAGCGTTTTGTTTTCGGTCACCATATTTTCCAGCATGCGGTTGTCGATCTTCAAATCGTTGCGTCCCTGTTCGAAGGTAATGCCATACACCTGCTTGTGTTCCAGAGAGACGGGCACGTAGTTTGGATCGATTCTAACTACATTGTAGTTTCCGCCTTTTTTGGATTTTAAAATTTCCAGCGCTTCCGGCTTATAACCAGGGGCAATGATGCCGTCGGTGACCTCATTCTTGATGATCTTTGCCGTGGGCGCGTCGCATATATCGCTAAGCGCAATCCAGTCTCCGAAGCTGCTCATGCGGTCTGCGCCGCGGGCACGCGCGTAGGCGCAGGCAAGCGGTGAGAGCTTCATTTTGGGATCGATGTGGTACATTTTACGCAAAACTCTGTTCAGGGGATAGCCCAGGGATGCTCCGGCAGGAGAGACATGTTTAAAAGAGGCGGCGGCAACCATGCCGGTATTCTCTTTCAGTTCCTTCACCAGCTGCCAGCTGTTGAACGCATCCAAAAAGTTGATATAGCCGGGCTTGCCGTTCAATACTTCGACAGGCAGATTGCTGCCGTCCGCCATGAAGATTCTCGCAGGCTTCTGGTTTGGGTTGCAGCCGTATTTAAGCGCTAATTCGTTCATTGATTATCCCTCCACTGTTTTATATTTATTGATAATGATGTCTTTGCAGGTTTGTGTAGCAATATCGATGGCGCGTACAAACAGACTCACTTTGTTGTCCTCATTCAATGCTTTCCAAAGTTTGGCGGCATATTTATCGAGGTCTTCCTCGTCAACGGCAACGTGCAGAGGCTCCCCGGCAAAACTGGGAATCGGCGTACCATTGCACTTGTAGGTGCTGACAAAGTGTCCCTCACCGGCCAAAGGCTGCGGATAATCGAAGGTAAAGCGCTGTACACTCTTATCATTGCCGTCATCGCTCTTTAAAATGCTTAGTTTGTAACCGCCCGTGCGCATATCCACTACGCCGGAAATTCGAGGCGTCCAGTTGGGACCGTCGTCCTCAAAGGTGCGGGTTGAAAGCGCGGCTTCAAAGCCATATCCGGGAAATTCGTTACGCGCCATAAAATCACGGACGGTATTGGTCTGATCGCCGTTGGTCACAATCGTTGTGTTGTTCAGCGTCAGAACAGGATTATAAATAATCAGATGCGGGTCCGTCATTTTGGAAGGATCGGCAGCCATGGTACGGATACCGCCTTCAATGGGATCAAATACGCGATTGCGGCTGTTGACGCTGCGGCCCATGATAAAGTAGGCAATCATGGCTTTATTGCCACCAGGCGTTTTTCCGATGCAGATACCTCGCCCCGGATAATCGTTGCCGGACAGAAATTCGTATAAGTTCATTTTCATTTTTTACATTTCTCCTTAATTATATGTAAGGCATTTTGTTGCGGCGGGAGTATATGAAGAGAAATTTCTTATGTCAACTGGATTTGGACGAAATGTTAATTTTCTTGCAAATACTTACCCAATACGTTAGATACGGACAAATTTAAGCAGTAATACTATCTACATACAAAGGAGCTTGAATGAAAGCAAAAAGCGCCGGAAAAAATGTACTTGTCAGCGTGGTAATGGGAAGCGATTCGGATTTGCCCGTAATGACCGAAGCAACAAAAGTGCTGGAAGAGTTCGGCATTGCTCATGAACTAATTTTAACTTCGGCACATCGCACACCCCAGAGGACAACAAAGTTTGCTTCCCTGGCAGCAGGGCGCGGCATCAAGGTTATTATAGTCGGAGCGGGAGCTGCCGCCCATCTGGCAGGCGTAATCGCCTCGCAAACAACCCTGCCTGTAATCGGCATACCCATTAACGCTACTGCTCTTAACGGTCTTGATGCGCTGCTTTCCACCGTGCAGATGCCCGGCGGAATTCCGGTAGCCACAATGGCCATTGGCAAAGCCGGAGCTAAAAATGCCGCTTTATTTGCCGCCCGCATCCTTGCAGTCGAAAATAAGGAACTCAGCGTCAGGCTTTCCGCATATATAAAAAAAATGGCCAAAGATGTGGAAAAAAAGCATAAAAAACTGATTACCTCTTAAGTTACCAGGATGCGGCGTTGCGCTGCATCTTCCGCATATTGGAAAACGGAGTAGACTTGTTGCCATATACTTAAAAAATAAACCTGCCCCTCCGGGCCGGACGCTTCTTGTCTGCAAACCATTTACAGGTTAGTCTGAAAACTAATTATCTGCAAATCAGGAATTTCTTTGATGTCTGAAATTATAAAAATCGGCGTTGATAACTCCGAAGAAAAAATATTAACCAGAGCGGTGGAGATTTTGTCCGGCGGCGGCATTATCGCCTATCCTACAGAAACTTTTTACGGATTGGGCGCAGATGCGACAAACCAAAAAGCAATTGAGAAGATTTTTGCCGTCAAAGGCCGGGATTTTAAAAACCCCATCTCCCTGATTGTTGGCAATTCTGATGCTGTATTTACTCTTGTCAGGGACATACCTGAATCAGCAAAAAAACTTATGGCCTCGTTCTGGCCCGGAGCGCTGACAATTGTCTTTGCGGCTTCGGATAAAATATCTCCGTTACTGACCGCCGGAAGCGGCAAAATCGGCCTGCGTGTCTCCAGTCATCCAATTGCCCTGAAAATAGTTCAAAAGCTGAAAAGGCCTCTTACCGCAACAAGCGCCAATCTGTCCGGCGCACCGGAATGTTCGCTGGCATCCGATGTCGCTGACCAGATAGGTGATAAGATTGATGCAATTGTTGACTGGGGAAAAACAAAAGGCGATAAAGCTTCCACTATCATTGATGTTACCTGTGATCCGCCGGTTATTCTGCGAGAAGGAGCCATCAGCAGAAAAGAAATCGAAAAGCAAATAGATTGAATATGGATAAGGTGTGGTTGTTGATAAACTTCATTGGGGGACTATTCAAAAATATTCAGATACAAGGCGCGCAGCAGATGAGCGTTTTGTAAAAGCCATTCGGCTTTTACCGGTAAGGAATGTTGATATTCATTATTGCGCCTCCCTACGGGAATGCGCACCCGGTTAACAGCTCAACACTTGGTATTAAAGGCCGCGCATGTAATCCGGACGTAACATCCCCTCATCCCTGTTTTTCAGAACTTCGTCAACAGCGGCAATCATTTTTTTCTTATCCCGCTGAAGCGTACCGGTAATAGATAAATAATTGGAGGAGTGTGTGCCGATAAATTTCATATTATCAGCGGTAATGTTCTCGAATATCTGTTTCATTTCCTCGAGGGTTTCAAAAGGATCCAGTAATTTGAACTCACCCTGCTGCACCTGACGGTATAAAACAGTTCCGGGCACAGGTGTAACCGTGAGTGCCGCGAGATATTGCGGTTGCATTTCATTACATATCTTTGCCGTAGCCAGGGCATGCCGCTTTGAGGCCTCGCCTTTTCCAGCAATCCCCAGCAAAACCATTGCAGAAAGATTGATACCGGCATCCACCAGATTCCGGCCGGCGGTGAGCATCTGACCGTAATCAACACCTTTTTTTATTTTTTTCAGAAGATCATTGTCGCCTGTTTCCACTCCGATATAGGCTTTGGTCAGACCGGCAGATCGGAGCGTTCTCAGTTCCTCCATGGATTTCGACAAGGTACTTTGCGGTCCAACATAACTGCCCACATGACGCAGTGATGGAAAAGTCTGATATAGTTTTCTGATGATCTTAAGGAGCATATCCGTTTCCAGAGCAATAGCGTCGCCATCGCAAAGAAAGACCTTTTCCAGATCGCCATAGGAATCCCTGGCCATTCTGATATCTTCCATGATCTCCGCAATCGTCCTCACACGGTACTTTTTATCTTTATACATACCGCAGAAGGTGCATTGATTATGTGAACAGCCGATAGTGCACTGCAGGAGATAGCTGTTGGCTTCACTAAATGGTCTGAATATATTTCCTTCGTATCTCAATTATTCTACCTCTTTTTCAAAAAAACAATTAATACACTTTTTCTTCCAGATGATATCGAAGCGGCAAAGAGGAGGCGACGATCCATATGTACATGCGTTGAGTAAGTCGATGATACCGATAAATCGGGACCAACCGAATATACAGGAAGGGCATTCATTTAGAGGAGGCGTTCCACACCTATCGTTACAACCGTTGACTTAATTACCCCTGCCGGCTCATTTGGAAAAATAATCATAAAAGGTATTTGTCCATTGGGCATAATTTTATCGTTGGCATTATTTAGTCCCTGAGGCTGAGCAAGTTTCGTCAAAATATCTTCCTCGGATAAATTTGTAAGTTCTTCATCGGTAAGAATGTTCCCCGCATAAGCGGTTCGCTCACTTAAAACCACTGAATAGGCATCTAGAATCTCACCTTTTATAAGTATCCGCGAAACAGGATAATCCGCACGATTAACAGCCATGCCTTCAACAACACCTACCTGCCCCAGGATATAATTATTTACTCTCCGGTAACGAACGTCCTGAAGCTTAACCATCTGGTTTATAAAAACTCCCGAAGTAACCGGTTTTGAATTGCCAGTATATTCATTATATTTATTTATAAGATCATCGCCAATTTCCGGAAAAACGTACAAGTAAATAATACTTGGAATAACTACAATCACCAATATAGACCAGAGGGCAATCTTCCATGCCCTGCCGGAACCCTTTGACGAAGACATTTTTTTCTTCTTGGTTTTTTCCGTCTTTTCTATTTTTTCTGTTTGCTCTGCTTCTTCAGTTTCCCGGATGGCGATTTCCTGCCCTTTTTCTATTCCCCAATCGATCTCTTCGCTTAGATGCTTCTCCGGTAAAGGCTCTTCCGGTGGCAAATGCTTTTCCGGCTCCGAAATTTTACGAGGCGAATAAGCACCATTTTTATCCCTGTAGAAAACGGACGGGGTATCAGCGGACACCTTCACACTCTCTTCTTGCGGCATAACTTCATTATCAATAACAGGTTCATGTTCAGGTATAGAATCTGCCGCCGATTTTTTTGCCGACGGATTCTCCTGATAATAAACGTGCCCGCAACGGCTACAACGAAGCCATACGCCGCTCCCCTGCATAAAAGCATCATCAAAACGGAACTTTGTACGGCATTGCCTGCATTGAATGATCATTTCCTCGCCTCTTTCATTACTGCTTAATTACATAAATATCAGGGGAAAAGCGGTACTTTTCATTGAAATCCAGTCCATAACCAACCACAAAACCATCATCAATTGTGAAGCCCACGTAGTCGGCCTCAAAAGACACTTTTCTTCTTTTTCGTTTGTCCAATAAAACGCAAATCTTCAGCGAATTGGGATTTCTTTCTTTAAGCCATCCGACAAGATATTGCAATGTCAGGCCGGTGTCAAGTATGTCTTCGACAATCAGGATATCCCTGCCTTTTATGGAAGTTTCAATATCCTTAGTCATTACTACTTTGCCCGAACTGTCTGAACCTGCGCCATAACTTGCCAACCGTGTAAAATCCAATCTACAGGGGATATCGATCTCGCGTATTAAATCAGCCATAAAAATAAAAGCTCCCTTAAGAACGCCGATAATAATTAATTCACGCCCCTCGTAATCTTTGGATATTTGACCGGCAAGTTCCCGCACGCGCTTTTGAATAGCATCGCGGGAGAAAAGAATTTCTTTGGACATTTTATCCATACTATAAAACCTGAATTCCTTTAACTATGATTGAATATGACTACATTAGTCAAAGTGACCATACTATGTCAATAAAAAACTAATAATAACGCTGATACGCGGAAACAAAATTTTCAATATTCGACCAAATCAGCCTCTGTGCCTCATCAATTTCCCCGGCATTTTTAAAAGAGGAAGACAAACTCAAAAAAATTGCATTCAGCGGCGATATCTCCCGGTTAAAACTCGCGTAATCAATATGACTGATCATGTATTGCGATCCGTCAAAATAATATTTGCCCAGCCTGTTTGTTTCCTGCGAACGAAAAGGCCAGGTGATTTTCCAGTTAAAATACTCCAGAACAATACTCTTTAAATGTTCATTATCGAATATTTCCGGTTTTAGTTCCCGGCCTACTCTATCGGCCAGAAGACGGAAATATGCGGTAACCAGATCGATGTCCGTCAAAACAAGACCATAAAGGTACCAATCGTCAATTATTTTCACCAGAATCTGAGATTGGGACTGAGGAATAAAATAATGGCTGGGACAAAGATGACCGGCACAAAGTTCCTGCCCGTAAAACGAACAGCCGCGTAAATCAACACCGGAATTTTGCATGGGATGAAGCATACAGCCGACTCTCTTTTCATCTTTATCCAAAAAACCAAGGTATTCACAGCAGTAAATTACTTCATATCTCTTGGCAAAATCTTCTAAAGATTTTGTCTCTTTAGCATAAAGTTCAACATCATCCGGATTTTTCACCATCCTGTGAAAACGTTCCGTGCGGAAACGCAGGCGCAGCACAAGAGAAGAGCGCGAGCTGTCCACATAATTGTAAAGACCGCAGCAGGCGCCGCAGGATTTTCCCTCGCCCGGCTGGCAAAGGACAATTAAATTTGAATTAGACATACATTTACCTGGTATTTTTATGAAGGTAAACCGGCATTAATCAAATACGATGGTTTTTGATCCATAAACAAGTATTCTGTTTTCCAGGTGCAGGCGTAAAGCTCGCGCCAGCACTACTCTTTCCAGATCCTTACTCTTTCTCTGGATATCGGGAATCGCGTCACGATGACTGATTTTGACCACATCCTGCGCAATAATAGGTCCTTCGTCGAGTTGCTCTGTCACATAATGACCTGTCGCTCCGATAATTTTCACGCCGCGATCATAAGCCTGCTGATAAGGATTTCCTCCGGCAAATGCCGGCAAAAACGAATGATGGATGTTGATTATCCTGTTGGGGTAATGATCAAGAAATTCCCCGCTGAGAATCTGCATGTAACGCGCCAAAACAACAAAATCAATATTCATTTCCCGCAGCAGTTTCAACTCATCAATTTCCTGCTGCTTCTTATTTTTTTCCGTAACGGGAAAGTGGAAAAATTTCAGTCCGAATTGTTCCACAAGATCGCGGGCGTCAATATGATTGCTGATTACCGCTGCAACGTCAGCCGTCATTTCTCCCATATGCCTGCGTAAAATAAGATCGTGAAGACAATGCAGGTGCCGGGAAACAAAAATGGCTATTCGCGGCACATAATCGGTAAAATGCAAATCCCATTTCATATTAAACTGACGCGCCAACGGCGTAAAAGCGGTGGAAATTTCTTCGCGATTAAGAGCAAAACCGTTTAGTTCCCATTCCACCCTCATAAAAAAAAGCTTGTCTGTCTTGGAAGTATGCTGATCGGCATGTACAATGTTTCCGTCATGACGGAAAATAAAATCAGAAATTTTTGCGACAAGTCCCTTGCTGTCGGCACAGGACAAAAGTAAAATTGCGTTTACATCATTCATAAGACGGCTTCACCTTTGTTAACTTTTCAGCTTGCAGCTGACAATTAAGTTGTTTTATAAAAGGATTAGTGTTGCAGGTCAAGCATAAAAATGCTAAGCAAAATCATTAAATAAAATATTTTTTACAGATGAAGGCATATGAATTTAATTGAAGAAATAAAATTAGCCAACGGGTTGATATTAAAGATTTTTGATTTATCCCGTCCGATAGCCACCGCTACAGTCAAAGTCGCAGCTACGGTCAAAGTGGAAGTTTTTTTTCAAACGAAAATTTTCTTGAAAGAATCTTATTTCGCAAACGCTCAAGATTACGATCAGGTAAAAAAAATCTTTGGTGACGAACTTGCCTATGAATATAAGCTGGAAAGATCTTTCGTGCCCGGTGAAAATGAAGATTCCGTTCGCGATGACTTGATCAATACATTCAAGAATAATTCTCTGGATTATCTTGCTTCTGTTAATTTCCCTCAAAAAATGGCGCTGTCAATGCTCAAAGATATCAAAAAGAATCCTTATAAATATCACCCCCATATTTACTCCGATCCTGAAGAATAGAATCAGGACTTCGTTCCAGACAGGAAGATAAATCATGAATAATGATAATTTCGATGAACTTTTGCTTCGCGCCGAAAAACCCAGCCGCTACATCGGCGCGGAAGTAAACGCCGCACACAAAGATAAGGCGGAAGTACGCTTCCTGCTGGCCTTCCCCGACACTTACGAAGTCGGCATGTCCCATCTCGGTTTACAGATTTTATATTCTATTTTGAACCAAATTCCCTATGCGGCGGCTGAAAGATGTTTCGCGCCATGGCCGGACAGAGAAAAACAATTGAGAGAGGGGAAAATACCCTTGACGTCTCTGGAATCACAGATGCCGCTTATGGATTTTGATATTATCGGTTTTTCCCTGCAGTATGAACTTTCTTACACTAATTTATTAAACATGCTGGATTTAGGTGGCATACCGCTTGCCCGTACGGATAGAAAAGAAGAACATCCCCTGATAATAGCCGGCGGCCCCTGCTGTTTTAATCCGGCGCCGCTTGCTGCTTTTATCGACGCTTTCGTTATCGGCGAAGGAGAAGAAGCTGTGGGGGAAATTACAGAGACAGTGCGCGATGGCAAAAAGAAATCCCTCAACCGGAAGAATCTGATTGACCAACTGGCAAAAATTCCCGGCGTTTACGTACCCGCTGTTCATGGAAAAAATGAGACCATAAAAAAAAGACGTACCATTGACCTGAATTTATGGACACATCCCTTGAGACCTGTTGTCCCGCTGATGCAAACCATTCATGACCGCATTACGCTGGAGATAGCGCGCGGCTGCACCCGCGGATGCCGGTTCTGCCAGGCGGGAATGCTCTGGCGTCCTTATCGTGAAAGAAATTCTTCCTTACTTATGGAAATGGCCGAAAAAATGCTTCAAGCAACAGGACATGAGGAAATATCACTTTTGTCGCTCAGTTCCGGTGATTACAGTTGTCTCGAACCTTTGGTAATAAACCTGATGAACCAATATAACTCCCAAAAGGTGGCTCTTGCCCTTCCTTCATTGCGCGTGGAATCCCTGACAGAAAAATTAATGGAAGAAATAAAACGAACACGCAAAACCAGTTTTACACTTGCACCGGAAGCAGGAACGGATAAAATGCGCCTTAGTATAAATAAGGGCAACACTTCAGAAGATTTGCTCTCTACGGTGGATAAAATATTTGCCGCCGGCTGGAAATCCGTCAAACTTTATTTCATGCTGGGACTGCCTTACGAAACTGAGGATGATTGGGAAGGAATTGTTAATTTAGGCTATGACACTTTACGGACGGCAAGAAATCGCGGTCAGATAACCATAAGTCTTTCCACCTTCGTTCCCAAACCTCATACGCCCTTTCAATGGCACAGACAAATTTCTCTGGAAGAAACATATGAACGGCAGAACTTTATTCGTAAAAGAATCAAAAGCCGCAACATGAGCGTCAAATGGCATGACGCGCGGATGAGTTTTCTGGAAGGAATATTTTCGCGCGGCGATGAAAGAGCCGGCGCGATTTTGGAGACGGCCTTCCGTAAAGGATGCCGTTTCGATGGCTGGTCTGATATTCTCCGTTTCGACCTCTGGGAGGAAGCAATTGCCGAATCGGGAATCAAACCGGCAGATTTTACCCGCGAACGTGAAATCAATGAAAATTTGCCGTGGAATAATATTGACTGCGGCGTGAGCCGTGAATTTCTTCTGCAGGAGCGGCAAAAATCGAAAGACCAATCGGCAACGGATGATTGCCGGTTTTCCGGTTGTCAGGACTGCGGAGTATGCGACCTATCCACAACGAAAAATATTTTTGCCGAAAAAGAAGAAACCAAAGCTGCTCTGTCACTGCAGCAGGCTGCAGATACAATTCCCGCAAAGGAAACTAAATACCGTTTTACTTTCAGCAAGCTCGGACGCTCCCGCTTCCTCTCTCATCTGGAATTATCTTCGGCTCTCTTACGAGCACTTCGCCGCAGCAGCATTGCAATCAATTACACGTCAGGATTCCATCCGCATCCCAAAATATCATTCGCCACCGCCACTTCCGTGGGCATGGGAAGCAGGCAGGAATACATGGATATTACCGCACAGGAATATTTATCGGATTTTAATTTATTAATAAGCGAAATCAATCTTAATCTGCCTGATGGCGTTGAAATTCTGGAGATCAGAAAACTTTCAATGGAAGAAAAGGCTATCGCCCAGGCAACACAGGGATTTGAATATGAACTGCAACTGCCGGCTGATATTGATTCTTCACGCCTGATGACTATGGAAGAAAATATCAAGAACTTTCTGGCGGCATCTACTTTCAACATCCAGAAAGTATCCAAGGGAAAAACCGTCACAAAAAATATCCGCCCTTTTTTGCAAAGTATGATTCTCGATTATGCCGGCAAAAAAGTTATTTTCACTGTGTCGCACATTCAGGAAGGATCGGCGAGACCCACGGATGTTATCTCGCATATTCTGAAATCCGGCAACGAAGAATCCCGGCAGATAAAAGTGGTAAAAACAAAAACTGTCTTATACCAATTCTAAATTAAAGTGCTATTTTGCTGACGCTTTGATCGAAAGCGCATTCCATTAAGGAGAGCGCATAATAAATAGAATCTTACATTGCCGATAATTTTCGCCAATATGGCAGAAATTACTTTAGGAATGGTACAAGGAGTTTTTGTGAGAGTATGGGACGTTAATCCAGGATATCTAAACCGGCTTAGCCTTCTGGGTAAACACCGCGAATTGCACGCGATAGTTTCCATTATCAAATACAATAAAAAAGGTTATTCAAGACATCCCGAAACATCAAGATGGGTAAATTCCGGCTGGGCGCTCAGTCAGCGCCATAGATTATTGACAGCGGAAATGAATTTGAGAGGATATGTTGACAGGTCTCCGGTATTGCTTAAAACCGGATGCCCAAAATGGCCGGACGTATTTGTCGATCCCCCGGCTGCCCAGTTTTCTCTTCTGGCAGGAAAGTACAAGAACAGTGAGCAGGGACGAATTCCCCTGCCCCGAAATGCACAGCAGCTATGGGCGCAACATAAATACTCGGTAATGGCGAGGAATATAGTCGAATATAAACGGCTGGGACGCTGGGTAGCTTCGCGAAAAACCGGCAACGCAATATCTGATATTTATCCGGCATTGATTACATTGATGCGCTGTCCGCCTGCTGAAGGAAATCTGCGCAATGCCATTCAGCACATGTGGGGTTATGTTTCTGCATATGCGTCACTTTCCGGCAAGACAATCGAAAGAATGACAACAAAGACCTTGTTGAAGGAAATACAACGGCTGGTATTTTTGTATGATATTGTCTATCTGAAGGAGTCAACAGCATTGGGCGAATTGCCGGCATGGCCGCAAGCAGCTAAAAGCCGGTAAAACATATCGGAGCATTGAAGCTCTCCGCAGCAAGCGAAGGTGTTTGCTCGCTTACGAATTCATCAAATTTCTAAAAAATCAGCTTCAATTCCTTTGGCAATACCCTGAAAGAAAAACTGGTTCTTTTCTCCTTTTCCGGGTCACCGTTGCGCTGCAATAACTGTTGATTCGAAGAGGTGATATTAATTTCTTTAGCCCTGTAATACTCTCCCATTTTGTTACCGCCCGCGAGAGAAGTTGCCAGAGCATATAGGGCGCCGACCGGTCCCGCGTTAAGTATCAGCATATGCAGATATCCGTCATCGAATTGAGCCTGCGGTACAACCTTAAAACCGTATCCGTAATAGGGAAGCTTCGTAATCACTGCGGTAAGAGAGCTGTTAGTTGACACCTCTCCATTATCCATTACAACACGCAAATCAGCCTTCATATAACCGTCAAAGAGAATCTTTAATGTAGCCAGGCCGTAAGCCGTAAACCCGAGCAAATTATTTTCCAGATATTTATCGCGTTCCAGCAGGATGCTCCCCTCAATTCCAATACTGGCAAATAAAGCTCTTGTTTTGCCGTCACAGGATATGGCGTCAATTAAATGCTCCTTACCTTTTTGTATTAAAAGTGCGTTTTTTTTCGGGCAGCGGGGCAGGTTAAACGTATGCAGTAAAACATCACCGGAACCAAACGGCAGAAATCCCAAAGGAACATCTTTCGAAACGCTGTTCAACACCAAAGAAAAAGTTCCGTCACCTCCGGCAACAAGCAGCGTTTCTGCTTTTTGGGAAAGTTCATGAGCCGCCTGGCTGAATTCTTCGGGCGACCTCGTGTCCAGTCCGGCGATGACAGTATCTTTCAGAATTCCGGCTATTTCATTTAATACTTTTCGCTTCTCATCCAGAGAACGTTTACCGGAAACAGGATTCGCAACAATTCCATATTTCATTAATTTCACTGCCGCAGTGTATTTTTGACAAGAATCAATTTTCTGATAGCGAAACTATAATAGCATGATTTTTTATGTCAAGCGAATAATACTGTGCAATTAGCTTTATATTTAGAAATTTTAACTAACAAATCAATAATGAAAAAACTTTATTCATTTTATAATTTTCTATACAGATATTTTGGATATTCTGCAAATAATTTTAATGTCAAAGTTATTCCTGCAATAAAACCATTCTACTTTTCTGTTTCTTCTAGTTTTTTCGCAGCATCGACGGCAATCTTATTGGCCTTGTCCACACTGTCAGAAGCCTGTTTGGCTTTTTCTATAGCCGGTTGTGCCTGATCCGCTCCACCCATCATAACAGTGGCCATCGGCCTGGCAAAATATTTTGACCAGTAAATCGCCGCAACGATGATCAGCGCTATTATTAAAATCAAAATCCATTTCGAAATACCTTTTTCATTATTCATTGTTTTGTTCCTCCATGGAAATAAGTATATCTCTTTTCAATAATTTTGTTTGAGGCATTTTAAAATGCTTTTCAACATTATTCAACCATGTCATAATTCACTTTATATAATTTCTGCTATGATATAGTTTTGGCTTTCAAACCGGCTGGAGGCCATAACCACACAACATTGCAAAATGCTGACGTTTATTATAGGCATGAAAATATAAAATGTGTCAATTTATTATTGAAGCTGTCCACGGCAAGCGAAGATGTTTGCGCTCAGGACCGGATTCATGTAAACAAGTAATTAAGAGGTACGAGGTAAGATGCCGCAGATCTATCAATATAAATTAACTATTACTGAAGATGCTCTGGACGTAAACGGCCACGTAAACAATCTTGAGTATTTGCGCTGGATGCAATTAGCTGCTGTTTTGCATTCAGACGTTCAGGGATGCACCAGGGCCACGATTGCCGAGGGCGCGACCTGGGTTGTCAGAACACACCATGTAGAATACTTACGCCCGGCATTTGCCGGAGAACACGTTGTCGTATTAACGTGGGTATCCGATTTCCACCGGGTAAAATCTCTCCGGAAATATAGAATCATTCGCATCGAAGATAAAGCTTTGCTTGTTGAAGGTGAAACCGACTGGGTTTTCGTTGATGCCAAAACGGGCAGATTGCGTTCAATATCAAAAAATGTTATGAATACGTTTGAAATGCTGCCCAAAGAAAATGAACCGGAATTTCTCAATCGCATAAAAATATTTTAACATTACCAGAAGAAGCTCTGTTTGCCGGGAGAAAATAATGACGGATGCGCATATACAGCTAAAAGCCACCGAAGGCATTGTCCATTTACACAAAGCTATAAAGAATGTGCAGCTATATCCACCGGGAAGTCCGACGGTTGAGAATTCTATTGAAAGGCTTTATCTGCACTTCCGTGATATATTACAACAGGATGCCCCTCTTGTCTTTGCGGAATCAGAAAAGAAAGCTCTGCTCCGCGGAAAAATTTTAAATCAGAAAGAACAGGAAACAAATCATATTACCACCCTGCTGGATATTCTTTTCGGTTTAGGTATCAAGAGCATATCTTTTGATAAAGGTTTGTCAAAGGAAGAACTGTATACTTTTATAAACTTTCTCGCAAAAAAACCGGAGACTATTTTTGATGAGGGCGGCCTTCCCCATCTCATGGCAAAAAATAGAATAGCGCATATTTATATTGACAATAAAATATATGTGGCCATGGACAAGGATCACAAAAATATTTCCCAGGTAGATGCTTCGGGAAACAGAACTGATGAAAGCGCCAAAGAAACGGACAAAGACGTCAGCCATCTGCCCGAAGAGCTTTTCAATAAAAATCCTGATATCCGCCAACGGGCATCCAGCGAGTTGGCCGGAGTAATTGAATCCCTTTCTTACGAACAGCAAATAAATACGATCAATAAATTATCAGGAAAATTGATTGAATGGGTAAAGCAGGAAACAACAGTAACTCCTGCCTACAGAAAAATATGCAACGGTTTGCAAAAACTTCTTCAAAACCTTATCAACCAGGAACGCTTTGCCGAAACAATTCCGATTATGCAGGTTTTCAGTGATATTAGCACGGGCACGCTGAAAAAAGATGCTAAAGCGCGGGAGGTATCTTTGGAAGTTTTGCGTAATCTGGCATCGGAGAATAATATCAACATTCTCTTGAAGGAATTCGACAGCAGCGAGCAGGACAAAGAAGCTGCGGCAGATAAGATTCTTGCCGGATTCGACGACATTATACTGAATAAATTACTCGATATTGTCAAAGATGTCAGCGACAGCAGGGAACGTGTAAGAATTATCCATCTTATTGAAGAAATGGGACAAAATGCAATACCCGGCATCAAGGAACGTATCAGCAACATAAACGCTCCGTGGTATTACCTCCGCAATCTGGCCTATATACTCGGCCATATCGGTAATGAAGCCAGCGCGTATATACTTCAGCCTCTTTTGCTCCATAAAAACGAACGCGTCAGAATGGAGGCATTAAAAAGTATTGCCCAGACCGGAGGCAATCAAAGAGGACCAATGCTCCTGTCTATCCTGCCTCAGGCAGACGATCAATTAAAAATCAACATAATAGAAATGCTCGGCAAAGCCAAATATACCAAAGCAGTGCCTAATCTTCTTGATATTCTCAAAAATAAGTCATCGCAATCTACATCTCTGCAGGAAAAGATCTGCAATGCCCTGGGGGCTATCGGATCACGTGACGCAATACCCGCTCTGTCAGAAATTGCCGAATCAAAATCTTTTCTAGGCATACGGCCTTATCCGGTAGAAGTTAAATATGCCGCCAAAAGAGCATTGGCATCCATCAGCAGAAAACAGGAAGAAACTGCCAAAACCTGATTAGCACAAAAACACGTACATCAATTATCAACACGGAAATATTATCTTTCTTTTAAAGATGTATTAATTATTTTATTAATTCCGTCGGCGGCCGCTTCAGGATTAGAAGATGCGCAAATCGCCGACACAACGGCAACACAATCAGCGCCGGCCATCACGACTTCTCTTGCATTGTATTCGTTAATTCCGCCTATCGCAACCAGTGGATGCCTGCTGAAAGCTTTTATTCTGGCAAGACCTTCCAAACCCCACGCGCCTTTAGTATCGGTTTTTGTCGGCGTAGCAAAAACAGGACTGACACCGATATAACTGACATCCAGTTTCTGACTTTCAACAACATTTTCCCATGTTTCCACCGATAAGCCAATTATCGCTTTGGTTCCCATAAGTTTTCGCACAATTTCATAAATCATGTCTTCCTGTCCGATATGCACACCTTCAGCGCCGCAAGCCACAGCAACATCAACACGGTCGTTTATTATCAAAGGAACTTTATAAGGCTCTAATAGTTTTTTTATCCTTCCGGCTTCTTCGACAAAAAAACGCGTGGATATTTCTTTCTCGCGCAATTGCACAAAAGACACGCCGCCTTTAACCGCCCCTTCAACGACTTCCTCCAGAGACTTATCTCCGCATAAACCGCGATCAGTAACCAGGTACAATCCCCGCATATTTAATCCTCAACTTTTAAACGCCGGTTGATATCATCTTCAGACAGACGATAAAGATAATCAAGAAAATGCATCTGAAGGCTTCCCGGTCCCGCGGCAACTCCGGCGGCTATTTCTCCGGCAACTCCCATCACTGCCATGGCCTCGGCAGTCGCAACAAAGGACCGTTTTTCCACTGCGGCAAAGGCTCCGCATAAAGCCGACGCAGTGCAGCCTAATCCGGTTACTCTGGACATCAAAGCATGACCGTTTTTTATCTTCAAAGTATTTTCTTTATCAACAATATAATCAGTGGGTCCGCTGACGCAAACGACGCACTTTTTAGTTTCGCTTAATCTTCGCGCTGTATCAATTGCCGCATCCGAAGACGCGGCGCTGTCCACTCCCTTCGTTTTTGATCTGTCATCGTAAAGAGCCATGACCTCCGAAGCATTACCCCGGATAATAGACGGCGGTTCGCTGTCAATCAGTTCCCTTGCAGTTTTCGTCCGGTAACCGGTTGCTCCGGCGCCAACCGGATCTAAAATAACGGGAATTCCTTTTTCCCGCGCCCGTCGGGCCGCTTTAAACATTGAGTTTATCCAGCGTTCGCTTAATGTGCCTATGTTGATCACAAGAGCTGAAGCAATATTGACCATTTCCTCTACTTCTTCTTCCGCGTGCGCCATAACCGGAGACGCGCCGATAGCCAGTAGTGCGTTTGCCGTATTATTCATAACAACGTAATTGGTAATATTGTGCACGACAGGTGATTGAGAACGAATCATTTCTATGGACTTGTAAATTTCCGCAGCTGTTATCTTCATAAGTTCTCCTTTTTATATTTTATGTAAATTATGTCAAACAATCAATTTTTATTCTCGGAATAAAAACTATAAAAAACCCTTCCCGTCGAATCCTGGCGGAAAGGGTTGTAAAATTAACAATCTCTTTCTCCCTACGCTGGCATTATCCAGATCAGGTTCAACGGGTATAATCTCAGATCCGGCTCATGCCGGGCCACCCCTTGGATTTTCTTTATCAATATAATCGAATTTCGTCAACCCGTATAAATAATCTTTCTTGACTCCTGTAATCTTTTAATTATATTAATCAAACATTATTTTTTTCTGTTTCTATTTTCTTAAACTGCAGAATATCGAACTTATGAAAATAAAAATATCCGTCTTTATTCTCTGCTCACTTTTTATAATCCCCCTTACAGGGAATGATGCAAAGGCATCCCAACAGCAAAGCAACCCATTTCATTCTTATCTACGCAGGGGAATCGATAAAGCTTTCAATCTGGAAAGAGCCGAAGCTGATGAATGTTTAAAAAAGGCTGTGGAACTTGAACCGGAAAACCCCATGGGATACGCTTACCTGGCGATGCTGAACCTGAGTTCCTACGAAATGAGCTTTGAACAAAAGGAAAGAGACATTCATCAGGAAGCGCTGCTGCGTTATGCCAAAGAAGCCGTCAACAGAGTAGAAAAAAGGATTAAGAATAATACTAATGACAGTCAGGCTTATTTTGCAATTGCGTTGGCTAAAATCGCCAAAATTCAATGGGCAATTCACCAGAAACGTTATTTCATCATAGCTCAGGAAACATCAAACATCTGGGAATATCTGGATAAAACAAAGATGGGAACTTCTCAAAATTATGATGCGTGTTTTCTTATGGGACTTCTCCATTATCATATACACCATCTCCCGGGTTTTATCCGTTTCCTGTCTTCGGCTTTCATTGTTGCCGGAAGCCATAAAAAAGGACTTCAGGAACTGGAATTGGCGGCGCAAAAAGGCGACCTGCTCAAAGAACTGGCGCAGGCAGAACTTTCCTCGGCTTATTTGAATTTTGAAAAACAACCGGCAAAGGCACTGCCAATAGCTATAGAATTAAATAAAAAGTTCCCCAATAATTATAATTTTTTATTTGTTCTGGGCAACATTCTTGCAGATCTTCATCACTTTGAGGAAGCCTCTGAAATCGCCCGGAAAATTGAAAATAATATTCAGACACAAACTCCTCCTTTTGTTCCCCAGCTCCAGTCACGCTATTATCAGTTAATGGGAAGAATCCTTTTTAATCAGGGAGAATATGACCGGGCGGCGGACTATTTTCAGAACGTTCTGAAAGATACATCTTTTTACAATGCCCGATCAAGAGTCTGGGCTTTTGTTCGCCTCGGAATGATTAACGATATTCGTAAAAAAAGAGTACAGGCTCAGGAATTCTATCAAAAGGCTCTGGAAGTTGAAGAAGGAGAAGGCGCCGCCCGGATAGAAGCAGGGAAATATTTTAGAAGTCCCTATGTACCGGCATCGAACTGAGCTTCAATCCCCATAACCTGTTAGAAACCGGCGGCACCCCTCACCTTATGCGGCTAAGATTCCCTTGACATACAAATCCGAGTTTTTTATAGTTAATACGTAAGCAACGTCTTATTTACCAAAAGTCTTTCCGATATTATCTGTTAGACATCGGTTTGTGACTTAAAATGAGGTCGGCAGTCAAACAATAGATGGCAAGCTCTTCAAGTTAATCTGAAACAACGCCGTAAGGGGGCCATGAATATCAAAAGACCGGATCCGGTGAACAGTAAACTTGTTGAAAAGCGCTCAGACAGCGTGCACTCCATCACCAATACCGTGCTAGATGAATCAGGTGCTTCTTTCGCGATAAAGGAAGAGATGCAAACGTCCAATAAGAAATGCATCCTTTGTTCCGAGTTACTTACTTTCCGATCTCTGATCGAAAAACTCGCGTGTATTGATCATGGAAATTCTGCGTGGACATGGGACCATGAGAACAGTTCATTTCTCCTTCAGGCACAAAACAAGGTAATTGAACAATATGTCGGCATTCTGACCAATGAAATGGGCGAATCTCTCTGCCTGCCTCTGCAACGCGCCGCAATCACCGTGGATCTGCGGCCATGGCAATCAAATAAGGACAAAACAAGTTTGAGAATAGGATTCGAGGAAAGCATTGTTCCAGATGAATTGTGTGGACATACCGGTTTAGAGGACCTGACAAACCTTCACTTCTTATCAGGCCCCGAAGATTCTCCCGAAATAAAAGAGGCACTGGCGAAAGTAAAGCGCATGTGCGCACGAACTGACGATCTTTTTGAAAACAAATATGACTGGATGTGGGAAACACACTGGAAGCCGAATGGTCTGGCCTTTGCGGTTGTTGAAAAAAATATATGGGAAAACAATTCCACTCTTATGGAAGAAGAGATTGAGCGGTTTAATAATTCTCCGAAAATCCGGCAGGCCGGTTTGCAAATCGGTCTTTCCACTTATAATCGAGGTACATCCTTTAATGTGCGGATAGCTCTGGAAGGGTGGCCGAACAATCTACTTCAACACACCGGCATTCTGGAGGTTTTTGACACTCATTTCTCCATTTCCACAGACTGAATTTTAAATTCTTTCTTATGAAAAAATATATAATCCTGATATCTGCCGTGTTGATTCAAATATGTCTTGGCGTCGGCTATTCATGGAGCACTTTCGTTCCTGCATTAAAACAAACATTTGGTCTTTCTATTACCCAGACTCAGACAATTTTCGGCACCGGCTCGCTTATAATTACATTGTGTATTTTTGCGGGAGGCCGCATTCAGGATCGTTTCGGCCCACAGATTCCTGTTCTGGCCGGCGGCATTATATTCAGCGGCAGTTATGTAGCGGCAGGATTTTCCGACGGATCGTATCCTGCCCTGCTTTTGCTTATCGGCATCTGCGCGGCTATCGGTGTGGGAATATGTTATATCTGCCCTATCGTCTGTTCGGTTAAATGGTTTCCGAACCATAAAAGTCTGACTACCGGCATTGTTGTTGCCGGATATGGAGGCAGTCCCATTATTGTTTCTTTTATCGCTGAATATTTGTTATCTCATCATATTTACGTATTGGATATTTTCAAATACATGGGGTTCGTCTTTCTGATAATTGTAACTGGCGCCGCTATGTTTTTACAAAATCCGCCCGGGGAAAAAGATTACAAATCAGCTCACGCCAATATCAAAACAATCGACCTTATTAAAAACCGGAATTTCTGGGGACTTTTGTGCGGCATATTCCCCTGTCTATGTATCGGATTAATGACTATCGGCAATATTAAGCCATTTGGCCTTTCTTTAAATCTGGGTTTGATGATTACAGCAGCCGCAGTAAGCACCCTGGCATTTTTCAACGCCATCGGCAGAATAGGATGGGGAATTATAGGTGGATTTATGGAAGGGAAAAAAGCAATACTGTTATCGCTCATCAGCACTTCCATTACCTGCCTTGCAGCTGCTTTTGCAGTCAAAGACAACCTTACTTTCTTTCTCTTTGTATTGTTTGCCGGATTCAACTACGGAGCCTGTATGGTTCTTTATGCCGCCGAAATAGCCAATTATTACGGAACAGAAAAAATGGGAACGATATATTCCACTCTTTTTCTATGCAACGGAATTGCCGGATTTTTTGCGCCGCCTCTGGCCGGAAAAATTTTTGATAACACCGGCACCTATGCGCCCGCTTTTCTATTTTTCGGTTCTCTGGCTTTTATTTCGATATTTTTATTCTACTTTATTTATCAACCGGCAAATTTTAAAAATAAACAGACCGCATTAAATAATACTGCGAACTAACGACTATGCTGAAACGGATTATACAAGTTGTTATCTTAAACCGGCTGCACATTATAGTAAGTGCACCGGCAATCATGTGGTGCTGGTCCGGGTTTTTAAAAATGCCCTTTCGTAGAATTGATTATCTAATCATCACGCTGACAGTAGCCTGTATCTGTCAGTGGAATCGCCTTTCCGACGTGGAAGAGGACGCCCTTAACTGCCCGGACGATCTGAAAGACGCTCAGGCCAAAAGCCTCGCCATCAGGATTTTATGCTACGCTGGCGGAACAACCGCCATATTGCTGGCGTTATTTACTGAACCAACATGGAAACTTGCGTGGCTTGTCGCCTTCGGCGCTGCTGTAGGATATTTCTATAACACTCCGTTTATACCTTCTAAGCCGCATCTGAGACTTAAAAACATGTTCATTGTCAAAAATCTGAGTTCCGGCGCAGGCTGGTCTCTCGGCCTGCTGGTTTTTCCGATGATGCGTGCGCACATGCAACCGGATGAACCCTTCTTAGCGGCCTTTGTCTACATGTTTGCCATGGTCATAACCTATGAAATCATGTGGGACATACGCGATGTGGAGGGAGATAGATGTGCGGGGATAAGGACATTACCTATCGTGCTAGGAATTAACGGCGCCAGAATTTACTCAGCCATACTCCAGCTTCTCTGCCTCGGCATTATCATCAGCGGACTTATAAGCACCTGCCTGACACCTTTATGGTCGCTTTACCTGATACCCAGCATTATGCTTTTGATATTGATTATCTTTTTCCCGCGGCTGATCAGATATAATCGCAATCTTTCGCATGTTCTGGTCATGGCACTGAACGCTTTTGCATGTCTGGGCGGTTTTATAGCGACGAGATTCGGATGATGACCTGTTTTTTTCAATTCAGCACACGAGATTAATATTGATCTTCATCACTGCTTTCTTTATCATCTCCGGTTTTCCGGCAGAATCCAGCCTGGGCATATGAGCATCACACGGCCAAAACACGGCAAATATTCCTGGATGCATATTGAGATTCGCACCGGCTTGTTTCGGTATTTCATAACATACGCAATCTTCAACCGTATTGTAAGGTTTGATGATCTTTAAACCTGATGTTGGATACCATTTTATATTTTCACTTTTAATAATGGTCGTGTGAATATCAATATATTTTTTATGCGACTCCAACTCTGCTTCAGGGGCGTTCACACTGACGGTTTCGCAACTGAATACTTTAAGAATTACATCATCACCCTTGATCTTTTTCTCCATGGCGGGAGTGTTTTTATTTAAAGCCAGCAATTCAGCAAAGATAGTTTCCCAGACAGTATTTCTAAAATAAATTTGCCAATTATCAAGACGATCAATAATCATATGTACCCTTAAACTTTTGTACTTAGCCGCCCTTCGTTAATAATGCTCCGATGCATTCGTCTTACCTTTAAAAATACGGTAAACAAAGATAGTATAGGCGATTACTACCGGCATTCCGATCAGGGCGATAATGCTCATCAATTGCAGTGTCTGCAATCCGGTGGAGCTGTTATAAATAGTTATATTTAAACTTTGATCATTGCTTGCTTTAATCATATTGGGAAAATGAGCCACAGCGGCGGCAAGCCACAGACCGGTAAAAGCAAATGACGATTCCCAGAAAGGAGAAGATTCGTTTTTATGTTTGACGGAAAAGAAAATTGCCGAAAGCCATAGTAATGTCCATAAAACAGCCAGATAAAATAACCAGTTTGACGTAACGTCCTGAAACGTAAAGGCCATGGTCAGAAAATAGGCAGTTGCGGTTATAATATTTACCCACATCAGAATGCCTGTCGCGCGAAAAGACCTTTCCTGTAATTCGCCTTCCGTCTTCATCACCGCATAAGACGCTCCCTGTAGCAGGATAGCGGCAAGTCCGGCAATCCCGAATAAAAGGGGCACCGGTCTTAATAATGTAATAAAGTTTCCGGTAAATTCCATTTTATTATCCAACGGCACTCCGTAAACAACATTGCCCAAAGCCACGCCGAATAAAAGGGCAGCTATAGTGCTGCCCGCAAAGAAAGCTTTTTCCCATATGCCGGCTCTGTATTCATCATGTCCGCGAAATTCAATGGAAACAGCCCTGAATATCAGAGAGAACAAAACCAGCATCATTGCCAGATAAAAACCGGAAAATGCCGTGGCATAGGCGTGAGGAAAAGCCGCGAACAGCGCGCCGCCGCCGGTAATCAGCCAGACTTCATTGCCGTCCCAGACAGGACCGATGGAATTTATAAGAATATCCTTTTCCTCCTTTGTCTTGCCGATAAAAGGAAGAAGAGCTCCTATACCCAGATCAAATCCATCCAGAAGAGAATAACCGATAAAAAGTATCGATATAAGAACAAACCAGAGTTGCTGAAAGTTCTGTATGTTTTCCATTTATTTCACCTCTGCCGGGCCTTTTTGAACAATCTTTATAAACAATTTAATAAACATTACTGCCAAAAGCAGATAAATAAGTATAAACATAAGCAGGCTGAATATTATCTCACCCGCACTTACTACTACTGACGCGGCGTCTGCGGTCTTCATCAATTTATAGATTATCCATGGCTGTCTTCCTGCTTCTGCAGCCATCCATCCCGTTTCATGAGCAATATGCGGCAGAGGTATCAAAAAAGGCAGGATAAAAAGATATAATTTATTCTCATATAGTTTCCCGCTCCAGAGCAGATACGCGCCAAGCAGGCCAAGCGCGATTAAAAGCATGCCGACCCCAACCATGATATGATAAACCTGAAATACAAAGTTAACCGGCGGCCAGTTTTCTTTGGGGAAATCATTCAATCCTTTTATTTCCGAGTTCCAGTCAAAGTTATATAGAAAGCTCAGGGCTTTGGGAATATAAATTCCATAGGTCTTTTCGTTTTGCTCATCAACAAATCCCAAAGCATAAAGCGGTGCTCCTTTGGCTGTGTAAAAATGTCCCTCCAGCGAGGCCGCTTTTTCCGGCTGCATATTGATTACTTCTATCGCGTGAACATGTCCCGTACCAAGTTGCAGAAGCGGCGTTAGAGCAAAAAGAATCACGCCGATTTTCAGCATTGTTCTGGCAGTTTGACCGTGCAGTCCTTTTCTTACATAATATCCGGCGATTCCTGCGACCATTACTGCACCGGTAATCCATGAAGCCATTACCGTATGACAAAATCTGACAACTGTTGACGGATTAAAAACGGCGTTCGTAAAACTGACAAGATCAATCTTTCCCGCTTCATTTATCGCATAGCCCGCTGGAGTCTGCATCCAGGAATTGGCGACCACTATCCAGAAAGCGGAAAGGTTACCGCCCAGGAATACCAAAAACGCCGCCAGCCAGTAAACTTTCGGAGAAACTTTGTTCCGGGCAAAAAGGAGCACACCAAGAAACACCGACTCCAGAAAAAAAGCGATAACACCTTCAGCCGCCAGTATCGGCCCGAAAATATCTCCCACCGCCCGGGAATATCCAGACCAGTTCGTGCCGAAAGAAAATTCCATAACAATTCCTGTTGCCGCGCCTAAAACAAAAATCAGACCAAGAAGCCTGACCAGAAAATCCGTTATCTTTTTATATGTCTCATTTTTTTTTATTAGATAAATTGATTCGGAAATGAGTATAATCAGCGAAGTCCCCAGAGTCATAGCCGGAAAAAGAAAATGGAATCCTATAGTAAAGGCGAACTGAATGCGGGCAAGGAGTAACGCGCTCATAAACACCTCCATTTGGGGAATGCTTTACATTAGCGAATTGGATACAACTTTTCAACAACTTATTTTTTACTATTATTTAACCTGCTAATATATTATTATGAAATCACATTAAATAGCACTGGAGGTTTTCTTATGCCCAACCTCATCAAATGCAAAGCGTGCGGTTACGTAGCCTACGAGAGCAGCATAAAAGATGTCTGCCCGGCATGCGGTGTTCCTGCAAAGATGTTTGAACATTATACGGACCCGGTATCGGAAAAGAGACGCGGGATCCTGAGGTTGCATACTCATCCCATTACTGTGCACTTTCCACAATCTTTCGCCATTACTTTATTTGTTCTGGCTGTTTTATCTTTTGTCGCGCCGCCTAAAATTAACGAAAGTTTGCGTTATACAATTCAAGTACTTTCATCTGCTCTCCCCTTTTCGCTTATTCTGGCATTGCTAACCGGACTTGTTGACGGCAAAACCAGATTCCGCAGAGTAACAACACCTTTTTTGAAAAAGAAAATTATATTCGGGTTGAGTTTCCTGTTTACGTCTATTCTTATTGCCCTCGCCGCTTTTACACTGCCTCTGTCGTCAGTATCTGTTATGGCATTATTCACCATATTGACAATAATGACTGTTGGCTTTAGTATTGCGCTGGGTTTGATTGGCGGCGAATTGATTGATGCAAAATTCCCCGGATGATTTTTCCCAACCATGTCCTGGCTTTTGGTTATTACGAAGAAAATCGTTTTGATTTATAATTAAAATAAAAACTTAAGGAGGTCTGCCATGAAAAGAACAAAAGTGATTTTATCTCTTGTTTTCGGAGCATTATTGTTGGTTTTAATGATTTTTTGTTTTTCTCCGAACATCTCATACGCCGACGCACCACAGGATGTAAAACTTGTGTATGATTCCGGCTCGCAAACTCTGGCGGTAACAATCACGCACAAATCTTCATTCGGTTTCCATCATATTAAAAAAGTTGAGATCAAGAAAAACTCTTCCGTAATCAGCAGTAATAATTATGATTCACAACCAAAAGAAGTGCCGTTTACCTACACATATAAAATAGAAGCTGCAAAAGGTGACAAACTGGAGGTGACTGCAACCTGTAGCATGTCAGGAAGTAAAACCGCGACCACTACAGTGCCCTAGACAAAGCAATTTGATCGCATGGTTTATTTATTATTCACTCGGAAAGAAATTTTACATGAAAAAGCCCCTGCAGGGAAATAACTGGGACATAGTAATTACCGGCGGAACACTTGTGACCATGTCAGCCGGTATGTCAATTATTGAAGATTCATTAATAGCCATTAAAGACGGCTTTATTATTGAGGTTGGCAGTAATAACGAAACCGGACGCGCCGCGATACAAGCTAAAGAAAGAATAGACGCTTCCGGATGCATTGTTATGCCCGGATTAGTCAATACCCACACGCATCTGCCGATGGTTTGCTTTCGCGGAATGGCCGATGATCTGCCGTTGATGGAATGGCTTACCGGACACATTTTCCCTGTAGAAGCGCGTTTCGTCAATAAAAAAATGGTTTACGACGGGGCGACGCTTGCCATGGCGGAAATGATTCTTTCCGGCACGACAACTTTCTGCGACGGCTATTTCTTTGAAGACGCCATAGCTCAGGCAACAAGCGCTGCCGGAATGCGCGCTGTTGTCTCGCAGGGTTTCGCTGATTTTATCATGCCGGACAGATTTGCATTCGAAAAAACAATGATGGCAGCCCGGCGTTTTGTAAAACGCTGGCTTCCCCGCGCGCCACTGATTACACCGGCGTATTTCTGTCATTCCCCATATACCTGTTCTCCGGAAACACTTGTCCGGGTAAAGAAAGCAGCCCTTGATTCCGGCATTTTATACCTGATCCATTTGCTCGAAAATAAAGATGAGACGGATACCATCTTAAATCGTTACGGTAAAAGACCAGTGAAACATTTGCTTGATCTGGGAATTCTGGATGAACAGACTATTGCTGTTCACTGCAACTGGCTAAGCTGTGAAGATATGGCTGTTTTTGCAGATATGGGCGTCAAGGTTTCCCACAATCCGGAAAGCTCCATGAAGCTGGCGTCAGGTGTCGCCCCTGTTCCTGAAATGCTGCGTCAGAATATCACTGTCGGAATCGGAACAGATGGATGCGCCAGCAACAACGATATGGATATGTTTCGGGAAATGGATACAGCGGCAAAGGTTCATAAGGTAACATCTCTGAATCCCACGGTTATGAATGCGGAAACTGTCTGCAAGATGGCCACAATCGGCGGAGCAAAAGTGCTGGGAATGGATAAATTGATCGGATCTGTCGAGACGGGAAAGAAAGCCGACATCATTTTAGTGGATATGAATCAACCTCATCTCACTCCGCTTTACAATTGCTATTCCCAGCTTGTTTACGCGACGCGCGGCGCGGATGTTAAAACAAGCATTATAGACGGCAGGATAGTAATGAAAGACCGGCAGCTTCGCACCATAGATCTGCAAAGCGCCATTAAGAATGTGCGTAAAATTGCCGCCGGCATAATTCCCCGCAGATAAATGCAAAACCGGAAGAATGCCAGAATCAGCAAAAACAACTAAAAACTCCAGATAGAATATCATTGACACATAAATTAATATTCCCTATATTCTCCGCAGCAAAGACAATTATTTATACTGATTATAAAGGTTGATTTCTATGAATATTATTGTTTCCGGATCAATGGCATATGACAGAATAATGGATTTCCCGGGGAAATTTTCCGATCATATTCTACCCGATAAAATTCACGTATTGAATGTGTGCTTCCAGGTAAACGGCATGAAAGAAAATTTCGGCGGAACAGCCGGGAATATTGCCTACTCGTTAAAACTGATGGGAGAAAAACCTCTTATCTGCGCCACTATCGGCCATGATTACCAGAAATACTTCAAATGGCTGGCAAAAAACGGAATCTCCACGGAAAACATCAAAATTATTGCCGACGAGTTTACAGCAGGCGCTTACATCACCACTGACCGTTCCGATAATCAGATAACCGGATTCAATCCCGGAGCAATGAAATATCAATCAACACTGGATTTTAGTAAATTCGATCCCCCAAATACTATCGTTATAGTGTCCCCCGGCAATTTCGAGGACATGGTTGATTACCCGCGCGCCTGCAAAGAAAGAGGAATAGATTATATCCTGGATCCCGGACAATCTTTACCCATGTGGGACAAAAAAGATCTGATTCAGTCCATCGAAGGATGCAGAATACTAATAGTTAACGATTACGAATTGAACCTGATTATCAGCAAGACAGGGCTGGACAAAAAAGCATTACTGGAGATGGCCGGTACAATTATCACCACTCTGGGAGAATCGGGTTCACAGGTTTCCACGCGTAAGTGCGATATTTCTGTTCCCGCCTTCAAAGTGAAGAAGGTCGTAGACCCGACAGGCGCCGGAGATTCTTACCGTGGCGGTCTGCTGAGCGGCCTTGTTCGCGGCATGAATATCGAGCAGTGTGCGTGGATGGGCAGCGTCTGCTCTTCTTTTTCCGTAGAGAGTTATGGTACTCAGGAATACAGCTTCACTCCTGAAGAATTTAGCGAAAGACTGAACTGCCAAAAATAAACCTTCAGGCGTTTCCAATACCGGCCTTTAGTATTTATATTCCTTTTGAAGGAGATTTTCGCTTTTAGATGTCGAAGATATTGCTGATAAAACCAAGGTTTTTTAGTCTCAACCATCGACCGATAACGCACCCCATGGGACTAATGTACATTGGAGCTACGCTGAAAAGAGCAGGACATGAACCGAAAATTCATGATTGCTACCATGACCGCAATGACCTTCATATACTCAGAAGAACAATCACCGATTGGAAACCGGACTTTATCGGTATCAGCATAATTATTACAGAACTTGAATATACAAAAAGAATCATGAAAATCATTCGTGAGATTCGGCCCGATATTTCCGTCACATTCGGCGGTTCCTGGCCGTCAGCCAACCCCACAGAAGCAATAAAGACATTTGGAGCCGACTTCGTTGTTCTGGGAGAAGGCGAACTGGCTTTTCCCAGACTGATAGAAGCCATAAATAAGGGACTTCCTACGGATTCAATTAATGGAACTGCTTCATTAGTTAATGGCAATATAAAGGTAAACCCCGGCCCGAGACTTACCGAAGATGAACTAAACGCGCTCCCTTTTCCCGCATGGGAACTGCTGAATCACGAATGGTACGCAAAAATGTATTCCTTTTCCGGCGTCGGCTGTAGACATTACATGACCATAGTAACTTCACGAGGTTGTCCTTTCAAGTGCGTTTACTGTCATCAGACAATGGGAAAGGTTTTCCGGAAGAGGTCCGCGGAATCGGTCCTCGCCGAGATGGAAGAACTTCACTTTAAGCACGGATTTAAAGAATTTGAGATAATTGATGACTGCTTTAATCTGGACCGCGAAAGAATGCATGCGATTCTTGCCGGCGTCCAAAGCAGGCTCAATGGAGTCAAACTGCATTTTCCAAACGGTTTACGGGCCGACATGCTGGAACCGGAAGACATGGCCATTTTCAAACAAGCGGGAACTGTATCTGCCGCTTTCGCCATAGAAACTTCCAGCCCCCGGCTTCAAAAAATGATTAGCAAAAATCTGGATATCGACAAAGCGGCTCTGGCAATCAACGCATCCGTCCAGGCGGGAATTTTTACGACCGGTTATTTCATGATCGGATTTCCCACAGAATCCTACGAGGAGGCCTCTGCAACTGTAAAATTCGCTGTTCAATCCATGCTGCATATTGCCTTCTTCTATAATCCCACTCCTTTTTCAGGAACCGCTCTTGCTGAGATGGCCGCAACTACCCTAAAAAATAGAAATGACATAGATCCATATGATGTGAACTATTTCAGCAATGTCAATATTTCGTCAATGACGGACAATGATTTAAAGAGATTATTTCGGCGCGCTTACAGGCGATTCTATCTGGATCCCAAAAGGATAGTAAGGATCGCTATCCACCATCCGAACTTCTTTTCACTTCCCCGGTTTGCTTTTTTAGCTCTGATTAAGATTCTGCCGAGGAAACGGAATTCCGCTTGAGTCTGAAATGTAAAAGTTTTAATGTCCGTCGTTAGTTTGCATGTAAAGAAAGGTCTGTAGAGGTCAAATGATATATTTAAGATATTCAGACATACTTAAAAAGAATCTTGAACTCAGGGAAACGGTAAAGGGCAGTGAATTCAGAATTGCCATATTATCAAATATAACTTGCCACCAGATAAACGAAATTATTGAATATTCATTGCGCGCAAACGGCGTAAATGCATCGGTTGCGCAATGCAATTATAATAATATTATTCAGGAAGTTAAAAAGTTTTCACATTTTAATGCCGTAATCATATTCTGGGAAGCATCCAGTATTATTGACGGATTATATTACAGGATAAATTTATTCAATAACAGCGATATTGAAGAATTAACTGATAAAACAATTAAGGAAATTAATTATGTCATAGATTCATTAAAAAATACGCCAATTGTTATATTTAACAAATTTTCATCCAGAATATTTAATCATCATTTTCAGAATGAAAACTATTTCGACACTTTTTGCAATTCTCTTAATGACAATCTTAGAAAATATATTTCCGGCAATATTAAAATTATTGATCCTGATAATATCTTGTCTGATATCTCAGTCAAAGCTGCAGTTGACATGAGAAATTTTTATTCTTCGAAAGCACTTTATACAGTGGAATTCTACAAGTATTACGCGGAACATATCACGCCAATATTGCTGTCAGCGGTCGGTAAGACAAAAAAAGCTCTGATATTCGACTGCGACAACACACTATGGAAAGGAATTCTGGGTGAAGAAGGACTTCATGGAATAAAAATGGCGGCAAGCGATAAAGACGGATTACCCTATCATGAAGTTCAAAACCTGGCACTGGCATTAAGCCGTAAAGGGGTTATAATAGGCTTGTGCAGCAGGAATAATTCCGAAGATGTGGAACAGGTGTTGTCGCATCACCATGATATGATATTATCGGATAAATACATATCCATTAAAAAAATCAACTGGACCGACAAAGCAACCAATCTGAAAGATATTGCAGATGAACTGAATATCGGCACTGACAGTATCGTTTACGTCGATGATTCCGATTTTGAAATAAATTATATTAAATCAGTTCTGCCGGAGGTCACAACTCTAAAAGTTCCTGAAAACAAATACGAATATACTTCATTAATAAGAAGGGCATTCGGATATTTTTATTCTTCCGGGGAAACAAAAGAAGATTATAATAAAACAGAAATGTACAGAGAAGAAAGTTTAAGGACAAAAGAAAAAAAACGATTTCTTTCAATCGAAGAATATTTGCAGAGTTTAGACATTAATCTTGATGTTTATATAAATGACTGTAATATAGTTCAGCGAATGGCACAGCTTACACAGAAAACAAATCAATTCAATCTGACCACAAAAAGATACACGGAAACGGAGATAAACAGTTTCTTATCTTATGAAAATAACCTGCTTGTTGCCATTGATGTCAAAGATAAATTCGGAGATAGCGGAATCACCGCATTGTCAATAATCAATTTCAGCGGATCAACTGCTGAAATTGATACTTTTTTAATGAGCTGCAGAATTATTGGGCGCCATATTGAATTTAAATTTTTTGATTTAATAATTGAACAAATAAGGAGAAAAGGATTTTCGCAAATAAAAGCTTCATATTTCAAAACAATTAAAAATCAACAAGTAGAATATTTTTATGAAAACATGGGATTATCATTAACAGGTCAAACCGATGAATCGAAACATTATCTGCTTGAAACGGATAAGTACATTACAAAAAGTATTGATTATATAAGAATAAACTGATGGAGAACAGGATAAAAGAAATCATGTCTGTTGTTTTCGAAACAGATTTATCCATGATAAATGAAAGTGCTTCGCCGGAAACAATCGAAAACTGGGATTCGTTAAAACACATGAATCTTATCGCCGTTCTTGAAGAAGAATTTAATATTACTTTTTCTGACGATGAAATTCTTGAAATGCTGAGTTACAAACTGATAATAAAAATAATGAAAGAAAAAATGATTTGATTTATTATGCTTATAGAATATCAAGCCGAACAACATTTATCGTCTATTGCCGATCTTCATTACCGGATGATTTCATATTCAACAATTGCACAAATAGGGGAAGAATGTCTTTATGAATGCTATAAATGTTTATCGGAATTAGACAGCACTTTTGGTTTTGTATGGCTTAATAATAATTCCGAACTCATTGGTTTTGCTTTGGGAACGACCGATTCAAAAGCTGCAAGAAAAGCCATGTTCAGGACGATCAAGTTCCCGGATAAAATTAAAATTTGCTTATATTCATTAAAATCCATTGGAAACTTATTGAATATTATGGATACCGTTTTTTTTATTAACCCCTTTATATTAAGGAACAAAATAAATGCCGAATGGTTTTCCTGGATTACAAACACAAACGACAGTAAAAGCGGTATGGCGGCCATGGAAACGTATAAAGCGATGAAAAAACATTTTGCCCAGGCGGGAATAAAACGGTTCTGGTGCCAGGCAGATAAACGGACAAGAACACACTTATTCCTGTCTCGATTCAGGGATATTCAGCAGCAGAAATTATTTCAGAACTATATTTTCATAATAAATACCTGATACAATATGAAAGCTAAAATCATTTTATCTCTATCAATAATTATTCCCTTTACGTTGGTATTTGTATACGTTTGGACCACAGCCACTGATGTGGTTTTTCGCGATGATATTTACGCGATCAAAGGCGGGGGAATCGAAAGTTACTTAAGAGGCGAACTAACCTTTGCCGATCTATGGCGGCCTTCAAATTCCATGAGAATCCTGGGCGGCGCTCTCCTTTATCTCGCCGACATAAAATTCTTCTCCATGAACTTAAAAATTATAGCCATGATGATTCCCTTCCTGATATTGGCCTCCGCCCTTTTAATTTACCGGGACTACAGGAAGAGCCTTATTCCGGAACGCACTCCGGAATTCATCGCGGCTTCCTATTTTATTTTAAGCCTGATTATCTTTAACGTCATCCAGTGGGAAGGGCTCATTTATGGCGGAAGTATCGGTTTTCAGTTCCCCATGCCCCTCATTATAGCAAGTTTTATCACTCTTGAGTTTTTTCTCTCAAAAGGCGGAATAAAATACTTTTCTGCAGTCTTTATTTTACTGCCTATGGCTTTGCTGGTCTTTGGCTGGCGGCTGTGTTTTGTTTTTGTGCCAAGCATAGGTTCGGTTTTTTTATGTTACCTGTTGACCCGGCATTTCAGTTTGACAAAAGATTTCTGGTTCCGCGCATTCATAATCAGTGTTTTTCTTGCTTTGATCGTCTTTATCTATCTTTTCAGAATAGATTATAATGATTATGTAATGACTTCTTCACATTACATGGATGATGTTTTAAATATTTTTTCCCAACCTTTGGACGCAGTGAAGTTTATCCTCGCCGCCTTTGGCGCCAGTGTTGTCGGCATTGATGCTTTTTTCGCCTGCAACTATTTTTCATTTAACAGCATTATTATAATCGGGATAATCATTGTCCTTCTCTATGTTTTGGCAGTGATTCTTTTCTTCCAATCGCGCATGCACGAAAGAACGTATTTACCTTTATTCCTAATCATACAGACATTTTTCTTTTTAGGATTCATGATGGTCGGAAGATTCAAAATAGGCGGCGTAGGTTACGGCATGGCATCCCGCTACACCTGCGTCAGCATATACGGTCTGACAGCAATGGTCTGGATATTTATATTTATTCTTACCCGTCCTGAACGGCCAACCGCTCTACTGAAGGGCATAATCTATGCAAGTTTCGCAATGATTTTTTCCGGAATTATTCTAACTTCATGTATCGTCTGGAGTATGAAACCAGCCCAAAAGGCCTTTTTTGAACAACTGCATGATATAGCCTTGCGGGTAGACACAGCCACACCGGAGGAACTTTCTAGTTTTGCAGAACGCCCTGAGCTTATTCGTGACTCTCTGCTCTTGTTACGGGAGCACAAATTGAATGTTTATCGTAATGCGACTGTAGACAGGAAATAATATTGAGGATTGTTAATATGAAGCCGGAAGATTTTGTTTCTGTAATTTTACCCTGCTATAACGAAAAGGGAAACATTTTACCAATTATCGATGCCATTCATAATGAACTTAATTTTGTTTCCCATGAAATAATAGTTATTGACGATAATAGTCCTGATGGCACTTTTTTACTGGTTCAGCAGAATAATATTCCGTTTGTTAAACCTGTTTTGCGAAAATCCGATCCAAGTCTGGCCAAATCAATAAGACGTGGCATTGAAGAAGCAGGGGGTAATATTTTAGTAGTAATGGACAGCGATTTTAATCATCAGCCCTTATATTTGCCGATGATGATTAAAAATATGGAGTTTTATGATTGTGTTTCCGGTTCACGTTTTGTTTATGGCGGTAAGATGGAGAAAGAGTGGAAGCATATCGGCAGTCTGCTTTTTAATATCTGGATCAGGCTGCTGACAAGAAAAAATATTACCGACAGTCTGTACGGATATTTTTCAATCAGGCGGGACGTTTTGGAAAAACTTGATTACGATAAAATATTTTGGGGTTATGGCGATTATTGTATACGCTTAATGTTTTATCTGCAGCAGCAGAAAGCAAAAATACTGCAATTTCCCGCTGAAAATGGTAAACGTTTTTCCGGAACGGGCAACAAACTTTTAATAAAAGTTTTTTTTCAATATGTCAAAGCAACAATTAAATTAGCATTAACTGATTAAAATGATATAGGGATTTATGGGAAATAATAATTATATCCCCTGGTCCAAGCCGCACTTTTGGGGAAATGAGAATAAATATGTCCAGGACGCCTTGAATTCTTCATGGATTTCCAGTGGAGAATACCTGAATAAACTGGAATCTTCTTTCGCAAAATTATTTGATAAAAGATATGTTCTTTTAACCTCCAGTGGAACAACAGCTCTTCATCTCACTTATTTGAGTCTCGGATTTAATGAAGGCGATGAAATTATTATTCCCGGTTTTGCATTCATGACCGCAGCCAATATAGCCCTTCAAATGAAATTAAAACCTGTTTTTGCGGAAGTTGATCCTGGAACATGGTGTTTATCTGTCTCTTCCATTGAAAAAAATATCACCCCGAAAACCAAAGCGATAGTTCCAATCCACACTTATGGCAATGTTTGTCAGATGGACGAGATAATGCAACTGGCAAAACGTCATAACTTAATTGTAATAGAAGATTGTTCGGAAGCATTATTCTCAAAACACAACCATCAATACTGCGGCACATTCGGACATGTAAGTTGCTTCAGTTTTCAGGCAATAAAAACAATTACCACCGGAGAGGGAGGATTGGTTGTAACAGATAATGAAGAAATATATCAGAAGATGAAATTATATCACAGTCACGGATTAAGGGAACGGGGGACATATCATCATGAACTTCCCGGATATAATTTCAGATTAACAAATATTCAGGCTGCCCTGGGTCTGGCGCAGTTTGAAAAAATGGAAAATATAATTCAGGAAAGAAAAAGAATATTTCAACAATACCGTCATTTTTTTTCCAATCTGAACGGAGTGGAATTACAGCAATTGCATCCTGCTGTCGATCCCGTATGGTGGGCATTTGCAATGAAACTTCATGAAAGCGCTTTTCCTCTGGGCAGGGATGGTGTCATTCAGGAATTGAAAGATGAGGGAATTGAAACCAGACCGGGCTTTGTTGCCTCCAGCTTGCTGAAAATCTATGAACAACATTCATTGCCGGTTTGTGAAGCCCTGAGCAGCCAGATTATTTCTCTGCCAAGTTATACGGAATTAAATAATGAAGAAGTGGAAATGATATGTCAGAAATTTAAAAAATTAATTCAAGACTAATATGTCAATTTCCTGAAAAGACCTGATTTGATAACATTATCCACAGAAAAGCTGAGATTTTAGCTGATATTCCTTAAAACACACTGTTTCTCTCATTTACCGAGTATCTGTGACTCAGTGGTATTATGGTAGTTTGTAATATTTTTTCTGTGATTAAATAAAATCAATAAAAATGTCGCCAGCGCGCCTGTTACCGCGCCTGATTGCCAGTGAAAAGTCAGGGCATGTCCGCAAGCCAGAGTGAAAACCATAAAAAATGAAGCAATAAAAGGAATCCGTACAATGCCGTAAACAAAAAGCCAGATTACTGCCGAAGCAAAAGCCGCCCATGGCGCCGCGAGAACCGTAAATCCTAAATAATTGGCCACTCCTTTTCCACCTCGAAAACCGTGAAAGCATGGAAAGCTGTTTCCCAGCACAAGAAAAAAAGCAACCCAGGGAAGCAGGTAATTTTTCAAAAAATAAATTGACATAAACGCGACCGCCATTGCCCGGCCTATATCCAGCAAAAAAACAACTGATGCCCATAAAATCCCCGCCTGTCGGTAAACATTTGTGGTTCCCGCATTACCGCTGAAACTCAGGCGCGGATCCGCCTTGCCCTTCAGTTTAAAAAATATTATGGCGAAATTAACAGATCCGGCAAGATAAGCAAAAATTAAATTTAAGATTATTTTATCCATGTTTCAATTCCCGGCAGATCTCCTGTACTTCCCGACATAACGAAAGTCACAACGGGTATAATTGTATTATAATATTTTTACGCCAAGCTGCGTTCAAAAGATAACGAGGCGGCAAAGCTGAAGACCGAAGGCGCATCCCGTAAGGGTAGTCCATAACAAATAAAATCTTTTGCCTTACACGCGGCTCGGTATCAAGCCCTGATCCAGGGAGGCGGTTTCAGCCGACCCGCCGATACATCCTTCATTTGAATACCGCTTATGCTCTCGCATAATACGTCATTTTTATAAATCAGGGCGTCAAATATCAGCATCTTCCCGGTTATACTTACCGGCGCAACATGTCCCACATAGTTCTCGCCTTTTTTAGTCTTTTGAAAAATTACTCTTTTTTCAAATCCAACGGGAAAGGAAACCATGCCGGCAAAGCGTTGTCCCCATACGCAGGCTATGTGCAATACCGCATCCAGAGGAAACGGAGAACCAAGCAGTTCTTCATCCGCCTCGTAATTTCCTCCCGAAACAACAGCGCTGGCACTCTCTGTCGAAACAGATAAATCGCCTGTTATGTTTTGATAAGCCGCTCCAAAAGTGACCAGTTCTCTGTAAACAGCAGTTGAAGAAACTTTGAGACAACTTCCTTCCTGCTTGTTCATACCATGAGAAACAGGCGGTAAAATTACTGGGGAATCCGCGGCAACAAATTCCACGCATGCATGTTCGACAGTACGCCGGATATCGCCGGTTTTCGATTTTATCGAAGTTGAAAGAAAAGCTTTGATGCTGCCGCCATCATCGGAATTTTTCATGTCAACAACTACCGGCAGGCACAGGGTATCGGGCGAAATTGTCAAAAAACGTGAAAAGCTCGCGTTTAGCAAACAGTTTAATTCCATCTGCGGATAATTGATTTTAACAGCTTTGGCAAGAATAATTAGCATTTCCACCGCAGGCAGAATTGCTCTACCCTCTAAATGGTGATCCCGCAGATAGGGATATATTTCGATTTCACAGTAATGCCGTTTGTTTTGATTTAAACTGGAAATGATTTCCATACTTGAACCGTTTTCGGGTCTACAGCCACGGGAGTGCCCGACTGATTCAGGGCGCAATGTTTTGTATAACCTATGCAGATTATATGTCCCTTTTCCGCGTGCGTTATCAGGTAATCAAACTGCAAGCGCACCCTCTCCAGATTTACCGGCCGCGTGTAGATATACATCACATCATCGTAATACAGCGGCTGATAAAAACTGACACCCAGATCGAAGATGGGATAAACATAGCCGCTTTCCTCGATTTCCTTGTAGGAATAGGCAATATCGCGCATCAGAGACGTCCGGCCAAATTCAAAGTAACGCAAATAATTGGAGTGATAAACCACCTGCGAACGATCAGTATCGACATACAAAGTCCGGTATTGCGAGCGATGCCAGACAAGACCAGTGGTAACGTCGCGAACATAACGCTCATCATTATTATATATTTCCGGTTTAAAAGGTTTGGGTTTCATTCTTATACTCCTCTGAAAATAACACAGCAATTTGTTCCGCCAAAGCCGAAAGCATTGGATAGAGCAATTTCATATTTACATTTGCGGGTTTCATTGGGTACAACATCAATATCGGAAAATTCAGGATCAGGCTCATGATTTATCGTGGGCAGAATAACACCTTTTTTCATTCCTTCAATAGTCAGTGCGGCTTCGATGGCCGCAGTCGCGCCCAGTGTATGTCCCAGCTGGGACTTATTCGAGGATACGGGAATTTTTTCTATTTTCCTGCCGAACACCTCACGCATACATTTCACTTCCGTGCTGTCACCTTTAGGCGTGGAAGTGCCGTGGGCATTGACATATTGAATATCTTCCGGTTTCAATCCGGCATCCTCGATAGTTTCCCTGATAGCCCTTATAATTGTTGGCATGTTGGGACTGGTATAATGATGGGCATCCGACGTCCACCCTACGCCCAGGACTTCGGCCCTTGGTTTAAGTCCGTAAGCTTTGATCGTTTCTTCCGCCGCCAGAACAACAACACCAGCTCCTTCGGAAAGGACAAAACCCTTGCGGTCAATACTGAAAGGACGGGATGCCAGCGCCGGATTATTATAAGCGCGATCCTTGGGATTAACCTTGATAGTGGCATTCATATTGGCAAAGCCGTGAATCAGTTCCGGCAAAATGGGAGCATCAGCTCCACCGGCCATGACAAAATCGCAATCACCGTCCCTGATCATTCTTGCTCCGATACCGATTGCATAATTGCCCGAAGCGCAGGCTCCCTGCGGCGAAAAAATCGGCCCGGTAAATTTCAACAGCATTCCCGCCTTGCCGGAGGGAAGATTCGCGCATAAATTAGGCAACAGATAAGGGCTGACCCGAAGCGGTCCGCGGTGTTCCAGATCGTGCACAGCAATGCGGAAAGCATCCGATCCATTGAGCGCAGAACCGATAAGGCAGGCCATCCGGGGAGCAATCTGAGCGTCAATGGAGATGCCGGAATTCTGAAGCGCCTCCTTGCAAACAGCCATGGTTAAAATAACAAAAGCCGCGTTCCAGTTATAAACTTCTTTCGCGTCGGTAAAATCAAGCTCCAGCGGATACCAGTCCGGTATTTCTCCGACTACGTCACAGGCCGATTCCACTTTACAGCGGGTTACCTTGCGGAAACCTGCTTCGCCCTTAATAGCTCTTTTCCATGTCTTTTCAAATGTGCTGCCCAGCGGAGTGGCTGCGCCGTAGCCGACAACAAAGACTTTCCTGTTTTTCGGAGCTTTCATAATTTAACAATTATCCTTTATTCAATTCTGCGCAAAATCAGACAGGAATTGCATCCGCCGAAACCAAACGCGTTTTTCAGCACAAACTCCTGTTTTAATTTTCTCGCTCCTTCGGCAACACAGTCAATTTCAATTTCACTGTCGGGAATATAATTAATAGTGGGCAGCACCATCTCTTTAATCATACCTTCCATGGCCAGTATCGCTTCAATTGCGCTGGAAGCGCCCATAGCGTGGCCAAGCTGTGATTTGTTCGCCGATACCGGCGGCACTCTATCACCGAAAATATTGCGCAGGGCATCAGCCTCCACCTTATCGCCTATCTTTGTGGAAGTCGCGTGCGCGTTGACCGCATTAATGTCAGCCGGCTGCAATCCCGCATTGGCAAAAGTTTCTTCGATACATCTTTGCACCGTTGTAAGATTGGGCGAAACAAAATGGCTGGCATCCGATGTCATTGACCATCCGCCCAATTCTATTTTTGATTTCAGCCCATGAGCCTTCACAAATTCATCTGTTGCCATAATTATGCAGCCTGCGCCTTCGGAAACGACAAAACCACGCCGGTTGACAGAAAAAGGTCTACTGGTTTTTTCCGGCGGTTCCTGGGGTTGTCCTTCTTTCGGACGGTATGCACCGTTCATCGTGGCAAATCCGGCAATTATCGGTTCAACCAGAGGAAAATCAACAGCGCCGCCAATGACCACATCCGCCATATTCCTTTGCAACAGCATCTCGCCAATTATAAGTGAAGTGATTCCGGTAGCACAAGCCGTAATAGTAGAGCAGATCGGCCCTGTCGCGCCTGTAAGAATGGAAACCTTACCACCAACCATATTAATGCAGGAATTGGGATTAGTAAAAGGATGAGGCATTTTATTTTGCGCAATCATCAGACGATCAGCCTGTAGAACCGCATCCAACCCGCCGACAGCCGTGCTGAAAGTAATTGCCACCCGCGGCGCAATTTCCGGCGTAATCACAATTCCGCTTTTTTCCAGAGCGCGGTGAACAACCAGCAGAGCATATTTGAAAATCGGTGAAGTCCAGTGCGCCAAATCCCGCGGCTGTAAAAAAGGGTACGGGCGCGAGTCAATTTCCGCCACTTCACCGGCAACACGCACAGGGAAGCTATCGTTTACAGGGAATCTGGTCAGTTTTCCTATCCCGCATTCTCCGGCAACAGCTTTCTGCCATTGAATCTCCAGGTCCGTCCCCAGAGAAGACACTGCATCGTAACCTAATATTAAAGTTTTCTTTGAACTCATAGCGGCCAAAGTTCCTGAAATATATAAAAAATCATCTCCCGCAAAAAACAATAAGCCGGGAATGCTATAACCATTTCTAAATCAAAGATAGTATCGAGACGGCTGGGCTTAAGGAAACGAGGCTTATTATACATACGTTGAGGAAGCCGGCAACCCCGGCCTGCTCCGGGGCAGGCGCTGCCAACAAAAACAGCGCTTTGATTTAGTAATGGTGCCTATATCAAAAATTATCGGATATTACCAAGGAATAAAGTGGTACAACTTGGCAAACATTTCATATACTTCGATCCAGTTTTGTAAATCTTTGGTCGATCTTAGATGTTCACGTTTGTTGACCATGACCCAGCTCATATGCGCCGCGCCATCTTTACAGGTGGAACAATCGCGCGTTGCCGATGTACAGCAGCGATGAACTGTTTTTAAATCGGCGGCCCAGCGGGAAAAATGGATTAAACGTCGGGGACGGTTTTTTCTATTGTCCAAAGATTCCGTAACGGACGGGCACTCGTTCCAACTGAAGCTCCGTCCCATCATTTTTCCCGTGGTAATAACCTCATGATAGTATTTACAGGAAATCAAAGTCTGAGGGTAACGATCGAGCATTTCATCCATTTCCTGGCGCAAATCCTTGAGTTCGTCCTCACGCCACGAAAAACCTTCAACACCTTCGTCATTCGATAGAAGTTGCAAATGCACTTTCAAACCGACATCGGTAATTCTTTTAATTACCGGTTCAATCTTCCCGACTTGACGGGGAGTTAGAGTATAAAGATAATAAGTGTAAGCGTCTCCTTCATAATTCTTACTGGAAACAGCAAAAGTGTCGCGCCCGCGAAGAACTTTCTCTTCTTCGCCACCGCCCCATAGAGAAATTCCCACCATCATATCGGGAAGCTTTTCCCGGGGAACCTTAATCAGGCCGTTGGTGGCGCAATAAGTAGGTAAACGCTTGTAAAAAGCTTCGACTCGATCCATGCAGAGAGTCGGCTCGCCGCCGATTAGAATCGCCAGATTAACTCCCCTTTCTTTTTCGCGGTCGATAAAATCTTCCCACCTCTTTATATCCATTTCTTCTTCGGCCGCCTGATGTTCTCCTGAAGAAAAGAAAAAACATCCCTTACAGCGCAAATTGCAGCGGTTGGTTACATCGTATATGGAACTGCGGATATTAAGATTGGAAATTCGTCTGTATCTTTCGTGCCATTCTTTATCCAGCAATGAACTGACTGTTTTCATCAATATTATCCCAACTATTTCCTAATTTGTTGCCGCGTGCGGCGGTTCTATAACATTGGCGCAAAGATTCTCACCTTTTTCATAGCCCATTACCCATACGGCCAGATAAGTATCCACATAATCCAGCCATGATTTAAAAGTATCCACATTGTTTACATGACGGTAAAAGCGCGCTGTGACAACTGCGGAACCGGCAGCGTAATGACGGCAATCGGCGCAATCCGTATCGGGCACACAACAGGCAACAGATCTGTCCCAGTTAAGGTCTGTCCTGTATTGCCGGAAAGATCTTCCCAGCCCAATATCCTGCGAAGGATTCTGACGGGGATATGGACATGTGTAAAGGTCGTGCAACCCTTTCTTATGAGTATGCGCCACGGCATTATAAACAGAAAAAAGAACGTTTTGCGGATATTTATTCAAAAGTTCAATCATTACTTTCCTTGTCCGGTCAAGAGATTCATCATTATGCCGCAAATTCCCTGTGTAGCCGACCGGAGAAGAAAAAACATTAAAGGTCAGTCTGCAATTATGGGCGACAAGTTCAGCGGCAACTTCTTTCACTTCGTCAATATTTTCCCGTGTGAAAGTGTAAACAAAAACAGCGCGCGGATCGTTTTCATAATTTTCAATCTGTTTTTTCAAAAGGTCTTTAGCCTTTCTGATTCTCAGGCTTGTTTCGTCATTGCCCCAGGCGGAAATATGCAGTTTATAGCCGACAGATTCCGGTATTTTTTTAAAACCATTTGTGGCGATACTGCCCAGCGGCATTTCCTGATAACAAACATCCAGAAGTTCCGGCACCAGAGAAGGCTCCGCTCCCGCCAGAACAACATAGGTAATACCGCGTGCTTTTTCCACCCGCATCAGTTCGCGCCATGCTTCCACATCGCCGATTTCCCTGGCAAACTGTTTTTCACCTTCAAAATAATAACAACCGTCGCAGTGAATATTGCAACGGTTGGACATATCATAAGTTGATTCCCGCAGAAAAAAATATTTCCTCACTTTTTCCCAGCGTGCTTTAACTTCAGGATATGACAGAAGCTCGGAGAATCTCGGTTTGGCTGATTCCAGAGTTGCTTTATTACTAACAGGCATAGACCTTTCAGCCCCTATAAATTAATTATTTGCGGCAAGCTTTTCTTCAATGTATCCGGCGATAAGTCGAATGGTTTTCAATCTGGGATAATCATCTTCGTCTATCGCAATTCGGTATTCATCCTGCAGGACTAAAGCAATGGTTGCCAGATCCATGCTGTCAATGCCCAATTCATCAACCAGATCCATATCCGGATTAAATGTATCTGCGGTAACATCTTCCAGTTTAAGCTCATCAATGATAATTTCGGCCACGCGCCGCATAATGCCTTTGATATCGTAACTTGCAGGCATCACTACCTCCTCACTATTCTTATTATTTTTATTCTTTTACTTTTTTAGCAGCAATTAATCCGCTGCATACAACATTTTCTTTCTTTAATACTTTGAATGAAAACAAGACATCTTCATCAGAATCCTCGGCAGTTATACTTACAGTCACAGTTTCTCCCGGCCATACAGGATTAATAAACCTGACTCGTCTTAGTCTGTTTAATTGAAGGTTTTCTCCTTTTTTCAGTGCTTCCTGAACAATTGCCTGTTTAACCAGGTGAATTAAAGCTATTCCCGGAAGAATCGGCTCACCGGGGAAATGACCCGAAAACCATGGTGAATCAACCGGCACATCAGCTAATGCTTCAATATGATTATTATTAGTTGCTCTTACTTCTTTCAACAAACTCCATTTACTTTCCAATAATTATACCTCATTGGTCCATGTCAAAGTTAAAATCACACAAAAGGTTTTTATATCACTGATTCTTTTTTCAATCAAATTTTTCTATAACGTCAATAAATAATTTGAAATAACATTCATTTACCTTCCACATGGCATCCAATAACAGGAAAAAATCCTGTTATTCAAACGGTCACACGTTTTCTTTCATATTTCTTTAAAATATGACCAACCACGACCCATATTTATTCCTGAGAATTGTGCGGCCCCATGCCCTGCCTGCAATCCATCTCAAACGAAGGGTATGGTTTCAAAATAGACAGCAGATCAGATGTATCAATAGCATTACTTTCCAGCCAGACACTCTCCCTATCAGTGGATAATATAACCGGCATGCGGTCATGAACAGGCGCAATAAATTCGTTGGCACCGGTGGTAATAATTACGCAGGTATTTATTTCCTTTTTTTCCGGAGATATCCATGTTTCATAAAGACCCGCAAATCCAAAAGTCCGTCCCGATTTCAGATAAAAATACATCGGTATTTTACCTTTTTCTTCCCTCTTCCATTCATAAAATCCGTCAGCAACAATAAGACATCGCCTCTTTTTTAAAGCGTCACGAAAGCTCGGTTTCCTGTCCAGTGTTTCGGCACGGGCATTAATCAACCTGTTGGCAATGGAAAGGTCTTTCGACCATGACGGAATCAATCCCCACCGGAAACAGACTAATTGATTAATTCCATTGCAATTAATTACGGCAGGAACTAACTGATCTGGCATTATATTCCAACTCGGCAGGTATTCACATGATATACCCCTGATATTGAAACTCTTTTGAATATTCTTCAGATCGCTTACAAGAACGAATCTTCCACACACATTTTCATCCTTATGCAATGCAGTTAAAGCCCAGCCGAAGCTGCATACCATGTTCTTATACTAAAAAATAACATATATATCTTTTATGTCCAGCAGTTTATCGGATTTGTCAGTTTGCCAACTTTTCATTGACCTGCAAAGGCGTTTTTCCTATACTTCCTTCACGGAAAAGCAGGTTCCACTCAATCGTAATTTGCATAAGTAAGAATTGGAAAGGAATCTTAATTTTTATCAAACAGTTAATAAAAACTTTTCTGCTGAAATATTTTTTAAATCCGGATTTGAGGGACCCCACCTCTGCACTTAATATATTTATAAAGAGATTATGCTTCAAGCTGCTTCTTCTTAAAAGTCATTTTACATACTGGCGATACGGATTTTACAAAACAAGTGATTTGCCTGCAATCATCGGATATGTTCCTTTGAAAATACGACGGCTGGTTAGCCAGTCCCCGGGAACTATTCTGGTATCGGCATTGGGGTTCGGCGAGATTATTACCAGTATGAATCTGATCAGTAGAATTCAGACCATGTCTTCATACCCCATAATTATTCTTTCCAGACAACCTCAGATGGTCCGTCGGCTGTATCAATCCAAAGGATTAACTGTGATCGCTCTTCCTTATCCTTTTTTTGCAGGGCGTCGAATTATTTCTGATTGGATCAACAAGCTTAGACCTTCCCTGATTTTATGCGTCGAAAACATGATACAGCTCAGAGCAGACATGCTCGAACTTGCCAGGGCAAGGCATAATACATCTGTTTTATTAGTCAACGCCCACGCATACAGGAAGAGTAATGTTTTATGGGACGTGCTCGAAGATACCAATCACGAAAATGAACGCAAATTCAGATGCCTGGATATAGCAGGTGTGGTTTCAGATGAAGCAAGAAAATATCTGATAGGGTACGGCGTTTCTGAAAGCAGTATTATCATGATCAATAATTTGAAATTTGATACTGCGAATCTGATTGTGCAGCAAGAAGAGCGTGAAATGCTGCGCCGGCAACTTGGTATATCCGGCAATGAGCAGGTCCTGATATGCGGCAGTGTTCATCTGGGAGAAGAGATAATTCTATTGAATGCTTTTAAGAACATCATCGACCGTCCGGAACTTAAAAATATCAAACTTATTATTGCCCCGAGAGAATTTTACGATATTAATAAAATTATAGCATCCATCAAAAATCTCGGATTCTCTGTCGCGCTTAAAACGGTCTGTTCGGAAGAGCCTAAGAATTCTTCTACAATTATAATAGTGGATACTCTCGGGGAATTAAAAATTTTATACTCTATAGCGGATGTCGTCATTGTAGCAGGGAGCATGCTGGCTGATTTACTCGGCCATAACCCTATTGAACCAGCAATCCTGGGGAAGCCTGTTATAGTAGGACCTTATACTCCGTCTTTCAATGATGTCATGGACAAGTTTCTTAACCGAAAAGCGATAATTAAATTGCAGAATACGGAAGATTTGGCAGATCAGGTAGTTTATCTATTTGAACATCCTGAAATAAGAGAGAACCTTGGTTCCCTTGCAAAAGCAATTATAGAAGAGTGCGGCGGCGCGACAGCAAAGTATCTGGACATAATAGGCAGATTACTGCCTTAATAATCAAAGGCGCGAGGCGTATATAGATATACGTTGAGCGGTGCGGTTTGCAGCGCAACACAGCAGATGAGCGTTTTTCAACAGCCCCACAATATGTAATTAGTCGTTCCTGAAAAAGTCATTTTTTCTAAAAAGTTTGAGTGAACAACATTTCAAAATTTGTTTCAGTCATATTTTGACCGGTAAATCCAGACAAACGATCAAAATATCTCCAAAACA
>Ga0153915_10000284_pt1 | contig 46154 bp, 73 predicted proteins | sample Opewatmetagenome_2_FD_107003 | JGI IMG/M metagenome (GOLD analysis project Ga0153915, IMG submission 107003) | Freshwater wetland microbial communities from Ohio, USA - Open water 3 Core 3 Depth 3 metaG | ecosystem: Environmental > Aquatic > Freshwater > Wetlands | place: USA: Ohio, Lake Erie...
CGATGCCGCCACCTATGTCGCCGCCCATGCCGCCGCCTATGCCGCCGCCGAGGCCGCCGATGGCGCCACCTATGTCGCCACCTATGCCGCCGCCTATGCCGCCACCGATGCCGCCTATGCCGCCGCCAAGGCCATCACTATTAAATTAATAGAGATAATCGACGGCGTTTTGAAAAAAGGGACACAAGATGAGCAACCCTAAATTTATTTATGAATGCCCTTATTGTAAGGGGGATGTAGTAAGAAATATACTCTTTGGGTTTTACAACTGTTTAAAATGTCGTGAGCGATTTGATACTTGTCACGGCATTCCCTTTGAGCCGAATTATCTAAACCTTAAATATGTAGATGGAAAGGTAAAGGAGCAAGAAAATGTTACCGACACCGGAAACTAAGCCTGATTTTGTGTATGGTGATTTAAGTTTTTACAAAGACAAATTACTTACAAGGGACGCCAGAGCAAGGGGATTAGTTGGTAAACCAATCAAAGCTGATTGTTTCTTAGTGAAAAAGAGAGAACAATTTCTGTGGTATGTTCTTGTAGATGATAAGGGAATAATTATATATGATACACCCAGACTTAAAGATATGGGGTGTCATATAAACATATTAAGATTACAGAAAGGATTTGGTAATGTCAAACGTTGACATGAGCTTATTAAAGCCAGAGTTTCGCCAGAAAGTAGAAGCATGGCTTGAGGATTGCAAAGCGCAAGGCGTAAGCGTGGAATTGGTATCTGGCTTTCGGTCGTGGATAGAGCAAGCTAAGTTGTACAGGCAAGGACGGGCAACAAGAATGTTAAGGGAAAGAATGATAGAGTTGGCCGCATGGGGAAACTTAGATCGCTTTAAAGACCTTCAAGCTCTTGCCTTATTCAACGCCGGAGCGCAAGACGGCGATAAGATTGTAACCAACTCCTTGCCCGGCGAATCGGCGCACAATGTTATGATTTCCGGTAAGCCTGCTTCAATGGCGGTGGATTTTGTGCCACGCTTTCCTATATATGCTACAAATACTATAGATGATAAACCACAATATAAATATTTGTGGGGTTACGATATAGGCAAAGCCGTCTGGGACAAAGCCATCGAACTGGCGGAAAAGCACGGCCTCGAATCCGGCAAAGAATATCACGATTACGGCCATCTGCAAGAACCCGGATTCGACTGGCGTGATTGGGTGGATAACGCATAAAACGATAATGCCCGAATCGGGGCATTTTGAGATAACAAAATAAAGAAAGGGAAAGATGATGGAACTTTCAAGTTACGGTAGTGTTTACAATATCGGCCATAAGGCTATTGACGGTATATGGGACAATGAGGTGGTGATTGAAGAAAAAATAGATGGTAGTCAATTCTCCTTTGGCGTGGTTGGAACTGATTTATTTGTAAGGTCTAAGGGGTCTGCTTTATATTTTGATTCTGACGGGAAATGTAATCAAGCCATGTTTCAAAAGGCCGTAGATACCGCTTTTTTCTTATTCCATCATGGATTGATTAACAATGGTACAACCTATTACGGCGAATATCTGCAAAAACCTAAGCATAATGTCTTAAATTATAGTAGAATCCCCGCAGGTTATATCATAATTTTTGATGTTATGATTGGCGACCAAGTATTTTTGTCTCCAGAAGAAAAGAAAATAGAGGCCGGTCGTATCGGCCTTGAGTGTGTACCGTTACTTCATATTGGCCGGATAAACGATTTTGAGGGGATGAAACTGCTATTAGAGCGTGAGTCAATTTTGGGTAATACTTTGATTGAGGGTTTTGTTGTCAAAAATTACAACAAATTTACGGTTGACAAAAAATATATGAAGGGTAAATTTGTATCGGAAGCTTTTAAGGAAACACACAATAAGAAATGGAAAACGGAAGGCAATAAAAAAGAAATTACCCAACTTATAATCGAAACCTTGCGTAATCCGGTTCGCTGGGAAAAAGCAGTTATCCACCTCAAAGAACGTGGAGAATTAACTAATAGTCCTAAAGATATTGGTGCGCTTATTATTGAGGCACAAACAGACATCAGTAAAGAAGAAACGGAATGGATAAAAGACCAACTTTATAAACATTTTAGGGGAACTATACTACGTGGTAGTATAGCCGGTTTACCAGAATGGTATAAAGAACGGTTGGCTAAAGAGAGCTTCGGGTAAGAATGGAGAAACAAAATGGCTAAGTGGAAAAGCGTTAACGGGAGAAATAACGGCGCAGATGTCAACAATCATCGAGAAAATAATTAACATTTTGGGAACTTTTTAGGAATTAATACGTTTAAGAGAGTATGGGTAAATGGACGAAAATAATCAAAAAGACAATAAACCAGAATTAGCCAAGACCGAGCCGGGGGACAATTCCGTCCGTTTACCCAACCCGGCTCGTGAGGCTGATAATGGGGTAAACATAAAATTGAGTAAAAGGGGGTGGTATCTTATCCATCGGCAATTATGGGATGATGAAGAGTTCCCAACTGAACCATTTTCAGAACGTGAGGCTTGGATATGGTTAATCGGGGCGGCGGCTTTTGAAGACAAAACCGTTTATTTCAATAAGCGGAATATCCCAGTTAAAAGGGGGCAATTTGTTACATCTGTCCGCTTTCTGTGCAAAACCTTTATTTGGAGCAATTCAAAGGTATATGGCCTCTTAAAGCGTCTATCCGAAAATGGCAAAATATTGCGACAGCAACAAGACAGCAGACAAACCATGATAACTATATGTAATTATGACCTTTACCAAGATATGAGAAACAGTAAAAAGACGCAAACCGATACAGTGTTGCGACAGTGTTGCGACAGTGATGCGACACGACTAACTAATATAACTAATACAACTAAAGAAACTAAAGATATATTGCCATTCACAGAAATAGTTGATGATTTAAACTATAATTGCCATACAAATTTTAAACACTCATCGGAGAAAACAAGGTCTTTAATAAAAGCAAGATGGAGTGATGGTTTTAGATTGGATGATTTTAAAACGGTGCATAGAAAAAAAGCCAACGAATGGCTTAATTCCGAAATGGCAAAATATCTAAGACCAGAAACTTTGTATTCAAATAAGTTTGAGGGATATTTGAACCAAACTGAAATTAATCATTTACAATCTCGATTTGATAAATCCAATCCACAACAACCCGGCAATCAGGAAACTATGGCCGATATTATGAAAAGGAGATACCCTGAAAACCCATATTGAACAAGATTTGTTGGCGGTGATGTTGACCGATACAGTAGTAGCGGAGACTATGATTTTGACGCTTGCCTCGATAGACTTTGCGGAATCTAAACATCGGCAAATATTTTCGGCTATAGCGGCATTATTGGCCGATAAGAAACCTGCCGACATAGCAAGCGTGAATAATTATTTATACACCAATGGGACATTGGATTCGGTTGGTCGTGGTTATGTTTTGGCATTAGTGCATAATAGCGTATGCTCTGCGGCATCGGCACAATATTTTGCACGGCAGATAAAAGAGGAAAGCGTTAAACGGGCAATCCAATTAAAAACTCTTGAGTTCCAAAGCCGGATGGAAGATAAAACAATATCTTTTAGTCAACTGGTATCGGAATATCTGCGTGATATATCGGAATTGCAGGCGCAAGTATTGAAGTCGGACATCTTGACGATGGAAGATATTGCTAAATCCACAATGCAAGAAATTGACGATCGGCAAAAAGGTAAGATTAAGGGTATAAATATAGGCATACCGTTTATTGATGATAATATTGGCGGTTTCATGGAAGGGGAGCTTATTACACTTGCCGGTGTTACTGGGGTAGGTAAGACTAATTTAGCCTTGCAATTTGCTGATTTTATTACGGTTCAGAACGGTATAGCCTCGATGTTTGTGCCGCTTGAAATGGTTCCCAATGCCTTGTTCAAACGATTAATCCTAAACCATACTGAGAAACTAAACGGTTATTGTTTGAGAACGGGGAAAATGACGGGTGAACAAGCTATAGAGTTTAGTAATGTTGCAACATATCTTATGCCCGCTAAATTATATATTCCCGAAAGTGTTGATTTAAAATTCACAGACTTAGCGGCGTTAATCAGAAAGGCTAAACTGGAGTATAAGATACAAGCGGTGTTTATAGATTATATGCAATTATTGACTACATACATGAAATTTAATTCTGATGCGTCCGAAATAGCTTTCATATCCAAGAGTTTAAAAACAATAGCCAGAGATAACAGGGTGGTATTGTTTAGCGTATCTCAATTCCGCAAACTTGACGGTAAGAAGATGGCGACAATAGACGATTTAAAGGGGTCAAGTTCTATCCCCCAAGATTCGGATTTTATTATCTATATTCATCGGGACAAACTGGACGACAATTCAAATGCCTTTGCTAATACTGGTATAATCGAATTAGCAAAGGCCAGAGAAGGCAAAGCCGGATATAAAAACATAATATTCAGACATCCAAAGTTTTTTGAAGAAGGTACAGAATACGACAAATATTTTAAAGGCGTAGCGGATGCCGCTAAGGAAAAGGAGTAAGAAAATGTTGAAGAAAATAGGTTGGTCAATAGTGTTTGTGTTTTTTATTCTACCAGTGATGATTTTGATTGATATTTATCTGTGGATAAGATACGATATTATTGATGAATATTATAAAAATTATTTGTGTTGGATGGAATACGTTAAGAGAGGGGCGTAGGGAGATGGCCGGAGTAATGTGTCCGTTTTGTGGAGAAGATAATTTAAACCAAGTTACGTTGAAATATCACTTATTAAATGGATATTGTGATATATTCAAACGCATAGATGAAGATCACAATTCAGAAATTGACGGGTTTAGCAATGGTGAATATACAAGGCAAATTTACGAGAAACGTGGATATAAACAAAAATATATAAATAAATTAACAAGGAGAGTGGAGTAATGGATGAGGCTGAATTTGGTTATCGCAAATATTTGATTAACATGTCAAATAGGGAACAACGAGACGTGATGTTGGAAAAATTAAGCGAATTATACCAACAAGGCATTAAGGATGACCCGTCAAAGTTAAATGTTAAGCGGTTACTATTGGCTCTTAATTACAACCTTGGAAAAATTAACACCAACATAGAGTATCTAATCAAAGAAAAGGAGCAGAGTAATGGCTAACGGTAGTAGAGATGTAAAGATAAAGTTAAACCACACAATAACGATCGACGATAAATCAAAATATTGTTCCGATAGCTGTACTCATTTAGCCTCTTATGAGGCTTGTTTTAGCGGTTATTATTGCAGATTGTTTGGTAGTTTATTGGAGCGAAATGAAAAAGAAAATAAATGGATTAGATGCGGTGGTTGTACTTGGAAAGTAGGAAACAATGTTAAACTGGATTAAGCGGCTGTTTGCCAAACGCAAACCGAAAACTATCTGGGCAGATCAGACATGGGCGGAAGATGGTTATACACCGGCACTTTTAGTATATTTAGATACGCTAAAAGTAAAAGGTAAAGATCTGATAGTTTTTGATTATCACGATGGACAAAACGATATTAATCCTACCGATATTGTTTTTGTACCGGTTAAATACGACACAATCGGTAGGGAATTACTTTACGATATGTATTATTACAACAAACATACTGGACAGATAAGGAGGCATGACTTTGAAAAATGTGATAAGGCGTTTGATGAATTTATTCAGAAGCAAAAGGCCGAAAGCTATCTGGATAAAGTATAGGGAATTATCGCCAAAAGAGAAGATGCTCAAGATTGTGGGTAATTGCCGGAAATCGACAGAACGGTATAACCAGAATTACTTAGATCAACTATTCGGGATGGCAAACCCGTTTTATCAACAAGAAATGGCACGGGGAAAAGTACAACAACCACATCCCCCGAAAACAGATTTTTCTCCCCTTTATCACCCACTCCAAGCATATTATCGCAGCGTGGCCTTACGGATGGAGAAGCCGACAGTTATGAGATGGGAATGCGATGAGGATGATTTATTGGCTTCTGATTTAATTGGTCAATGGGAGAGATCGGAACGCAGGCGCAAATTGAAGAAGGAAGTATTGGATAACTTTAACGCTAAAATAGCGGCAAAGGATAAATTGATTGATGATGGTTTACTTGCTCGACGAGACCGGTTGTTGGCCTCTGATCCCTACAGCGATACGGTAAAAAGGTTGGCAAGGTTATGTATTAATGCACAATACGGCATAGGTATTTTAGCAATTAAAAAAGAACTTGAGACATTGGGTCTTGGGGAATATTTAGGCTTAGTTGCGGGGAAAGTTGGATTTCAAAACAAAGAAGAATTTTATTTAAAGGAATGGCAGAAGATATTGCAGGCACGTCCGACACCGTTAAAGCCAAACGTAGCCCCCTACGAGGCTCAAGGCGAGGCGCAAGGGATAAAAACGGATAACGAGAGGGGGGGGAAAAGTCCGATTGTGTTATGCCCCAAATGCGACAAGGAATTTATTGATGAAAAGATAAGGATTGGGGGCAATATGGAATATAGTAAATGGCCTACTATATGCAAGGGATGCGGAACTCTTTGCATAGTAGCGGTAATTCCTGTACCCAAAGCGGGTACAAGTGTACCCAAAAAGAGATAAGTTTAGCGGAGTACCGGCGTGCTTTTGCTAAGTTAATGGCTAAGATTAACAAAGTAGGAAAGGATTAAGCGATGGAGTGTTTGGTAGTGTTATTGTTTGGTTTTATTTTAGGTTTTCTTTTGGGTCTTTTTGTCGGGTGGTGGGATGAATAGAAATAGAAAAGGGCGGCTTTTATTGGCCGCCCATGCGTAGGAGCGAAAAATGAGGATTAATTTTTGTCCCTATTGGGTTTTCTTCTTACGGTAGTTATCATTTTGATTGATTCAGCAAACCATTGTTTCAATTGGTCATTAACACCTTCGGGGCTGAAGGTAAATCTTACAATTTCGTGCATTCTAAACATCTTATTCTCCTCAATTCTTACTTGGTTTAAATCGTTGAAAATACTGGCAACTTTCGCAACGTGGTCTGTCTTTTTCACCTCGCCAGTTGCCGATTGCTAACGCGATGGCCGCGATCCAGCCGAGTATAGCAATTATTGTCCACATGGCTAATTCTCCCTCAAAAGGATTTGCTCTATTACTTCTGTTACTGTGCTATCTGGTTGTTCATCTATAACCGCCTTGCAAATATGACAACTGGGTTCGCTTTTGTGATGTATGTAATTGTGTTCGCATTCGCAATCCCAATATTCCGGTGTTGTAAGTATTTTCATGGCTTTTCCCCTTCTTCTTTTATCCTATTAGCTATTGCAAGTATAAGGCTTGAGTCGTATTCCGTGCCGATTTCTTGTGTCTCTATCCCGATTAGTGGTGTTTCTATGCACATATTCACCCCGTTGACTCCATTTGCGTTGTGTTCTGACATTTCATACCAATCATCACCAATTCTAACCGTAAATGTTGGTTTTGTTTCAAAAATTTTAATTTCCATCTTACATCTCCTCGTATTGTATGCCGACAAACTTATAGTCGGGGTAATTTGCGACAATGATCTCGCAAGCTATATGACACAACTCTTTTATTGTCGTCAAGTTTAACGGTTTTCCCAGTGAACCGTCTAATGGCAAAGAATTTTCGGGGCTTGAATCGCATGGATTGTTGCCAGATTCGCATAACGATTCGCCAGCACATCCCCTTCCGTCAAACATATCCACGCGATAGCCGTTTTCATTGTAGTATCCGATAATTGTTTTCTTACTCATTTTTTACGCTCCAGTATTTCAGTTGCCCGGAATTACCGGATAACTGACGGTTTACATTCGTAAAAGTCACTATAGTGTTGGGGTATCCCGATGTATTCGGGATTAGTCGCTATGGCTCGGTCTTCTTCCGGGTAATAAGTGATTGGCCAATTGTCACTTTCAAGGTCTTTTAGTATTTCTTTCGCCGTTTGGCCGTCTTCTGCTTCTTGGTTAATAATTAATTTTTCTTTTTCAAACCCAGCATCTCCGACAATATGTGTTATTTTGTAAAATTTGCTCATTTTTTATGCTCCTGTTTTAAAGTTTTATCGTTTCGCTATTGCTTTTTAATTTCCTAAGCCTCTGTTAATTTTTGATATTGAGCCAATATATACTTAGGTATATCGTCATGCTCCGGCAACGCCTCATACCAGATAGCGGGGCAACCATATTTATTTTGCTCCGTATCGCTAAGCCGATAGATATTGTATCCTATTGACCCATCGTTATAATTTAATTTTACTATTTTCCACTTGCCGTTGGGGGATCTATAGGCAATTATTTTTTTTTCTTCTGGGGCTCTCATACTATTTTCCTCCTGTTTAAGGTTCCGTGTGATAGCCGGTTTCATTTTTTAAAGTTTTATCGTTTGCCTAAGACGGCCATTGCTGGCCGTTTCGCTGCTTATAGCTCATCGGTTAGGCTTAATCACGTAAATAGAGTCGTTTAATATTATTATACTCGGTTGGGGTGATAACTATACTCTCATAGCCATCTTGTTTTCCCCATTCCTTGCGGGGGTTGCCGTTTTTGTCATTTGTGGTTTTTAGTTTAATTATCATTTTACATCTCCTCGTTTTCCAATACTTGGTTAATTTTGTCTCGTAACAAAACTAATTCGGTTTTTGTTACTAAGCCGTAGGGTCTTGTCTCGGTTCCGCCTGTTTCTGTCCAATGAGCATACCAGTAGTCTTTGCCGCCTATACTGGTTTCTTGTTTTTCAATATGGATTCCAGAGAGTTTCATTTTTTCGCTCCTGTTTAAGGTTAATTTTGCCTAAGACGGCCATTGCTGGCCGTTTCGTCTATTCTGACTCGTCAGTTAGGCTAATATCTGTCGAATATAATAGTTATAGTTTCTGTCTGTTCCGGTTGTAAGTCTGACAATTCCTCGACTATTAATGAGTTAAATCGTTTGATGGCCTCTTTTTGTGTCTTGTAATTGTCGTGATAGGTGTCGGCTTTGTTACCGGCAGTAAAGATAACTCTACTACTAATCATTTTTCGCTCCTGTTTAAAGTTTATCGTTGCGGATAATGCCCTATATCGATTGTCCAGCCGCCTCTGCGACCGCCTCTGCGTAAGTCCCAGACCTTGCCGCCATACATGGCCTTAATCGCTACTTTTGCCGATTTTTTTGTATTGTGGATATACCCCTCTTGTGGGTACTCAACTGTCCCGTCCGGTAATATGGCCTGTATAACATAGTTACCGTGTCTCTCTACGATTTGGATTTTTGCTCTTTGATTTGATTTCATTTTTCGCTCCCAGTTTTAAAGGTTTTTATCTCTTACGCAACTGCAATATATATTACCGTTATCGGTTTGTCAAGAGAAATCTTTAACAAAACATAAGATTTTATTAACCTTAATTACAATTATTTTTGCCGATTGAGACAAATCTCAAAGAAAACACTTGACTTTTGCTCTTTTTTTGCGATCTCTATATACTATGAGAGATAAACAAATTGAAGACATGGCACGCAAGATTGACCTGCCCCGTCAGATAGACAACATAATCAATCTATATCAGCTGTCCCAGCAACTCCAAGCCGATCTACAACAAGAGGCCTACATAGCAATCATGGAGTGCATATTAGATTGCGAGGCCAAGCACTGCACGCCCTTGCGTAGCATTATCGCCGGTCGCACAACCCGCCGACTCCACGATGTTGCCGCCGCCGAGTCAAGACACGGGCTAACAATCAAGGACACCTTTGTCCCAATCGACCCGCTCCCGCCTGATACCGCCGCCCGTAACAATAGCATATTAGCACAAGTAGGCGTTGGTTTTGCGCCAGAAGCCTTAATTGAGTGTATCCGGCTAACTTGAGACACAATCTCAATTAAAACAGCCCCTATAATGCCCCAGAATGCACGATCTATACACCGCCCTACCATTTGTATAGCCCGTTTTTAACAATTTCAGCCCCTTAAAACCTTATAAAAGTGTAATATAGATATGAGTAACCAATTACAAAAGCAAAACATTGACAACAACTCCACTATACCGATCAGGCCAAGCGAAAAAAATTTCCAACTGTTTGCATTATACCGGCAAGGTCTGTCATGCGAGGAAATAGCCAAACGTGAGGGGCTTACGTTGAGGGATATACAATACCACATTGGCAAGGTGCGACAATGGCTTAGCGATGACTGGGACAGATTCACCCGTCAAGATATGCGACTGGAGTATGACAAAGTCAAGCAAAAGTGGACGGAATTGGTCGATGATCGACACGCCCCGACAATCATGCAGTATATGGAGAAAGAAGTATATGCTAAACCAACGGCTAAGCCAACGGCACAGATTAACGTAATGACTGTAGTCAACGGCATGACTGGAGCGCAGGCATACGATAGTGACGTGATAGTTGAGCAAGCTGGAGATGATGGAGTATATGAGCCAACAACGGCTGATATTGAGACAACGTCTCAAGATCGAGTGCAATAGAGGCGCGTACGTGCGCGATCGTTGTGTGGCCGGTATGATTGCATGGCCTGATTGTGCGTGTACAGCCATTGTCAGCGCAGGCTTGCCGGCGTCAACAGCGTGCAGGCAGAACAAGCACCCCTACGGCAGGGGGATGACCGACAGTGCCGTCAATGCGAGGGAGGGAATGCCTACTCGCAAACTTCTGGAATTTTTAGAGTAAGTGGAGCGAAAAATAGATTAATGATAAAAAGCAGTAAGTTGTTGAAAACGAATGGCGAAAAGGGATTAAGGAATGCGTAAATGGATGATTTTTCTGGTATTGGCGATGTTGGTATCGGTGATATTTGCGGCAGATCGCAAGGTGAACGATTATTTACAGCATGGCAGTTTTGATTATCAGTTGGTACAGACGGCGTTTGACAGTAACGGTGTTAACTTTAAGTCGAATATAGTAGCGATAATTGACACGGTGAGTTTTATAGCGATGAAGCCGGTACAGGGTGATTTTGGGTTATCGGTAACGGCTAACGACACTAATTGGTATTTTATATGTGGAGTACCGACTGGGATGACGGCGACATTGCGGAGTATTTACGTAACTTGTGAGACGGAACCTAACGATAACGGTAATACTGATGGTCGATTTGGGTTTGTATTTTATGATGCGTCAAAGGCTGATACTGTAGTAAAGTTAGGGACGGAGCGGCCATTGGATGCTGATTCGGCTTCATTAGTAGCGGGTAATTTGACGGCGTTTAGTCTTGATTCGGTGACGGCACTGGCGGCTGGCGACATAGTATTTTTGAGAACTTGGGCTGACACGGCCAATTTGGTATTGGATGGTGGCGGCTTCTTTGTGGACATTGACTATAACGAATAGGTGATATGGATTTAGGTGAGTTTAAAAGGCTGAACCCGGATTATTCGGAGATAAAAGTCCCGCCATTACAAAAATTGAAGGACGGAAGAATTATATCTACGCCGGAGGAGGCCTTTGTCACTACTTATTTATTACAACCTGGGCAGAACAAGACGGCGCAATTCATGCGTGAGGAGTATTGGGTACTCCAGAATCCTGATTTATATCCGAGGGCGTTGTTTATTGACCCTCGTGGTTTTGCGAAGAGTACAAGGGTTTGTGTATATGATAGTCTATACGATATTTATGTTCGTTCCGATTACGATTTATGTTTAGAGTTACAGAAACAGTATCCATTTGTCCCGTTTCAATATGATTTCTGTAATAGATTATATATAATCACAAATTCGGATGATTTGTCGGAACAATGGGTGGGGGAGATTAAGCGTAACATACAGGAGAATGAGAAGTTATTGGCTCATTTTGGGGATGTATCTACAGAAAGCGACAAAAACGGCATTTGGAGATCGAATCATATTCACGTAAAGACTAAATCTGGGATAATGGAGATAAAAGCGTTTGGGCGTGGTAGTACAATTCGTGGTGGTCGTCCCCGTAAAGTTAAAGTAGATGATATTTTAAAGGATAAAGACGGTGTTTATTCGGCAGAGGACAGTAAGAAGGCGGAGAAGTGGCTAAAGCGGTCGGTAGAGGGACTGATGGACAGGCAGGATTGCCGGTTATATTGGACGGCTACTATCTTAGCCCCGGAGGACATGGTAGATAACGCTTATGAGAAACGTGATGATTGGAGTTCTTATAAGATGTTGCGTATTAAGAACTCGGCAGAAGACGTTAATGGCAAATCTATCTGGCCGGATAAGTTTCCGGATAAGTTTTTGAGATTCAAGAGGGATCAGATGGGTGTTGAGGGATATTATGCTGAATATATGAATAAGCCGATTATAAGTAAGAACGCCATATTCAGGCGTGAGTGGATGCAAAATTCTTATACAGACGATGAATTACCTAATAATTTATATAGGGTATTGTCGATTGACCCGGCGATGACGACAAAAGAGATAAATGATTATACGGCTTTTATAATTAATGGATATTGTTACGAAGGTGTGCATAAGGGAGAAATATATACACTTGATGCTGAACAGGGGCATTGGGATAATGATAGTGTTGCCCGTCTTGCCTGCGAGAAATACCGGTCATTTCGTTGCGACGTAATGGTATTAGAGATAAATGCGGCGCAGAAAGTATTTGGAACATTGATAAGGCGAGAAGCCAGAGATCATTCCATGTGGATTAATCTTGAAGAAAAGATAACCGATACCGATAAAGTAAGACGTGCCAACAGTATAAACTTTTTGTATAAAAATAATTATGTGCGTTTCCGTAAAGACGATCCGGCGCAAGCGGAGTTAATTAATGCACTTTGTATTTTCCCATCTGGAAGACATGACGATTTTGTTGATGCCGATATGATGAACTTGGAATTTGAAAAAGAACGCCATGAGTCGATGATGTCTTCTGTGGAAGAAGAAGAAGACGACAGACAACTGGCCTGTCCTGAATTGGGGTACTAATTAATGGCAGAATATAGACCTACAGACAAGGAACTTAGTGACGCACGGGATTTAATCCGTAGTTTGCGTGATGCTTGGACTGATACATACACTATATTTTCTGATTATCGGCGTATGGCAGATGGCGGTTTGCCTAAAACTATGTCTGATATACTGGAAAGTAAAGAATATGCAAGGCGGTCTAAGTTGAAACCACGTTTGATAGTGGATGCTATAAAAGACCTTGTTTCCTATAGTAATCATACCATATTCCACAATACGGACGGGGCATACAATTTTATCCCGGTTGGTGATGATGATGAGGGGAAGGCTGAAAAGGCCAAGAAACTTGTCGATCACGGAGTATATTATACTGGGGCTAAAATGGTTTGTAAGAGTATTGCCCGTGATGCCGCCATTGTTGGGATAGGTTATGGAATGATAAACCAACATTCCGAAGATAGATTGGTTCCAAAGAGTACAAAGAATTTTCTGGGCAAGATTTTCAATGTTGCGCCAAGTATGGAGAGACGGGAAATCTATAGTGGAGCCAAACTAAAGAGATTACTACCCGAATCTGTATTCCCGCAGAAGGTCAAACAATGGGAAGATGTTTCAGCTATTGCCCGTATATATTTAACACCAATATCTTATTTGATAAATCAGACAGTTCCGGGTGGATTACTGGAGAGGTATTCTAAAGAAATCCGGGGATTGAAACGGACAGAAGTTAGCGACCCAGACGAACAATTCAATATCTATAAAGAGAACGAAGGCGATCAATTCAAGGATAGAAACATCCGTGATTTCCGAGTAAAGATAGGCGAATTATGGCAACTCGCCATGTATGGTGGAGATAAGTTTCCTACTTGGTATAGATTATGGATTGCTGATTTTGATAATGGAGACAGACAAGAACCATTAGTAATCGGTTTTCAAAAAGACCCAATGAAGACCGGTTATCATAATATCTTAAGAGCTATTATATTTCCTAATCCCGATAGGATAAACGGTTATGCTGTCCCGGAAATGTTAAAAGACCTCAATCTTGAGATGTTTTATAAACGTAACCAAGTTATCGACTATGTTAATCTTTTGATGGCTGTTCATGGTACTATCTGGGGTAAGGATAACGGATTACCTAAAGACGATATAGTAATGAAGATTGGCAAATACAAATCTCTTAAAACAGGTAATCCCAAGGAATTGCATACGGTTACTCTCGATGTTACGCCAGTGACTGCTGCTTATCAGGAAATCGGTTTGATAAAACGGGATGTTGAGGAAACGATGGCGCAAAATAAGATTTCGTCCGGTAAAGACCCGATTAGACGGGAAGCTGCTACAATCGGAGCCATTATAGACGAAAATGCCAAGATACGCCAAACAGACCCGATAGAGGAATTGGAGGAGTCTCTCATAAAACCTATGGCTATGAGTTATCTTGTTCAGGCGCAGATATTTATGACAAGCGCACAGAGAATTAGAATACTCGGCAAGAACGGTTGGGAGTGGGAGATGGTAGAACCAAGCGATATACAAGGTGCATTTGATGTTGAATGTGTAGCCTCAAGTCAAATTATACCACGTGCCATGAAACAAGCGAATGCAAATGCTATAATAAATACATTCGGAAATAATCCATATCTTGCCCCTAAATTAGATTGGGGGGAGGTTTATAAAGCTGTATGCGATCTTATGGAATGGCCTCAAGCTAAGAAGTTTCTTAAAGATCCGACAATGCTACAAGAAGAAATACAACGCGAAGAGGACTTCATGCTTGAGACAGGTATGGTATGGATTGTATTGCCAAGTGAGGACGATGTTGCACATCTTAATTCGCATATGCAACGTATTGCCGGTATAGATAATGGTAAAATGCACATCCAAGATCATTTGAACAGTATGAAAATTAAACAAGGACAAATAGGTGGTGTTGGTCAACAGACATCTCTTTATACGAATCAGGGCGAGGCGTTAAACGATATGGCTTCGACCAATGCCCCCAAAGCTATAGGACGATAGGATGAAAACATTATTGACTCCAGAACAAGAAAAATGTATTGCCATTTGGGAGATTATCAAAAGTCACAACTGGAGATATATTGAGGGGTTAATAACAGAGCGTATTATAAACGCTAAACAAACGGTGTTCGATGCAAAGGGAGAGATAGCGGACTTTGATCGTGGTTACGGTACAGGTTTGCAGGAACTTCTTAATGTATTGGACGATTATTCTAAAACTGGTTCGGAAATCCTCAATAACGAGGAAGAGTCTGAATCTTAAAGGAGATTTTGTGTCAGAAGAAGTGAAGGAACCCACAAAGGGACAGCCTTCCGGCGATGTTGCGGAAAAAGCAGAATTACCGGACAAAAAGGGAACCGAATCCGGAGCAAAGGAACCGTCTAAAGCGGCAGACCAGAACTCGGATAAAGGAAAGCCTGATTATGTTTCGAGAGATGAATACGTTAACATCCAAAGATTAGCATCCAAAAAAGACCAAGAGATAGCCGAACTCCGAAAAGAGTTAGAAGGTGTCAAAGGATTCCAGAAAAAACTGGAAGGTGCTTTTGGAAACGCTTCGGATATTAACTCAACACAGAAATCTAAAAAGGTTTTCACACCACAAGAATTACGGGTTACAGCCGACAGGTGGAGACAAGAGGGCAATATTGACGAAGCATCTTGTCTATCTTTAGAGACTCAAGCGGATATGCTTGAGACCATCAACCAGTTTAAGGCAGAATCACAACGCAATGCTCAACTTAATCAGGCAATTATGGAATTATCGAAACCCGATAGTTTGATAAAACCTGAATCAATAGATTGGGTTGCCGTTGGCAAAATTTCTGCTGAAGAAAACAAGGATTCTATTTCGGCCTTAGACAGTTGGATAAAACGTAATTTGAGTAAGGTGTTGGAGCCGATTATAGCAGAAAAAACAAAAACGCTAAAAGAACAACTTGCGGCTCGGTCTTTAGACGGTGATGACGTTGACAATCTTACAGAAGAACAGAAAAAGGTTGCCTACGAAGAACACGCCAGAATAGGAGACCCCCGACAATGGAAAAAGAAATAAGAGGATAAATGCCAACCATTTATGACCAAGTAGCAACTTCACAAGGATTTTCTACAAATGAACGCCCAGTTTCAATGTATGAAAATATGCTTGTGGATTACCCGGAGGAAACTCCGCTTACTACTTTCATGTCCAGAGCTAAATTCAGGACAGCCGGTCGTTATCAGATAAACTGGATGAACGACATTGAAGTTCCCTATACTATTACCGGTTTGACGGCGGCTTCCACCGGCGACATTACCGGTGTAACCGATTATACCCGTCTTAAAAAGAACGATATACTTGTAAACCCTCGCACGGGCGAAGGTATGCAATTAATCACTTCCGACCCGTCTTCTACTACAATCGCATCGGCGGCTGTTACTCGTGGAATTATGGGTACTGCGGCTGCGATTCTCTCTACTGATATACTCTTCATCTTACCGGCTGAAATGGAAGAGGGTGCTGCCGAAGTGCAGACTCGTTCTGCCGTGAACGAAGAAGACTACAACTATATGTCTATCATCCAACACGCTATTAAAACAACCAATTCCGCAGAGGCAGAGGACACCGTTTTCGGCGTTGACAAACGCACGGACAACATCCGTAAACTCTGGCGTGAATGGAAAATAAAATGCGAGGTTAAGGCTTGGTTGGGTGAACGCAGACGTACTGCTACTGCCGGTGGTCTTTATACCGGTGGCTGTGGCGGTATCTATGATTTCCTGAAAAACGGTACTCATCGTTGGGAAGTCAACGGATTATTGACCGAACAGGGATTCCGTTCCAAGCTACGTGATCTTTATACATCTCATCCGGGTGATGTCAATGTGGCTTTCTTCGGTTCACCGGATGCGATTGGTATAGTCGAGGATTGGGCGGCTGATAAGATACAAACAAGCGTGAACGCCAGTCAATGGGGTTACAATATCAAATCGTATAAAGGCGTATTTGATATTGATTTAATTCCTGTACCGTTATTCGCCGCTACCGATACGACTAACGAATGGGGATTCATTCTTGATATGTCCCAGTTCATCGGTTGTTACAAAAAAGGTCGTTCTCCGTTATTGCAAAAGGGTGTCCAGCTTCCTTATGCTGATTACAAGCTCGACTTAATTCGTGGTGAACTTTCGATGTACAGATTTAACGAAAAACGTCATGCGTTCCTTTCTGGAATCAGAGGATAAGGAGATTATATATGGCATCTTTTAACTCTCTTGCGATGGCTAAATTAACGGCTGCTACTGCTGGCGGTGCGGTGGAAACCAGTGCAACCGGTTCGCCGATTATGTGGATAGGGTATCTGGGGGATACTGATTCAGGTGCTACTATTGCAGTTTCGGCCAGTGGTGATATAGCGGTTACTACCGATGGGACAACTGCCGATACTACTGTTAATACAACCGGGACTATTGATTGTTCCACTCCCGGAGCCTCGACTAATACTTTTGGGGAGGTGGCGGCATTAATCAATGCCTCCGCTAACTTGTGTTGTGTACTTTTGGGTGTTCGTCCAGAAGACAGTACCGATAACACGATTGCCGTATTTACCGAAACGGATATTTCTACTGCGGCCTACAAAACAAGTGGTATATTCCTTTATGGTGATGGTGCAGTGACTCCCTACAATACCTGTTATGCGATTTCTGGTTTCATGCCTAATCTACCGGAGAATCTTAAAACCGGTCTTCATAAGGGTGATCCTGATACAAATTGCTATTCGGTGTTACAGGCCGTTGAATGTCTTAATAACTTTTCGGCGGCTGGTACTATCTATGTGTATTCGGCTAATCAAACAAGTTCCACTCTGCTTTGGTCGAGAGCTTTGACCGACAACACCAAGACTAATTATGGTAAAGAGGGTGGTTTCATGTTTAGGTCTAAGGACGGCGAACGGTTGATTGTGACTATGCGTAACGATCAATCGAGTGCCAATGATTACTTGAGAATAACTGGTTATACTGTGGATGTTACGAATAAATATCCCAGAATGGGTTATTCTTTAACTAATGCGTTACTGTAAACTTTAAATCCGGCTGGGGGGTAGAATTTCCGCTATCCCCCAGACCTATTGGAAGGGAATTTTTTATGTTCACACAAGCACAACGAGAGGCGAAAAGCAAGCAAATGAAGGAATATTGCGCCAGAAAAAAAGCGGATGCACTCGCCAAACAATCGTCTCAATGCGAATCTGTTGCTACAAGTGGAACTCCTACTATTGAGGAAACTACTTTGGCAATAGAGAAGGCTGCCATAGATACACCGTCCGTAGAAGAAATGGACAACGATATAATGGGGGGGAGAGAACCATATAAGTATGAAGACGACAATGAAGAGGATATACCTGTTAATGTAACCTATCTTACTGTCAGTCGAAACTTCTGGTTAAGTTTGGCGAATTCTCGCAGGGGCAAGACTCTCGTTGACGGCACTAAGGTGAGAGACTATATCATCAAGTTCCGTGATGGCCGTTATGTTTCCAAATCTCTTGATGAACGCAAGGGGATAGAAACATCTCCGGCGTTTCTGAAAAAAGAGATTGAGATATTCAGCAAGGGCGTGAAGCCGTTATATCCGGAAGTAAAACGGTCGAAAACTGTTTTGCCTCCACTTGCTAAGATCGAGCAATCTCTTGGTATAAACGGTGCGGATGTTTCCCCAGAAGTAGCCGCTAAGGTTTTTGACGATTGGGAAGGAAATAATAGTGGTGGAAAACCGCCAACTATTAACGATATATAGGATGTGATAAATGACAGATGAAGCAATGCTCGATTCGGTTGCCATAAACCCGATTGTAGGTAAAGAAAAAGAAGATATACGCGAGCAATTCAATTATGCCAAGAAACTTGTTTTACGCACTATGCACAGGTTAATAAAGGGATATTGGCGTAAAGAGAATAGTCATTTTACTCTTAGTTCTGGTGCTACTTCGGTTAATTTGGGAACTTACTTTTCTGATATAGATGAGGTCAAATACTTTTGGCTAATACCATCTGGAACAGGAACTGGTAAAATAGACATAAAATCAGAGAAGTGGTTTAGAAATACGTTTCCCCAAGCGACAGATACAGGCGAGCCGGTTTATGCCGTATGGTTGACGGATAATACTTTTAGGTTCTACCCTACGCCTGATTCCGATATGACCATTTACTTATCATATTTGTTCATACCTGATTTTTCGAGCATTACTTCTTTCCCTGAAAAGTTTAGCGATATAATTGAATATGGTATATTATCGTTTTTTGAGGATGCCCCTTCTCCTACCAATAATTATACGAAGGGCAAATATACTATGTTATATCATAATATGCTTGAGAAGTTGGATGTTGATCCAGCTCCCACTCCCGAATGGGAACCGGAACTGATATTTGGCGAGGGTCAAGAAGACATTAATGATGCTATGGATAGTCTGGAGAGAATATGAAAAAGATAATTCTAATTTTGTTTCTGCTTTTTAGTGGAATAGCTGAATCCCAGATTGTCAACGAGGCCGAATCCGATACGTTTTATGTTGTGGAAGCACGGGCGATGTTGAGATATTGTCTCAACGACTATGATGTCTCTGATAACAGATTCTGGCCTGATTCTGTATTAAATAGTTATCTTAATCAAGAATGTCAGAAGATTGCGGCAAGCGGTGTAATCGAGAAACGTGATACGGTGGTATCGGCGGCCAACACTCTTTTTTATGCGCTTAATACAAATTTCATGGAAGCTCGTGGTGGCATGGTAAAGATAGATGGACGTTGGACATATCTTAGTAAGTTAGATTCTACCAGTTTTGGCATACTTGAAAAGTGTGATACAGTTGTAACCCTTAGTGGTAATATATTTTACACATTGAACAATGATTTCTTGGTAGCCATTGGTACAATGGTAAAGATAGATGGACGTTGGACATATCTTAGTAAGTTAGATTCTACCAGTTTTGGCGTACTTGAAAAGCGTGATACAGTTGTAACTCGTAGTGATACGATGTTTTATACATTAAACAATGATTTCTTAGTAGCCATTGGAGCAATGGTAAAATTAAATTCTGGGTGGAGCGAACTAATAAGATTCGATACATCTGGTTATGGTCAAGTACCTAAAAGAGATACCATCATATCGGTTGCTGGGAAATTAGATTATTCTCTTAATCGTGATTTTATAGTCTGTGATGGAGTAATTATTAAACGTGATGCACGTTGGTCAAGTTTAGTTCCAGTTGGATTAACTGGTGATAACAGATTCGGTTCCACAAGCAATAAACAGGCCATAACATCATATTATATTTCCAACAAAACGATGTTTCTTGATAGTCCCCCGATAGATGGCGGCGATACTCTTATTGTAATTTACTATGCCAATTCTATGATGATTTCTGATAAACGATTAGTTGTCAATTCTCCAGTTACTGGTGATAGCATAATTATTTTCTATAAAGCTGGTTCATTTACTATTTCTGATAAAAAGTTGGTGATAAATTCTCCGGTGACTGGAGATAGCATAATAGTCTTTTATAAAGCCGGTGCATTTACTGTTTCCGATAAAAAGTTAATTATAAACGCTCCAGTTTCCGGAGATAGTATTATCGTGTTCTATTCGGCCTATGCCAATAATTTAAGTAGCGATTCGGTTGTGATAAACTTGCCATATAAATATCGTGAACAATTAATACAGGGAGCGTTTACTCGTGCAAAAACTGCTTATAGCATGTAATCTGTTATTAATATTTTGTCTGTCAGCAAACGGGCAGGAATCTCAAATGTACACCGTTAATGATTTTAGTGGTGGTATGCAGATATATAAAGATTCGTCTATGCTAAATCCTAACGAGGCATTGGACATATATAATCTGATGTTTGATAATGCCGGTAGTTTGACTAAGCGGCATGGCATTAATTATTGGTCGATTAATCAATGCCCATCGGGGGAGACATTGAAGACTATTTACTATCTTAATACTACTACTGGCAAGAGTGTGTTTTTGGCGGCAACACAGAAGTATATTTATAAAAACACAACTATAGATTCATCTCTTGGATGGACAAATAAACTTGGGTACAATAAAGGTACTGTAAAAATTTATCACGATGACAGTTTGGTGTATGGTACTAATACGTGGTGGTTGGTAGGTATAAAAGAGGGTGATTCGCTTGTTATTGGTGATTCTACTTATGGTGTACATACAATAAAAGCTGATACTTGTTTCTCTATTGGTAGAACATTTAATGTTGCATCCGATTCTGGATTAAGTTATAAAATAACCAGAACTCTTGTTGGGGAACCATATATAACTTCATGGAATAACAAAACATATATAGCCGATAAACATAGTCCAGCATTTGTTGTTGATGATTCCAGTTTGGTATGGTTAAATTTGGTAGATAGTGGAATTGTCGATTGGCGGGAGATACAAGATACAGTTTGGTATGATACCGTTGGTAAAATTGAATATTATGGTTATTATAATTATAACAGCGAACATAATAGATATGGATGGTTTTTTGAAAGGTCTATATATATAGATGATGGTAATATATATGATACTATAGCAACACTATTAAACCAAGACTGGATTCATCATAACGAAACATTTATTGCGAGAAATGATTCTATATATTATTATCAAAATGCTTCGGACACCATGTATGATGTGGTTGCTATGTGGCAAGATACTACTGGTTCTTATACTGGTTTCAGATATTTGGCTAAATATTCAACTTATGATTCATGTGTTAGTATTAGAAATTCTTTTTATTTTAAAACAACCGATTCTTTACGTTTTGATACCTTATTTGTTCATCTTGCTTATAACCAAAATCCCAATAATTATCCAACTACTTTTTATGAAAGAAGCCCTATACATTGTTATATTACGCATAAAGTTCCACAATCAAATTATTACGCAACTCGTGAGATGTTATCAGCCGTTGATGATGAAGATCATCAAATTTTGTGCCAAACTTGGGGACAAGAGGGTACAAGAATATATGGGGGAAATTATAGTGATACTTCTGCACGGATTTGGACTCCGGCTATTATAGATTCTACATATTCATCATTTAACGATACATCAAAATATTTAGATCAAGATGAATATTCCGGTTATTATATTGTTCCTTGTAGAAATGCTAATAGATATTTGAAGATAGAATCAAATAGTTATAATACTTATAAATTTTCTGATAATGATACTGGTTTAGTCACAAGTGATTCCGTTATTAATTTACATGATAGATATTATATATTTGAATCAATTCCGTATAATAATACTTGTCCAGATAGTATAGAATCATCAAGATTAGATAATATATATTTCCACAAAAATATATTATTTGCTACTGGTTATGAATTATATAAAGGTGACACGGTAGAATCTGGCACAATCTATAATTCAGAGGTTGGATTACCAAACAAAGGGACTACATTTAATGGTTTTAATCTTACACTAAATGCAGAAGACAGGCCAACTGCCATGTTTACCCTAAATGATTATTTGATCTTGGCTTCGAGTAATAAGATATTTTCGTTAAGTGGTAATCCGCCTTCGGTAGATAATAACGGCGTTCTTATCGAGGTGATAAATGGTGTCGGCATACATAATAAATATGCCTATGCCACGAGAGACAAAAATTACGCATATATCTATGACGATAATAGATTCTATAAATTCAATGGCGGGTCTCTTTTGGATATATCCGAGGGAATTTATCCACTTGTTAAAAAGTATGCCGGGGCAAACGGTTATCGTATATTCTATTATGATAACAATGTATATTTTAGTTCGGTAGATTCTAATATGACATTTGTTTATAACGAACCGCTAACGGCGTTTAGCAGGATGTCTGTCGGTTTTGATATTGCCAATACTCAACAAAGTATATTGAGTCGTGGTTATATGTTATTTCTTAATAACATAACAGACCCACGCCGGATTTTCAAATATCCCAATAGTATTTATATGGATAAGATTTCCCCTACCGTTACAGATACATTTGATATAACGTATGAGACTGGATGGATTGACTTCGGGAATATCACTAATCGCAAAAGATTATTCAATACATGGAACCTTATCACCAAAGAAGCGTCATCGGCCAAAGTATATTTAAAATATTATATAGATTTCAATTCCGATGTTTATTGCACAGATTCTATATATACTCCATCATTGTATTTTTATGAGAACATGAAGACAATTAATAGATTCAAGTTTCCGATAAAGACTAAATGCGATTTGATGAAGTTGAAAGTAGAAAGTGGCATACCGGGAAACATTGCCATTGGCCGTTTCTCGATAGAGTTTGGTGTGATCAATAAAGAGAATGGCATAGAAAATTTATATAACGGTGGTAGTGGAGTAGAACCATGACAAGATTATTCAAAGCAATAATTATTTTATTCATTTGTCTTTTGGCTGTTAATACGGTTCCGGCAGATACATCTATATCTGGCTTGTCTAACCGCAAATTGGCCGTTGATGAATATGATAAAAATGAGGAACAACTATATCGTGATGATATGGCCAAGAAGATACAAAACATTGAAAAGCGTTTGTCCGCACTGGAGGCGCAATAATGCCAACTATAGCCGAAGTATTTAAACAGGTTTATGGTGATAGGTTGGGTTATAGCCAATCTTATATCAACAATCTATACAATACGGGAGCAAATACTATAAATAGAGAGGCTGCCTCGGCAATTAAGTCGTCTGCCGCTAATCTTAGTTCGAGGGGATTCTATAGCAATCGTCCAGTTGCCGGTGCAATCGGGCAGATAAATGCACAGAAGGTTCAATCATTGGCTGACTTATCAACAAGTATAAGTAACAAGTCTCAAGAATATGCTCAAAGTCAACAATCATCGTTGTTTAATGCTTCGTCTGAAGAGGCATTGGCCGGGCAACAACAGGAATATACTCTAAAGAACATGAGTGTTCAACAACAGTATGAGTTGGCGCAAATGGCACAACAGTTCCAGTATGACAAAGATTTAACCAAATTGAGAGCTAAGTTAGAAAGTAAGGGTTGGGGGAGTTTATTGGGTACTATTGTAGGTGGTGTTATTGGTACTGCGGTTCCGGGAATAGGTACAGCACTTGGGGGGGTTGTTGGCAATTTGATAGGTGGTAATAGTGGAGAGGGCGAAGGTTAGGAGAATATTATGGGATTCACTAATGATTTCGTCAGAGGCGCACAAGAATCTTTTCCACAAGGTTATCAAACCGGTTCTGATTATCGTAACAGGATGATTCAACTGGAATATCAGCGTGGTCTGGAAAAACAGGCACAGGCCAATGCCGATAGGGAATTTGAACTCCAGAATAAAGAATTTGCATTGACACAGAAAACGACCGAACTTTCCAATAAGGAACTGGAGGCCAAAAACAAGCGTCTTGAGGAATTGAATAAAACCCAACAGGAAATATTCAGTGCTATGGGTCAATTAGAAGATGTTGAAAATGGATTAAAGTTTAAGGCAAAAGTTGGCGGTTTAAAATATAAGACCGGTGGATTAAAGGGCGGAGAATCACGTAAACATGATGTAACTATTGAAGAGTTACCACAGGCCGAAGCATTGAAACGTAAGATACTTGGTTTACAAGGGAAACTTGAGATACAAAAAGGCACAGCGTTGACACCACTTGAAGAGGAAGAGAAAAGAGCGCAGATAGAATCAGAGAAAGCGCAAGCCGGATATTATCGTTCTCAAGGATTAAAGGCGGTTACACCCAAAGAACCAGTTTATCCAGTCGAAGTTGACGGACAGATTATCGGGTTAAGTGGTAAGGATTTCATTGAATATAAGAAACAGTTGGCAACACAATATGACCTAACTTCTAAGGATATGGATACTATTATCGACCTAATGAAAAGTAATCCGGCTTATGAATACGACAAGGATCGTGGTGGTTTTGGAGCAGAAGGATTCGAGTTCAACCGTGAATTTGATAAAACCGTTAAACAATATATGCCGCAGAAGTCTCTTAATAGACAAACAGAGGAAACTCCGGCTGATACTGTGCAAACTGATAACAGACAAACAGAGGAAACTCCGGCTGATACTGTGCAAACCGAGTATGATAAATTAATCGAGTCTAACCCAGGTTGGGGTGCTAATGCCAAGTAATGATGCTAAAAGATTACTTGTTTGGGTATCGCAACATCCAGAAGATGCTGAAAAGTTCAACTGGGTTAACATTGCTAAAGATGAACCAGACTTGAATATCAATCAGATAGCGGATGATTTGGGGTTTGCTCATTTATCGCCGTTGGGTAAAGATATACAACGTAAATATAGTGAATACGAAAAAGAGTTAAGTCAATATCCAGAATCAGATCAGTATTTGAATCCCAAAGTATCTATGGGAGTTGATGAACCGAGTGCAACTCCATCTTTCGGGAGACCTGATTTTTCTGATATTGGTGCTGGTGGGCGTGCTTATAAAGCATTAACCCAAGAAACCGGGATGTCTGAATTTGAATTAGATAAATATCTTAACAAAAATGTTAAGAGAAAAGTTCAAGCATTCGGTGGTGGTGTAGCAAGTGGCATGACTTTCGGTTGGGCTAAAGATAAAGAAGTTGCAGAAGCATACCCCTTTATTGAGGGTATGGGGGATGTTGTTGGGACATTATTACCCATAAGCGGTATTGCTGGCGGTGTTAAGGTTGGCATGGGAGCGGTTAAGATCGGTCTCAAGGTTGGCGAAAGTGCGTTAAAGGCCATTGGCAAAACTGCCTTAGCTGAAGGCGTATCTGGCGGTGTTTATTCTGGGCTTAAACAAACAATCAAGGGTGAATTTGACCCTACGGCAATAGCAACAGAAGCGGTTACGTGGGCTGGTTTGGGTGCAGGTTTCAAGGGTTTAGGTAAGATTGTTTCCAAACTTAAAGATGCCAGAACTGTAACCAGACAGGCAAAAGTTCTAAAAGAAGAAATAGAATCTTATGGTGGTGTTAAGAAACCACTTGATGAATACAGAAAGTTTATACAGGGCGGCGGTAAGTTTGAGAATAAGTCTGCCGATGTATATCCCGAATCGGTTACAAGTAAAGCCGGTCTCAAACAACAATTAGTAGAAGAATCTACGGCGGCAGAATTAGAGTCTAAAAAGGCATTAGGTTTAAAACAAAAAGGTATGCCCCAAGATGTTACTATACCATCTAAGACCGATGATGAATTGCGTGTCGCTCGGACTGCCATGCGTGAGCAACTGATGGACAATGTTTCTACTATTGAAGATGAGATAGAAGGTTTATCCAATCGTTTACGGCAGAATATAACTACTGATGAATCCCAAGTTATTGGTAAACAAATAGAGAATCTGTCCGGCAAATTAGATACAATAGACCCAGCCGGTATATATCGTAAACCTTCCAAGTTATCATCGGAAGCCGGTTTCGCCTCATTCCCTTCGCTGGATGATTTGCGCCAAGTTAGAGACCGTGCCATTAAGGGAGCCAACAAAATCGACCCGTTTGGTATGCCGGGAGATAAAATAGTCTATCATCCTATCGGTGAGAAGTTCACTAATATGCTCGAAAAGAGTTATGCGTTTGGCCGTGCTATTGAAGGCAGAATAGGGGTTATTTCCGATACTATCAAACGTCCAAGTAGGGTATTACCATCTGGTAGAAAAAAGATAGAATTGGCTGCCGAGACTTGGATGGAGAGATATGAAAAAGGATTACCGCAGGAAACGCCGGAGTTACAGGAACTTGCCGACAAATTCAAAGAGATAACGGGAATACCAGTTCCGATTGCTCAACAATTAGATGTTAAGGTTAGCCATCAGATAACTAAAACTGGTAAACGTGGTGGGACAATAACTAAAACTATTGTGAAAGAGTTCCAACCCAGAGAGAATTATGTCCCCCATTATGCGACACATGATGGATATATAACAATGGTATCGCAAACTGGTAAAGTTTGGGATGCTCTTATTCAGAAATTAAAAGATGATGGTAAATATTTCAAGGGTATAGAAGAATATATTAGAAGCAACGCCGACAAAGGCAGAATTATAATAGAAAAATCCGGTTCTCTTGAAAAGGAGAGGACGTTGGATTTGCCTCTTTGGGTTATAGTCGATGGTAAAAGGGTTAATATAATAGAAACTAATCCATATAACATTATCAAAAAGTATGGGGACAATGTTTCTAAGCGTCTTGGTATAATAAGTCAATTCGGTCAAGATGATAAGGTTATTAAGCAGATATTAAAAGATTCTTATGACGATATGTATGTCCACGACAAAATCAAAGATATGTGGGGTTTTATGAATGACGTGGACAAAAGATATTATAATAATGGATTTATGCGTATATTCAGGCCATTAGAGGCTTTGGTGATGGCTGGACAATTATCCGGTGCGACCGTTTCTAACATATTCGGGTTTGTACCAAGCGCTATGAAATATAGATTGATAGATACTATAAAGGGTATGACCGATGTTATGACCGCCAAACTTGGTAATATACCAGCCGCCGAAAGAATAAAAATTCTACGTATGGATGATGCTTTTGGGCGTGATATGTTTACCAATCTGGCAATGACTGAAGGTATTACTGGTGCAACAAGTAAGATTACCCACGCTACGTTTAAAGTGTCCGGGATGTCGTTGGTAAATAGGGCTATTAATAAAGCGGCTTCTGGTGCGGCCATCCGGTCTTTTGAACATGGACTTGAGATAATTAGACGTGGTGATGATAACTTATTCAAGAAAATATACGGTGGAGATTCGGCTACATACATACGCCAGTTCAAACGTGATTATCGTTTTACGGATGCAGATATATCAGATATGTTGAAAAACGGTATATCAAAAGAGCAACGGGCTATTATAGTGCAAAAGGCTCCGGCTTTGACAAATGCTTATGGTGAAAGTGTTGCTAATAGACCACTCTGGATGAGACACCCAATATCGCAAAGGGTGTTTGCTTATACATCGTTCCCCAGAGCTATGGGGAATATCGCTAAATACGCAACGGTAGAAGCGGCGCATGGTAACGTAGTGCCTTTGGCTAAATGGCTTGGTGGTAGTTTAGCGGCAGGCGAGGGGATTATATGGTTAAAGAATTATCTTAAGAATAAAGAACGCCAAGACAAGAATATATACGCCAGATTATTTAATGATATGTTGGCGGCGGCCAGTTTCGGCGTAATGGGAGAAATAGGGCAGAGTTTATATTATGATGTTTCTTCTGGAGTTAAACCGGGTGAAGCGGTTACTAATATTATGACCGATATGCCGGTATTAAATGGATTGGCGGAAGATTTTACTTCTGCTTTGGAGTCCATACAGAAGAAATCATTTGTACCATTTGCACGGAATAAGGTTAAGAACCTTCCGGCTGCACGTATAGCCAGAGGAATGGCAATAAGAATACTCGATCCCCATGAGGCTAAACGTGAACGCAAATATGGTTTGAAAGTGAAGAAGTATAAGAAATATGATTTGTGGAATACAAAAGAAGCATTAATTTTAGAGTAGGGCGGCGGCGATATGACAGTAAATGATTTCGGCAAATTCAACTGGTCGGGTATAATCATCTCTGTATTATTGGTGATTGTTACGGCGGCTGTGACTTACGGGATAACGGTCAATGGTAATTTGGCTGATACAAATCAAAAGATAGCGGATGCTAATGTATCTGTGGCTGTCTTGGGGACACAACAAATTAATACCCAAAGGGATGTGGATAGAATTTGTGGTTTACTGGAACAACTAATTGATAAGTTGCCGGAGACAAAGGAGACGAGATAGATGTTTTTTCTGTATTGGTGTATAATCGGAATGATATTTATTGTAGTATTAGATAGAATGTTTACGATTAAAAAAGGAGAGATGGATTGAATAAATTAACGGTTCAGCAAATTAATGAATTAAGTTTAAAGCCCCATGTTTGTTCGGCTTATGCACTTGGTAAACTTTATTCAAGCACGGGTACAAAGCAAGGTAAGATTGGGGCGTTACAATCCATGCAACGAATCCCCAATATGCCAGAGTTTGCCGAATGTAGTGATGGTTTAAAAGAGATTGTCTTGGCGGATATTAACAGGTTGGGAAGCGCCAAAAAGTGAATAAATTAATCATCATAATCATTTGTCTATTATCATCGGCGCTATGGGCAAGCCATATAACCATTACGAGCTTGCCCTATACCACTACCAGAAGCGGCACGGCGAGTGAATACGATACTCTGTTTCTGGATGGGACTAAACTGTCGAGTGCAACGAATGGCATTATAATCCAGCATAATTATATCGTACTTAATCTTGGAACTGATACTCTGGCGTTTGGTGCCGATTGCGGAAATGCTTATAATGGCATTACTTTTTACAATGGAGTACATGACATTATAATTTACAAAGGTTGGATTATTTACAGCCCGGACTCCATACATTGGGATGCTGCTTATGTTGATAATGCGAGTCTAAGTTATACTTATCCTCCCGCCAACAATAATAACGAATGTCTTGAAGTAACTGGCGGATATAATGTTTTACTTGATAGCTGTAATATGATTGTCGGTGGATGGAATGGGCAAATAATAAATTGGATTTCCGCAGCGGGTTATTATTGGCCTTATCAATGGGAGATACGGGGGGGAAATTATTGGAATAATTGTACTGGTTTTTATGATCGCTGTGGTGGAACCGCAGTATCGTTTAATCTGTGGTCATACGATACAACGTCCTCTTATACCGTCAAAATACATGATATCGTAATGCACAATTCACCGCATATGGCTATGCGTATTTATCGCAAAGCACAAGTTTATGCTTGTTCTCTTAATCTCGATGTACAAAATGTGTTTTTTACATCGCCGTCCGGTAGTGTATGTAAAGGTCTTGGTAATGCTTTCGCCATCGGATTACAGTATGCCCGTCCGGGAGCTACTATCCACGATAATAAGATTACTGCCAGTAGAAATCATAATGGCGGACGTGGTATTGAAGTAAGCGGTATGGGGGGCGGTACTACCGATAGTATGATTACGGTTTACAATAATTATGTGGTATCACATCAAGGGAATGATTATCCAGAAGAATATTTTTTTAGTGGGGGATCGGCTTTTAAATGGCGTAATCCCGTTGAGTATGTTCATGTCTATAATAATACTTTCATAACTTATACAAAGGGTGAATGTTGTTTAACGCAGGATTGCAGAGATGCCGATACGATAAAATGGGCTGATGGACGCTCTGCGTCTTTCTATAATTCGATTGGCAGTTTGTCGGAATATTCTGACTCCACTCCCTACGCTCCTGCAAATAGTATATTTGAGAATAATAATATTATATGCCTCGCTCTTGATAATCTGGCGGAGGCGTATGGCATGAGTTTTGAAACTATAGGTGCTGGTGATTCTACAGTCAAAACAAGCGATTGGAGTTATAATAAAATACAATCAAATAGCGAGGGTATTAGATTTGGCGAATTTAATGGTTCAGGGAGTAATGTCATCCTTGTCGGCGATACGATTGTTGGCTTAGATTCCAGTTATCGGACAGGTGATTTTTATTCGGTTTATTTCTTTTCCTCTAATTGCACCTCAAATGTGATGCGGGATTTTGTATTTCAAGGGTTAGCAGAAGATAAAAGTGTTGGTTATAATTCTGGCGTATCTAATTGCGATGTTGCATTTGAACGAACCTTGCAAGTATTAGTAGTGGATAGTTTAAATTATCCCTATCAGGGGGCAACCATAAGAATAACAAATGATTATGGACAAACAGTGGGTTACGATACATCGGATGCCAACGGTTTAACCGGTATAATGTGCAGGTATCATTGGGATGCGGCTTCTGGAGATTCTATCGGTTATAATCCCTTTGATATATTTGCATCTTATGGATTAGATTCTGCCTCATCGCTTAATTTTATATTGAGTGATTCTATTTTTACCGACACTATCCAATTAATTCACACAACCGGAGAAATAGAAACATTATTAACTGTGACCATAACAGCAACCGATACATCTTATAATTATGTTACAATCAGAGATACAATAGTGACTCAATATTGCGATGATCTTGATTCAATTTTTTATATGTTTTCTTCTAATAGCGGGCTTGCTTGGGACACGACCGTTGTATTAAATCCAACAAATCCGCAAAGTCACCAATTTTCAAGTTTAAACCCCAGTACTCAATATCAGTTTAAGGTTAAGATATTTGGCTGTGGCACCAAATATGATGAAAGCAATACATTGGCAATAACAACTGAAGCCTCGACACCGTCAACCACTAAAAAATATGTAATGATCAAAAAATAAAGAGGAGATAAAATGAAAAAATTATTAATAGCGGTGATACTTTTATTATCAATTTCGGCCTACGCCGCAGACGGATATCTTGGCGTAACTGACACAACCGGTTCTGGCACGAATACGGGAAACTTATACGGTTACAAAAGGGCTTTGGCCTACGTCATACCAACAGCTGATATAACTGTAGATACTATTTATATCTTGGTTAACAACCCTTCGGGATATTATGCCGACAGGGTTATGGGCGCAATTATGAGAGCCGACACTTCTTTGCTCGGTAAGTCCGATTCGGTGCAAGTAAATGCAAATAGTGGTAAGATATGGTTAGCTTTGCCAATGGCCGGACAAGCGATGAAAAAGGATTCAATATATTTCATCGGGGCTTGTGCAGAATCTCTCACGCAATGCTATAGATTAACAAGTGGAAGTGATGATACTACAGTATTTAAAACGGAAGCATGGAATGGAACATGGGATAACCCTGAAACCGGTTGGACGACAAGTAATGGAGGAAAACTATGGATGTATCTGGCATATACAAACGCGGCGGCGGCGGTCGACACGGTAACTAATGCCTCTGTCGATTCTTCCCATAGCGACTATGCGATTGAAACCGACTCGATAAAGATCAAGTTCACCATGAGTTCTCAAGTAAACGATTCAGTCTTTGCAACATTAGCTACCGATGGTTATCCCGATAGTTCTTATATCTCTAAACGTAAAGCATATACAGCCAGCTCGACCGATTCATTCTGGGTTGCAAATACTGATCTTATAGAAACCGACACGGCCTATGTTTCTATCTGGGTTTGGGATGCGGTCGATGGCTGGAGTACGCGGGTACAGGTCTTTAAGGTATTTAGGTCTTATATCGATACGGTTGCAAGTTTTGCCGCTGATTCGATTGCGTGCGATTTTGAGGATAATAGTGACTCGGTAAGATTCAGGTATGTAACAAGTTCACAAACCGTGCCTGATTCCGTGTTTATTGCGTTTTCTACATCTGCCTATCCAGATAGTTCAACGATAAATAAGCGTTTGGCCTATACCGCTTCTGCTACTTGCACAACCTATTATGTATCGAGCGGGGCGACCGAACCCTATACACTTTTCGCTTCCATCTGGGTGCGCGATTATCTTGAGGGTTGGAGCGCGCGTAAGACGACATCGATATACTTTTATGATCAGCCGGTAATTGAGTCGATTACTGTTATCGATACTGGTGCTACAAGTTTTAAAACGAGAACTGTATTTTCTACAATAGCCGGAGCCGCCGATACCATATTTTCATATTGCAGTACTTTCAGGGATAGCGTTCTGAATTTATCGGCTTCTTATTGTATCGATACGACATTGGCGAAGAATAGCCCCTGTACTACTTTATTTATTGGATTCTCCGCCGAAACAAAGATTTATTTCCGTAGATTGATTTGCGATTATGGGGCGAGAGATACATCGGCCATAGACTCAATAACTACTTTAGCCGCCGGAACCGATGAGTGTTGTCTTGAAGATATTAATTATATGATGACCGAGAAATATCTGGCGGTTATGATCAAACTTGAGGAAATACTGGATTCGGTTAAAAGCAATGCAGAAAACGGATGTGATGAGACATTAGATTCGCTTAATAACTACTATGCTTATCAGACATATAAGATAGATTCATTGTTGGCTTTCATAAAAGCGATGCCCGATACAAGTGATCTTGCGACAACGTCTCAAATAGCGGATTCGGCGGCGGCAAGAGTACAGCAAATCTTAGGAGATTCTATCGCCTATCTCAAGGAACAATTAGATTCGCTACATACCTACGAGATAGGCAGGACTGGGGGCTATGCGTCTTTGTCGGATAGGATGGGGAGTTTTGGCGTTACTGATGGGTCTTCATCTGTTTATTCTATGCACGGATTTATGGAGGATCTCATAAGACAACCACTTGATACATTGGGGATTGATCTCGATACTGTTAGAATATATGTCGGCAAAAATGGAGTATCTACATCCCAAACTTCTTTATTTATGCTGATAAATGGGCTTTCCGGTACGTGCATTGATGACAAACTGGATTCGATTAATAGGAGCGTGGACAGTATTGAAGCTATTGTTGATAGGGTTACCGATACCTTATCAGTAGTGTTTGATGGTGTTTTGCATGTTACTGATAGTATTTATGCTTGGGATGACGACATTGCGTTTATAAGCCCGATAAAGAGTAAAACAGACAGTTTACATTTCAGGGGTGATTCCACATTATCTACCGGAACTGGTGGTATGGCTACCCTGCCCGATAGTCTCTGGGAAAAACTCGACTCGGTTAATGCCGCCGTCTATGGCATAACTGGTGCAGGTTCGGAACTTTGTTCTCTTATCGTTAAGGACACGGCCTCATCCTATGTCGCTGACGCACGTATCGAGGTATGGTCTGTTGATGGTAGTACCAAGAGGGTGCAAAGTGTCTATACTAATTCTGTAGGTCGATATATTGTCCATTTAGACACCGGCTACAGTTATAAAGTTGTGGTTACGGCCAATCTCTATAACCAACTAATAGACACCATCACCGTCCATAAAGATTCAGCATGGGTATTATTGGTTACCCCGTTCTCCACCAGTACCTGTAATGTAACCGGAACCGTCTATAATAATAGCGGTACATTAGAGCCGGGAGCGCAAGTATTAGCATCGCTCAAATCTGATAGCACAATAGTTACTTACAATGATTACTTTATTGACACAGATCACTGGGGAGCCGTAACAAAAACAAATTCAAGTGGTATATTCACGTTGCCATTGATACCTAACTCCTATTTATCTGATACAAGTTCCACTTATACGATTACCATCAAGTATCGTAGCGGTAATACCGATGTAATACGTGGCGTTAAAGTACCGGCACAATCGACATGGGATTTGGAAATTTAATAAAAAAACACTTGACAGAAATTCCGGCAAATGTTATATTTGCTTGGAGGTAATAATAAATGGGATCGGAATGTTCACCTTAATACAACGGCAAAGACGCAAGAGATTTCGTTTTGAAAAACATTGACTTGTCCGGCTCGTCCTTGTACACTGACGATTACAGAGTGTATTCCAAGATGGGGAAGCTTGCGGAGCATGAAAGCGTCAATCACAGCGCAAAGCAATACGTCAACGGGAATGTGCATACAAACGGAATCGAAGGATATTGGGCGCTCGTAAAGCGGGCATGGTATGGACAACATCATCACTACGCTAAAAAATACACGCCTCTTTACGTTGCAGAGGCAAGTTTCAAATTCAACAACAGGAAAATTGATTCTTCGGAAATTTTTGTAAAAGTTATGAAAGAGGCAATGACATGTACACTTTCATAGATTTGTTTTCGGGAATCGGCGGCTTTAGATGCGCCCTTGAAAAAAGAGGACTGGAGTGCGTCTTTTCGTCCGACATAGACGATAAGGCAAACGAAGCGTACAAGGCGAATTTCGGAGACAGTCCGCATGGCGATATTACGGAAATACCCGAAAAGAAAATACCGAAGCACGATATTTTATGCGCGGGTTTTCCCTGTCAAAGCTTCAGCATTTCTGGAGACCGCAAAGGACTTGACGACAACAGGGGACGGCTTTTTTACGACATAGTGCGTATTGCTCAATATCATCAGCCATATATCATGCTTTTGGAAAACGTGAAAAACATCTTGACGGTAGACGGCGAGAAAGTCATAAAAACGATTGAAACAAAACTTGACGAAATAGGATATACGGTTCAAAAGCACGTTCTCAATTCCTCGTTTTACGGAATACCTCAAAGCAGGGAACGGGTTTATTTTGTTTGTCTTCGCAAAGACATAAAATCAGAGAACGTGAAACTTTCATACCATCCGCCGAAACAACAGAGAAAAGACATCTATCTGGAAAACATATTGGAAGCGGAAGTAGACAAGGCCTTGTTTGTCGATAGAAAAGACATGAAGATTGAACGCCAAGCGGAAAAGCACGAATTGAGACCGATACGAATCGGCCACGTCAATAAGGGCGGACAAGGAGAGCGGATATACAGCATAAACGGACACGCCATAACGCTGTCTGCATACGGCGGCGGCGTTGGGGCGAGAACGGGGCTTTATCTTGTTGACGACAGAGTGCGCAAACTTTCGATTAACGAATGCAAGACGCTTATGGGATTTCCCGTTACATGGAAAGTAAGCGACGGCATTCAAGGGTATCAACAATTAGGGAATGCAGTTATCCCCATCATGGTCGGGAACGTATATGACGCAATCAAAGTTCAGCAAGCCTAACAGAAACGCATACATAGGCAGAAACGTCGAAATATTATTCAAAAACAGCATTGGCGACAATCCAAACGTCATATTGAAATTGCAAAAAGCGTTTTCAATGAGGTCAAAAGAGCCTTGAAAAAAGAGGGCCGGAAAGTGATTATCGTCTGGGAATGCCAAACGACAAAAGAAACATGGATTAAGAAATTAAAGCCCTAAAGGTGAACATTCCGAATGGGATTAGGAAAACTAAAAGACAATATCGTGATGTCTATCGTAATGAGAACAATTAAAAACAAATTAAAGGAGTCTGGCATGTTATGGAAAATCAAGTCATGGTTTAGTAACAAGAAAACCTATTTCGTGGCAGTTGGTATCTTTTTAGAACAACTGGTAGAATTAGTTAATACCTATTTGACAACTGGCCAGTTTGACGAAAAAGCGTTAGTGGGTATGTTAGCCGGTCTTGGTATCGGAACATTACGGGCGGCAATAGCTAAGGCTATGATTATGTTAGCCCAAATGGTTGCAGAAGCCCAACCCCCCAAAGTGCCTATTTCTGGACAAGATATAAGTAAATCAGTAAAAAAAGAAGGAGAGTAATTATGCCATGCAAAGGCAAAAAAGGTAAGAAAACAGGAGGAAAAAAGAAATGAGTGTTAAAACTGCTGAAATCGAAAAGAAATGGAAGGAACTTGTTAAGTTCTGCAAGACTATTAAGTGGAATAATTTTCTCAAGAAACTTAAAGTATTCGCCATGATAAAAGAACTAATCGACCTAATAGGCGATGAAACCAACATTACGATAAAGTTATGAACCTGAAATACGGCGATGTATTAGTCGGCCATGTGCCGGTTAAGTTTCTTAAAAGCCCTCATGGTTGGATAGTCAAAAAGGTTATCCAACTATGGCAGAAGTACAAGGGATATAAGAACTGGAAGGTTACGCATTGCAAGATAGCGTTATGGAGAACTGCCGAAGGTAAATGGATAATCTTTGAGTTTACATTCCCTTATGCTACATGGACAGAAGTAGATACCTTACCAAATGGATATGAAGTTTACCGCAACCCGGAAGACAAGAATGTCTCCACAGCCATACTCTATGAAGAAACTACTGGACACAATGGCGATTGGTATGATGTTGGTGATTTATGGGAGTTTCTTAAGGGATGTAAAATTGTTATTGGTTTATCCAACGAACACTTTGTATGCTCTGTTGGCATACAACATATCTTGCGTCAATGCGGTATCGACACATGGCCGGATAGGTCGGTAGTACCGGCTGATTTCGCAGATAATTGGACGAAAGTGGGGCAATGAGTTTTGACAAATATTATCCCAATCGCAAGGATTGGCGCAGACAATACTATGGTTCTAAACGGTTTGATTATTCATGCCGTAATCATGGCGGTTGTCCTTATTGCGAAGGGGGACGATTGAGATACCGTAAACTGGCCGATATTTTAACAAAGGAACAATTAGAAGAACTTGTAAGCTGTAAGTAAGGATAAACCCAACAATAGGAGCAAATATTGGAATACCAAAAGATTCAAATCAAAGTCAAATCGACTACCGATAAAATAACCATTCACCCCTTAGCGTGTTTACATCTTACCAATAAGGGCTGTAACACAACTAAACTACGTAGAGATATAGAACATATAAGAGATACTCCCAATACATATTGGATTGGCTTAGGTGACTACGCCGAATATATTCATTACCTTGACAAGAGATTCGACCCGGCCAACACTTCGCCGGATATTACAGTAAACGACATGGCGTATTGGGGAGAACGCACTAACCGTGAAGTCTTGCGTTATTTAGAACCTATTGCCGATAAATGTCTTGGCGTCCATAAGGGTAATCACGAACTAACATTTGAAAAGAGATATGGTTGGAGTCCATCCGAACATCTGGCACACACACTCAAAGTAAAACATTTGGGTTATGAATCTCTAACCGTGATGCAAGTTACCGACAACTCCGGGCGGCATTACTCGAGGGTAATATATGCGACACACGGTTCAGGCGGCGGCAAGAAGCCCGGAAGTCATATCAATAATCTGTCTGATCTTATGACTGGTTACGAAGCCGATATATATATCATGGCGCACAATCATCGACTGATTACTACTAAACTCCGGCGCAAATACATTACCGTTCGGGGTAATCCTCAAGATAGAGACATTGTGTTCTTGACATCTGGCACGTATCTTGATACCAAACAGAACGGTATAGAAGGTTACGAAGTAAAGAAGGGATTCATGCCCTTGCCTATCGGCTGTAGCCATGTTGATATATTTACAGTTGGTGAACATCATAGGGTTGAAATGGAACCCGGAATTTAATTCATCTCCTCCATCATGGCAGGGCTACGGCCTTGTCCTCCGAAACCCCTGCGATCCGCTCCTGTCGTGGGGGTTTCTCTTTATATGCAACGTTCAAGTATTGTGAACAAACGTAAATATTGAACAAAAAATAACCCCGCCATTGGTAGTAAGGCAATGACGGGGGAGTTTGATATTAGATCAGAAAGGCTTTCCCATAATGCCCTTTTGATAACATCAAGATACTACTTTTCGTTTACGTTGTCAAGATAACTCTTTGTTCATGTTTTCTGCCGATATGATTATCCAATCCTCGGCCAGCAAATCAGTTTGACTGGCAAACCACGGGAACCTTGCGCCGTTGGGATAATCAGAATTCCCAAAAACCGTTCCATCTTCGGCGGTCTCAAATTTAGGATATACCATTTCCAGATACGGTAACGGTTGCGGATCTCCCTCGATAGCGGCGGATGTCTTCAATAACTGGACATGAAGACCCTTGCCATTCCATCCCGAACGGCAAATCTTGCCATTGAAATGTTTTACTTGATGAAGTGCATCCTCAAAACAACAAGTTTCTTCCATTATTTTCTCTACCTTTCTTTATAGATTTAGCCCCCGTCTCTCAACGGGGGCAGAACATAGTTTAGCACTCTTGCGTTTTAACAATTACTACGATAGTTTAATTTGCTAAGTCATTCATCATCCTTTCTTTAAAAACATCTTGGTTAATTTGGGGTTGTCCTTTAACAAAGCCAATAATCCCTCCTCTAACCCCAATGCTTGGTTTTCCGTTAAATCTATATTCATTGCGTTTGACAATCCGTGCAGACATTCATGCAACAAAATTCCGGTATTTGTTTCTTCAGCTAATCCTTTTTCGATATATATTTGTTGCAAATCTGTTTTGATTCTTCCCCCACAAACCTTATCGTTTTTGATTAAATTTCTATGGCCGTATGGCAAATACTCTACGGAATATGTTTTACCCAGTATCTTTATGGATTTGATATTTTGTTTCATTTTTTGTCCTTCTTATCGCATATAGTAGTAATGGTCTTCAAGGTTAAATCACGATAGGCATTCTGTACCCATCTAATGGTCATTGGTTTTGTCATATTCTTGCCGAATGTATTAATGTATAGTCGATACAGTTTACGTATATTATCCCTCTCCTTTTCTCCTACCTGTTCAAGTGGACGACTTTTACTCATCTCCTACCCTCTATTATCCTGTCCTTAAACGGCAATCTGCCGATATGCCCGACACGCACAAGCGCAAGGCCATTATTGGGTAACTTGTGTGACGGGCATTCTGGATTGAGGCAGTATTTATATTTGCACAGATTGGTGTAGAACTCTTCGATTGCACCACCGCAAATCTGGCAATGATTGGGTTCAAATTTGTTGTTAGTCTCTGGCATTGGTTTCTTCTGCATGGAATAGTTTGCTTATTTCTTGCAAAGGAAGTAGCATATTCTCATACACTACTTTCCTATCTTCCATAGGTAATACATTAGTTCCGCCTTTTTCTCCAAGACCAAGTAGATTACTTAAAGCATCTATGGCTTTCTGCAAATTCTTTGCGCCTTCGGTTCCATGTTTGGTGTATTTTCTTCTCTCATTAGACATTTGTTTTATCTTCCTGTTCTAATAACTTATGACGTAATATAAAGAACGCCAAACCCATGATGTATCTATCCGATACTGGTTCATTAAACATAAACCGGCGCAAGGTCTCGCTTAGTATATCAGCCATTCTATTCCCCTCGATGGCGCATGAACTAAATGACTCTTGCCATATGGCTAATTCATGCGGTGTGAGTGTGCATAGATATACATAAGCCGACTCCGACACCGGATGCTTTTCGCCTTGCTGTAGTGTGCCTCTATCGTTTGGCATTATTCGTTTTCCTTCAAACAATTTTTGCAGTGGTGAAAATCGGGCAATATTTTCCCCATGCAATCAAGATGTACTATTTCTTCACACAGGGAACATATTTCGATTGGTTCGTCGTCTGTTATCCGTTGATGGCACACCGGACAGCGTTCTATCTCTTTACTTTTTGCCATACCTTACACTCCTTCCGTAGCCATTGACAGTATGTTTTTTACCATCTTTACCTCTACGCCGATAACTTTTGACGTGTTGTATAACTTTCTTCGGCAATACCACCTTATCAAAAATGTCATTAATCGTAGCAGTAATAGTAGCAGAAGAAGGCACAATCGGTGATTGCGATTTCGCCGCTACAATCTGCTCCGTCTCTGCAGAATCAAATGTTTTTTTTAGTTTCTCCGGCATTTCGTGAACTTTGTCGTGATTATCTAAGCGTTCTTCGATAGTCTTGACCCTATTCGGCAAATCGCAATCATTTAAGCAACGCACTATCTCTTGTATCTTCTCAAATTCAAGTTCCCTAAACGCTGTTTCCAAATTGCCAAGATCGGTGTTAACATTATGCAAGAGTTCTGCCTCATTTGGGTGTGAGTTGGCCTCAAGTTTGTTAAGGCGAGTGTAAATTTCGTGCCGATATTGTGTGCAATTACCAGTTCCAACACAATACGAAGTAGTAAAATCACGACATTCCTGTAATTTACTGTATAATCTGTAAATAAACACTCCCAACACTACTACTGCCACCGCTAACGCAATTACCGTGATTAACATTTTGTCTCCTTTGTGTAAAGTTCGTCTATGGCCATTTTAAAGACACAATTATCTTTATGTTTTATTACATGGTCAACACCAGATGGTTCCCCACACAACCTACAATAACAAAACGATGGTTGTTCTGTTGGGTTTACTGTTTGTATAAATGTGTTTTTGCAAGTTACCATTGCCCTGATTATATTTTCCAACCGTTCACACCGTTCACACTTCATCGCGTCTCCTTTGTTTCTGATTCGCCCGTCACATCCTCAACTTTATCACTACTCCATGTTATAGATACGTTGCGCCATGTAACAAATTCCCTTTCGCACACACCGCAAGTTGTGGTTATCCTATCGCCATCGCCGGAATTATAGCCGCCAAGCTCCCATGCGTCATGTTGCTCGCTACCACAATAGGGGCAGATGGGTTCGCCGGTACAATCGCAATTAATCTCTGGCATCTTATCTCCTTTCAAATCCGCTATCATTTCTTTATAAATTGCCCGTTACGCAACACGCATTCTTTATAGCCATTTTTGACTAATACATTTTGGTTGATTATCGATGGCACACCTGTCATTTGGCTTAACATCTCCAAATCTACGTATCCTTGTTTTTCAAAAAAGAAATTAATAGCATCAACGATTCTTTCTTCTTCAGTCATTACCTTTACCTTTACCTTTCAAATCCGCTATCTGTTTGCCTCGAAAAATGCCTTAGCAAATCCGGGCGGTGTTATTGATCTTAATTCTGCTATCTTTTTAAAGTCTCTATTCATTTTGGCTGGGTTGAATAATTCTTTTACCGTTGTATTGGCCGGTGGTTTATCGTAAATGATGGAATCCTTTGGCGTTTCAAACATCCCCCAAAGGCAAGTCTTCTTGGTATAGTTATCGCCGAATTGGTAAGGTTGAAATACAAAAGCTGGTTTACCTAAAAACCATTTGAGCAATCCGTTGGGATTTTCTAACGCCCAAAATTTTAACGGGGAACTTCTCGAATATGGTTTTTTTATTCTATACTGGGATTCCCAAATTATCCCGAGACAGGCATATACTATTTCCATTCCCTCTTTTAAATCTCTTGGCCTACCATTAGTTTTAGCGATGCTGAAGTGTGTACAGGGCGGAGCGGCCAATATCCCATAGACATTATCTGGCGGTTGATATAGTCGCACATCGTTATCGGGCAATGTTACCAATCGCACGTCATAACCGGCTTCTTTATAAGGTCGAGACCATGCACCGGTTCCACCGCAGAGATCGAGAATTATCTTATCAGAATTACCCATCATTTACCTTTCAAATCCGCTCGGCTAGTGTTGAAATACTCAAAAACGATTGTTTAAAGTTAGCCGACCGAGCGGGTGTTTATTTCCCCCAGATCAATATCGCCGTTGCCGTCAATGCGATGATCGCCGCAAAGAATATCTTGAAGCCGGTCGTCATTTTGAGGTTGTTGCTCATTTATACCTCTCCATTTCAAGGACAAACTGGTATGTATAATCCAACGGCAATAGCCAGAACAACAACTTTCCCAACCATGCCAGCTTACCCAATTTATAAGCTAATCCATAATCTTTTCGGATTTTAATAATATTAAATCCGTTCGCATGGATTATTATTTGCCATAGTTCTTTAGTCAATAATGCCTCTTTAATTTCTTGCTGTTCTGTACCGGCTAACGGAAATTTTTTGTTTGGTACAATTATCAGAAAACGGCAATACGGTTTCGCGACTCTTTTCATTTCATCTAAGGCTTGGTGCATATTTTCGAAATGCTCCAGACTACCAAGACAGGCAATGTAGTTAAACGAATTATCGGGGAATGTTAAATGTTCGGCGGGGGAAACCTGAAAGCGGTGTGAACCGGAGAATTTCCTTTGTAGTTCTGCTTTTTCTATAGCGGTGTCTGATATATCGATACCCCAAGATTCTATGCCTTTGCTATTTGCCAGTTCTACTAATTCCCCCAGACCGCAACCGACATCAAGTAACGATCCTAATATTGGCCGTTTCCCGATAAGCAATTTCAGCATATCGCTATACCACCTTATAGGCCGTAATGATGTTTGGCCGCTTCTGAACATCTCTTGGTATTGATTATTGTACCAATCTTTTGCGTTCATTTCCCTATTACCTCCACGTAAACCTTCCGGCAGGTTGTATCGGGGTCATCCTTAAAGCACGGAATTTTCAGATGTTTAGCCTCATTATTGTATAGCTGGATGCTCATCCTCCTTAGGTGTGTTAGTGTCATCGGATCGGCAAGGCTGATTTCGGTGGCGTGGGATTGGGAACACATGAATATTAATAAAAACAAAAATATGACCGCCATGCCGGTCAGATAACCAACCAGAAATGTATCAAACTTTTTCATTTCACCACCTCGATTTTGTGGCCGCAATGAGGACAATAGTTGATATTACTTTGATCGGGTACTATATTCTCTGGGGCATAACCACAACCAGCAAGCCAATTGCCGGGGGTAACTTCTTCCCACTTGCACGTCTTGGGTTCCAATACCATCATACAAGCCCTTAGAGTTTTATATGCATCGTCTAATTGCTCTTGGAGTTGTTTATTTTCCTCCTCTAATTTATTAGTATTGGCGGCTTTTTCGGCCAGATAAGCGGCGGTACAAGCATCAATGGCTTGGTTCCAACCGATATTTTCCTCATCAGTTAGTTCAAATCTGTCTTTTACCGGCCAACCATCCGGTAGTTTGATGTTGGTCATTTTACATCCTCCATCGCTTTGGCGGCATTACGGAAGTCGCCGACTAAGAAATCGGAACCAACATCGGGATAATTATCATAGATATGCATAATCAATCTCCGGGATACAGAATAATTTTTAAAGTTCTTCCCGAACTCTGCAAACGGCTTCAACGCCTGCTTGAGTTCTGCTATCTTGGCCTCAAGTTCTATAACTTTATCGTGGGCTGCCATACTGTCCACCGTTAGATCAAAATTAAGATTCTTGGTTTCCTCAAGTTGCGCCTCAAGCTCCCTCACCCGATTAGCCAATGCCTTATCCGCCATCAATCGACCGGCCTCATATTCGCCCTTAGATTGCATCGTCATTAGAGTTTCATTAGCGTCTGCCAGTTGCGCCTTGAGTGCAGTGATTTCACCATTGGCCTTTGCAAGTAGAGCGTTAATAAAATCAGCAACAATCTGGCGGTTAATATCTATATTACACTCGGTTAAATCAGATGAATTAAGTTCATCCGTCATATCCTTAAACAAGCTAACGGTATCTAACAAATCCCAATTAGTTAAATGACCATTAACTTTTATTTCTACATTATCATTCATCTTTTACCTCGCCTTTCATTTGCGCCTTCAAGATTGGACACCATTTAGGTATCGTTTCTTCATCCGGTATTTTGCGTTTCCCTTGACAGCGATATTGATCTGACATCCTACCGGCTTCTCTTTCCGCATAAGGGCATAGAAGGCATTGCCCTATCGTAACCTTTATTGTAGTTCTCATCTTATTTACCTCATCCATTCCGGCAACTGCTGGAAGCGCAGATGCTTTGGGAATTTACTCATGTCGTGTTCGACTTTGCCGTTAATCTCCATCTGCTTGACAAAGATCGGTATTCCAGCATCTTGGCATTGATTGACGACAGATGCAATCCATTCCTGCTTACAGGGACGGCGATGTGCGCCGGACTCACAACCGACAACAGCCCAGTTCAGATGTTCTTTTTCATAGGGGCAGAAATTAGCTTCAATACAATCGAAATCGATACAAATATCGGGATGGCACATATTCGGGATTTCGCCAACATCCCCAAGAAGCGGTTCAAACGACACAAAACGAAATGCTGCCGGTATCTTGCATAGTTCCCCAATACGCCAAAGGTAGTCGTTGTTTTCGACTGAAACGCCGATACCGAGATTTTGGGGTATAAGACCTTCACGATTAGCAGACCATACGTCCATTAAATCACGCATAGACTTAGGCCGCTTTGTTAAGATAAGGAATTTATGTTGTGGCCTCGTATATATTTCGTCAATGATTTGCTCTTGGAAATATGCCGGTACTTGCTCGTGGAACAAATCAGACATGAATTGTACCCCGACAACTGCCGATTTATGCTTTGGCAAAGTGTCGAATACCGATAGATCAAGTTTGAATGTTACCGGCCTATTATCGAATGGAATCTTATTACCAAACCGATTATTCAGCGATTCAGCGAAACAGTTGCCACAACCCAGACTTGCTTTTGTGCAATGGACGTTAATTCGGGTATTGAAACCCTCGACCTTAACCGGATTAATTTCGTAGTCAAGATATGATATGTTACTTTTTGACATTTAATCATCCCCTAAACAACTATCGCAAATTGTTTGTCCAGTATCAGAATTAATAAACCCACAATCAATATGCACTTCACATTCGCAAATATCACATTTGATCATATCTTCTTCGTCCGTAAATCGTTCCCCGCACACCGGGCAACGCTCTGGTAACCCTTTACTTTTTGACATCGCCGTCCTCTATTGGTGTTAGAAATTGTTCGATTGAATAGCGAGGTATTTCTTCTGGGGTTCCTGTGTATCTATGCCAATCGGTTTTGTCGCATTGCCATCCCCCATATTTTATATTCCAACCTACAACCCCCTCGCAATGAGGGCATTTATACTTTTTCGCTGGTATATTACTTGCCCTCCGGCAATTCAATCCCTGATTATTTCTCATCTACTCGCTCCTTTTCCGGTTAAAACTGTCCACTTGCCTTACGACATTCTGCACAACGCCATAACTGCAAACCATAATCGCTATCAATATCACAACCGAAATAGTAACAACCCCAACGCTTAGGTTTTTTTGTTACTAAATGTAAAGACGGGCAATCCTCTGAACACAATAAATCATAATTGCCTCTTGTCTTTATCGTGAGTTCTATCTTAACGTCCATCTCCCTACCCTCTCCCTACTGGGTCTGGATAGCCGTCAGGCGAATATTCCTTCATCGATTCATTGTGCCTCTCTATGGCCTGTTTCAGGGCGGCCTTTACATCCTTACCAAACAGCCCCTCAAGTTCTCCAGATTCAATTTGCATGCCGTAAAACACACTACCGATATGTGTTACCGTGATATTGTAAATATTGTAGTCGCCCGATTCATCGTCATAGTTATAGACAAGTTCGGCGTGTATGCCCGTTTCTATCGGCAACGCCCAATCTATGCTATCGGAGTTCTGCAACCCCAAACCAACGGTGAAATCAAGCACACCGAATGTTATTTGCATCTGGGTAGATTTAAGCCCGCCATCTATAATAGTTTGGTGGTGTTCGCTAAGTTCTTCTTTGGTTAAAAATTTCATCTATCTTATTCCTCACAGAAAAAACAGCACTTCACAATTTGTTTATGAACTTTTGCCATCTTACTTTTCCTCCATCAATCCCGCCCATGCGCTCCCCTCGTCGCACGGGCGGGAGGGATTTTTCCTCACCATAAGGAGTTTTAAATCGTTGTTGGTTGTCCCAGTATTCATAGTTAACTATTTTTATAGTTACTACTCCTTCTTGTTTTCTCTCGAATACTTTTATCATCTTATTTCTCTCTTTCTGTCAAATGGTTATGGTTAAAAAGGTAATCCATCACTATCATCAACTGGTGGCTTAGACTCTGGGTCTATTGTCTTAGCCGGTGATGGTGGTGCGCTATCAAACGGTTTGTATTTCTTAACGTC
>Ga0153915_10000285_pt1 | contig 45985 bp, 41 predicted proteins | sample Opewatmetagenome_2_FD_107003 | JGI IMG/M metagenome (GOLD analysis project Ga0153915, IMG submission 107003) | Freshwater wetland microbial communities from Ohio, USA - Open water 3 Core 3 Depth 3 metaG | ecosystem: Environmental > Aquatic > Freshwater > Wetlands | place: USA: Ohio, Lake Erie...
GAGCCTGGTGGTTCGCACACTCCTTATTCATGAGTACCGGCGGGTGCACCTGCGTGACCCCCTCCTGCCCCGCTCGCTGCTGCCGGCCGACTGGGCGGGAGCGGCTGCCTATGACCTCTGCCGCCAGCTGTACGGGCGCGTGTATCGGCCGGCGGACCGGCAGCTCGATCTCGTGGCCCGTACGCGCCGCGGGACGCTGCCGGAACCCGACGCCGACGTGCGGCTGCGTTTTGGCCTGGGAGTCGCCGGGGCATAGCGCTATAACTATTCGTGCGCCGGGGTGGCGCGGCCGCTTGTAGACTAGCCGCCCCCGGGGAACGAGGTATTCGATGCCGTTGACGCATCTCGAGCGGCTGGAAGCCGAGAGCATTCACATCCTGCGCGAGGTGGTCGCCGAGTGCGAGCGCCCCGTGATGCTGTATTCCATCGGGAAGGACAGCGCCGTGATGCTGCATCTGGCGCTGAAGGCCTTTCATCCGGCCAAGCCGCCGTTTCCGCTGCTGCACGTCGACACGACCTGGAAGTTTCGCGAAATGATCGAGTTTCGCGATCGGCGGGTCGCGGAGCTCGGCCTCGAGCTCATCGTGCACATCAATCCCGAAGGTGTCGCACGCGGCATCAATCCGATCACGCACGGCTCACAGATCCACACGGACGTGATGAAGACCCAGGCGCTCAAGCAGGCGCTCGACCAATACGCCTTCGATGCGGCTTTCGGCGGCGCGCGCCGCGACGAAGAGAAGTCGCGCGCCAAGGAACGCATCTTCTCGTTTCGCTCCGCGCAGCATCGCTGGGATCCGAAGCGCCAGCGGCCGGAGCTCTGGCGCTTGTACAACGCGCGCAAGAACAAAGGCGAGAGCCTGCGGGTGTTCCCGCTGTCCAACTGGACCGAGCTCGACGTCTGGCAGTACATCTACCGGGAGAATATCCCGATCGTGCCGCTCTATTTCGCGCGGCCGCGGCCCGTAGTGCGGCGCGATGGCACTCTGATCATGGTCGACGACGCTCGCCTCCCTCTCGCGCCGGGGGAGAGGCCGGTGATGAGGAAGGTTCGCTTTCGCACGCTCGGCTGCTATCCGCTGACCGGAGCCATCGAAAGTTCCGCCGAAACGCTGCCCGCCATCATCCAGGAGATGCTGCTCACGACCACCTCCGAGCGCCAGGGCCGCGTCATCGACCATGATGCCGCCGCCTCGATGGAAAAGAAGAAACAGGAAGGCTACTTCTGATGGCGCATCGTTCCGAGCTCATCGCGGCCGACATCCTGCGCTATCTCGATTCGCAGGAGAGCAAGAGCCTGCTCAGGTTCATGACCTGCGGCAGCGTCGACGATGGCAAGTCCACGCTCATCGGGCGGCTGCTGTATGAGTCGAAGCTCATCTTCGAGGATCAGCTTGCGACACTCGCGGCCGATTCGAAGAAGGTCGGCACGCAGGGAGATGAGCTTGACCTCGCCCTGCTCGTCGACGGCCTCGCGGCGGAGCGTGAGCAAGGCATCACGATCGACGTCGCGTACCGGTTCTTCTCCACGGAACGGCGCAAGTTCATCGTCGCCGACACGCCCGGGCACGAGCAGTACACGCGCAACATGGTGACGGCCGCGTCGAACTCGGACGCCGCCGTGGTTCTCATCGATGCGCGCAAGGGCGTGCTCACGCAGACCCGCCGCCACAGCTACATTCTGTCGCTTCTTGGCGTACGACACATCGCGCTGGCCGTCAACAAGATGGATCAGGTGGGGTTTGCCGAGTCCGTGTTCGATGCCATCGTCGACGAATATCGGAAGTTTGCGTCCGAGATCGGCATTACCGACGTCACGCCGATTCCGCTGTCAGCGCTCAAGGGCGACAACGTTACGAGCCCGAGCGCAAATACGCCCTGGTACCCCGGACCGACACTCATGGGCCACCTCGAAACCCTGGCCGTCGATGAGTTGCTCGGCGAGCGGCCCTTCCGCTTTCCCGTGCAGTGGGTGAACCGCCCCCATCAGGACTTCCGTGGGTATGCAGGCCTCATCGTGAGCGGCAGCGTGCGCACCGGCGATCGGGTGCGGACGTTGCCCTCCGGCCGGACCAGCAGCGTGGCGCGCATCATCGGTCCCAAGGGCGACCTCGAGCGCGCGGTCGCCGGTCAGTCGGTCACCCTGACCATGGCCGATGAGATCGACGTCAGCCGCGGCGACGTGCTCGCGCCCGCGGACTCGCCGCCCGCGATCGCTGATCAGTTTCAGGCGAGCGTAATCTGGATGCACGAGGAGCCGATGCTTCCGGGCCGGCCTTATATCCTCAAGATGGGAACTCGAACGGTCACCGCGAGCATCACCTCGCCCAGGTACAAGGTGAACGTCAATACGCTCGAGCACCTCGCGGCGAAGCAGCTCGAACTCAACGAGATCGGCGTGTGCAATCTGAGCCTCGATCAGCCGGTTCCGTTCGACGCCTACGCCGAGAATCGCGACATGGGAGGGTTCGTCCTCATCGATCGGCTGAACAACGACACCCTGGGTGCCGGGCTCATCCATTTCGCGCTGCGCCGCGCGGAGAACATTCACTGGCAGGCGCTCGACGTCAACAAGATCGCGCGCGCACGCCTCAAGGGCCAGCGCTCGTGCATCCTGTGGTTTACGGGTCTGTCGGGCGCCGGCAAGTCGACGATCGCGAATCTCATCGAGCGCCGCCTGCTCGCGCTCGGCCGTCACACCTATCTTCTCGACGGCGACAACGTGCGGCACGGGCTCAACAAGGACCTCGGCTTCACGGATGCCGACCGGGTCGAGAACATCCGGCGGGTCGCCGAAGTCGCCCGCCTGATGGTGGACGCGGGGCTCATTGTCATCGTGTCGTTCATCTCGCCGTTTCGCTCGGAGCGGCGCATGGCGCGTGAGCTCGTGGCGCCCGGAGAATTCCTCGAGGTGTTCGTCGATACGCCGCTCGCGGAGGCCGAAAAACGTGACGTCAAGGGCCTCTACGCCAAGGCACGGCGCGGCGAGCTGAAGAACTTCACCGGCATCGATTCACCTTACGAGCGTCCGGAGCAGGCGGAGATCCGCATCGACACGACGCAGGTCGGCCCCGAGGAAGGGGCGCAGGCAGTGATCACGGCGCTGGAAGAAGCCGGCATTCTCCTGCCGGCCACCAACGAGAACTGGTCGCTTTAACCCCAGACCTCGCGCGCCACTTCAACGACGAGCTCGAGCTTGCGCCATTGCTCCGCTTCGGTGAGGGCATTGCCGTGATGCGTGCTCGAGAAGCCGCATTGAGGCGAAAGGCACAGGTACTCGAGCGGCACGAATCTCGCCGCCGCATCGATTCGGCGCTTGAGCTCGTCCTTGCTCTCGATGGCGCCGACCTTGGTTGTCACGAGGCCGAGCACGGCCTTCTTGCCCTTCGGGAGATACCGCAGCGGCTCGAAGCTGCCCGCGCGATCCGTGTCGAACTCCATGAAGAAGCCATCGACGTCGCTCGAGAACATGCTTTCGGCGACGGACTCGTAGCCGCCCTGCGCGACCCACGAGCTTTTGAAATTGCCCCGGCACGTGTGCATGGTCACCGCCATGCCCGCCGGCCGCTCGGCGAGAGCCGCATTGATGGTGTCCGCATAGGTGCCCGGCAGCTTTGCCGGATCATCGCCGTTCGTAATGCAGGTTGCGCGCACTTTCGGGTCGCAAAGGTAGGCGAAGGAGACGTCATCGAGCTGCAGGTAACGGCAGCCCGCGGCGGCGAGATCGGCGATCGCACGGCGATACGCGAGCGCGAGGTCCGCCCAGAATTCGCCGAGATCCGGGTAGGCCGCATGCGCTATGCCCTTGCGCCCACCTCGCAGGTGGAGCATCGACGGCGAGGGGATCGTGAATTTGGCGGTGCGCTTCGTGCAGGCCTTGAGGAAGCTGAAGTCCTCGACCATGATCGGCTGAGCCAGGCGCACTTTGCCCGCCACGGTTGCGATGGGCGGCTGTTCCTCCGTCTGGCCGAACTTCGGTCCCGGATTCTCGGTGATCGCCACGCCCTCGAGCCTGCGCAGAAAGTCGATATGCCACCAGTCGCGCCGCAGCTCGCCATCCGTGATCGACTCGAGACCGATGGCTTCCTGCTTCGCGACGACGGCCTTGATCGCGAGGTCCTCCTCGCGCCTCAGCTCGGCGGCCCCCAGGCGGCCTTCTCTGAAACGACGCCGCGCGTCGATGAGCGACTGCGGCCGCAAGAGACTCCCGACATGATCGGCCCGAAATGGTGGCTTCATCCGCGTCTCCTATCCTGCTCGAGCACCGTCTCGAGCTCCGCCAAGAGTTTGAAGAGCGACTTCAGGCGGCGCTCGCCGTAGAGCTTCGCGATGCGGCGATAGCCCGCCTCCGATTCGCCGGCCCCCCGCGCGAGCAGGCGCACTCCCCGCCGCGTGAGCATGACGACCTGCCGCCGCCGGTCACCCGCCCCCTGCCGCCGTACGATGAGGCGCTGGCGTTCGAGGTCGCGCAGTATCCGCGTGAGGCTCGGGCCGAGCAATACGGCACGGTGCGCAAGCGCGGTCACCTCGAGACTGCCGGCACTGTAGAGAACCCTAAGGACGCGCCATTGCTGCTCGGTGACGGGAAGCCTGCGAAGATGCGGCCGGAAATACTGCATCGTGGCTTCGCGTGCCCGCATGAGGACGAGCGGCAGCGACTGCGACACGTCACGCATGCGCACCCGTGGCGGCGCAGCACGTCTCTTGCCGATGCTTAACATGTTAATGACAGGCTTGCTTTGCCGCGGCGGATGCTTAACATGTTAACGTATCGTGCGCGCCTTTCGATACCCGGATGCATCCTACCGTCCACCGTGGCCCAAGGGCACGGTCTGCGGGGCGCTGCTCAACTACGCCGGGGACCTCGAGACGCTCGCGCCGCGCATGCGCTCGGCACCCTATCTCGCCCCGCCCCGGGCGCCCGTCCTGTACCTGAAGCCGCGCAATACCTGGATCGGGCCGGGCGATGCCGTGCTCCTCCCCTCCTCGGCAGCTGGCGTCTGCGCCGGGGCGACGCTCGGAGTCGTGATCGGGCAACCCTGCGTGCGGGTTCCTGAACGGGACGCAGCCGAGTTCGTCGCCGGACTGTGCGTCATCAACGACCTCACCCTGCCACACGCCGAAGTTTTTCGCCCGGCGATCAAGGAGCGCTGCCGCGACGGTTTCTGCCCCATAGGTCCGTGCGTCGAGGTTGCGGATCGCAAGGGGCTCGGCGCCGCTCATGTGATGCGCACCTACATCGATGGCGAACTGCGCGCCGAGTGGAGCACGCGGCAGTGTGTGCGCTCCATCGCGCGGCTGCTCGCAGATGTAACCGACTTCATGACGCTGCACGCGGGCGATATCCTGATGATAGGCACACCACGGGATATGCCCCTCGCCCGCGCGGGCGAGCGCGTGGCCGTCGAGGTCGACGGCATCGGTCGCATCGAGAATCCGATCGTCGCGGAGGAAGCCGCATGAAGCGGGCGCGCGTCGCGTATGCCGGCACCATCCAGGGGTGCACCGAGCATCCCGGCGGCGTGCGCCTCGACGATGGCCGGGTTGTCGCCGAGTCAGCCGTCGTGTGGCTGCCGCCCGTCGAGACCGGGACGATCTTCGCCGTCGGGCTCAACTACGCCGACCATGCGAAGGAACTCGCGTCCGCGCGGCCGCAGGAGCCGCTGATCTTCCTGAAGGGTGCAAGCACTCTCGCGGGCCACTGCGCCCGAACGCGCCGCCCCTCGGGCGTCGAATTCATGCACTACGAGTGCGAACTGGCCGTCGTCATCGGCCGGGCGGGACAAAACGTCTCGCGCGCGCATGCGCTCTCGCACGTCGCCGGATATACGGTTGCGAACGACTATGCGATTCGCGACTATCTGGAGAACTACTACCGCCCGAACCTGCGCGTGAAGAATCGCGATGGCTGCACCCTCCTCGGCCCGTGGCTCGTGGACGCGGCCGACGTGCCCGATCCGCAATGCCTTGAGCTCAGCACCGCGGTCAATGGCAAGATCACCCAGCGCGGCAATACTCGAGACATGATCTTCGGCGTGACTGAACTCATCGAGTACCTGAGTTCCTTCATGACCCTGGGGCCGGGCGATGTCATTCTCACGGGAACGCCGCAAGGTGTCGTGAACGTGAATGCCGGCGATGAAGTGGTTACCGAGATCGAAGGGATCGGCCGGCTCGTCGGTTCCATCGTCGACGATGCGGCGTATGGCATCGCGCCCGCCACCTGAGACGCTCGTAAGGAGAAGCATTCGTGGGCAAACTCGCACTCGCAGCCAAGGTCACGCACGTACCGTCGCTTTATCTGTCTGAGCTGCCGGGCAAGCATCACGGTTGCCGACAGGCAGCGATCGACGGCCACTTCGAGATCGGCCGGCGCTGCCGCGAGCTCGGCGTCGACAGCGTCGTCGTGTTCGACGTGCATTGGCTCGTCAATGCCGGCTATCACGTCAACTGCGCGCCGAAGTTCCAGGGCGTCTACACGAGCAACGAGCTGCCGCATTTCATCAAGAACATGCCCTTCGAGTTCGACGGCAACCCGGCGCTCGGACGATTGATCGCCGAGACCGCAACCGAAGACGGCGTTTTCACGCGCGCGCACGACGCGACCACGCTCGATCTCGAATATGGAACCCTCGTCCCGATGCGCTACATGCACATGGACAAGAAGAATCACTTCAAGGTCGTGTCGATCGCAGCCTGGTGCGCATGGCACAAGCTCGATTCGAGCCGTCGGTTCGGCGCTGCCGTGCGGCGCGCGATTGAACAGAAGTACGACGGCTCGGTCGCCGTGCTCGCGAGCGGCTCGCTCTCGCACCGCTTCAATGACGACGGCAGCCCGGAGGAATCGATTCACCAGATCAGCGACGAGTTCTTTCGCCAGGTCGACCTCAAGGTCGTCGAGCTGTGGAAGCGCGGGGACTTCAGGACCTTCATCAAGATGTTTCCGGCCTACGCCGAGCGCTGCGTCGGCGAAGGTGGAATGCACGACACCGCGATGCTCCTAGGGCTCCTCGGCTGGGACGGCTACGACAGGCCGGTCGAGGTCATTACCGATTATTTTCCAAGCTCCGGCACGGGCCAGATCAACGCGATCTTTCCGGTCGCCTGAGCCCGCCCAGGCGAAAGCGTCGTATGGCACATCTCATCATCGAGTACACGTCGAACATCAAGGCCGAGGCCGATCTGCCCGCGCTCCTGAAGAAAGCGAATGACATCATCATCGCGCAGGACGGCGCGTTCCCGATCGGCGGCATCCGCTCGCGCGCGATCGAGCTCACCGACTATCGCATGGCGGACGGTGCCGCCGACTACGCATTCGTGCACGCGACGCTCAAGATCGGGGCGGGCCGTACGCCCGCGGTCAAGAAACGCGTCTGCGATGAGCTGTTCGAGATGATGAAGGCCCATTTCGCCGCGCTCTACGCTAGGCGCTACCTCGCGCTCTCCATGGAGCTCTACGAATTCGACGAGGGCGGCACCTACAAGCACAACAACGTGCACGCCAGGTTCCGCAAATGAGCGCGGACGCGCGAACGCTGTCCGCCGAGGCCGTCCGTGCGCACGCACTCGAGCTCAACCAGGCTGAGCGCAGTCGCAAGCAGATGCGACAGCTCACGCTCCAGTATCCCGGGATGACGATCGACGATGCCTATGCCATCCAGCGTGAATGGGTGGCGCTCAAGATTCGCGAGGGGCGCCGGCTGCGCGGCCGCAAGATCGGGCTCACCTCGCGAGCCATGCAGCAGTCATCGCAGATCGATGAGCCCGACTACGGCGACCTCCTCGATGACATGTTCTTCGCAGACGGCGCCGCCATCCCGACCGCCCGCTTCATCGTCCCGCGCCTCGAGATCGAGCTCGCCTTCATTCTGAAGAAGCGACTCGCGGGTCCCGGTTGCACAAAGGAGCAGGCGCTCGCGGCGACCGACCATGTGCTCCCCGCCATGGAGATCATCGACGCGCGCATCGAGCAGTTCGATTCGGCCACGAAAGCCCCGCGGCGTGTTCAGGACACGATCTCCGATAACGCAGCGAACGCGGGCCTCGTGCTCGGCACGCGGCGCATCGACCCTCGCGAAGTGGATCTTCGTTGGGTCGCCGCCCTTTGCTACCGCAATGGCGTCATCGAGGAATCCGGCGTCGCTGCCGCCGTGCTCGACCACCCGGCGAACGGCATCGCATGGCTTGCGAACAAGCTGGCCGCGCACGAGGTCGCGCTCGACGAGGGCCTCGTCGTTCTGGCCGGCTCCTTCATCCGACCCGTCCCGGTCCGGGTGGGCGATGCGTTTCTCGCGGACTACGGTCCGCACGGCTCGGTTTCGTGCAAGTTCGTGTAGCGGCTTTCTTGCCTGCAAGGAGTCACCGTGGATCTGCCGCGCAATCAATTCAAGCTCGGGCTTAAAGAGGGCCGCCCTCAAATCGGGTTCTGGCTCGATCTCTCGAGCGCCTACAGTGCCGAGATCTGTGCCGGCGCCGGCTTCGATTGGCTCGTGATCGACGCCGAGCACGCGCCGAACGATATTCAGTCGGTGTTGGCGCAGCTGCAGGCGCTCGCTGCGTACCCCGCACATCCGATCGTGCGTATCCCCCAGGGCGATGCGGTGACGATCAAGCGCGTCCTCGACGTTGGCGCGCAGACGATCCTCGTGCCGCTCGTCGACAGCGCCGCGCAGGCGAAGGAGCTCGTCGAGGCGATGCGCTATCCGCCGCACGGCGTGCGCGGCGTCGCGAGCGCCATCGTGCGCGCGTCACGCTGGAGCCGGATACCCGACTATCTCTCAAGGGCCAATGCGGAAGTCTGCCTGGTCGTGCAAGTCGAAACGCGCGCCGGTCTCGCCGAGCTTGAAAGGATCGCCGCGGTCGAGGGAGTCGACGCGATCTTCATCGGCCCCGCCGATCTTGCAGCAAGCATTGGTCACCTCGGCAACGCGAAACACCCGGACGTCCAGCAAGCCGTTGAGGACGCCATTCGACGGATTCGTAAGGCCAGGAAACCCGCCGGAATCCTCGCCACCGAGGACGCACTCATCCGGCGCTACCTCGACCTCGGCTGTGCGTTCGTTGGAGTCGGCCTCGATGCCGCATTGCTCGCCACGGCGACGGCGGAGCTCGCCGCAAGATACCGCGCACCGAAGGACAAGAAGCCATGAGTCTCTCACCGCCACCCGGGAGCCGGCCAGGCGATGCGCTCGCCCGTAATCTCGCCGCCCTCGAAGAGCATCTCGCGCGCTTTCGCCGCGACGGCCTTTCGCACCTGATCGACGGCCGACTCGCTCCCGCATCGAACGGGGCAAGCTTCACGACGGATTCGCCGATCGACGGCAAGCCGATCACGCAGGTGCCGCGCGGCACGGCGGAGGACGTCAATCGCGCCGCCGCGGCTGCACGCGAGGCGTTTCCGGGCTGGCGCGCATTGAGCGCCGCCAAGCGCCGGAGCCTCCTGCACGGGATCGCCGATCAAATCGAGTCGCGCGCCGATGAGATCGCGCTGCTCGAGTGCTGGGACACGGGCCAGGCGCTTCGCTACATGTCGAAGGCGGCGCTGCGCGGCGCTGAGAACTTCCGTTTCTTCGCCGATCGCGCCGGGGAGGCTCGCGACGGGCAATGGCTGCCGACCGAGGCGCAGGTGAATTTCACGACCCGCTCACCAATCGGCCCCGTCGGCGTGATCACGCCCTGGAATACGCCCTTCATGCTTTCCACGTGGAAGATCGCGCCCGCCCTTGCCGCGGGCTGCACGGTGGTTCACAAGCCGGCGGAGTGGAGCCCGATCACGGCGCAGCTCCTCGCGGAGATCGCGCTCGATGCGGGACTCCCGCCCGGCGTGCTCAACGTGGTGCATGGTATCGGTGAGGAGGCCGGCAAGGCGCTCACCATGCATCCCGACATCAAGGCCGTTGCGTTCGTCGGCGAGAGCGCCACCGGCTCAGCCATCATGGCCCAGGGTGCACCGACGCTGAAGCGCGTGCACTTCGAGCTCGGTGGCAAGAATGCGGTCCTCGTTTTCGCCGACGCCGATCTCGATCGCGCGCTCGACGCCGTGGTATTCATGATCTACAGCCTGAATGGCGAGCGCTGCACGTCCTCGAGCCGCCTGCTCGTGGAAGAGTCGATCGCTCCGGATTTTCTGAAGCGAGTCGCCGACCGCGTGCAGCGGATCAAAGTAGGCCATCCACTCGATCCGGCGACGGAACTCGGTCCGCTCATCCATCCGCGGCACAAGGAAAAGATCCTGTCGTACTGCGAAATTGCGCGCCGCGAGGGTGCGACCGTTGCCGTCGGCGGCAAGCCGACCGACGGCCCCGGCGGCGGCCACTACGTCACCCCCACCCTCTTTACCGGCGCGCGGCCGGAAATGCGGATCGCGCAGGACGAGATTTTCGGCCCGGTGCTGACCGCGCTGACCTTCCGTGACGAAGCCCAGGCGATCTCGATTGCGAACGGAGTGCGCTACGGACTCGCCGGTTATCTCTGGACGCGCGACCTCGAGCGCGCGCTGCGTGTTGCGGATCAGTTCGATGTCGGCATGATCTGGATCAACTCGGAAAACGTGCGCTACCTGCCGACGCCGTTCGGCGGCACGAAGGCGAGCGGCATCGGGCGGGATGGCGGCGATTACTCGTTCGAGTTCTACATGGAAACGAAGAACGTCGCGATCGCCTCGGGGAAGCACGCCATCCCCAAGCTCGGGGCGTAGGCGCCGAGCAGACTCGCGTACGTGCAACTTCGCGTCAAAAGAGAAAGACCCCGGCGCGAGGCCGGGGTCGATTAAGTTGTGGAATTAGTCTGTCCCTAGGCGTTCGGACCGATGCATCTGAAGCTTTCGCTGGTAGGGTCGACATCGTGGAACACGACGAGGTCCCCATTGGCATTGAACGTCACATCGTATTGATTCTTACCGATCATTGTGGGGCTGTCAGCATCGAGCGGCGTAAAGCGAGCGCTAACAACCCAGTGCTCGACGGAGCCTTTATCGAGCTTGAAATTGACTTGACCCGGCGCGGCTGCGTGCCCGACCCATATTCGTCCAGTATCGGTGCCGACGTCGTCGCTCGACCATAGCCAGTTGTCGACGACGTGAACTGTGCCGGAGGGCGTGGTAACTGTATGGTCGCGAGCTTCGATGTAAATGTGGTGAGTAATCTCCTCGCCGAGGCAATCCACGTAAAAGGACTGCGTAAAGTCGAAATGATAGACCACGATACCGTTTGGGCCTCCCGCGAATGTGCTGCCCACAATGAGCGTAGACGCTGCAATAGCGAATAGTGATGTTTTCATGGGACTCACCGCTCTTTGGTTCGGACTCTGTCAGTCCGGCGAGCATCGGAGTCCTTCGTGGTCTTGTGGCGGAGGGCAACCGGCGGTCGCCGGGGGAACGGCAGTTTAGCTACCGTTTTTTCCATTGCGCAATTTGCAGAAATACCTAGATGGCACGAATGAGAACCATTGAGATTGCAAGTATTCGACGACCGCGGAATGAGAGCTTCTTGAGGCCGATGCGACAAATTCGGGCGACGTGACTGTGGACTCTACCGGTGTCCGCAAGTCCAGCGCGTCGTCGCGCCTGGAACGCTCACTGAAGTGTCGGAAGCTTGAGCACGGAACGTAATTCGGCGGCGGCTTGCTGCTCCTCGGCGCGAAACTCGGGCGAGGCGAAGAGAAAGGCAGCGAGTACGGAACCGGAAATGCGGCCGGCGTCGACGTCGCTCGGATAGTGCACGCCAGCGACGGTTCGATTGCGCGCGTACTCCGCCGCGCGTGCGAGTATTTCAGCGCGCTTCTCCGGAACCATGTCGGCGAGCACGTATCCCGAGGCGAACGCCCAGGTTGCATGCCCGCTGGGGTAGGACAAAGAATCGAGGTGGCTGATCACGGGTTTCACTTGAGCATCCACGTCGTATGGGCGCTTTCGGTGGAAGGAATTCTTCGCGGCGCCCATCACCGCCGCTTCCGCCATCCTCAGTTTGTCGAACAGTGCCGCCACGCGCGGCAGCCGCGTCGAATTGAAATCGGCCGGCGATCCCAAGGCATCCCCCAGCCGAAACACGCTGATCTGAGCGTCTTCCTTCGCCCGTTCCGCCTGCGCAGGCGTGCGTGCGCTCTGAATCCTGAGCATCTCGTCGAGCTCCGCCCGTTCCATGGGCGACCCATCCGCCGGCGGTGGCGGAAGAACCCGTTCCAGCACCAGCGTCGACGGATCGACGTACTTCGTCTGTCCGCTGAGATGGGCGCACGACACAATGACGCCGCCGCCCAATCCGAGCGCGACGACCGCGACCAGAGTCAACAAGGATCTTCGTAACCGCACCTTCTCTGACTCCTCAATCGATTGCGAGTCGCGGAATCACTTCACGCGAGAACAGTCGCAGGGAATTCAGCGCCTCCTCCTCGGGCATGGCGCCGAATATCATTTGTCCGAGAACGAGTGTCGCCCCGGCCTCCTTGATCTGCGCAGCCAGAAACTCGCGCACCGTCGCCGGCGAGCCGGCGACGGCGAGCCCGTTCGCCACGTACCCTTCCCACTCGCGCGTGAGAATGTGCTCGAGCGGGAAAGGCACGCCCTTTCGTTCCCACAGGTCGGTGAATGACGCACGCCACTTCTTGAAAGCGGCGCGCGCGATGCGCTCCGCCTCCTGATCGGTTTGCGCGACGACGATATGACGCATCAAGCCGAGCAATGGCTGCACTTCGCCGTCCTTGCCGAGGCGGGAGCGCTCTTCCCGGTAGCGGTTGAGGCATTTCGCCGCGGCGCTTACCGGCATGAGCGAGACGACGTTGACGTCATTGGCCGCCGCCCACGGCGCCGAATCCGGATTCGCGATCCCATACCAGAGTGGCGGATGCGGCCGCTGCAACGGCCGCATGACTATCTCCACATTACGGAACGTAAAATGCTCGCCCTCGAAATTGAGCCGTTCCGAAGTCAACGCCTGCAGGAGCACGTCACGCGCTTCCGCGTAGCGTTGGGGAACGCGCGCACGCTCGATGCCATACATCTCGTGCTCGATCCACACCGCGCCGCGGCCGAGTCCGATTTGCAGGCGCCCGCCGCTCATGTGATCGAGCATGCAGATCTCTTCGGCGAGCCGCAGTGGGTGATAGAGCGCGGCGACGTACACCATCGGGCCGAAGCGCAGGCGCTCGGTGCGCTGAGCCACGGCCGACAGGTAGACATTCGGCGATGGCGCGAAGCCAAGCGGCGTGCCGTGATGCTCGGCCACGTGATACGAATGGAAATCGAGCTGATCGATAGCCGCCACCAGGCGCAGCCGCGCGGCGTAATGCGCGGCCGGCGCAAGGCCGCTGTCGTCAAGGTGATCGAAGATTCCGAACTTCATGGCGGGAGCATAACGAATCGCAGAGGAATTGGCTCAACGCGCGATCGACGAACAGCCTCCACGGATCGCCGGCGCCGGGCCGATGCAAGGTGATCGGCACCTGTTGGAAATGGCTTTGTGCACACCGCGCGGGCGGCACGGCGCCGCCCTCGAGGTCGAGCCCGCAATCCGTCGCCAGGAGATCGACCGCCCGTGAACCCGACAACTCGATGAGGATGAGGCCGCTCGTCACATCGGTAGCGACATGGGATCCGCTTCGAACCCATGGATCGACGCGCGCGCGCAATGAAGTGACTGATCCATCAAGTGTGTATGACAGCCACTCGGCGGGACCGAGCCACAAAACCCAGGGACCCTCGCCGTGTGTCGAGTTGGGGTCCCGCGGCAATGCTCCGCCCTCCGGCGGCACGGTCCCCGGCATGCGCTGAATGCGCAACTTCGGCGCGAGCGGTCGAACCTCGAGCGTCACGCCGGAAAGTCTGATCGCGCTAGCCACGAAGCCGCGCCCCCTCGGCGTCGTACTGCGTCGGAGGGACAACCTCCGCAACACATTCGGTGCCGTTATCAAACACTCGAACGCGTTCACCGATACGCGCCCGACCGCGCCGGAGCAGCCCAAGGCCGATCGACCGACCGAGCGTCGGGCTATGACAAGCCGACGTCACGTAGCCCGCGGTTGTCTTGTCCACGAGATGCGCTCCGGCGATGAGCGGCCGCTTCTCGTCGACGGCTCGCAGCCCAATGAACTGCATCCGGTCGGTGCGAAGATTCTCTGCGACAGAAAGCGATCGGCGGCCGATGAAGTCCGATTGCTTCTTGCGAACCACCGCACCGAACCCGACATCGTCGGGTACCGTCGCTCCGTCGGTGTCGCTGCCGACGTGCAGGAAGCCTTTTTCAATGCGCATCGTCATCAGCGCCTCGATGCCGAACGGCGCGATTCCGTGCTCTGCGCCGGCCGCAAGGATCGCGCGCCAGAGGTCTTCGGCTCCATCGGCGGGCAGGTCGATCTCGTAGGACAATTCGCCGCTGAAGCTCACGCGGAACAGGTGGCATTCGAACCCGCTGAGCTGCCCGTATCGCGCGCTCAAATGCGGAAAGGCCTGCGGCGACAGGTCAATGTCCGTCGCCAGCGCTTGCAGCACTGCACGCGCTTTCGGTCCGGCGACGGTCACCGTCGCCCATTGTGAAGTCACCGGTGTTGTCACGACCCTTAGCGTCGGCCATTCGCACTGCAACCACTCATCGAGCCAGTTGGCGATGCGAACGGCTCCGCCGCTCGTCGTGCTCACCCAGAACTCCTGCTCGCCAATGCGACTGCAAACGCCGTCGTCGATGATCACGCCCTTCTCATTGAGCATCAGGCCGTAGCGGCTCTGGCCGGGCGCGAGCGATGACATCGTATTGGCGTAGATGCGATCGAGATATTGAGCCGCGTCTGGTCCGCGCACCAGAATTTTGCCAAGCGGCGAGGCCTCGAACACGCCCACCGCCGACCGCACAGTGCGCACCTCCCGCTCGATTGCAGCATCGAGACCCTCTCCCGCGCGTGGATACGCGATGGGACGCTGCCAGCCGCCGAACTCCTCGACGGACGCGCCGAGCTCGACCTGCAGCTCATGAGTCGGGAGCTCACGCGTCGGCCGATAGAAGCGGCCCGTCCGACCGGCCGCAATCGCCCCGAGCGTCACGGGTGTGAACGGCGGACGAAATGTCGTCGTTCCCGTCTCCGGAATGCTGCGATCCGTCAACCGCGCCAGAAGCGTGAGCGCGTTCAAGTTGCTGGTCTTGCCCTGGTCGATCGACATGCCGGTCGTCGTGTAGCGCTTCAGGTGCTCGACCGAAACGTAGTTCTCGCGCACGGCGATCTCGAGATCGGTGACCGTCACGTCATGCTGGAAATCGACCCAGCTTCGGCTTGCGGCCTCACCGGACGGATGCCTTCGGGTATCCGTGCGACCGCGGACTGATTCGCTGACTCCGGGAATCGACGGAGCGACGCCCGCGGCGGCGCCGGTGACTCGCACATGCTCCGGTCCCTCCTTCGGCAGGAGACACTTGCGCTCTTCGTCATAGCGCAGCTTCCCCCCAGCGTGACAGTAAAGGTGCAGCGCAGGTTGCCAGCCCGAGGACATCGCGACCACGTCACAGCGAATGCGGACCGGGGAGCTGTCCGGAGGCGCGACAGAAAGTGCGCGCACACGAGAGCGACCCTCTGCGCGAATGACGTGAGTCGAGCGGTAGATCGCGAGCCCGCGCGCGCGCGCCAGTTGCGGCAAATCGCCGTTCGCGCTCGCCCGCGAATCGACGATCGCTGCGACAGTGACGCCCGCGGCCGCGAGATCTAGAGCCGTCCGATACGCCCCATCGTCGCTCGTCACGACGGCTACGATCCGACCACAAGCCACCGCATAGCGGTTGAGGTACTGGCGCACGGCCCCGGCGAGCATCACACCCGGAAGATCGTTGTTCGCGAACAGTGCGGGCTGCTCGATGGCTCCGGTTGCAAGCACGATGCGCCGCGTACGAATGCGCCAGTAGCGCTCGCGCAGGATGGGCGCCGCGCCGTCAGTCGCGTCGCTCCGGCGCTCGACCGCAGCGACTACGCCATGGTCATAGATGCCGACGCACGTCGTCCGCGGCAGCAAGCGCACGTTCGGCATCGATTGCAGCCGCGAAACGATGCCGACCAGCCAGATGTTCTGTTCGGCGGCTGCCCCCACGGCTTCCTGCAACACCGATCCGCCGAACTCGCGGTCCTGCTCGATGAGCCAGACGCGCGCGCCGGTCTCAGCCGCTTCCAATGCCGCGGCAAGCCCCGCGGGACCGCCGCCCACCACAAGAATGTCGCACGTGCCATTGCAGGCATCGTACCAATCCGGATCCGCGTCGCTTCTCGCCGGCCCGAGACCCGCCGAGCGGCGAATCGCCGCCTCGTACCAATGCCAGCCCGGCCACTTGAATGTCTTATGGTAGAAGGCTGGCGGCAGCATTCCGTGAACGAGATCTGCGGTTCGCCGCAAGTCGAAGCGCACGCCCGGCCACGCATTCTGGCTGCGGGCGCGCAGACCTTCGCTGAGTGGCAGCAACGTCGCTCGCACATTCGGTTCGAGGCGGCCGCCCTCACCTATCGTGACCAGCGCATTCGACTCCTCGACGCCCGCACTCAGCACGCCGCGCGGCCGATGAAACTTGAAACTGCGGCCGACGACGCGCACGCCGTTCGCGAGCAGAGCGGATGCCAGCGTGTCGCCGGCGTAACCCTGATAGGGTCGGCCGTCGAAGGCGAAACCGAGCGGACGGCCTCGATCGATCCGGCCGCCGGCAGCGAGTCGCAGCGGTTGCGACCCGCTCACAATCGCTCCTCGCCGTCGCCAACCGGCGGCTTCGGCTCATCATTCCGATACACCGCCTGAATCACGTGCGTGACGTTGTCCCGCGCCACGTTGAACCACTGGCGGCAGCCCCGCGCGTGCTGCCACCGCTCGAAGACGATTCCCTTCACGTTACGTCGAAAGTAGAGATACTCCGCCCACGCGGCGTCGCTCGAATCGTCCGGCGGCCGCTCGATGTGCGCCTCGCCGCCATAGGCGAATTCCGTTTCATCGCGCAGACCGCACCAGGGACATCGAATGCGGAGCATATCGGCCGGCCTAATGCGCGACGCCGGCGGCGGCGCCCTCATCGATCAAGGCGCCTCGCTCGAAGCGGTCGAGCGCGAAGGGAGCGATCAGTGGATGCGGTCGATCGTTCGCGACGGTGTGGGCCATCGTATCGCCGCCCGCGGGAATCGCCTTGAAGCCGCCCGTGCCCCAGCCGCAGTTGATGTAGAGATTCTCGACCGGCGTCTTGCCCATGATCGGACTTGTGTCCGGCGAGATGTCGACGATGCCCGCCCAGTGACGCATGAGCTTGAGGCGCGCGAGCGCTGGAAAGAGCTCGACGGCCGCGGCGATGAAATCCTCGATGACCGCAAGACTCCCGCGTTGCGCATACGACGAGTAGACGTCCGCGGCTCCGCCGATCACGATCTCCCCGCGGTCCGACTGGCTCGTGTAGACGTGCACAGCCGGCGACATGACGACGCTGTTCAGCATCGGCTTCACCGGCTCCGTGACCATGGCCTGTAGCGCCATGCTCGTGATCGGCAGGCGAAATCCCGCTCGCTGTGCGAGCACGCTCGAGTGTCCGGCGACATTGAGTACAAACCGGTCGGCTCGAAGTACGCCGTGCGCAGTGGCAACTCCGGTGACGCGCCCAGCGCGCGACTCGAAGCCCGATACCGGACAGTTCTGGATGATATCGACGCCGAGCGCGTCCGCTGCGCGTGCGAATCCCCAGTTGACGGCGTCGTGACGCACGATGCCGCCACGCCGTTGTATGAAGCCGCCGTGGATTGGAAAGCGGGCATCGAGATTGATGAGCGGCTCGACGCGCTTCACGCCCTCGCGCGTCAGGATTTCAGAGTCGACGCCGTTCATCTGAATGGCGTTCGCCCAGCGCCGCGTCATCTCGAGGTCGTGCCGGCTGTGCGCGAGAGTCATGATGCCGCGCTGGGACAGCATGACGTTGAAATTGAGCTCGCGCGACAGGTTTTCGTAAAGCTTGAGCGAATGCTCGAAGAAATCGACGCTCGCCTTGTAGAAGTAGTTCGAGCGCACGACTTGGGTGTTGCGGCCGGAGTTGCCGCCGCCGATCCAGTCGCGTTCGAGCACCGCGACGTTGCGAATACCGTGGGTTTTTGCGAGGAAGTAGGCGGTCGCGAGTCCGTGGCCGCCGCCGCCGATGACGATCACGTCGTAGGAGGACTTCGGCGTCGGCGTGCGCCACGCGGGGAGCCAATCGCGATGGCCACGAAGCGCGTGCCTGGCAAGAGACCAAATGGAATAGCGTTGTCTCGTCATCAGCGGGCCGAAAGACTAGCAGGAATTCGGCCGCGCGCCACTCGGGGCTGGCCGCAAAGTGAGTGAGGCACTATGCTTGTGCCACATGCTCGCGACGACATCCGAACAGCCGGCCCGCACCTGGGCGAGCTGGTACACCCTCTTCGTGCTCACGACGGTCTACGCCGTCAACATCGCCGACCGGTTCGTCATCTCGACCTTCATCGAGCCGATCAAGCGCGATCTCGCCCTCTCCGACAGTGCCGTGGCATTTCTGACCGGCACCGGCCTCGCCATTTTCTACGTCACCGCGGGCCTTCCGCTCGGCCACCTGGCGGATCGCGTCAACAGGCGCAACATGATTGCCTGGGCTCTGGCGCTGTGGAGCGGCATGACGGCGCTCTGCGGCCTGACGCAGACGTACATGCAGTTGCTGCTTGCTCGCATTGGTGTCGGCATCGGTGAAGCGGGCGGTACGGCTCCGTCGCAATCACTGCTCGCCGACCGGTTTCCAGTCAGCTTGCGGTCCTTCGCCTCGTCGATATTTGCGGTTGGGGCCGCCGTCGGCGTCGCGGTCGGATCAACCGTAGGCGGCTGGCTGAACGACGAATACGGCTGGCGTCATGCCCTGCTGCTCTTCGGACTCATCGGGTTGCCGGTCGCGCTGTTGGTGCGCGTCACTTTGCGAGAGCCGGCTCGTGGCGTCATAGATCAGACGCAACCGGCAACAAAGCCGACCGTCGGCGAGACATTGCGCTTCATTGCCGAGCAGAAGTCTGCGATTCATATCCTGATCGGCGCCACGGTCGCCACGTTCTGGGGCTGGGGCATCATGTGGTGGCTCAATGCATTCCTAGTGCGGTCGTACCGATTGAGTGTCGGCGAAGCGGGAGCCCTGCTCGGCCCGATGAACGGCTTTGGGGGTGCGGCGGTCACGCTGCTAACGGCGTGGATCGTCTACGTGAATGGCAAGAGGGATCCCCGGCGCGACACCTGGCTCGTCGGCATCACGACGCTCCTCGCCACGGTGCCCGGCGTCTGGATGTTTCTCACCGATTCGCTCTACCTGACGAAGTGGCTTCTCTGGATCTTCATCCCGCTCAACTACCTGTACCTCGGCCCGACGTTCGGCATGCTGCAGAATCTCGTGCCTGCACATATGCGGGGCCTAATCGCAGCGATCCTGCTGTTCGTCGCGAACGTCGCGAATCTTTTCATCGCGCCCCAGCTCATCGGCATCGCCTCGGACGTCGTTGCGGCCCGCATCGCGGATCCAGCGCAATCACTGCGCTGGGTGCTCTTCGGCACCGCGTTTACCGGCATCTGGGCGGCATGGCATTACTTCGCGGCCGCGAAGTGGCTGAGAGCAGACTTCGCACGCGCGGGGAGCGTGACAGGGTAGTGCTAAGGAGGCGGAATATGCATTCAAAGGAAGCGTCCGCAATCTTAGAAGACTGAGCACGAATCCCTCGCACAAACCGCATCGCTCGACAAAGCCGAAGTGGGCGGGATTGGGACGGCGGGGAATCGAACCCCGGACCAGCGGATTAAAAGTCCGATGCTCTACCGACTGAGCTACCGTCCCACGGAAGAAGGGCGCGGATCATACCGGAAGCCGGTGCCCCATTTCATCGATAACGCGTGGGATCGCGCACACCTGCCTTCTTGAAGCCCTCGCGGCGCAGGCGGCAGGAATCGCATCGTCCACACGCTCGACCCTTCGCGTCGGCCTGATAGCAGGACACGGTCAAGGAGTAGTCGACGCCAAGGGATGCTCCCAGCCGGATGATCTCGGCCTTCGACAGCTCAACGAGCGGCGCGTGAATGTGAAACCTCGCACCTTCGACACCCGCCTTCGTCGCAAGGTTGGCGAGCGACTCGAAGGCCCGAAGAAATTCCGGCCGGCAGTCCGGATAGCCCGAGTAGTCGATCGCGTTCACGCCGATGAAAATATCGTGCGTCTCGAGCACCTCCGCCCAGCCAAGCGCGAGCGCAAGGAACAGCGTGTTGCGCGCCGGAACGTACGTGACGGGAATTCCTGCGGCCGGCGCCTCGGGAACCGCGATCCTCAAGTCCGTGAGAGCCGAGCCGCCGATACCGGCGAGATCGATGCGCATCGTGCGATGCTCGAAGGCGCCTAGCTGCTTCACCACTTGCGCGGCCGCCGCCAGTTCCGCGTGGTGGCGCTGGCCATAGTCGAAGCTCAGCGCATGGCAGACATAGCCGTCTCGTCGTGCGACTGCGAGAACGGTCGCCGAATCGAGTCCGCCCGAAACCAGAACGATTGCGTGTGCCCCCGCCATCGCAAGAGTCTACTTACCGCGCACGTCGCCCCAAAGATATTTGTGCAACTGGACCTGCAGACGCACCGGAGCGCGGTCCGCGAGAATCCAGTCCGCGAGGTCGCAGGCCGGAAGCTCAGCGTGGCTCGGCGAGAAGAACACTTGGCAGCGGGCCGCGAGATCATGCACGGCGATGAAGTTCCGGCTCCACTCGTAGTCGGCCCGATTACAGATCACGAACTTCACGACGTCGGTCGATCTGAGATCGGCGAGGTTCTCCAGGCGATTACGCTGCGACTCTCCCGAGCCGGGTGTCTTGACGTCGAGTACACGCACGACGCGCGGGTCGACCGGACGGATATCGATCGCGCCGCTCGTCTCGAGCGAGACGCGATAGCCCGCATCGCACAGGCGGGTGAGCAGCTTCAGGCAGTTCTTCTGGGCGAGCGGCTCGCCACCCGTCACGCAGACGAATCGCGGTGCGTAGGCGGCGACCGCTTCGAGCACCTGGTCAATCGAGCGCCACTCGCCTTCGTTGAACGCGTACTCGGTGTCGCAGTACTGACAACGCAGCGGGCAGCCGGTGAGGCGTACGAATACGGTTGGCCAGCCGACGCTGTCGGCTTCGCCCTGGAGGGAGAAGAATATTTCGTTGACGCGCAGGCGATCGGTGGTGGACATGGAAGCGAGTGCGAAGACCCCTCACCCGACCCTCTCCCCGAGGACGGGGAGAGGGAAAGATGACTAGCGGCCTTCCTTGTCCATGCGATCGAGCCGCTCGGCCGCGAGCTTCGCCGCCGGCGAGTCCGCATGATTGCGCGTGACCTGTAGAAGCGCCTCGCGCGCCGGCGCCCAACGCTTCAGCTCGTAGTTGCAGAAGCCGATCTTGAGGATCGCATCGGGGAGCTTGCGCGAGTTCGGCCAGCGATCGACCACCGAGCGGAAGGACTTGAGCGCCGACTCGAAGTCCTTGTTGACGTAATAAGCCTCGCCCAGCCAGTACTGCGCGTTATCGGCGAGCGCGCTGTCGGGAAAGGCCGCGAGGAATTGCTGAAACGCCGTGATCGCCTTGTCGTACTGTCCCGCCTTCAGAAGATCGAACGCCGTCTTGTAATAGCCCTGATCGGTCGCCGCAGCTCCCGCCGTCGGCGCCGCCCCGCTCGGCGCGGCCGCGCCGCCGGTCGCCCCTTCGAGTGCCTGAATGCGCTTGTCGAGGTCGGTATATAGATCGCGCTGCTGCGAACGGCCGGCTTCGCTCGAGTGCTGCAGCTGCTCGAGATCACCGCGGAGGCTCCGCACTTCGCCCTGCAGCGACTCGAGCTGTTGCGCGAGCTCCACGAGACTCTGGTTTCCAAGAATGCGTTCGACTTTCGTCAGCCGTGCATCGAGATCATTGAGCCGCAGAAACACCGGATCCTGTTCCGGCGGTGTGCTCGCGCACCCAGCGACGACCAGCGCAGCGCCAAAGACTGCGAGAAGGGACAAGAGTTTACGCGTTGTACGGATCATGTCGGGTCTGCCCGTCCGCCCGGTCATTGATAGACGATCTCCACGCGGCGGTTCTTGGCCCACGCGGCTTCGTCGTGGCCTTCGGCCGCCGGCCGCTCTTCACCGTAGGACACGGTATTCACCTGCGCGTCGCCCACGCTCTGCAGCAGCAAGGCTCGGCGCACGGACTGTGCGCGGCGTTCACCGAGACCGATGTTGTACTCGCGCGAGCCACGCTCGTCCGTATGGCCCTCGAGGCGCACCTTGAACCCGGGCGATGCGGCGAGCTTGCGCGCGTGCGCCGCGATCACTTCTACGAACTCGGGACGTATGTCGCTGCGGTCGAAGTCGAAGTAGATGACCGATTGTGCGAGCAGGCGCTGCTCGGCGGCTCGCGCGGCGGCGGCTGCGGCATCCGCCGCGCTCGATTCCGTCGCTGGCGCCTGCGGTGCTTCAGCCGCAGGCGGCGGTACTTCCTCTGGCGTCGGTTTTGTGGGGCATCCCGCCAGCAGCAAGGCCAGCGCGAGCAGGAAAGCGGTGCCGAATGGCTTCACGACGTTTCGCATGTTTCCTCCAATGTCCGCGGCGCGCCGGCGCGCCGGTAGTTAGCACTCGTAGTCTGGTGAGGTCAAGGAGCTCGAGCCCCCTCACCCTACCCTCGCCCCCGATGACGGGGGAGAGGGAATCAATTCAAGAACGGCCCCCACACCGGCTCGCGCACCTCGCCCTGATCGGCAGCGAGACTCTCCTTCACCTTGCCGTCGGTCGAGACGATCGCGAGCACTCCGCGTCCGCGTTCCTGGCTCGCGTATATCAGCATCACGCCATTCGGCGCATAGCTCGGCGACTCATCCAGCGTCCCGTTGGTCAGGACACGCGTGTTGCCCGACTTGAGGTCGAGCGCGCCGATGCGATAGCCGCCGTTGTCGAGGGTCACGTACGCAAGCTCGCGCTCGTCCGGCGAGACGCGCGGCCTGGCGTTGTAGCTCGAATCGAATGTCAGTCGCTTGACCTTGGCGCCCGGGGCGGCCGCTGCCTTGTAGATCTGCGGCGCTCCGGCCCGGTCGGACGTAAAGTAGAGGCTCTGACCATCGAGCGACCAGGCGGGTTCAGTGTCGATCGCCGGGTCCTCCGTCACACGCACGAGGCTCTGGTCGGCCAGGGTCAGAATATAGATGTCGAGGTTGCCGTCGCGTCGCGAGAGAGCGAGAGCGAGTCGCTTGCCATCCGGCGACCATGCCGGCGCGCCGTTGACCCCGGAGCGAGCCGACACCCTGGTGCGCACTCCCGTGCGCAGCTCCTGCGCGTAGATGGCAGGCAATCGGTTCTCGAAGGAAACATAGGCGAGACTCGCGCCATCGGGCGACCAGGCCGGCGACATGATCGGCTCGGATCCCGCCGCAATCACGTGCACGTTCGCCCCATCCGCGTCCGCGACGATGAGCTGATAGCTCTGACGCGGCGGACGCCCATCGACCGAGACATAGGCAATGCGCGTCGAGAACGCGCCGCGCACCCCGGTGAGCTTTTCGAACACGATGTCCGCGACGCGGTGGCCGGCCGCGCGCAGCCCGGCGAGGGTCGCAGCAACCCGATCCATGTGCACACGCTGTCCGGTGAGCACGTTGAAGAGCTCGAACTCGACGGCGTACCGGTCCTGCGCGTCCGATTGCAGCCGACCGACCACGATGAAGTCGCTCTTGAGGAGCCGCCAGTCTTCGAATTGAATCTGATCGCCACGCGTCGGCACCGAGACCATGTCCTGTCGCTCCATCGGCTTGAATCGGCCGCTGCGCGCCAGGTCCGCGGCCACGACCTGCGCGACGTCGAACGGCATCGCACCCACGCCGTTCCAGCCGAACGGGACTATCGCGATGGGGATCGCTTCGTCGCTGCCCTTGGTGATGACGATGGTGAGCTCCGCGTGCGCCGCCTGCGAAATGCACGCCAGCGCGACAATCATCCAGCTCCTGCAACGGCTAAACATCGTTCGTCAGCTCCAGCTATTTGTCGGGTCGGAACGGCACTTTCAGGTTCCGATCAAAGAGATCCGGATTCGAGGGTGCGGGCAGGGGCGAGGCCCGGTATACGGCCGCCAGTATGGACTCCCGCGTGGCCTCATCGCCATTGCACTCGCCGAGCCGGGCTGACGAGATCGTGCCGCCCGGAACCTGCGTGATGTAAACCGTACAATCCAGTCCCGCAACGGCAGTCGGCGGCCGGTTCCACATGCGCTGAATGCGCGCCTGAATCTGCCCGAGATATTCGGCGAGCGCCCCGGAGCTGACTGCGGCCTGGCGCCGCTCCTCCGCCTCGAGCTGACTCTTCAGCTCGGCTTCGCGTGCGGTGCGCTGCTTCGCTTCGTCGGCTTTGCGCTTCTTGTCCGCAGCCAGCTTCACGGCGTCCTGCTTGCGTTTGGCCTCAGCCTCCGCATCCGCCTTGGCCTTCGCTTGCGCTTGCGCTTGCGCCTCGGCCTCGGCTTCCTTTTGCTTGCGTTCCGCTTCCTCGCGCTGCTGCTTCAACTCCTCGAGCTTCGCGGCCTCCTCTTCGGCTTGCCGCTTGACGTCGGCCTGGTGCTCCTTTTCCGCCTGCTCCGCGGCTTCCAGCTTGGCGGTCTCGCGCTTGATGGCCGCTTCGTCGACCACGGTCGCCTGGATCGGTAGCGGCTGCGGCGGCTGCGGCCGGTTGTGCCACTTCCACCAGCCATAGACGATCGCGGCCGCAAGCGCTACGTGCAGCACGATCGACACGGTGAGTGCGACCGCATGCTCGCGCCAGAAACTTCGCTCCTTAGCCAAGGATCACTGCCTCGCCGCCTCGAGCGACTCGGGCGGATCCGTCAGGAATCCGACTTTCTGCGCACCCGCCTTCTGCAGGAGCACCATCGCGCTCACGACCCGGCCGTACGGTACCTTCTCGTCCGCCTTCACCAGCACGGGCGCCTCGGGGTCGCGGCGCATGACGGCGGCAGCGCGTGCAATGACCGTGCGCGCGTCGATCGAGCGGTCCTTGCCGCTGCCGATGTTGAGATAGAAGCGACCGGCCGCATCCACGGTGAGCACCAGCGGCTGATGCTCCCGCAGAAACTCCGCGTCGAGCGGCGTCGCGTCCGCCTTCGGCAGATCCACCTTGATTCCCTGCGTAAGGAGCGGCGCCGTGATCATGAAGATGATCAGGAGCACCAGCATAACGTCGATGTAGGGCACGACGTTGATCTCGCCCATGAGTCTGCGACTGCGTGTGACTTGGGCCACGGTGCGTCAGCCCGCGCGCTGCGCCTGCAGATGCGGTTGCACGTGCCGCTGCAGGATCGTCGCGAACTCCTCCATGAAGGTGTTGTACCTCAACTCAAGCCGACTCACCTGGTCGGCGAAACGGTTGTAGCCGACCACGGCCGGAATCGCCGCGAAGAGCCCGGCTGCCGTTGCAATGAGCGCCTCGGCGATCCCCGGTGCGACCATCGCCAGGGTCACCTGCTGCACGTTTCCGAGCGACGTGAACGCCGCCATGATTCCCCACACCGTGCCGAAAAGGCCCACGTACGGACTGATCGACCCGACAGTCGCAAGCATGGCGAGATTGTGCTCGAGGCGGTCGATCTCCTTGAACTGTGCGACGCGCATCGCGCGCTGCGCGCCCTCGAGGATCTGCGCAGAGGCGATGCCGCTTTGCTGCCGCAATCTCCCGAACTCCCGGAAGCCGGATTCGAAGATGCTCTCCATGCCACCGCTGCTCTCGCCCTTGGCCTCGATCGCCTTGTGGAGCGCAACGAGATCGCCACCGGACCAGAAGTGCCGCTCGAAACTGTCGGCCTCGGCACGCGCGCGCCGCACGAGACTGCGCTTTCTCAGGATCACGGCCCAGGAGGAAACGGAGGCGATGAGCAGCAGTCCCAGCACGAACTGCACGATGAGGCTCGCGTCGACCACAAGTTTCCAGATATTGAGGTCTCCGGTCACAGCTCGAGCTCCTTGACGAGGGCGGGAGGGAAGGCTTTAGGCTTCATCGTATCCGCATCGAGGCAGGCGGCCCGCGTGCGGCCGCTCACGAGAAGCTCGCCACGGTCGCCGCCGCGAAAGATCTCCTGTCGAAAGGTGAACGACGTGCGGCCGTGCTCTTCGATCTCGCAGGTCACCGTGAGTTCATCGTCGAGGCGCGCCGGCCGCTTGTAGTCGGCCTCCAGCGACACGATGACGAAGATGAGGCCCTCGTCGCCTCGCATGCGGACCTGGTCGACGCCGATCGAGCGCAGCCACTCGGTGCGGCAACGCTCCATGAACTTGAGGTAGTTGGCGTAGTAGACGACGCCCTGGCCGTCGGTGTCTTCCCAGTACACTCGCACGGGCCAGGTGAAGCGCGCCGGCAACTCCTTGGCCTCCCCCGTCAGCGATCGAAGAGTTCGAGGCTGCCCGCGCGATCGATCGCCGGCGGCTCGAGACCGAAATGCAGATACGCGCTGCGTGTCGCCATGCGTCCCCGCGCCGTGCGCATGAGAAAGCCCTGCTGGATCAGGAAGGGCTCGATGACGTCCTCGATCGTGCCCCGCTCCTCGCCGAGCGCAGCCGCAAGACTCTCTACGCCCACCGGGCCGCCGCCGAATTTCTCGACGATCAGCCGCAAGAGCTTGCGATCGAGCACGTCGAAGCCCTGCGGGTCCACCTCGAGAAGATCCAGTGCCGCCTGCGCAACCGTCTGGGTGATGCGCCCGTTTGCCTTGACTTCGGCGAAGTCGCGTACCCGGCGCAGCAATCGATTGGCGATTCGCGGGGTTCCGCGCGCGCGCTCCGCGATCGAATGCGCGCCATCCTCGGCCACCTCGAGGGCTAGGATACCGGCGGAGCGGCGCACGATGCGCTCGAGCTCCGCCACCGAGTAGAACTCGAGGCGCTCGACGATTCCAAAGCGGTCACGCAGTGGCGAAGTCAGCAATCCCGCGCGCGTCGTCGCGCCGACCAGCGTGAATGGCGGCAGCTTCAGCTTGATCGAGCGCGCCGCCGGACCCTCGCCTACCATGATGTCGAGCTCGTAGTCCTCCATGGCCGGGTAGAGAATCTCTTCCACGACCGGACTCATGCGGTGAATCTCGTCGATGAAGAGCACGTCGCGCGGCTCGAGATTCGTGAGGAGAGCCGCGAGATCGCCCGGGCGTTCGAGCACGGGCCCGGACGTCTGCCGCAGCTTCACGCCGAGCTCGTTGGCGACGATATGCGCGAGCGTCGTCTTGCCAAGCCCCGGCGGCCCGAAAATCAGGACGTGATCGAGTGCATCGGCTCGCTGCCGTGCGGCCGTGATGAAGATCTCCATCTTCGCCTTCACCGCGCTCTGGCCGATGTAGTCGGCGAGCAGCTTCGGGCGCACGGCGCGGTCGACTGCTTCGTCCTCGACGTTCGCCTGCGGCTCGATGACTCGATGAGTTTCTGCAGTTTCTGCCATGGTCCTCTACTCGCGCGCCGCGCTTTGCAGCGCACGCCGGATGATATCCTCGGTCGTAGCGTTGGCCGCGTCCACCGATTTGATGAGCTTGGTCGCTTCGGCCGGCTTGTAGCCGAGCGCAATCAAGGCCCCGTAAGCCTCGCCCTCCGGACTCGATTCACCGCGCCCGTTGCCGACCGGCGTCACCGCCAAGGTCTCGCCAAGCACATGCACCCGGTCGCGCATCTCGATGAGAAGACGTTCCGCCGTCTTGCGGCCGACGCCTGGAATACGCGTAAGGATCGCGACATCCTGGGTCTCGACGCAGCGCTGAAAGGCCTCGACCGAGATGCCGGAGAGAATCCCGATGGCGATGCGCGGACCGACGCCGGACACTTTCAAAAGACTGCGGAAGAGCCGCCGCTCCTGCTCGGTCGCAAATCCGTACAGGATGTGCGCGTCCTCGCGCACTACGAGATGCGTGAAGAGCGTAACCTCCGTGCCGACGCCCGCCAGCCCGTAGTAAGTGGACATCGGCGCCTCCAGCTCGTAGCCGACGCCGTTCACGTCGAGCACCAGCAGCGGCGGCTGCTTGACGGCGATCCGGCCGCGCAGGAATCCGATCATCGGCCCACCCGCCTCAGAAAACTGCGGTTCTGAGCATGACAGATCGCGAGCGCGAGCGCGTCCGCTGCATCCGCGGTCAGCTTCCCCTCGAACGCCAGCGCCCTGCGCACCATCCATGCAACCTGTGCCTTCTCCGCTCCTCCATAGCCGACGACGGTATGTTTGACGGCTCGCGGCGCGTATTCGAATACACGCATTTCGCCGTTGAGCACCGCGCACAGTGCGGCGCCGCGCGCCTGGCCCAGCTTGAGCGCGCTGTCGGCGTTCTTGTGCACGAACACGCGTTCGATGGCGATTTCCTCCGGCCGATACTCGCCGATGATTTCGCGCATGCGATCGAAGATGGTCCGCAGCCGATCCGTGAACTGCCGTCCGCTCACGGCGATCGCGCCGCTCGCGACGTGGACGAGATTCGGGCCGGCACAGTCGATGACGCCAAAACCCGTGCGGCGCGAGCCCGGATCGATGCCGAGCACCCGCACGCGCGTCGCGACGGCCGACGCGGTTACGAAACCCGCCGCCCCGCGGGATCCAAGCTGATCGAGCGACTTGATCCTAAGTCCGCGCAAGGACTTCGTCCGGAAGGTCGGCGTTTGAATAAACGTCCTGCACGTCGTCGAGATCCTCGAGCGACTCGAGCATCGCGAGCATCGATTTCGCCTGCTCCCCCTGGAGCGGTGTCGAGGTCGACGCGCGCATGGTGACTTCGGCCTCCGCCGGCGTGAAGCCGGCCTTCACGAGAGCGTCACGCACCTTCTCGAACTCCGATGGGTCGGTCAGTACGTCGATCGAACCGTCGTCATTCGCGATGACGTCTTCGGCGCCCGCCTCGAGCGCAGCTTCCATCACGCGCTCCTCGTCGAGGCCCGGCGCAAACGTAATGAGGCCGACCTGATTGAAGAGATAGCCCACGGATCCGTCGGCCCCAAGGTTGCCGCCATACCTGGAAAAGGCGTAGCGGACATCGGACACCGTGCGATTGCGATTGTCCGTGAGACACTTGACCATCACGGCGACGCCGCCGGGTCCGTACCCCTCGTAGCGAACCTCCTGGAAAGCGTCCGCGCCATCACCGCCCGTTGCGCGCTTGATGGCGCGCTCGACGTTGTCCTTCGGCATGCTGTTGAGGCGCGCCTTGTCCACCGCGAGGCGCAAGCGGGGATTGGAGGCGGGGTCCGGGCCTCCGGCGCGGGCAGCCGTGCCGATCTCACGAATCAGCTTGGTGAAGATCTTGCCGCGCTTCTTGTCCTGGGCACCCTTCCGATGCTGGATGTTGGCCCATTTGCTGTGTCCCGCCATTCACACACCTGTGGGCCTTGAGGTCGGCCGGGCGACGCCCCGGTTCGCGTCCAGGGCAGGCGCGTATAGTAATGGCAAAGGCTGCTCGCGGCACCGGAAAATCGCGTCAATTCAGCCGTGGAAACAACGACTTCGTCTGCCCGACCGACTTCCGAGCGTCTGCTCGCGGCGCGCGGGCGCCTGGTGCAAAGCCTGCCTGATGTTTCCGGATCGGTCGCCGACCCCGGGGAGGCCATCGCGAAGGGCTCCGCCATCGCATCCATCGTCGAGTCGCTCGGCACCGATGAGGACGTGGTGCTGGGCGCCCTCGCCTTCCCGGTCCTCGATGCACACCTGCTGACCAGCGAGCAGTTGATGCGCGCTCTCGGCGCCGCAGCGGTGCGCCTGGCAACCGAGCTCGGTCACGTGGGGCGCCTCGCGACCTCCACCCGCTGGGATCCCGCGACCGGCCTCTCGCCGGCCCAGGCCGAGGCCCTGCGCAAGATGCTGCTTGCCATCGTCAACGACCCGCGGCTCGTCGTCGTGCGCCTTGCCGAGCAGCTGCACCTGATGCGGTCCGCGAAACAAGCGCCGCTCAACGAGCGGCGCCGCCTGGCGATCGAGACGCGCGAGCTGTACGCGCCGCTCGCCAATCGGCTCGGTGTCTGGCAGCTGAAGTGGGAGCTCGAGGATCTGGCGTTCCGCTATCTCGAGCCGGAGGAATATCGGCGCATTGCCACGGCGCTCGGCGCGCGCCGGCTCGACCGGGAGCGCTATCTCGAAGAGGTGCGAGCGCAGCTGTCGGCGGAACTCGAGCGGGCCGGGATCAAGGCGCAGGTCGTTGGGCGACCGAAGCACATGTACAGCATCTGGCGCAAGATGCAGCGCAAGCAGCTGCCCTTCGATCAGGTGTTCGACGTGAGGGCGCTGCGTGTCCTCGTCGAGACGGTCGCCGACTGCTACGCCGCGCTCGGCGTCGTGCATGGTCTGTGGCCGTACATTCCGGGCGAGTTTGACGATTACATCGCGACGCCCAAGGAGAACGGCTATCGCTCGATTCACACCGCAGTGACCGGCCCCGGCGGCCAGCCGCTCGAGGTGCAGATTCGCACGCACGAGATGCACTCCCAGGCGGAGCTCGGCATCGGCTCGCACTGGCGCTACAAGGACACGGGCCTCAAGGACCGGGCCTACGCGCAGAAGATCGATCGCCTGCGCGCCCTCCTCGAGCCGCGCACGGCCACGGATGTCGAGAGCGATCTCATCGACCGGATGCGTGCCGGCATATTCGAGGACCGCGTATATGTAGTGAGCCCCAAAGGCGAAGTGATCGAGCTGCCGCGGGGCGCGACGCCGCTCGATTTCGCCTATCACGTGCACACCGAGCTCGGGCACCGCTGCCGGGGCGCGCGCGTCGATGGACGCATGGTGCAGCTCGACTATCACCTGAGGAACGGCGAGCTGGTGGAGATCGTGGCCGGCAAGGTCTCGCAACCCAGCCGCGACTGGCTCATCGAACGCCTCGGGTTCCTGGCCTCGACTCGCAGCCGCGCCAAGGTCCGTGCGTGGTTTCGCAAACAGGAGGAGGACGAGGGTCAGACCGAAGCCGAGGCGCCGGCCGCACGCGAACAGGCTCCGTCACGGCGCGGCACGCCGAGAGCGCCGCCGACGACGGGCACCAGGGGCCTCTTGATCCAGGGCGTCGATGATCTGATGTGCAATTTCTCGAAGTGCTGCCGGCCCGTTCCGCCCGAACCGATCACGGGCTACATCACCCTCGGCCGCGGCATCAGCATTCACCGCAGCGATTGCCGCAATCTTGCGCGCCTCAAGGAGCGTCAGCCGGAGCGCCTGATGCAGGTCGACTGGGGCGAGGGGCAGGATCGCCTCTTCAGCGTCGACGTGGCGGTTCATGCATGGGATCGCCAGGGTCTGGTGCGCGACGTGAGCGCCGTATTTGCCGACGAGAAGATCAACATCGAGCGCATGACGACCGTGACCGACCCGCGCGAGCGCACCGCCAGGATCGACCTCAAGATCTCGGTGCACAGCCTCAACGAGCTGAACCGCATACTGGCCCGCATTCAGAGCCTGCCGAACATCCTCGGCGCGCGGCGCCGCGCCAGCTAGGAGGCGCGCCCCGCAAACAGGCAACATTCGGGCCCAAGATCGCGTTAAGCTGACGGCAATGGGCTGTCGGCCGACCAACGGGATAACGAGGGCGTAATCATGGCTGCCCTCCTTGAGCACGCTTCGCCCGACACCACGGCCCGCAAGACCGATACCGCTGAAACGAACGGCGAAGGACTGCTGCCACGCCGGCTGCCCGCGACGACCGACGCCTCGCGCGCGGCGATGGATGCGCGCCATCTGCGCCTGCGGCAGGATGGCTACGTCATCGACGAGCTGACCGGCCGGGGCCCGGAAATTGATCCGGCGTCGCTCGCGGGACGCATCGAGGGCTTCGTCGGCTTCGCGCGCGTTCCACTTGGCGTCGCGGGTCCCATTCGCATCCGCGGCTCGGCGGCGCATGGCGATTTCTTCGTGCCGCTCGCCACGAGCGAGGGGACGCTGGTGGCGTCTTTTCAGCACGCCTTCAACGCGATCAATCGCTGCGGCGGAGCCGTCGCGCTATGTGGTCAGGAGCAGGTGAGCCGCGCTCCCTGCTTTGAATTCGCGGGCCTCGTGCAGGCCGGCGAATTCGCTGCATGGCTGCCGACGAAGTTGCCGGCACTTCAGGCTCTCACGGCGAGCCATTCGGGCTATTGCCGACTGCAGGAGCTGCGCGCGTCGGTCATCGGCAACACCGTCTACATGGTGCTCGAGTTTACGACTGGCGATGCCGCCGGCCAGAATATGGTCACGGCCGCCGCACAACTCATCTGCGACCGTCTGCTCGATGAAGTGCCGGTGCGGCCGGTGAGCTGGATGGTCGAGTCGGCCCTTTCGGGAGACAAGCGCCCGGCCGCGCTCGCATTCAGGGGAGCGCGCGGCCGCAATGTCAGCGCCGAGGTCGTGCTGCCGGCGAAACAAATGGAGCGCTACTGGCGCGCGTCCGCGTTTCGTTTCGCACAAGCCTGGTCGCACTCGGTCAACGGCATCGCGCAGACGGGCACCATCGGCCTTCAGGGCAATGTCGCGAACGCGCTGGCTGCGTTGTTCATAGCATGCGGACAGGACGTTGCGTGCGTGTCGGAAGCGGTTACCGCGATTACGCGCGTCGAGCAAACACCGGCCGGCGACATCTACGCCTCGGTCACGCTTCCCAACCTGATCGTCGGCACCGTCGGCGGCGGCACGTCGCTCGCGACGGCCCGGGAATGCCTCGCGATGCTCGGCTGCGTAGGCGCCGGTCAAGCACGCAAGTTCGCCGAGATCTGTGCAGTGGTCGTGCTCGCGGGCGAGCTCGCCGTTCTGGGCGCGGTAGCGGGCGGCAACTTCGCGAGCGCACACGCCGCCGGCGGTCGGAAGGCCAAAGAGGCCTGAGCCGGCGCGGTGCACCAGTACAAGACTTTGGCCGCAACCCGAAATCGCAAGCCCGTCCGCCGCCTTCTGTTGCGACACGTCGTGCCGCCGATCGCGACCTGGTTCTATCGCCGCCTCGGCAACTCGTGGCACTACGTGACCGAGAACGAGTCGACGCTCGCGCAGCTGCTCGCGGGCGAGCAGCCGATTGTCGCGGCGTTCCTGCATGCACGCACTTTCCAGCTGCTGCACTACTTCAGCCGACCCGTGTGCGGACGCTGGATACTCATGTGCTCGCAGAGCCGCGACGGCGAGGCCATGGCCCGCGTAGAGGAGCGACTCGGCTTCCGCGTCGCGCGCGGCTCCTCGGGCAAGGGCGGTGCGCGCGCGCTGGTGGAGATGATCAGGGCGCAGCGCGACGACCACGCACTGAATTCCTGCCTCGCCATCGATGGTTCGCGCGGCCCGCGCGGCATCGCTCAGCTCGGAATTCTCACGCTCGCGCAGAAATCGGGCGGCCTGCTGCTGCCAGTCGCAGCTTCGAGTCCCGATTGCAGGATTTGGCGAAGGTCGTGGGACCGTACCGTATTTCCAAGGCGTGGCGCCACTGTCCACATCCGCATCGGCGAGCCGATAGCGATTGCGGCGAAGCTCGACGCGGACCGCACCGAGGAGATACGTGTCGTGCTCGAGCGCAGGCTCCTTGCAATGCATGCGGAGCTCGATGCCCGCGTCGGCTTCGTGGACACCGAGCCGCTGCGCGCACCGCCACGGGCCCCGGATCCTGATCTTGCCGGCGCGGCCCCGACCACAGCGGGTTGATCGATTGGCTACTGGTCGCGGCGCGGCGTAAGGCAGTGGAGCGCAGTGCACACATGCGCGTCTGGGTCGACGCCGACGCGTGTCCTAATCCCATCAAGGAGATTCTGTTTCGCGCAGCGGAACGGACGCGCGTAGTGATGACGCTGGTCGCAAACAAGCCGATACGGCTCAGCGCCTCCTCGTACCTGCGTCTTGTGCAGGTCGAGGCCGGATTCGATGCGGCGGACAAGCGCATCATTGAGTTGCTCGAGCCGGGCGATCTGGTCATCACGGCCGACCTCCCGCTCGCCGCTGCTGTGATCGAGAAGGGCGGGCTCGCACTCAATCCACGCGGCGAGCTTTACACGACGGAGAACGTGCGCGAGCGGCTGTCGATGCGCAACTTCATGGACGAGCTGCGCGGGGGCGGCGTCATGACAGGCGGTCCGGCGGTCCTCGGCCCGCGTGACCGCCAGGCATTTGCGAGTCAGCTAGACCGGTTGCTCGCGAAGCACGGACCAGGCCACGGTCCCTAGCCGGCCGGTGCTATCGGGCAGGATTGGCCTTTGCGTCGAGCTGCGCCCAGCGCTCGAACATCTCTGCGAGCCGCCGCTCAATCTCCTCGGCTCGCTTGCGATCGGCCTTGATCACCTCAGCGCCTTGCTCACCCGTCGCCAGCTTGTAATAGTCACCCCGGCTCATGCGCGCGCTGAGTTCATGCTGCTCGCGCTCGAGTGCTTCGATTTCACCGGGAAGCTGTTCGAGCTCACGGGCCTCTTTGAAGCTCAGCTTGACGCGTGCGGATGTTTGCGAGACGGCCCCCTTGCTCCGACCCTCTCCCCCGGAGCCGGACGAGATCGTCGCAGTGACGGGACTGCGCTGGCGTAGCCAATCGCTGTAACCGCCTGCGTACTCCCGCCACCGGCCGTTACCTTCCGGCGCAAGGGTCTGCGTAACGACGTTGTCGAGAAACGCGCGATCGTGACTCACGAGGAGCAGCGTTCCGGGGTAGCCCTGGAGCGTGTCCTCGAGGAGCTCGAGAGACTCGATGTCGAGGTCGTTGGTCGGCTCGTCGAGTACCAGGACATTCGCCGGGCGCGCGAAGAGTCGCGCCAGGAGCAACCGATTGCGCTCGCCTCCGGACAGCATCTTCACCGGGGCGTTGGCACGCTGCGCGGGAAACAGAAAATCTGCGAGGTACGTCATCACGTGCTTGCGTTCGTCCCCGATCTGCACCCAATCCGAGCCGGAGCTGATGGTGTCGAGGAGCGTACGCTCGGGATCGAGCTGCTCGCGCATCTGGTCGAAATACGCCACCTGCAGCTTGGTACCGATACGCACCTCGCCAGCATCCGGTGCCATTTCACCGAGGATCAGCTTGAGCAGTGTCGACTTGCCGGCCCCGTTCGGACCAATGAGCCCAAAGCGATCGCCGCGCATGATGCGCAGGGAGAGATCCTGAACGATGATCCTGGCGCCGAAGCGTTTGCAGACGCCGGTCAGCTCCGCGACCAGCTTGCCAGAGCGCTCGCCGGCATCGATTGCAAGCTTCACATTGCCGAGACGCTCGCGCCGCGCGGCCCGTTCACGGCGGAGCTGTTCGAGCCGGCGCACGCGGCCTTCGTTGCGTGTCCGGCGCGCTTCGATTCCCTTGCGTATCCACACCTCCTCCTGCGCCCAGAACCTGTCGAACTTGCGCTGGAGCACGCTTTCGGCTGCGAGCTCAACGGCTTTGCGGCTTTCGTACGCCGCGAAGTTGCCGGGGTAGGAACGCAGGAGCCCGCGGTCGAGTTCGACAATGCGGTCGACCACGCGATCGAGGAACGCGCGATCGTGTGTGATGACAATTGCGCTCGAGCCGGTCGGACCCTTCAGCAGCAGATCTTCAAGCAGCGTGATGCCGTCGATATCGAGATGATTGGTCGGCTCATCGAGGAGCAGAAGATCCGGTTGGTGCGCGAAAGCGAGCGCCAGGGCCGCACGTTTGCGCTCGCCGCCCGACGCGGTGTCGGGCGCCTGCGCCGGATCGAGGCCGAAGCGATGCAGGTATTCGATGAGTCGCGCCTCCAGGCGCCAACGCTGGCGCTCATCCTGAATGCGATCGAGCCCGCTGCGGATCGCGAGACACTCGCGCAGCGACGAAGCGGGCGGTAGTTCAGGCTCCTGCTCGACAATCTCCAGGCGCAGACCGTCCCGGCGCTTGAGCTCGCCCTCATCGAGTGTCGAAAGTCCGGCGATGACCTTCAGGAGCGACGACTTTCCAGTGCCATTGCGGCCGATGAGCCCGATGCGCTCGCCCTGCTCCACCGACAAGCTCGCGCGATCCAGCAACGGGTGAAGTCCGTAAGCGAGTTCCGCGTCAATGAGTGTGAGCAGCGCCATCCGTGGCAGGATACATGGCGCGGCCACCGGTAGTCGCAAGCCTGACCCGCTCGAGTTGCCCGTTCTCGCAGTGCGTGCACAGTGATTCGACCAGCCCGTGAAAACGCGTATTGCAGCGGCCGCGAATCGTTCCATAGTGAAGCGTCTGACAGTCAGGTCGGGTACCCTGCCATGCACACCTCCTACCGCCTCGCTTTCATCAGCGGCTTGCTCCTCGCCGTCTCCGCCTTCGGCGCCGCGCGTGCAGACCAGGATGATCCGCCCGAGCGCGTTGCACGCCTGAGTCAATATGATGGCGACGTCAGTTACTCGCCGGCAGGCGAGGACGACTGGGTCGACGCCGCGCTCAATCGCCCGCTCGTGCGCGGCGATCGCCTATGGACTGAACGCAACGCCCGTGCCGAGCTGCAGGTGGGAAGCGCCGCGATTCGCCTCGACGAGGAGACGAGCTTCGAGATTCTCGACCTCGACGATCGCATTGCCCAGGTCCAAGTGACACAGGGCACGATCAACCTGACCGTGCGGCGCCTGTATCCGGATCAGGTCTATGAGGTCGACACGCCGACGCTCGCTTTCAATATCAATCGCCCCGGCCGCTATCGCATCGACGTCGCTCCGGACGGCAGCGACACGAGCATCGTCGTCTGGGAAGGCGCCGGCGAGGCAGCCGGGAACCACGCCACCTTCCCGCTGCGCGCCGGGGATGCGATCCGCTTTCACGACACGGGGTTGCGTGACTACGAGGAGTTCGACCTGCCGCGGCTCGACGACTTCGATCGGTACTGCCTCGACCGCGATCAGCGCCTCGCTCGCTCGCCGTCCTTGTATTACGTAGGCGACGATGTAGTCGGGTATTCCGATCTGGACGACTACGGCACCTGGAGCATGGAAGTCAGCTTCGGCTGGATCTGGTTCCCGAGTCGGGTCGCGACGGGCTGGGCACCCTACCGCGATGGCCACTGGGCGTGGATCGAGCCTTGGGGCTGGACCTGGGTCGACAACGCCCGCTGGGGTTTCGCTCCGTCGCACTACGGACGCTGGCTCTGGACCAGGCACCGTTGGGGCTGGGTTCCCGGCCCCCGCCACGTGCGGGCCGTCTTTTGCCCGGCACTCGTCGCCTTCATCGGCGGCCAGGACTGGAGCGTAGCGATCCGTTCCGGCGGTCCGACCGTCGGTTGGTTTCCGCTCGCGCCGCGCGAGGTGTTTGTGCCGTCGTACCGTGCGAGCCGGAACTATTTCAACCGCGTCAACAACACCAATACGGTCATCGACGACACCACGATTCATGATGTCTACGACCACTACTCGCGAGGTGATATCAAACTGAATGAGCGCAAGTACGCCAATCGCCTGATCGCGGGAGCCATCACGGCCGTACCGAGCAGGACGTTCGTGAACGCGCAGCCGGTGCGTCAGTCGACGGTCCGGGTCGACCGCAGAGGCTCGAAGACGGGCCAGATCAGCGACGTTGCTCCCTTCGCACCGAACGCGCGCAGCGTTGCGGGCGGGGGAGTTGCACCGAAGCGAGAATTGACGCCGCCGAAGCCGGAGGTCGGTGCGCCGAGGCGGGAAGTGGCGCCACCGAAGATGGAGGTCGCTGCGCCGAAGCGGGAAGTGGTCGAGCGCGCGATCGTCGTGCGCCGCGAGCCGCCGCCGCGTACAGTTCCGTTCGTCGTCCGCGAACCGCAGTTACAACGGAATCCCGGCCGAGCGCTGGAGCCGAAGCAAACTGAAGCATTGCGTACACCTGAGCGCCCACAGCCGAGAAACGTGCGCGCGATCGGCGCACAACCGCCGTCAGTGAACACACGCGCTACAGCACCTGCGCGCAGCCCGTCAGCGCCCGAACGCAAGCCGCTCGAGCGCGACAGAAGGAAGTAGTGATACCGGACGCGCCCTGGCGACCCCAGGAAGGTCCACCGGGCGCGCCCCGCACCAAAGGCTTGCCTACTCGAGAATGAAGGTCACCTTCATCCGGACGCGGTACTCGACCACCTTGCCGTCCTTCAACAGGACTTCCTGACTTGCAATCCACGCCGCGGTGACATTCTTAAGCGTCTGGGTCGCGCGCTTGAGGCCGTCTTGCATCGCTGCATCAAAGCTCTTCGGCGACGATGCAGTAATCTCGGTGACTCGGGCTACTGACATGGAACCCTCCTTGTCGTTGTTTCATGCGTCAACGAAGGGGGCAATGTACTCCGCTCGACGCGATCGGACATACAAGTAGAATCCGCAGCCGCGCGGTTACCGGTCTGGCGAGCGAATGCGCCCGAGTGCCCTGTTGCTGCGGCAGCCGTCACCGGGCCTTCTTCAGTCAGCGCTCCGAAGCCGGTATACCTCGCGCGGGACTTCGTGGGAGCGGAGGCTCTCTTGGCCGTCCAACCAATATGTGCGATGGCACGTCATTTAATGATTCGTTTCGTCTGTGGAGTCGTGCTCCTGATGGCGGTGCTGCCCTCAATTGCCGCGCCGGCGATGACCATCGATGGTGAGCTCAACGAGCCCGAATGGGCCGCTGCGCAGGTGTACACCGATTTTCGGTTGACCGAGCCGCTCTCAAGGGAAGTGCCTCCGTACAAGACTGAGCTACGGGTGCTCGCACGGCCCGAGGGTCTCGTTTTCGGAATGCGCGTCGAGCATCCCCGCGACCAGCGGACGCATGGCCGCTCGCCGCGCGATGCACCCAGCATGGATGCCGATCCGATGATCATCATGGTCGATTTCGAAGGGCGCGGCCGGACGGCGTACGAGTTCACTGTGTCGCTGAGCGGTTCTCAGCGTGACTCGGTGGTACTCAACCAAACGGACGATTCCAGGGACTGGGATGCCGTCTGGTACAGCGCCGTGCACGAGGACGATACCGGCTGGTCGGCTGAGATCGAGATCCCCTGGTCCGTGGCGCCCGAGGGCGTCGTCAATGGCGATAAACGAACCATCGGCTTCTACGCGGCGCGCTACGTGAAAAACGTCAGCAACCGCTACGCGTTTCCGGCGATCGAGATGTTCAACTCGACCTTCGTGCAGAGCTTTAAGCGCATCGAGGTGCCGCGCTACAAGACTTCCTCGCTCGATGTCGTTCCCTACGTTTCCACGAGCGCCGACATGCTCGATTCCTCGACGCACCTGCGCGCTGGTGCCGACGTCCTCTGGACACCGAACGGCGGTAACCGGCTCACGGCGACGCTCAAGCCCGACTTCGGGCAGGTGGAAAGCGATGATCTCGTGGTGAACTTCACCGCGATCGAGACATTCTTCTCCGACAAGCGACCGTTCTTCACCGAGGGACAGCAGCTCTTCGACCTGCGCATGCCGCTCAACGGCCGGCTCATCAATACGCGGCGCATCGGCGGCGCACCGGATATCGGACCCGAAGGCAGCACCGACGTCCTGGCGGGAGCGAAATACACCGGCGACAACGGCAGCAGCGAGTACGGGTTGTTTACGGCGCTGGAGGAGGATTCCAGCATGGCGCAGGGGCGCCAGTACTTCGCCGCGCGCTGGCACCGCAAGACCGGCAAGGTGAGTGTCGGATACCTCGGCACCTACGCGCGCCATCCAACGATCGATCGCGACGCGCAGATGCATGCGCTCGACTTCGATTCGACGCTCGCGCCGGGACTCATCGTGAACGCACAGACAATCGTGACCGACGTCCGCGATCCGGCTTTCGGCGCGCCGTCCGGGAACGAGCGTCGCGGCTTCGGTGCCTGGGCAACGCTCCTTTACCAGCCGGGCGGCCTCTGGCAGCAGGCGGTGCGCGCGACCTGGCTTGACCGCGGGTTCGACATCAATGACTTCGGCTACATGGAGCGCGGCAGCATCCGCCAGTTCAATTCCGAGACGTACTGGTTCAAACGAAGCTATCCCGAGTCGAGCTCGCTGGCGACGACGAACTGGTACCTCAATCTGAATCTGCGTTACAACGATCGCGGTGTTCGGCTGCCTGGAAACGCGGAGCTCGGCTACTACTGGCAGTGGAAGAATGGCGCGTCGATGTATTCGAACTACTACGGCGAGTCATCGGGCATTGACGACCTGCTCCTGCGCGGCAACGGCAATGTGCGCCTGCCGGCGCGCCATTCTTATCGGACCGAGTACGACACCGCGCAGACCGGACGGATGCGCTGGATCAGCTGGGCAAGAGTGTTTCAGGAAGGGATCGACGGCTGGGCGGGCGAGCTGTACGTCGAGCCCAAGTGGTTCGTCACCGAGACGTTGAGCCTGGGTCTTCCGGTGACCTATGACGACAGCCGGGACTGGCTCATCTGGACGGAAGGCAATCAGCTGGCTTCCTTTCGGCGCCGCGAGCTGTCAGCGGCGTTGAACGGCGAGTGGTATCCGCGCCCGCGACATGAGCTGCGGTTGAAGGCGCAGTGGATCGGCCTCAGGGCCGCGTTCCGCCAGGCGTATGCCGTCGGTGGCGACGCCGAGCCCGTTGCGATCATGGCGACGCGTCCGGATTTCTCGCTGAGCAACGTCGCCGTGCAGCTGCGCTATCGTTTCGAGATCGCGCCGCTATCGGATCTGTACGTCGTGTACAGCCGGGGCGGCGACATCTTCACGGACTCGTCGGATGCGGGTTTCGCCCGCCAGCTGAGCGACGCCTGGCACAACCGCACGGCCGATCAGCTCCTGGTGAAGATGCGCTATCGGTTCTAGACGCGCTTCAGCGATTGATCGCGTCGATCGAGCGCTTGTCGGCGAGGAGAGCCGCTTCGTGCATGGCTTCCGCGAGAGTCGGATGGGCGTGGATCGTGCGCTGCAGGTCCTCGCACGAGGCGGAGTACTCCATTGCGAGCACCGCCTCCGCGATGAGCTCGCCGGCCATCGCGCCAACGATGTGGACGCCGAGAATCTCATCGGTTCGTGAGTCGGCGACGATCTTCACGAATCCCGCGGTCGCCTCCATAGCACGCGCGCGTCCGCTCGCGAGGAACGGAAACACCCCGGTCTTGTAAGTTCTGCCGGCCGCCTTGACCTGGTCTTCCGTCTGGCCGACCCAGGCGATCTCCGGCGCCGTGTAGACGACCGACGGGATCACCTTGTAATTGACCTCTGAGAACTGGCCCGCAATGAGATCGGCGACCATCACGCCTTCCTCCTTGCCTTTGTGCGCGAGCATTGGACCGCGCACGGCGTCGCCGACAGCCCACACGCCGTCGACCCCGGTTCGACACTCGTGATCGACCTTGATGAAACCGCGCTCGTCGAGCTCGACGCCCGTGCCTTCGCCGAGCAGACCCTGCGTGAACGGGCGGCGTCCGACTGCGACCACGAGCTTGTCGACGACGACGCTGTGCTCGCCCTGCGCATCGGTGTACTTCACGCTCACCGCGCCGTTTGCAACGCTCGCGCCGCCGACCTTCGCGCCCAGGCGGATATCGAGCCCCTGCTTCTTGAAGTGCCGCAGTGCTTCCCGCGCGAGCTGCTGATCGGCCACGGCGAGAAACTGATCGAGCGCCTCGAGAATGACGACTTCGGCCCCGAGGCGCTTCCAGACGCTGCCGAGCTCGAGGCCGATAACGCCGGCGCCGATCACTCCAAGCCGCTTCGGAACCGCATCGAATTCAAGCGCGCCCCAGGAATCCACGATGTGTCGTCCGTCGAACGACGCGGACTTAAGCTCCATTGGCACGGATCCTGATGCGAGCACGATGTGCTTTGCGGTCAGCTCCTTCTGCGTGCCGTCGTGCGCCGTGAACTCGACGCGCTTGCCCGACAGGAGCTTCCCGTGTCCTTGCAGCCCTGTTACGCCCGCGGCCTTCAGGAGCGCCGTGACGCCGTTCGTCGACTGCTTGACGATATGCGCGCGGCGCTTGTGCATGGTGGCGAGGTCGAGCGTGACGCCGCCAACGCCGATGCCGTGCACGGCGAATTCCGTCTGCGCCCGATGGTAGAGCTCGGAGGACTCGAGCATCGCCTTCGAGGGGATACAGCCCGCGTTGAGGCAGGTGCCACCATACGCACGGGTCCCGTCCTTGTTCTTCCACTCGTCGATGATCGCGGCCTTCAGCTTGTTCTGGCCCGCGCGAATGGCCGCGGGATAGCCGGCGGGGCCGGCGCCGATGACGATGACGTCGTAGGATTCAGACATAAAGACCCTCACCCTGCCCTCTCCCGCAAGCGGGAGAGGGTGAGATTCGTTGAGGCCGCCTCGTTAGAGCTGCAGCAGCAGCCGCGCCGGGTCCTCCAGCGCTTCTTTGACGGCGACGAGGAACAGCACCGCTTCGCGCCCGTCAATGATCCGGTGATCGTACGTGAGTGCGAGATACATCATGGGCCGCGCCACGACTGCGCCGTCCACCACGACCGGACGCTCCTGAATCTTGTGCATGCCGAGGATGGCGCTCTGCGGCGTGTTGATGATCGGCGTCGACATGAGCGAGCCGAACACGCCGCCATTGGTGATGGTGAAGGTGCCACCCGTGATCTCTTCGATCGTGATCGAGCCGTCGCGCGCCTTGGCCGCGAAACTCGCGATCGACTTCTCGATGTCCGCGAAACCGAGCGCATCCGCGTCGCGCAGCACCGGCACGATCAGTCCGCGATCCGTCGACACGGCAACGCCGATGTCGTAGTACTCGTGGTAGACGATGTCGGTGGCCTCGATCGACGCGTTGACCGTGGGGAAGCGGCGCAGCGCCTCGATCGATGCCTTCACGAAGAACGACATGAAGCCGAGCTTCACGCCGTGCTCCTTCTCGAACTTGTCCTTGTAGCGCGTGCGCAGGTCCACCACGGCCTTGAGGTCGACCTCGTTGAACGAGGTCAGCATCGCCTGGGTTGCCTGCGCCTGCACCATGCGCTCTGCAATACGCGCCCTGAGGCGCGTCATGGGAACGCGCTGCTCGGCGCGGCCGCCACGCACGGCAGCTTTCAAGGGGTGAGCCGCGGGCGCAGCCTTCTTCGGTTCCGGTGTCGCGACGGGCCGCGCGGCCAGGTGATTGACCACGTCGGTCTTGGTAATGCGTCCATCGCGGCCCGAGCCGCTGATCGCAGCAGCGTCGATCTTCTGTTCCTCGACGATTCTGCGGGCGGCTGGCGCAAGTTTTGCGGGCGCGGCCTCTTCTCGCTCTTTGCGCGCGACGGGTTCCGGTTTGGCGGACGTCGCGGCAGAGGGCTGCGCAGCTCCTTCCTCGAGGATCGCAAGCACCTGCCCGCTCGTCACGGTCGTGCCGTTGTCGACGCGAATCTCGCGCAACACGCCGGCCGTCGGCGCCGGCACCTCCAGCACCACCTTGTCGGTCTCGAGGTCGACGAGATTTTCATCGCGCTTGACGGCATCACCCGGCCGTTTGTGCCAGTTGACGAGCGTCGCATCCGATACCGATTCGGGGAGCTGGGGAACGCGAACTTCAATAGTCATACGGACTTCCTGAGAGCCTTGACACTCAAGCGCTGGGTATCGCGGGCGCTGTCGACGATGATCGTCGACTTGAGCGCGGCGCTGACGAGACTCTGCTGCTGTTCGACGTGCAGCAGGTAGATGCCGACCGCGGGCGCGGCCGCGCCGGGACGGCCCGCATATAAGAGTGTGCGGTCCGGGGAGAGCCCCTCCTGCAGGCGATGGCGAATCTGGTACCAGCTGCCCTGATTCTGCGGCTCCTCCTGACACCAGACGACTTCATGCGCATTCGGGTAGCGATCGACGGCGGCAAGGTATTCGTCCGTCGGGAAGGGGTAGAGCTGCTCGATCCGCACCAGCGCGACATTGCCGATCTTGTCGGTGCGCCGCTGCTCGAGCAGGTCGAAGTAGACCTTGCCGGTGCACACCACGACGCGCTCGACCGCATCGGCACGAATGTCGTCGATCTCGCCGAGGACGGGCTGGAAGCGGCCGTGTGTGAGGTCGCTCAGCGCCGACGTGGAGAGCTTGTGCCGCAGCAGGCTCTTCGGTGTCATCACGATGAGCGGCTTGCGAAAGCTGCGCACCATCTGCCGCCGCAGCATGTGAAACATCTGGGCGGGCGTCGACGGGATGCACACCTGGATGTTCGCCTCGGCGGTGAGCTGCAGGAAGCGCTCGAGCCGCGCGGACGAGTGCTCGGGGCCCTGGCCCTCGTAGCCATGCGGCAGGAAGAGCACGAGGCCCGAAAGCCTTCCCCACTTCGCTTCACCCGAGCTGATGAACTGATCGATGACGACCTGTGCGCCGTTCGCGAAATCGCCGAACTGTCCTTCCCAGATCGTCAGCGTGTTGGGATCGGTGGTCGAGTATCCGTATTCAAAAGCGAGCACCGCTTCCTCCGAGAGCACGGAGTCGATGACCGAGAAGCGCGGTTGCCATTCGGTGATGTGCTCGAGCGGCACGTAACGGGCACCCGTCTTCTGGTCGTGCAGCACCGCGTGCCGGTGAAAGAACGTGCCCCGTCCGGAGTCCTGGCCTGTGAGCCGGACCTTATGGCCCTGCTTGAGAAGCGACGCGTAGGCGAGAGTCTCGGCGAAACCCCAATCGAGCGGCAGCTCGCCCGCCGCCATCTTCACGCGATCCTGAATGATGCGCGCGACACGCGGATGCAACACGAAGTCGTGCGGGTAAGAAGTCATCGCCTGGGCGAGCGACTTCACGGACTCGAGATCGATGGCGGTATGGACGATCTCGGCCCAGATGTCGCTGTGATAGCGCGTCCAGTCGACCGTGTGCTGGTTACCGATCATGCCGAGCGCGGCTCGCGCCTGAGGCCTGCCTTCATCGAGCCCCTTGCGGTAGTCCTCTATCATCGCCTGCGCATCCGGCACGCCGATCACGCCGGCAGCGCTCAGCCGTTGCGCATACATCTGGCGGGTCGTCGGATGGTTGCGGATCGTCTGATACATGACCGGTTGCGTCGCGGCCGGCTCGTCGGCCTCGTTGTGTCCGTGGCGGCGATAACAGACGAGATCGATCACCACGTCCTTGTGGAACTTCATGCGGTACTCGACCGCGAGGCGCGTGACCAGCACCACCGCTTCCGGATCGTCCGCATTGACGTGAAAGATCGGCGCCTCGATCATTTTCGCGACGTCCGTGCAGTAGAGCGTCGAGCGCGCGTCGTGCGGATCGCTCATCGTGAAGCCGATCTGATTGTTGACCACGATGTGAATCGTGCCGCCCGTGTAGAACCCGCGCGCCTGCGACAGCTGCAGCGTCTCCGCGACGACACCCTGGCCCGCGAACGCGGCGTCGCCATGCACGAGCACGGGCACGACCTTATCGCCCTCCGCGTCCCCGCGCGATTCCTGGCGCGCGCGCACCGAGCCTTCGACTACCGGGTCGACGATCTCGAGGTGCGAGGGATTGAACGCAAGCACGACGTGGACGTTGCCGCCCGCGGTCTTGAGGTCCGCCGAGAAGCCCTTGTGATACTTCACGTCCCCGGATCCTGCGAGCGCCTCGCGGTCGAAGCTGCCCTCGAATTCGGCGTAGAGCACGCCCGGGCTCTTGCCAAGCACGTTGACCAGCACGTTGAGACGCCCCCGATGCGCCATGCCGAACACGACGTCTTCGGCGCCGCGCGCGCCCGCCTGCTGAATGAGGTCGTCGAGCAGTGGAATCAGACTATCGGCGCCCTCCAGCGAGAAGCGCTTCTGTCCGACGTACTTGGTGTGCAGGTACCGCTCGAGACCCTCGGCGGCCGTCAGCTGCCACAGAATGTTCTTCTGCTCATCTGCCGAGAATCGTTGCTCAAGGCGCCCTTCCTGGAAATGGTCCTGCAGCCACAGACGCTCCTCGGTCTCCGATACATGCGCGAATTCGGCGCCGATCGTGCCGCAGTACATGTACTTGAGCTGCGCCAGGAGGTCCCGCAGCTTCATGCGCTTGGGAATCGTGGCGGTACGGCTGCCCGTCAGAAATTCCATGTCGAAATCCGCTTCGCTCAAACCGAAGTAAGTGAGTTCGAGGACGCGCGGCACGGGGCGCTGCATGAGCTTGAGCGGATCGAGATCGGCGATCAGATGCCCGCGGTTGACGTAGAGCTGGATCATCCGCGAGACCGCGCCCTGTTTCGCGGCGTCGCCGCCGCCGATCGCAGCCGGCGCAGTGACCCGC
>Ga0153915_10000286_pt1 | contig 45959 bp, 38 predicted proteins | sample Opewatmetagenome_2_FD_107003 | JGI IMG/M metagenome (GOLD analysis project Ga0153915, IMG submission 107003) | Freshwater wetland microbial communities from Ohio, USA - Open water 3 Core 3 Depth 3 metaG | ecosystem: Environmental > Aquatic > Freshwater > Wetlands | place: USA: Ohio, Lake Erie...
GGACATCGACGAGGCGCGGGTCGAAGAGGCGCGGCAGCGCGCGGCGGCGCGGCTGCGCGAGAAGATCTCGGACGAGGAAGTCGCCACCGTCAACGCGTCGCTCGCCCGCGCGCTCGCCCAGCTGCACGTCAAACGCCGTCGCCGCGCCTGAGAACACCCATGCGAATGCCCGCGCCCCCGTGGCTTCGGACCTACGACCGGGCCTGGCTGCGGGGCGAAGTCGTGGCCGGCATCACGCTCGCCGCGTACCTGCTGCCGGCGGCGATCGGCGACGCGTCGCTCGCCGGACTGCCCGCGCAGGCGGGGCTGTACTCGTGCCTGTTCGCGGGGCTCGTGTTCTGGATCTTCTGCAGCTCGAGGCACACGGCGGTGACCGTCACCTCCGCCCTCTCGATGCTGGTCGGCGCCACCATCGGTTCGATGGCCGGCGGCGACGTCACGCGCGCCGTCGTGCTCGCGGCGTGCACGGCGCTGATGGTGGCGGGCGTGGCGTTCCTCGCGTACGCGCTCCGCGCGGGCACCGTGATCAACTTCTTCTCGGAGACCGTGCTGGTCGGCTTCAAATGCGGGCTGGCGTTCTACCTCGCCAGCACCCAGTTGCCCAAGCTCGTCGGCATCGCGGGCAGCCACGGCGACTTCTGGGAGAACATGAGCCACTTCGTTCACAACCTGGGCGCGACGAACCCCGCGTCGGTGATCCTCGGGATCGTGGCGCTCGCCGTGCTGCTCGTCGGGAAGATCTCGTTCGGCCATCGGCCGGTCGCGCTGTTCGTCCTTGTCGGCGCCATCGCCACGGCGGGCGTGCTGCGGCTTGGCGACCGGGGCGTGGCGCTGCTCGGCGAGGTGCCGCGCGGGCTGCCGCTGCCGTCGATCCCGATGGTCTCCCGCGCCGACGTCAATACGCTGCTGCCGCTGTCGTTTGCCTGCTTCCTCCTCGCGGCGGTCGAGACCGCGGCGATCGGCCGGATGTTCGCCGCCAAACATGGATACCGGCTCGACGCGACCCGCGAGTTCCTCGCCATCGGGAGCGCCAACCTCATGGCGGGGCTCGGCGGCGGCTTTCCGGTCGGCGGCGGATCGTCACAGTCGCTCGTGAACGAGACCGCGGGCGCGCGGACGCCGTTGTCGGGCCTCGTGGCCGCGGTCATCACGCTCATGGTCGCGCTGTTTCTGACCGGACTGCTGCGCAACCTTCCCCAACCCGTGCTTGCGGCCATCGTCCTCGTGGCCGTGACGGGCCTCGTCGAGGTGCACAAGCTCCGCGAGATCTGGCGATTCAGCCGCGCGGAGTTTGCGGTCGCGGTCGCGGCGCTCTTCGCCGTCCTCGGCGCGGGGCTCCTCGACGGCGTGCTGGTCGGCGTGGCGATGTCGATTCTCCTGCTCATCCGCCGCGCCGCGCGGCCCCGCGTCATCGAGATCGGGCGCGTGCCCGGCACGACGTACTTCGCGGACCTGACGCGTCATCCCGAGAACGAGCGCGTGCGCCACGTCCTCGTCGTGCGGCCGGAAGGCTCGATCGTGTACTTCAACGCCGACCACGTGCGCGATCGGCTGCTCGACCTCATCTCGGCGTGCACGCCGCCGCCCCGCCTCGTCATCCTGTTCATGGGCAGCGTCCCGTTCGTGGATCTCGCGGGTGCCGGGCTGCTCGTGGACATCCGCGCGAAACTCGCGAGCCAGGGCATCGGGTTCCGGCTCGCCGAGGCTCGCGGGCAGATTCGCGAGGCGCTCAGACGCCTGGGCGTCGAGGAGGCCGCGGGCCTCGCGGCGGCGAACCAGACCGTCTCGGACGTTTTGCGCACGGCGCACGTCGGCTTCCCGTCACGAGCGCCCGTGAGTCCGATGGCGAGGCGCTGAGAGCCGGCCGGCCGCCGCGCGATCCCGGCTCGCGCCGCCGTCGGCAAGTGCCATTGCACTCACGTATTGCCTCCGCCGATTCGCCGCGTGCGGGTGGCAGGCCAAGTGCAACCGCCAGCCGCCGAGACATTCATGCGTCGCCGGCCGCGTTTCATGTTCGTTCTACCAATCTTTCTTCTGGCGGCCGGCGTCGCGCGTGCGCAGGACGCGCCGGCTCCGGACAAACCCGAGGAACGACCGACCGGACTGCCGTCGAAGGTCACCTGGAAATTCAACTTCGACGCCGGCTGGGGCGGCTTCGGATTCGCCAACTCGCTCTACCAGGATCCTAAAGAAGGTGTGCGACAGGACTACGGCGATCGCTGGATGGAAGGGTTCCTGAAGCCCGCGCTCACCGCGACCTACACGCTCCCGTCATCGAGCGAGTTTTATGGAAAGCTGAGCGGCACCGGGGAGCGCACCTACGCGACTCCTCCACCGCTGGTCGGCCGGGACGAATCGTCGTTCCTGCCCGAGGACCTCTACATCGGCTGGCGATCCGGAAAAGCCCTCGAGGGCCTCGGCGAGAACGCGCTCGACTTCACGGTCGGCCGCGCGCCGTTCACGCTCGGCCACGGATTCCTGCTGTGGGACGGCGCGGCCGAAGGCGGCAGCCGCGGCGGCTACTGGAGCAACGCGCGCAAGGCGTTCGCGTTTGCGGCCATCGGGCGCTTCAAACCCGGCCATCACACGGTCGAGTCGTTCTTCCTCAAGAAGGATGACCTGCCGGAGCACGAGACCGACACGCAGCTGTGGGGCGCCAACTACGAGTACCGGATCGGCGAGACCACGACGCTCGGCGCCACCTATATGAAATGGTGGTCGACGACCATCCCGCAGCGCGACCAGCTGAACGTCTACAACGCGCGCGCGTACACGGCGCCCATTCCCGCCGTCAAGAGCCTGTCCTTCGAGGCCGAGTACGCGGCCGAGCGCAATCACGACACGCTGCACGCCGACGCGTGGACGGCACAGGGCGCCTACGAGCTGAGCGAGGTCGGCTGGAAACCGAAGCTCACCTATCGCTACGCGTTCTTCGAAGGCGACAAGCCGGAGACCACGCGCAACGAAGCGTTCGATCCGCTGTACCTCGGATTCTACGACTGGGGCTCGTGGTGGCAGGGTGAGATCGCCGGCGAGTATTTCCTGTCCAACTCCAACCTGATCTCGCATCAGGTCCGCGTTCACGTCGCGCCGAACGATTCGGTCGGCGGCGGCCTGATTCTGTACAAGTTCCTGCTGGATCAGCCAGCGTCCTATGCGCCGGGCGTGACGGACAGAAACGTCGCGCTCGAGGCGGACACGTACGTGGACTGGAAGATCAACAGGAACTTCACGGCCAGCTTCATCGTGGCCTTCGCCGATCCGGAGACCGCCGTGCAGCAGGCCTCGGGTCGAACCAAGAACTTCAAGTACGGGATGGTGTTCCTTGCCTACAGCTATTGAGACCCCCGCGCGGACGACGGACGCAATCGCCGAGGGCGCCGCGCCGGCGCGCGCCGAGTTCCCCATCAAGGTTCCCACCATCCCGATTCCGTTCCACAAGCTGTTGAAGGTGGTCGCGATCGTGGACAGCGCCGACCCGCAGACCAAGCAGCTCCTCGACCACATCGCGGCGGAGAACTTTCAGGTCGAGGTGAGCACTCGTACCGACCGCGACGTCTCCGAGGACGCCGACGTGGGCGCGTACATCGCGTGCATCGACGGCGATCGGCGCGAGATGGCGCGGCAGATGGCGCGCAGGGTCCGCGCCATCGGGTTCAACACGCCGCTCTGGGCGCTCGCCGATTCGCATCGGATTGCCGATATCGCCGTCCTCGGGCTCACCGGAGAAGTCGAGGGCTACATCTATCTCGGACAGCAGACGCCCGCGTTCTACGCCAAGCAGGTCATCGCGAGCGTCGTCAAGTACGGCCTGAGCCTGCTGCCCCCGTTCTTCGGCGGGCTGATGGCGTATGACGGCGAAGCCAACGTCGCGTTCGCCTGTCCGGGGCACCAGGGCGGGCAGTTCTACCGGAAGTCTCCGGCCGGCCAGCTGTTCTTCAAGCACTTCGGCGAGAACATCTTTCGAAACGACCTGTGCAACGCCGACGTCGAGCTGGGCGATCTGCTGATTCACGACGGCGCGGCCGCCGACGCCGAACGTCATGCGGCCCAGGTGTTCGGCGCCGACAGAACCTACTTCGTCCTGAACGGAACCAGCACGTCGAACAAGGTCGTCACCAACGCGCTGCTCCGCCGCGGCGATCTCGTGCTCTTCGACCGCAACAACCACAAGTCGATTCATCAGGGCGCCCTCGTTCAGGCCGGCGCGATCCCGATCTTCCTGCCGACCTCGCGCAACCCCTTCGGCATGATCGGCGCGGTCGACTGGAACGCCTGGGACGAGACCTACATCCGGGACCAGATCCGCACCAACCCGCTGGTGACCGATCCCAACCGCTCGAGACAGGCGCGGCCCTTCCGGCTCGCCTGTATTCAGCTCGCGACGTACGACGGCACGATCTACAACGTCCGGAAGGTCCTCGAGAAGATCGGCCCGCTGTGCGACTACGTGCTCTGGGATGAGGCGTGGATCGGCTACAACGCGTTTCATCCCCTCTTCGAAGACCACAGCCCGATGCGGCTGACCGGGCTCGGGCCGGAGATGCCCGGGCTCTTCTCCACCCAGTCCGTGCACAAGCAGCTCGCCGGATTTTCGCAGGCGTCGCAGATCCACAAGCGCGACGCGCACATCCGCGGCCAGAAGCGTTTCATCGAGCACGAGCGCTTCAACGAGTCGTTCCTGATCCACGCGTCCACGTCGCCCTTCTATCCGCTGTTCGCGTCGCTCGACGTGAACGCGAAGATCCACGAGGGCACGGCCGGCGAGGTGCTGTGGGATCGCTGCATCGAGCTCGGCATCGAGACACGCAAGAAGCTGCGGCAGTTCGGCCGCTACTACGCGCGCACCGGCCGGACCGCCGAGGAGCAATGGTTCTTCGATCCGTTCGTGCCCGACCTGGTGACCGTGGCCGGCTCGCACCTCACGGGCGACCTCACCGACGTCGCCTGGGAAGAGGTGCCGACCGACGTCCTCAAGTGCGAGCAGCGGTACTGGAACTTCCGGCCCGAACGCGCGTGGCACGGCTATGCCGGCTACGCCGACGGCTACGCGATGGTCGATCCCAACAAGCTCACGCTGCTGACGCCGGGCATCGATCGCAAGACCGGCGAGTACCTGAGCTTCGGCGTGCCCGCCACGGTCGTCGCCAACTTCCTGCGCGAACAGGGCATCGTGCCGGAGAAATGCGATCTGAACAGCGTCCTCTTCCTGATGACGCCGGCCGAGGACGAGAGCAAGCTCAACACGCTCATCGCGAAGCTCGTCAAGTTCAAGGATCTCTGGGATCGCGACGCGTCGCTCGCCGAGGTGCTGCCCACGCTCTACGCGGCGCATCGCGATCGCTATGACGGCTACTCGCTGCGGCGCGTCTGCAACGAGATGCACGGCTTCTACCGCACGGCGCGCATCAAGGATCTCCAGCGCCTGTGCTTCCGCGCCTCGAGCTTCCCGGAGCTCGCGATGTCGCCGAAAGACGCGTACGAAGCGCTGGTCGCCAACGAGGTGGACTACGTGCCGCTCGATCAGGTCAAGGGCCGCATCTCCGCGACGCTCGCGCTGATCTACCCGCCCGGCATCGGCGTCATCGTCCCCGGCGAGCGATGGGACGACAAGGCGCAGCCGATGCTCGACTACTTCCTGGCCTTCCAGGAATCGTTCAACCGGTTTCCCGGTTTCAACTACGAAGTCCAGGGTGTGTTCCAGGAGCGGAAGGGCGGCCGCGTCCGCTTCTGGACGTACGTGGTCCGTGAGTAAGTGTCCGCGGTGACAGCCAGTCAGGAGGCGCTATGCAACCCAGGAAGATGACCCTCGTCCAGCTCACGTTCATCGTCGCGGTGAACATGATGGGGTCGGGGATCATCATGCTCCCGACCAACATGGCGCAGGTCGGAGCGATTTCCCTGCTGTCGTGGGTGGTGACCGCGCTGGGCTCGATGGCGATCGCGTACGGGTTCGCGCAGGCCGGCCTGTTCAACCAGCGCGAGGGCGGCATGTCCGCATACGCCGAGGACGCATACGGGAAATCGGGCTACTTCCAGGTCTTCTATCTGTACTTCCTGTCTCTGGCGATCGGCAACGTCGCGATTGCGAGCTCGGCGGTCGGCTACCTGGCGGCGTTCGTGCCGTGGTTGTCCTCGACGCCGATCGCCACCTGCATCGGCGTGATCGCCCTGCTCTGGCTGACGACGGTCGCGAACTTCGGCGGTCCCAGCGTGACCGGGCGCATCGGAACGATCACGGTGTGGGGCGTCATCATCCCGGTCGGCCTGCTGTCGATCTTCGGGTGGTTCTGGTTCAAACCTGACGTGTTCGCCGCCGCATGGAATCCGAAGGCGCTGAGCCTCACGCAGGGGATGGGCTCGAGCATCGCGCTCACGCTGTGGGCATTTCTCGGAATGGAATCGGCGGCCCAGAACTCGGGCGCCGTGGACAATCCGAAGCGCAACGTTCCGCTCGCGTGCCTGCTCGGCACTCTTGGCGCCGCCGTCATCTACGTGCTGTCGACGACGGTGATCCAGGGGATCGTGCCGAACGCCGACCTCGCGAAATCGACCGGCCCGTTCGGCCTCGCGTACGCCCGCATGTTCAACCCGACCGTCGGCTCTATCATCATGGGCCTCGCGGTCGTTGCCTGCCTCGGCTCGCTGCTCGGGTGGCAGTTCACGATAGGCCAGACCGCCAAGTCGGCCGCCGACGGGCGCATGTTTCCCGGCCTGTTCGGCGTCGTCAACCGGATGGGCGCGCCGGTGGCCGGCATGCTCGTGATGGGCGTCGTGCAGTCGCTGCTCGCGCTCTCGACGATCTCACCGACGCTCAGCGAGCAGTTCAGCGCGCTCGTCAATCTCGCCGTCGTCACCAACGTGGTGCCGTACATCATCGCGCTCTCGGCGCTGCCCGTCATGATGCAGACCGCCGGCATCGGCAACCCGCAATACCGGCGCACCATTGCCGTGGCGGTCGTCGCCATGGTCTACAGCGTGTACGCGATCTACGCCTCCGGAAAAGACGCGGTCTTCGGCGGCATGATCGCGTGGGGCATCGGTCTCGTGATTTGGGGATTCATCGCGCCGCGCTTTTCGGCGGGCGTGCAGGCATTTCGGCGCGCGGCCTGACGGTTCCGCCCGGCGGACCGGCCGAAAGGAGACGACCATGACACGGATCCATCCGCTCGCGATGGTAATTGGAGCGGCGGCGCTCGTCGCGGCGATGCCGCTCGCGCACGCGCAGACGCCGCCGTCCGGCGCACTCGCGCGGATCGCGGCTGCCGGCCGGATCCGGCTTGGCTATCGCGTTGACGCAAGACCGTTCTCGTACCGCGACGAATCGGGCAACCCGGCCGGGTATTCAATCGCGCTCTGCCAGAACATCGCGGACGCCGTCAAAGGCAGCGTGCGAAACCCGGCGCTGACGGTCGAGTGGGTACCGGTGACGGCGCCGGGTCGCTTCGATGCGGTGCGCCAGGGCACGATCGACATGCTCTGCGGCGCCGACACCGTGACGCTGGAGCGACGGGGCGCGGTCGCGTTCTCGATCCCGATCTTCCCCGGCGGCGTCGGCGTGCTGCTGCGTTCGGACGCGCCGGTGCGGCTGCGCGACGTGCTGAGCGGCAAGGGCCAGGCCTTCCATCCGACGTGGCGCGCCTCGGCGACGCAGGTGCTGCAGGCGCGGGCCTTCTCGGCGGTCACGGGCACCACGGCCGAAAAATGGCTCACCGGCCGGATCGACGAGCTGAAGGTCGTCACCACAGTCGTGCCCGTTCCCACCTACCAGGCGGGCGTCGACGCGGTGCTCGCCCGCCGCACCGACGCGCTCTTCGGCGAGCGCGCGATCCTGCTCGACGCGGCCCGGCGTCACGCGGCGACCCGCGACCTCATCGTCATCGATCGCCTCTTCAGCTACGAGCCGCTGGCGCTCGCGCTCGCCCCGAATGACGAGCCCTTCCGCCTGCTCGTCGATCGGACGCTGACGCGGTTCTACACGTCCGGCGAGCTCACCGGCCTCTACACGAAGTGGTTCGGCGAGCCGGACGAGAGCGCCGTCAGCTTCTTCCGGTGGACCACGGTGCCGGATTGAGATCACGCACCTTTCACGGAGCAGCACCATGATTCAGAGAAGCATCAAGCGGCTCAGCCTGCGGGCGCTCGTCGTCGACGACGAGCTGCCGGCGCCGACGGCCGAAGGCCGCGCGTCGCGCGCGCTCGTGCAGGAGCTGCAGGCCCGGGGCATCGAAGTGGTCGAAGCGGTGTCGGCCGAGGACGGGATGTCGGTCGTCATGTCCGACTCGGCGATCCACGCCGTGCTGCTCGACTGGACGCTCGGCCAGGATCGGGATCACGCGCGCGCGAAGGGGCTGCTGCAGTTCGTGCGCTCGCGCAACGACAAGATTCCCATCTTCCTCATGGCGGAGCGCGACGAGGCGTCGTCGATTCCGATCGACGTGATGCAGATGGCGAACGAGTTCATCTGGACGCTCGAAGACACGGCGGCGTTCGTCGGCGGGCGCGTGGCGGCCGCCATGGGCCGCTACCTGGAAGTGCTGCTGCCGCCGCTCGCGGCGGCCCTCATGCACTTCAGCCAGACCTACGAGTACTCGTGGCACACACCGGGCCACACCGGCGGCACCGCCTTCCTCAAGTCGCCGGTCGGCCGGATCTTCTTCGACTACTTCGGCGAGAACCTGCTGCGATCCGACCTGTCGATCAGCGTCGGGGCGCTCGGGTCGCTGCTCGATCACACCGGGCCGATCGGCGAGCACGAGCGATACGCGGCGCGTGTGTTCGGCGCGCACCGCACCTACTCGGTCACCAACGGCACGTCGACGTCGAACCGCGTGATCCTCACGGCCGCGGTCGGACGGAATCAAATCGCGCTCTGCGATCGGAACTGTCACAAGTCGATCGAGCACGGCCTGGTGCTGACGGGCGGGATTCCGACGTATCTCGTGCCGCTCAGAAACCGCTACGGCCTCATCGGTCCGATTCCCCCTGAACGGCTCACGCCGTCGGCCATCGAAACCGCGATTCTGTCCAACCCGCTGGTCGCCAACGAGCACGACGGCCGCGCCGTGTACTCGGTCGTCACCAACTCCACCTACGACGGCCTCTGCTACGACGCGCGTCGCGTCGTGCAGCTGCTCGATCCGAGCGTCGATCGGATCCACTTCGACGAGGCGTGGTACGCCTACGCGCGATTCAATGCGATGTACCGTGGCCGCTTCGCGATGCACGGCGACCCGAAGGATCATCGGGGTCCGACGATTTTCGCCACGCACTCCACGCACAAGCTGCTCGCGGCGCTCTCGCAGGCCTCGTTCCTGCACGTCCGCGACGGACGCAGCCCGATTCCCCACGAGCAGTTCAACGAGTCGTTCATGATGCACGCGTCGACGTCGCCGCTGTATCCGGTGATCGTGTCAAACGACATCACCGCCGCCATGATGGACGGCCCCGGCGGCCGCGCGCTCACGGACGAATCGATTCAGGAAGCGGTGGCGTTCCGCCAGACGATGGGCCGCGTGCACCGGCAGTTCGTGGACAAGGGCGACTGGTTCTTCAACACCTGGAATCCGGATACGGTGAAAGACGAACGCGGACAGACGGTGGCGTTCGAGACCGCATCTCCGGCGCTCCTCGCCCGCGAGCCCGGCGCCTGGGTGCTGCATCCGGGCGAGCGCTGGCACGGCTTCGGCGACATCGAAGACGGCTACTGCATGCTGGATCCGATCAAGGTGTCGGTGGTCACGCCGGGCGTCGCCGACAACGGCGATCTCGAGAACCGCGGGGTGCCGGCCACACTGGTCACGGCATATCTGCACGGCCGGGGCGTGGAAGTCGAGAAGACCACCGACTTCACGATCCTCTTCCTCTTCTCGATCGGCATCACCAAGGGGAAATGGGGCACGCTGCTCAACGCGCTGCTCGACTTCAAACGCGACTACGAGTTGAACGCGAGCCTGACGCAGGTGTTGCCCGATCTGGTCGCCGCGCATCCCGACACCTACGCCGGCCTGGGGCTTCGCGATCTCGCCGATCAGATGTTCGCGCAGCTCAAGACGTCGCAGCAGACGCGCTGGCTGAGCGAGGCGTTCTCGACGCTGCCGCGCCCGGTGATGTCACCGCACGAGGCATATCAGCGTCTCGTGCGCGCGCAGATCGAACACGTCCAGCTCGACGACCTCGCCGATCGGGTGCTCGCGACGAGCGTCGTGCCGTACCCGCCGGGCATTCCCATGCTGATGCCGGGCGAAGCTACCGGCCCCGCCGACGGTCCGTACTTGAGTTACCTCCGCGCGCTGTCGTCCTGGGATCGCCGCTTCCCGGGCTTCGGCCATGACACGCACGGGGTCGCAAATCGCAACGGTACGTACTGGGTGCAGTGCCTGAAGGGCGTGTCCCGCCGGATGCCGCGGCGCGCCGAGGCGGAACACGAAGCGGGCGTGCTGACCGCCAGGTGAGCGAGCGATGGAAACATTCGGTGTGCACAGTGAAATCGGCAAGCTGCGGACGGTCATGGTGTGCCGGCCCGGCCTCGCCCACAAACGTCTGACGCCCGGCAACCGCGCCGATCTCCTCTTCGACGACGTGCTCTGGGTGCAGGAGGCGCAGAAGGATCACTACGACTTCGTGCTGAAGATGCGCGAGCGCGGCGTCGAGGTCCTCGAACTGCACGACCTGCTCACCCAGACGCTCACCGATCCGCAGGCGCGCGCGTGGGTGCTCGACCGCCGGATTACGCCGAACGACGTCGGCCCCGCCACGGCGCCCATGGTCCGCGCGTGGCTCAACGACTTGCCGCCCGATGCGCTGGCCGAACATCTGATCGGCGGCATCGCGATCATGGACCTGCCACGCGGCGATCAGGCCGCGATGCTGGCCGACGCGTACGGCGACACCGACTTCATCGTGCCGCCGGTGCCCAACACGCTCTTCCAGCGCGATCCGTCGTGCTGGATCTACAACGGCGTCACGTGCAATCCGATGTACTGGCCGGCGCGCAAGCCCGAGACCCTGCTGCAGCGCGCCGTCTACAAGTTCCACCCGCGATTCAAGAACGCGGCTTTCACCATCTGGTGGGGCGACTGCGACACCTCGTACGGCGCGTCCACGCTCGAAGGCGGCGACGTCATGCCCATCGGCAAGGGCATCGTGCTCATCGGCATGGGCGAACGCACGACGCGCCAGGCGGTGTTCCAGGTGTCGGCCGAGCTGTTCAAGCACAACGCCGCGTCGCGCGTCATCGCCTGCCTGATGCCGAAGAGCCGCGCGGCCATGCACCTGGACACGGTCTTCACGTTCTGCGACGTGGACCTCTGCACGACATTCCGGGAGGTCGCGGATCAGATCCGCTGCTACAGCGCGCGTCCCGCCAGCGACGGACACGTCGAAGTCTGTGCCGAGAAAGGCCATCTCTTCGACGTCGTGAAACAGGCGCTCGGGCTGAAGGAGCTGCGGCTGGTCGAAACGGGCGGCAACGCCTGGGAAGCGCAGCGCGAACAGTGGGACGACGGCAACAACGTGGTCGCCCTTTCGCCGGGCGTCGTCGTCGCGTACGACCGCAACACCTACACCAACACACTGCTTCGAAAGGCCGGCGTCGAAGTGATTACCGTACGCGGCTCGGAGCTCGGTCGCGGACGCGGCGGCGGCCACTGCATGACGTGTCCAGTCACGCGCGACGCCGTTTATTAGCGGCCGCAAGGAGATCGCATGAGCTTCAATCTGCGCAACCGTTCGCTGCTGACGGTCCAGGACTACACGCCGCGTGAATTCCGGTACCTCCTCGACCTCTCCCGCGACCTGAAACGGGCGAAATACGCCAAAACCGAACAGCAGCATCTTGCCGGCAAGGAAATCTGCCTGATTTTCGAAAAGACATCCACGCGCACGCGCTGTTCATTCGAAGTGGCCTGCTACGACCAGGGCGCGCACGTCACCTATCTGGATCCCGCCGGCTCGCAGATCGGCCACAAGGAATCGTTCAAGGACACGGCGCGCGTGCTGGGCCGGATGTACGACGCGATCGAATACCGCGGCGCCAGCCAGACCGGTGTCGAGGCGCTCGCCGCCAACGCCGGCGTGCCGGTCTTCAACGGCCTGACGGCCGAATACCATCCGACCCAGATGCTCGCCGACGTCATGACGATGCGCGAGCACAGCGACAAGCCGCTGGCGTCCATCAAGTACGCGTTCATGGGCGACACGCGGAACAACATGGGGCACTCGCTGATGATCGTCGGCTGCCTGCTCGGCATGGACGTGCGCCTGTGCGGCCCGAAGAGCCTCTGGCCCTCCGACGAGTACACGTCCATCGCCCGCAGGCTGCAGTGCCAGTCGGGCGCGAGACTGACGATCACCGACGATCCGATCGAGGCCGTCAAGGACGTGGACTTCATTCATACCGACGTCTGGGTGTCGATGGGCGAGCCGAAGGAAGTCTGGAAGGAACGGATCGATCTGCTGCGGAAGTATCAGGTCAACAAGGAGCTGATGAAAGCCAGCGGCAACCCGCAGGTCAGGTTCATGCACTGCCTGCCGGCGTTCCACGACACGGAGACGACGCTCGGCAAGCAGATCGCCGAGACGTACGGACTGCTCAACGGGCTCGAGGTGACCGACGACGTGTTCGAGTCCGAGTCGAACCTCGCGTTCGAGCAGGCGGAAAACCGCATGCACACGATCAAGGCGATCCTCGTCGCCACACTGGGAGAGTAATGCCATGCTCGTGGTCATTGCGCTTGGCGGCAACGCGCTCCTGCGGCGGGGCGAACCGATGACGGCGGAGAACCAGCGCCGCAACGTCCGGGTGGCCGCGAAGGCGCTGGCGCCCGTCGCGGCGGAACATCAGCTCGTGATCGGCCACGGCAACGGACCGCAGGTGGGCCTGCTCGCGCTGCAGGGCGCCGCGTACGCGAAGGTCGACACCTATCCGCTCGACGTCCTCGGCGCGGAAACCGAAGGCATGATCGGCTACATGATCGAACAGGAGCTCGGCAACCTGCTGCCGTTCGAGCGCCCGTTCGCCACGCTGCTGACGATGGTCGAAGTCGATCCCGGCGATCCGGCGTTTCAGGCGCCGACCAAGTTCATCGGTCCCGTCTACACGAAGAGCGAAGCCGACCAGCTCGCCGCCGAAAAGTCCTGGACCTTCAAGCCGGACGGCGACGCCTGGCGCCGCGTCGTGCCCTCGCCCGAGCCCAAGCGGATTTTCGAGCTGCGTCCTATCAAATGGCTGCTCGAACGCAACGCGATCGTGATCGCCGCCGGCGGAGGCGGCATCCCGACAATGTACGAGCGCGGCAACGGCCATCTGCTGGCCGGCGTCGAGTGCGTGATCGACAAGGATCTCGCCTCGGAGCTGCTCGCCCGCGATCTCGACGCCGATCTGTTCGTCATGCTGACCGACGCCGATGCCGTCTACGCCGACTGGGGACGGCCGGGGCAGAAGTCGATCCGGCGCGCCTCGCCCGCCGCGTTGTCGGCCATGACGTTTGCCGCCGGATCGATGGGCCCGAAAGTACAGGCGGCGTGCCGCTTCGCGGCCGCGACCGGAAAACGCGCGGCCATCGGCGCGATGTCGGATCTCAGCCGGATCCTCGCCGGCGATGCCGGCACGACAGTCTCCCCGAGGGAAACGGGCATCGTTTATGGCGGGTAATCCCGAGCGGCGAACGAGCCTTGGCCTGGCCGCCTGCACCGCCATCGTCGTCGGCAACATGGTGGGCTCGGGCTTCTACCTGTCGCCGGCGGCCGTCGCGCCGTACGGGCTGCTCGCGATCCTGACGTGGATCGTCATGGGCGCCGGCGCGATCTGTCTCGGCCTGACGTTCGCGCGTCTCGCCAGGATGCACTCGGCCACCGGCGGGCCCTATGCGTACACGAGACTCGCCTACGGCGACTTCGCGGGATTTCTCGTCGCGTGGGGCTACTGGATTTCAATCTGGGCGTCGCTCCCGGTCATTGCCGTGGCGTTCACGGGGTCGCTGCTCAAGCTGGCGCCCGCGCTGCAGGGCCAGCGGACGATGGCCGTCGGCATCACACTCGGCGCCATCTGGTTCGTCGCGCTGGCGAATCTGCGCGGCGTCAAGACGGCCGGGATCTTCGCGGAGTGGACGACCTACACCAAGCTCGTCCCCTTCGCGGCAATCGCGATCATCGGGCTGGCGTTCGTGCGCCGTGACTACCTGACGGCATTCAATCCGAGCGGCAAGCCGCTCTTCGAGTCGGTGGCCGCGCTCGCGCCGCTGACGATGTTTGCGTACCTCGGCCTCGAGTCGGCGACCGTGCCGGCCGGCGATGTCCGCGACCCGGAGCGCACGATTCCGCGCTCGACGATGCTCGGCATCCTCACGGCGGCCATCATTTATGTACTGGGTACAACGGTCGTGCTCGGCGTCGTGCCGCGCGAGCAGCTGGTCAACTCGACGGCGCCGTTCACCGATGCCGCGCGCGCCATGTGGGGATCCTGGGCGGCCACCACGATATCGATTGCCGTCATGGTGTCGTCGATCGGCGCGCTGAACGGGTGGACGCTCATGATGGGCCAGGTCCCGATGGCCGCCGCGCAGGACGGCCTCTTCCCGGCCCTCTTCGGCCGCCTTTCGTCGCGCGGCGTGCCTGCGATCGGCATCGTGGTCTCCGCGAGCCTCGCGACGGCGCTCGTGCTGGTTCAGGTATCAGGGGCTCCAGGGTTCGCGGCCATCTACGACATGATCGTCAGCCTGAGCACGATGGCGGCCGTCATTCCCTACGTCTTCTGCGCCCTCGCCGGCGGGCTGATTGCCGGCCGCCTCAGGGGCGGAGCCGTCCCACGCGTCACGCTGGTCGAAGGCGTGGCGTTCGTGTTTTCGATGTTCACGGTGTACGGCTGCGGACCCAGACCAGTACTTTACGGGCTGATCCTGCTGCTGCTCGGTTTGCCGGTGTACGTCTGGCAGCGGCGCGAGCACGCGGATCTCACGCGGGTCCGGCCGGCCGCGTAGCAATCATCGGGAGGCCACGCCTCCGCCCATCGCCGCCCCGGGTTTCTGGTGGCGCCACGAGTCGACGATCGCGAGCGCGTCGTCGGGCCGTTCGACGACCACCTCGGCGCCGCCCGCGTAGATCAGGCCGCTTCCGCCGTCGATGGTGATGACGTCGCCTTCGTGAAGGACTCGCGCGCCGAGCGTGCAGACACGTGCCTCGCGGTCGACATGCAAATCGGTACAGCCGACCACGCAGACCTTGCCAAGTTGCCGGGCCACGACGGCCGCGTGCGAGGTCCGCCCGCCGGACGCCGTGAGGACGCCGGCCGCGGCGGCGATGCCGGCGAGATCGCCGGCCGCAATATCGGGGCGGACCAGGACGACCGGCCGGGACGCAGCCAGCTGCTGCGCGCGTGCGACGTCGAAGGTCACACCGCCTGTCGCCACGCCGGGACCCGCGGCGATCGCATGCGCGATCGGCCCGCCCGAGGCGGCCCTGACCGAGCGGCGCACGATCGCGTTCAGGTCGTAGGCCGCGAGCCGCTGCAGCGCCGTCGAGGGATCCACGATGCCGCTGCGCACCAGATCGACGGCGATGCGCACGGCGGCCCACGGCGTCCGCTTCCCGTCCCGCGTCTGGAGGAAGAAGAGCCGGCCGTTTTCGACGGTGAACTCGAAGTCCTGCATGTCGCCGAATTCGCGCTCGAGCAGCGGTCTGGCCCGCTCGAGCTCGGCCCAGGCCTCCGGCAGCACGCGCGGCAGCAGCGCGCTGTCGCGGACCGGCTCGCGACCCGAGACGATGTCTTCGCCCTGGGCGTTGAACAGGAAGTCGAAATACAGCTCGTTGTCGCCGGTCGCGGGATTGCGCGTGAAGCCGACGCCCGCCCCCGATCCCGCGCCGCCGTTGCCGAACACCATGGCCTGCACGATGATGGCGGTGCCTGCCCGTTCGTCGATTCCACAGATCCGGCGATACTCGCGCGCGTGCGGCGAGTTCCACGACGCCAGCACCGCTTCGACCGCGCGCACCACCTGCTCGATCGGATCTTCCGGCAGCGGATGCGCGCCCGTGGTGCGCAACGCGTCGGCCGACTCGCGCGCCAGCTCACGCATCTCCATCGGATCCAGATCCTGAAGCGTGCGCGCTCGGGCGCTGGCCAGGTGCGCGGCCGTCAGCCGATCGAACACGCGCGAGTCGACGTGATGCACCGCTTCGCCGAACGCGCGCGCGAGCCGCCGGTAGCTGTCCCACGCGAGCCACGGATTTCCGGTCCGGCGGATCAAGTGGTGCGCGCCGTCTTCGGTGAGGCCGACGTTCAACAGCGTGCCGAGCATCCCCGGCATCGTGACCACCGGACTCGATCGCACCGACAGGACCAGCGGACGAGGGCCGCCCAGATGCAGGCCCGTCGCGTCTTCCAGCTGGCGGAGCGCCACGGCGAGCCGCGCGGCGAAGCCGCCGGGCAGCTCGCCGCGCGCCAGGTACTCCTGTGACAGCGCGCTGTCCAGGACCAGCGCCGGAGGCACGGGCAGCCCGAGGCGATCGAGCCGCCCGAGATTCACGGCTTTGACGCCGGCGTCTGCGATCAGCAGATGCACATCCGACTGCCGGTCACCGATGAAGGCGATCCGATCGGCGCGGCTCATCGATCGCTCTCAGTGCCGGTGGTCGCCACCGGCTCGCTGCCCTTGCGCATCGTCGGATAGAGCGGCTGATAGCCGGTACTCGAGCCTTCCAGGTAGACGCCGATCAGCCGGAACGGCCCGCCCGCGGTCGCACGCTCGAACCTCAGCTGCGGGCGATCGATATCGCGGCTGCGCCCCGTGGGCACGGTATTGAACGTCGCGTAGGTTTTTGTTCCGCTCTCGTTCGTCACGCGCATGACAGACGGCGAGATCATGGTGAAGAGGTAGGTACCCGCCGGCAGAGTGGCCCTGGGCACCTGGACGGGCCTGCTGAACGTCAATATCGCCGCCACCGAAGACGAACCGACAAGCGGCGCCATATGTCCCTCCACCGTGACGTAGAACCTGGTGGTGGAGGGCTTTTTCGACTGGGCGATGGCTGCTGGCGTGAATCCGGCGCAGGCCGCTGCAACAAGCAGTGAGAGAGCGACCGTTTTCATCACAGACCTTCCTTCCGGCGATGCCCGTCAAGAGGGCATCGCTCGGATCGATCGCATCAAAACGTGTTCCGCGATCCGTGAGGGCAGCACGATCCGCGACGGCCCGCGCATCACCGCGGCTCGCACAACGCTGACTGCTTGCAGTGAGAAACAGCTCACGAGCTTCGGGCAGCCGGCTGGCGCGGCGGCGCTTCCACCGCCCGTGCCCGGACGATGCCCAGCTTCTTCATGCGGAACCGGAGCGTGTTGGGATGCAGGCCGAGGCGCTCGGCCGTGTTGCCGGTGCCGTTGATGCGCCATCCGCACTCGCGCAGGACCTTTTCGATGTGCGCGCGTTCGATCGACGAGAGCGATATCGCGTCGGCGGATGCCTGGGCGGCCGCCTCCTCGGGGCCGTCGGGGGACAGGACCAGCGTGTCTCCGCTCGAGTGGATCAGGGCGCGCTCGACGACGTTCTCGAGCTCCCGGATATTGCCGGGCCACGTGCGACTCTGCAGCGCGTCCATGACCGCCTGCGGCACGCGTTTGATGTCCCGGTGCGTCGCGTGCTGGCGTTTGTGAATCGTGCACCAGACGAGCGCGGGAATGTCCTCGCGCCGTTCGCGGAGCGGAGGCAGCCGGATGGGGAACACGTTCAGGCGGTAGAACAGGTCCTCGCGAAATTCGCCGTCCGTGACGGCCCGGTTCAGATCGCGATGCGTGGCAGCCACGATCCGCACGTCCACCTTCCTGCTGTGCGACGCGCCGACGCGCTCGAACTCGCCTTCCTGGAGCACGCGCAGCAGCTTGGCCTGGACCTCGAGCGGCAGGTCGCCGATCTCATCGAGGAACAGCGTGCCCCGGTGCGCCAGCTCGAAGCGGCCCTGACGTTGCGCGACGGCGTCGGTGAACGCGCCGCGCTCGTGGCCGAACAGCTCGCTCTCGATCAGCGTCGCCGGCAGCGCCGCGCAGTTCACCGAGACGATCGAGTACTGACGGCGCGAGCTGCGCGCGTGCAGCGCCCTGGCGAAGAGTTCCTTGCCGGTGCCGGTTTCGCCGAGCAGCAGCACGGTGCTGTCGGTCGAGGCCACTTCCTGCAGGAGACCGAGCGCAGTCCGCAGCGCCGGGCTGTTCCCCACGATCTGCTCGAACCCCGCGATCGACGTGCGCGGCTCGACATCAGGTTCGGCGCCGTGTCCGTGATCGATCCGCGCGCGCAACTGCGCAATCTCCTCCCGGCTCTGGCGCAGCGCCTGCTCCTGGCGCCGGCGTGCCAGCGCCGCCGCCAGAATCTCGGCGACGATCCGCAGGCGATCGACGACACGATCGGACCAGCTCCGTTCGCCGCTGATGACACCGGCGGCGAGGGCGCACGTCACCGTCCCGGCGGTCCCACTGACCGCGACGCGGATGACGACGGCGGACGTCAGCGTGATCTGCGGCAGGCGCTCTTCGGGGATGGCGGACAGCACGTCGACGGGCAGACCGCCGGGAATTCTTCCGAGGACGAAAACATCGTGATCGATGCGCGCGCGATCGATCAGCGCTTTGAGCAGCTCGACATCCGCGTCCAGGCGGGCGTGGTCGCCGAGCGGCATCCGCGCCCAGTGAAACGCCGCGTCGGCCGGCGCATCGCCGCCCGAGAATTCGACGAGCGTACACCGGTCGACGTCCATCTCTTCGCCAATCCGCCGCAGGGCATCTTCAACGATGCCGCCGACATCGTCCGCGTCCAGATGGACGAGCGTCGACGTCAGCCCGGCGATCAGCCGATCTGTCTGCGACGCCCACTCGTTGTCAGGCCGAACAGCGATTGTCTCCACGGCAGCCTGTCCGTGCGGTGATGCCGGCCGCCGCCGCGTGGAGTGAGAAGACGTCGCGCGGGCAGGAAACGCCGGCAAGGGTGCGCGCGGCCGGAACGAGTGACCCCGGCGAGAAAGGCGTGGTGCGCGTGTGCAGTGACGGCCTGAGCATCAATCAGATTGCGTGCATCGGATGTACCGCGCGTTCCCCGCCCACTGGCCCCACGCTGCGGGCGCGCCCTCACGGGTGCTGGTCAATCCCGTCACGGCATCTGGTCACGATATCTGGTCAGTTGCCAGTCTGAATACCGGCCTCAACCGCTGGTGGCACGCTGTGTGCCCGGCGGGAGACGCCAAGCCCCTGCCGATCTTCCATCAAGGCGGCGGCGCGCTCATCGGTATCGGAAAAGTGCGCCGCCACGCTGCGGCGCAGCTGCGCCTGCCAGTACGCCAGCGCGGGACGCCGCTCAGCCGGAGCGAGCTCGATCAGATCGGTGACCAGCGCATGCATGCGGCGCATGACCTGCACGCTCGTGGCGCCGTAGTAGCAGATCTCGCCGAACGCGAGCCGGAGAAAGTCGTCCCACGTCGGAAACGGCACGATCACCCGGAGGCGGCCGGCGGCGTCGCTGAAGTCGCCAATCTCGAGGCGGCGGCGGCCGAGACGCAGCAGGAGATCGCCAATCTGATCGAGCGCCTGCACGGCGGTCGTGGGGTCGTTGATGGCCGGCGACAGCGCGCGAATGGCGATGTCCACGAGCAGGCGGATGGCGTACTTCGGATCCTGATCGAAGGTGCGCTCCACGCCGAGCACGACGGCTTTCATCAGCCGCCGTTCGTCGATCGCCGCGCGCGCGCCGGTCACGCGCAGGAGCGGCGTGGACTCGGCGACGGTGTCGCCGACGGCGACGACCATTTCGATGACGGCGTCCGCCGCCGCCGCGAGCTCGACCAGCGACGCGACGCGCACGCCTTCCACGGCGAGAGGCGGACCGTGATAGGTCACGACCTGCGCGGCAGCTGCGGCGGGCATGTGAGGCGCGTGGACTGCCGCCGGCGACGCCAGATCGGGATAGATCGCGTCGATGACTTTCCGCCCCTGATCGCCGGTGAACGCCAGCGTGCGGCTGATTTGCAGCAGCGCGACGCGGTTGATCAACCCGACAAACATCGCGACGCTCGCCAGCAGCAGCCCGATCACCACGAGCGCGCTCACGCGCGGCACCTGCGCCACGAGGCCGGGCCGGTCCACCCAGGCGAGGGCGGCAATCGCATACACGAACGTGGCGGTGAACGTGCCGAAGGCATGCGCGAGCAGCGGATCGCGCGCGAACCACAGCACGAGCCGCGGCGAATACGCGGTCGCGCTGAACTGCACCATCATGAACGTCAGGGAAAAGACGATGGCGGTCAGCGCGATCATGCCCGAGGCGACCGACGAATAGATCGCCGTGGCGGCGGAGACGCTGACCCGTGAAACGAGGTGCGGCAGCAGCCGGCTTTCGACGCGCGGAAGCAGCATGCCGGCGGCGATGGCGCCGCCGGCGTACAGCGCGGTGACGATCCAGGGGCTCCAGCCGGCGCGATGGCGCATCGCGCGCTGGCACTGCAAGACCGACGCCCTCCGGCGGCGATCGGACGGCGCGTCAGCGGCCGTCGACGATCGCGGACGGCACCGTCAGGACGAGTCCAACACCGGGCTCACTCTCACCCGGCTTCCCCTCTGGCGCCGGCAACGTCGTGAACCGCACGTCAACCGCGTCACCGAACTGGAGCCGGCAGTGCCGCCGCCAGTGCAGCGCCGTTTCCAGCCGCACCGGCTCGATCGCCAGCGTCGCAACATCGCTGCCGGTCGTGACGCGCACGACGGGAGCGCCGCTCGCGAGCGGCCGCCGGAGATCGTTGAGACAGTCCTCGACCAGCCGGAAAAGCGTCATCTCGATCTCGGCCGGGAGCCGGCCGTCGCCCTCGATCGAGAGATCGACAGCGACGCCGGTGCGTTCCGTGAAGCTGGCGACATGACACCGCAGCGCCAGCGTCAAGCCGACCTCGCCGACGAGCGGCGGACGGAGCTCGTCGGTGAATTTTCGCGCGTCCAGGAAGCATTGCCTGGCGATGAAGCGGCTCTCCGCGAGCACGCTCCGCGCGCGCGGATTGAGCGCCGCGGCGTGCCGCTCGATGAGATCCAGATTCGCGCTGAGCGCGGCCAGCGTGTGGACGATGGCGTGGTGCAGCTCGAGCGACAGCCGGCGCCGCTCTTCCTCCTGCAACCGCAGCAGGCGGCGCGCCTCGGCGCGATCGTCGGCTTTGAGCTGCGTGGTTCGATTCGAGGCGCGTAATCGCCCGCTCGTCTTCAGCGGCCGGCTGCGCCCGTTCGGCGGATGAATGGCGGCACCTGCCTTTCCCAACCATTTTGGATCGACTGAGCAGAACGATCTGCACAAAATTCGTGCGGCGCGCGGCGGGACTCTTGCTACTCCCGACATCGAGGATTGATCGGCCATGACCTGGATTGTCGAGCGACTGCGACAGCTGCTCTGCAGCATCCGAGGACACGACACGATACTGCATTACGAACCCGGTCGCCTGTCGCTGCGGTGTCTTACGTGCAGCTACCAGACATCCGGGTGGAATCTGGGGCCGGAAATCCGCTACGCGCCGTCATCCGCCAACGGAAACTCGCCATCGCCGGGCCGCACCCTGGAGCGGCCGCTCATGATCGTCGATGCCTCGAGTGGCGCTTCATTTGCACATCGCTCCGCGCGCGTGGATCGATTCGATGACGGCTCCACCGTGAGAAGGCCGAGGACGCTCGGCGACCAGCCAGAGTCGCGCGGGATGCGCCTGGCGAGTTGACACACACCCTTACTGACGAGGATACCGTGACAAAAACTCCCCGGGGATTCGCGTTGCTGGATCGAACGAGGCGCCGCCAGATCGCGAGCAAGGGCGGCAAAGCGGCGCACGCCAAAGGCGTCGCCCATGAATGGTCGAGTGAGCAGGCGCGCCTGGCGGGCCGCAAGGGCGGGCTCGCGCACGCCCGGCGCATGAAGCAGCCGCCAGTCCTCTGAAGAGGATCAGTGCCGGCGGCGTATCGGGTACCGCTTGAACATCTCTCCGACCGTGGCGCTGATGGTGGCGTCGAGCCCGGCAGCATCGACGGGTTTGTCCGCGCGTATCTTCAGCAACGGCTGCAGGCTCTCCGGATCGAGGAGCGACACGACGAGCACCCCCACGGAGTACTCGGGCCGCGCAGTCCCGTTGAGGGGCTTCGCCTTCACGTTCACGTCGGTACGCGTGAAGGACGCGTAAGTCGCCACCACATCGCCTGGACCCGACGCGACTCTCGTCATGCCGAGCGCACCCAGCTCACGCTCGACAGCGGCCACGATCTGCGCGTCAATCGCGGCAACGCGGGCGGGATGAGTGTCCATCCAGGTGTACGTCTTGAACCTCGAGTAGTCGATCCGTTTGTCGGCCGTCACCGTGATCTGATATTTCGGTCTGTAGCTCGCCCCCGCCGCGGCCACCGATGCGGCAAGCACTGCGCTGACGATGAATGTTTTCATGGACCTCTTTGTCCTCTCGACAGATCGAAACATGCAGCTTCAACGCCACCTGCGCGTCCGTCGGAAGAGCGACACAGCTCAGCATCACCGGCAGTACCGGGGGGCGGTGATTATCGGTGGCGCGCATCACCACCTGCGGTGATGCGATCCGGCGCGGCGCCCCTTCACGACTCTTTTTCCCTGATGTGACCCGCCAGACGCGATCTGGTGCCGTTCTTGCCTTTCCCTCAGGGGAACAGAGTTTTGTGGCGCCTGCCACAGAGGGAGTAGGAGGTTGTCATGCAGCCAGTTCGTAGACGATATCGGATGATGCTCGCGTCGCTGCTCGTAGCCGGTTTCGGGTTGGCGTCGACGGCGTTTGCCGACGACAACATCCGCGGCGTGATCACGGGACGCGGAGACGCGGGGTCGGTGATCATGCAGACCGATTCAGTGAAGATGACCGTGGTCATGAATGACGTCACGACGGTGAACCGGATCGACGGCATCCGCCCCGTGCTCGTGAGCTCGGCGGATCTGATCCCGGGCCTGCGCATCAAGGTGTCCGGAGAATACGAAGCGCCCGACCGGTTCGTCGCTCACCGGATCACCTTCACGAAGTCGGACTTCCGGACCGCCAGCGCGATCCAGGGTGGCGTGACGCCCACTGATCAGCGCAGTCTGGCCAACCAGGCGCGAATCCAGCAGCATGGGCAGCAGCTGGCGGGCCACGAGCAGAAGCTCGGCGAGCATGGCGAACAGCTCACCTCGCAAAAGGCGCAGATAGCGGCCAACGAGCAGCAGATCGTCGCCACGACCGGCGCGCTGGCCGCGCGGATCGCCAACCTGGACGACTACACCGCGCTCAAGTCCGTCACGGTGTACTTCCCGAACGGCAAGGCCTCGATCTCGAAAGAGGCCAGGGCCCAGTTGCAGCAACTGGCGGCGCAGGCCACTGGCACCCATGGCTACATGATTCAGGTGCAGGCATATGCGTCAGCGGTCGGGTCCGAGCCGCTCAATCAGAAGCTGAGCATGCAGCGGGCGGATGCCGTCACCGCCATCCTGCAGCAGAGCGGAGTGCCGCCGACCAACGTCATCGTGCCGGCGGCCATGGGCACGACCGAACAGGTCGCCCCGAACAAGACGGCGAAAGGACAGGCCGAGAACCGGCGGGCCGTCGTCACGCTGCTGCAGAACAAGGGGATCGGCGGCGCGAAATAGAAGACCAAGACATCGACGTCACGTGAAGAGGCCGGGCGTGTTCACGCCCGGCCTCTTCGTCTCGCCGCGGCGCGGGCCGACAGGCGCGCCACGTAATACGGAACGAGCGCGAGCAGCACCGACACGAGCAGCGACTGCAGCGGATAGAACCAGCGCAACACGATCACCTGGTAGACCGCATCCAGCACAAACGCAAACACCCACAGCCGCCCTATGTCCTTCAGGGTGCCAGCAAAGCGCGTGTGTCCCCGCAGCAGCGCCCCGTCCCTCATGCCCGCGCGAATCCCGAGGAACACGGCCACCGCCGGCTGCAGCATGAAACGGAACGTGAATGGACCGCCGACTCGTCCCACGAGCTGGTTCCACGCGCGCGCCAGCTGCTCCTCCACCATTGCCGCGGCTTTCAGGGCTGCGCGCGCCGCGCGTACCACACCAGCCCGAACTTGAGATTCCAGTGGCCGTCCCGATTCGGACCCCACCACAGCTCCGGCTTGATCCAGACCGCGACGCCCGGCACCATGGCGCGTCCCACCTGGAAGCCGGTCTTGATGCCGGTTCTGCCGTCGAGCCGCCAGTCCGTTCTGGTTTCCGAATCGGCGATCACCCACCAGGCGCGCGCGATCGTGTGAATGAACGTCGGCGTGACGAGGAAGCTGCTGAGATCCGGCCGGCTCGCATCGCCGGCCGTCGACGTGAACTGCTGCAGCTTGACGAAGAACATGCCGTGAGGAAATCTCCAGACGGGAGCGACGACCGGCGCGACCGTCCACTTGCCGCCGCCGAGGAGCGGGCTGTCGGCCGTCGGAACAACGACGCCGGCGCCCATGGCAAACGCGAACCGGCGCGTCAGGAACCACGGCACGAGGATCTGTCCATAGACGTCGCCGATGCCGCCGGCCGACTGCGCGCCGGCGTGCGCTCCAGTCACCGGCAGTTCGAGCCGGAGAATGGCGCTGAACCTCCTCGCGCGCAGGAGCGCGGCGTCGTACCGGAAGATCAGCTGGAACTCACTCACCGCCTCGCCGATCGCGGAGTACTCGGGCCGTATGCTCAAGAAGACCGGCCGCGTGGGGTCCGAGTCGCTCCCGCGCGTGTCGCGTTCCTCATCCTGCGTGGACGCCGTCTGTCCGCTCGCAAGCTGCGCAGCTCCCGCCAGCGCGGCCACGAACAATCCGATGATTCGTACGGCGCGCATCCGCATTGGCTCAGCCTTCGCACGGATGCGCTTGTGCAAGTTGTGCTCCCGTGATCGGCCGACAGCATCTGGCGCCGCGGTCACCGCCTGCCGTCAGCCATCCGCGTATGTCTCCTGTTTCGCGCACTTTCCGCGTCCATCGTGCTGGTGCCGCTCTTGCCCTGTGCGAAGAGGGGTGTGTCGCGTACGCCAGTTGCCGTGGAGGCCGTCCGATGGGTGATGAAGCGATGTTCCAGACCTGCATCCGCTGCGTGTCTCGGTTCATCGTCGTTGTCGTGCTGGCGATGCTGGCGGGCGCGGGCGCGGCATTCGCGCAGGATCTCAGAACCGACGACAGTCCCGAACAGACGCCGGCTGTGTCGAGCGGCGTACCACGCGTGAATCCCGGTCTGCTGATGGAACCGCAGCTGCTGACGAACGCCATCGATGCCGCGTTCGAGAGATTCGAAGAGAGCGTCACGCCCGGCGACGGTCTCTATCTGGAGCTGTCGAACATGATCACGGGGTCGGGCTGGGTGTCGGTCGGCCCCGGCTACCGGCGCCAGGTGTTCAATCGGAACGCGTTCGTGGACGTATCCGCCGCCGTCTCATGGCGTCTCTACAACATGGTGCAGGGACGGTTCGAGATGCCCGAGCTCGCCAACAGGCACGTCAGCGTCGGCACGCAGGTGATGTGGCAGAACCAGACACAGGTCAACTACTTCGGCCTCGGCAGCACCTCGAGCGACGCCAACAAAAGTCAATATCAGATGCAGAGCGTCGATTTCGTCGGCTACGCCTCGGTCAGGCCGGTGACGTCACTGACGATTGGCGGCGAGTACGGATACCTGCGGCGGCCCGAGATCATGTCGCCCGGCGGCACCTTCAAGCCCACGCTCCCGACGACGGTCGAGCAGTTTCCGAACGATCCCGGAGTGGGAATCAGCTTCCAGCCCAGTTACCTGCATGGCGAAGCGTCCATCACATCGGACACGCGCGACCACCGCAGCCATCCGACGATTGGCGGACTGTATCGGGCGGCGTTGACGACCTTCTCCGATCGGTCCACGGGCACGTTCACGTTCCGCCAGTACGAGGCCGAAGCCGCGCAGTTCGTCCCGGTGACGGAGGATCGCGGCTGGGTGCTCGCGCTTCACGGCTGGATGGTCGCGAGCGACGCGTCGAGCGGCCACGACGTCCCCTTCTACCTGCTGCCGTCGCTTGGCGGCAACAACACGCTTCGCGCGTACAGCGATTACCGGTTCCACGATCGGAACCTCGTGGTGGTCAACGCCGAGTCGCGCTGGGCGCTCTTCACGCACATGGACGCGGCGATCTTCGCCGACGCCGGAAACGTCGCCGCCCGCATTGAAGATCTGAACCTGCGCAAGACGTCTTATGGAGCCGGCGTCCGGCTCCACACCGATCGCATGACGTTCGCGCGCCTGGACGTGGCGTACGGCGCGGAAGGCTGGCGCGTCGTCTTCCGCACGACCGATCCGCTGCGCCTCGCGCGGCTGACCCGCCGCGTGGCGGCGGCGCCCTTCGTTCCGTAACAGTGGCGAGGAGGCGTTGACCCATGCGTCGTCGTCTCGTGGCACTGCTCACCTTCCTCTTCATCCTCGGGGCCCACCTGCGGTCCGCGCAGCAGGCGTCGCCGCTGCCGGCGCGGCCCGATTCGCTGAAGTTCGCGGTGATTGGCGACAACGGCACCGGTGATTCGCCTCAATACGATGTCGGCGCGAGGATGAACGAGGCGCGGACCGCGTTCCCGTTCGAGATGGTGATCATGCTCGGCGACAACATGTACGGACGGCAGCAGCCGCAGGACTTCGTGACGAAGTTCGAGCGGCCGTACGCCGCGCTGCTGCAGGCCGGCGTGCTGTTCTACGCGACGCTCGGCAACCACGACAGCATGGCGAACCGCTCGTATCCGGGCTTCCACATGGGCGGCGAGCGCTATTACACGTATGCGAAGAGGAACGTGCAGTTCTTCGTGCTCGACAGCAACCAGCTCGACCCCAGGCAGCTGGCGTGGTTCGACGGCGTGCTGAAGCAGTCGTCCGGCGCGTGGAAGATCTGCTACTTCCACCATCCGCTCTATTCCGACGGCGGCCGGCACGGCTCGAACGTGGAGTTGCGGGTCGCGCTCGAGCCGCTGCTCGTGAAGTACGGCGTCAACGTGGTGTTCTCCGGACACGATCACATCTACGAGCGGACCAAGCCGCAAAAGGGCATCACGTACTTCATCAACGGATCGAGCGGCGAGCTGCGGAAGGGCGATGTCCGTCCATCGGCGCTCACCGCCGCGTACTTCGATCAGGATCAGGCGTTCTCGCTCGTCGAGGTCTCCGGGAACGATCTGTTCTTCGAAGCCCGATCGCGCATCGGCCGGACGATCGATGCCGGCGTCATCCACCGGCAGAACGGGAACTGACCGTGGGGGCCTTATGACTCACCGGGCAGCCGCTCGATTCCTCCGCATCGTCTTCGATCGGTTCCTGCTGCTGCCGATCGGCGCCGCGATCGCGCTCGTCTGGGCGAACGTGGCGCCCGAGAGCTATTTCGTCTTCGCGCAGCGCTCCGCGTTCGCCGTCAACGAGATCGGCATGGCGTTCTTCTTCGCGCTCGTCGCCCAGGAAGTCATGGAGGCCGTGATGCCTGGCGGGGCGCTGCACTCCTGGCGGCGATGGACGCTGCCGGTGGTCGCGGCGGCCGGCGGAATGCTCGGCGCGATGGCGGTCTACCTCGGCTACGTGCACGTGAAATATCAGGATGCCCTGTCGCCGGCCTGGCCGATCGCCTGCGCGATCGACGCGGCGGCGACCTACTACGTGCTCAAGACCATTCTGCCGCACAGCGGCGCGCTGCCCTTCGCGCTGCTCGTCGCGATCGTCACCGATGCGATCGGGCTCGTCATCGTCGCGCCGCGCTATCTGACCCTGGAGGCACACGTCGGCGGGGCGGCCCTCATGCTGATCGCGCTCGGCCTGGCGGCGGCCATGCGCGTCCTGAAGGTCCGCGCGTTCTGGCCGTACCTGCTCATCTGCGGCGCGTTCTCCTGGTTCGCGTTCTACCGGGAAGGGCTGCACCCGGCGTTCGCGCTGATTCCGATCGTGCCGTTCCTCCGGCACGAACCGCGGCAGCTCAACCTGTTCGCCGATCCGCGGGACGATGACGCGGTGCACCACGCCGAACACGAGTGGCACCGGATCGCGCAGGGCGTCCTGTTCGCGTTCGGCCTCGTGAACGCCGGCGTGGCCCTCAGCGGATACGACACCGGATCGTGGGCGCTGCTCTCGGCCACGATCGTCGGCCGTCCCGTCGGGATCCTCATCGCCGTCGGGCTCGCCACCGCGGCCGGGCTGCACCTGCCGCGCCACGTCGGCTGGCGCGAAGTGCTGGTCGTCGCCTTCGCCACCTCGAGCGGTTTCGCGCTCGCGCTGTTCTTCGCCACCGGGCTGCTGGCGACGGGCCCGATGCTCGCCGAAGCGAAGATCGGCGTCCTCATGTCGGTGGCCGGCGCGGGGATCGCGTTCGGCGCCGCCTGGCTGCTGAAGGTCGGCAGGCTGGCGCACTGACGCCGAGCCGGGGGAGTTGACCCGTGGGATTCCGTCTGAAGGCCGGTCAAACCGTCTCGAGCGAACTGCGGCGGATTGTTCTCCGGCAGCTCAATCGGGCCGCATCCGAACTCACGCTGATCGGCGATCCCGAGAGCGACGAAGCGATTCATGATGCCCGCCGGCGCGTCAAGAAGATCCGGGCCATCATCCGTCTGGTGCGGCCGGTACTGGCTGCCGACGGGCGCCGCACCGATCCCGATCTGCGCCGCGTCAGCCACCTGCTCGCGCCGGTGGCCGACGGACAGGGTGTCATCGACACGCTCAACCAGCTGCTGCGGCGCTACCGCGGAAACCTTCCGCGCAAGACGGCGGCGGCGATTCGCTCCGACCTGATTGCGCGCGGAAAGCGGATCGACTCGAAAGCCGCGAAGGACCACGTCCTCGAGGAGGCCCGCGCCACGCTGCGCGCGGAGCGGCGCCGCGTGAAGCACTGGCGGCTGACCGCGGAGGGCTTCAACGCGGTCGCGCCGGGCCTCAAGGAAAGCGTCCGCCGCGCGCGCCTCGCCATGGTCACGGCCTGGCTGCACCCGACCGCCGCGCATCATCACGCGTGGCGGCGTCATGTGAAGAACCACTGGTTTCACGTGCGCCTGATCAGCGCCCGGTGCGGAACCCACCTCCAGCCGTACCAGCGGCAGCTCGAGGCGCTCGACGGCATCCTGGGCGAGTACCACAACCTCGTGCTGCTGCATGAAGTGCTCGTGCACGACAGCACGCTGTCGCGCCGGGAGATCGCGCGGTGCCTCCGCATCGTGAAGCGCTACCAGCACGCGCTGCGGCGTCACGCGCAGGTGCTGGGCATGCGCATCTACAACGAGAAGCCGCGCCGGTTCGTCCGCCGCGTCAAGCAGCTCTGGCAGCTGCACGCGTCATGAGGCCGCAGACGAGCCTGTACACCCTGCTCCGGCCGTACTGGAAACTCGCGGCCGGCGCGATGCTGGCGATGCTGCTCGAAAGCGCGGCCGATCTGCTGGAGCCCTGGCCGCTCAAGGTCGTGCTGGACTACGTGATCGGATCGAAGACGCCGCCGGCCTGGCTCGCCCGATGGATGGTCGATCTGCCCGCGAGGCTCACCCTGCTGAACATCGCGGTCGCCGCCGTGATGGCGATCGCGCTCGTGGGCGCCGTCAGCTCGTACGTCGAGAAGTACTCGTCGACGACCATCGGCAAGCGCGTCGGCTACGACCTGCGGCACGCGCTCTACCACCACATGCAGCGGCTGTCGCTCTCCTTCTTCGACAGCCGGCGGACAGGCGATCTGCTCGTGCGGCTGACCTCCGATATCGAGGCCGTCGAAGACTTCATCACCGGCGCCGTGCTCGGCATCGTGCTCGACGTCGTGACGCTCACGGGCATGCTGATCGTGATGTTCGTGCTCGACTGGCGCTTCAGCCTGATCGGCCTCTCGATCGCGCCGGTGCTCTTCTCCCTCGTCTATCACCTCATGCGCCGGATCAAGGCGGCGGCGCGGGAGGTCAAGAACACGGAAAGCGACCTCGCGTCGGTCGTGCAGGAATCGCTGTCCTCGGCGCGCATCGTCAAGGCTTTCGCGCGCGAGGAATTCGAGGAGGGGCGGCTGGATCGGCGGAGCCAGGCGAGCGTCGACGCGACGCTGCGCGCCCGCAGCGTGAAGGCGCGGCTGGCGCCGCTTGTCGACCTCGTCATCGCCGCCGGTACGTGCCTCGTCCTCTATTTCGGCGTGCACTTCGTCGTCTCCGGCCGCATCACGCCTGGCGCGCTCGTGGTCTACGTGATCTATCTGGGGAAGATGTACAAGCCCATCAAAGATCTCTCGAAAACCGCCGACATCGTGTCGAGGTCCGCGGTCGCGTTCGAGCGCATCGGCGAGCTGCTCGCCGTCGAGCGGCAGGTGACCGATCGGGCGGACGCGCGGCCGGCCCCCCGGTTCGATGGCCGCATTGCCTTCGATCACGTGAGCTTCGGCTACGGGCCGGGCCAGCTCGTGCTGAGAGACGTCAATCTCTTCATCGAGCCCCGCCAGCGCGCGGCGCTGGTCGGCGAGACCGGCAGCGGCAAGTCGACGCTGATCGCCCTCATCCCCCGCCTGTACGACGCGCTCGGCGGCGTGATCCGCATCGATGGCAGCGACGTGCGCAGCTACACGCTGCACTCCCTCCGCGAGCAGGTCAGCTTCGTGCTGCAGGAACCGGTGCTGTTCCGCGCGTCGATTGCGGAGAACATCGCGTACGGCCGTCCGGACGCCACGGGGGAAGAGATTCTGCGCGCGAGCCGGCTCGCGCATGCCGATGAATTCATCGCGAGTCTGCCGCGCGGCTACGACACGGTCGTCGGCGAGCGCGGCGACACGCTGTCGGGCGGACAGCGGCAGCGCATCGCCATCGCGCGCGCGATCGTCCGGGACACGCCGATCCTGCTGATGGACGAGCCGTCGGCGGCGCTCGACCCGGAATCCGAGGAACTGATCTTCAAGGGCCTGTCCCGGCTGCTCGAAGGCCGGACCTCGATCACGATCGCGCATCGGCTCGCCACCGTGCGCGAGGCCGACGTCATCTTCGTGCTGCACGGCGGCGTCATCGCCGAAACCGGCACGCACGAGGAACTGCTCGAGCGCAACGGCCAGTACGCACGCTTCTATCGCCTGCAGTTTCACACGCCGGACACGCACCCGAGCCCGCTCGCGATGTGAAGCGTGCGGCCCGTGCCGAATTTGCATAGTCGCAACGCTCCGTGCTTCGTAGGCTTGTGTATGAGCAACCTGACATCCACCACTTCGCCCCCGCGCGCGCCCGACAGTGTCCGGCGCGACGACGTGCTCTGCCGCATCCGCAGCGAGTACATGGAAATGCCGGGCCTCGCGCTCACGCTGTGTCAGGCGCAGCGGATGTGGAACCTGTGCCGCGATGACTGCGAGCGGGCACTCGGCGATCTGGTCGACGCCGGCTTCCTGGAGCGCACGCCGTTCGGCACTTTTGTACGTGCGGGATCGGCCCGTTCCGGCGTGTGAATGCCCGCTGACGAGCAGCCGTGCGCGGATCGCAAGATGTTGACAGGCATGGCGCGCGTCATCCGGGTGGCGGCTGATCGGCGCGCATGTCGACGAATCAGCGCGGGGTGCGCTTCTTGCAGCCCTGGATGTTGCGGACGATCCGCACGAATTCAAGGAAGGGAGACAAGCGTCATGCGAATGTCAGCTTACGTGATTACGGCCTTGCTCGCGACGGGCCTGCCGAACGCGGTGATGGCGCAGAGCGCCAGTCCGCCGCCAGCGGCAGTACCACCGGCCGCCGAACCGAACCTCGTCGGCACCGTGCAAAGTCACTGGCTCGTCTCAGGGTTCGTCGGCTCGAACTTCGGTCAGAGCACGACGGATCCGAGCGTCGACTTCGGCGGACAGGTCGCCTATCTGTGGAGAGGCGTCGTGGGCGGCGAAGCAATCGCCGATTTTGCTCCGTCGTTCAAGATCGACAACGCTGCCCTCTCGGAGAACCCGCGAGCGAACAGCTACATGGCTAACGCGATCTTCGCGCTCCCGCTCGGCGCGGAGGGCCAGATCCAGCCGTACGTGTCCGGCGGGTTGGGCATGATTCAGTTGACCACGCGGGTGTTCAACGCAGCCCTGCCCCACCCGAGCGGCGTTCTGGTCACCGGCACGAGCGACGGCGATCAGTTGAAGTTCGGCAGTAACATCGGCGGCGGCCTCATGGGGTTTGCCGGCACGATCGGCTTCCGGGCGGACGTGCGCTACTACAAAGCCACCACGGATTCGAACTTCCAGTCGACAAGCGCGGTCGGACAGTTCACCGAGAGCCTCCTCTCAGGTATCGACTTCTGGCGCGCCAACATCGGCGTGGTCGTGCGCTGGTGACGCGCTCCGGGGCGGCGCGGCTCGTACGCGCCGCCCATCATTCATCGCCCATCATCATCGGCGGCGCTCGCAGCCCGCCGAGCCTGGCTTTCGACGTCACCGTGGGCACGGGGCTTGCTCCTTCAGTCGGCATCAAGGGGCAGGCACATCGTGGATCGACGACAAATCGTCAGGCGGGCTTCCGAATTCCTGCGCAGTCACATCGCCGAGGGCGTTCGCATCGGCGACGTGTCCCGCGCCGCCGGCGTCAGCGAGCGCACGCTGCGCACCGCGTTTCACCACGAACACGGCCTGAGCCCGAAACAGTACGACCTGCGCGAGCGGCTCCGCGCCGCCCGGCAGGCGCTTTGTGACGCCTCCACATCCCGGACCGTCACCACCATCGCAAGCCAATACGGGTTTTTCGAGCTGGGACGCTTCGCCAGGATCTACAAGCACGTGTTCGGCGAGTCGCCGTCGCAGACGCTCCGGACCTGCCGCGCCATGACCGCCGGCGCGTCAGGGGGCTAGCCGCGTGCGGAGCACCTGATCGCGCACGATGGGTCCGCAGCTCGCCAGCATCGCCGCCGCCCGATCGAGCCACTGCGCCATGGCCGTCATCACGTAGAGCTCGTGATAGTCGCCCGAGCCAAGCACGAGCCGTTCAGTGATGTAGCGCCGGGAGACGACTGCGCGGCGGCCGCAGGCGGTGAGGCGATCGACGGTGTCGAGAAAGCTGTCGACCTCACCGCGATCGGACGAGCGGGAGAGCCCCTGGGCCTCCTCGAGACAGCGGACGTACTCGCGAACCGTCTCGCAGACCTGCTCGGCGAGGCCCTCGATCAGCGATACGGTCTCGGGATCGATCGCACCGGGAATGAGCGGCAGCATGCATGCGGTTTCTTCAAGCGCGCCCGCGGCCCCGGCGGCTTCAGTCAACAGCGGCCGCAGCTGATGACTGTCGCCCGCGGACTCGACGAAGCGGCCCGCTATGCGCAGCATCTCGTCGGCCCTCGACATCCACCCGCGCACCAGCTCCGGTGTCCGGGCGGCCTCATCGCCGGTGTCATGGGCCTTCCGCCGCATGAACTCCTGCTGCAGGCGTTCGGCGAGCGAGAAGACGAGCGTCGCATGCTCGGCGGCGCCGGCCAGGATATGCCGTTCGGGCGTCTCGCTGTACCGAAGCAGCTCCGCTTCGACCTTGTCCTCGATGAGGCGCGGCGACTGGCCGCTGCTCAACCCCGCGGACGCGATGCGCAGCACCGACATCAGAAACTGCCGGGCCGCCTGGCGCCCGAGCAGATCGTCGAGGCGGACGCCGAGCCGCGTCTGCATCGGCATGGCGCGGGCGAACGCGGTCTCGACCAGCTGGATGTTGCCGGCCTGCAGAAACGCCCGATGCCCGACGTTGCTGTCGGCCGCCCACTTCAGGAGTTCCACGGCCTCGGCCTTGCCGACCAGCCGGGCCAGCCGCTTGCGCGCCCGGTTCCAGTCGATGAGAAAGACGAGCCGCGAGCCGAGGAACGTGAGGAACCGCTCGAGGTGGCCTGGCGTATCGGCGACGTACTGCCCCACGCTCATTTCGTAGGCCGCGCCGCGGGCCGCCGGCGCGTCCGTCCACGTGACGCCGTGCGGCTGCAGCAGATCCTGGAGGAACCGGATACGCGCGCGGCGAACATCCGTGTACGTCACCGTCGCGGTGAGGCCCTCAACGTGAATCACCACCACATGCGCGTCGGTCTCGCCCAGGTCGTTCTGAATCGACAGCCGGGCGCCGTCGCGCGCCGCGGTGGTGGCGAGGCCGGGATGATCGAACTTCAGACCCGCCGTCTCGCGGACGCCCCGCATGAACGCGCGCACGAGAACGCGATCGGGATCGGTGAGGCCGTACACGCTTGCGCCGTCGATCGTCTCGGCCGAGACGGCCGCCAGCAGGCTGTTCAGCTCGCCGTGCATGTCGATGATCAGCTGGTGTACGGTGTCGTGCCCGTTGCGCGACAGTGCCGTCAACGTGCTGATCGTGCTGCTGGTCACAAGATCGTCCGTGCACGACGGCATCGTCGCGATCAGCTCCTCGAGGCGGCGCTGATACAGGTCGGCCCGTTCCCGGATGTCCGGCCGCGTGTCGCCGGCCGCCTGCAGCGCGGGCAGCATGCGCCGCAGATCCTCGAACACATGATCGAGAATCATGCGGGCGCCGGGGATGTACGTCGTGTTGTTGCCCCGGCTGGCGCTGGCTTCGACGACGTCATCGAGCGAGGCGTCGGTCACGCCGCTCGTTTCCCGCTGAACACGCAGGTTCGAGGCGGACTGCTGTGGCGCCTGCGCGCGCGCCTGCGCCGCCTGCAGCAGCGTCAGGTAGTACTTCACGCGGTCGTTCGCCGCCAGACCTCGCGCGATGAGCTCGGGCAGCAGCAGGCCGTGTTCCCCGATCTGCTCGATGATCGCCACCTTCGCGGGCATGAATCTCCCTCACGTTCGAATGTGTGCTGATGAAATTGCAAGCTGCCTGCCGATGTCCGCTCTCGACGGACGGGATTGCCGGTCACCGCCGGCGGTGAGAGGCGGCGCGCGAAGCCCGGGTGCGCTCGCCGCGACCCGTGGCACCTGGTGTGCAGCCTGCAGGTGCGCCCATGGCGCACGATCCGAATGCTCACTGGCGTGGCCTCGTGTCCGCTCCCCTCGAGGTCGAATCCTTCCGTTCGCCCTCTTCGGAAGTCACCCTCGAAATCGCCGCGTCGTCGGTCTGCGGAATGCTTCAGCCGCACAACAGCGATCACTATCTCGTCCTCCGTCTCGGACGCACGCAGGAGACGATGCTCTCCAGTCTCGCGGCCGGCGATCTGCCGCCGCGGTTCGAAGAGCACGCCTACGCGCTTTTCGTGGCCGACGGCCTCGGAGACCGGGGGTCCGGCGCGCGCGCGAGCCGTGTCGCGCTGAGCGCCATCGCGCATCTCGCCATTCGGTACGGCAAGTGGAATATCCGCATCAACGCCGACTCGATGGCCGAGTTCAGCGAGGAGGGAGGATTCCTCTATCGCCGAGCGCATGACGCCGTGGTCCAGGCCAGCCGCGAGGATCTGCAGCTGGCGAACATGGCCACGAGCCTGACAGCGATGTATGTCGCCGGCGCCGATCTGTTTTTCGCGCACGTCGGACACTCCATGGCGTTCCTGTTTCATGGCGGCAATCTGCTCAAGCTCACCACGGATCACACGATCGAGCAGCAGCGGCGCGACACCTGCCCTTCCATTCCGCCCGAGTACACGAAACAGGATTTCACGCACGCTGTGACGGACGTCCTTGGCGGACGGTCCGATCCCCGGCTCGACATCGAACACATCACGCTGTCGACGGGCGACCGCCTGCTCCTGTGCACGAACGGACTGACCGACGCCCTGAGCCAGAACGACATCGCCGGCGTGCTCGCGTTACAGCGCCGGCCCGCAGACGATTGTCAGCGGCTGGTCGATCTCGCGCTCTCGGCCCGCGCCGCCGACGATGTCACCGTTGTCGTGGCCGATTACCGGCTGCGCCGTTAGCGGAGGCCGTGATGGACGAAGAGTCTCGCCGGCTGGAGCAGAGCCGTACGAGCGGAGCGCCGTGGCGAAAATGGGGCCCGTACCTGGCCGAGCGCCAGTGGGGGACGGTCCGCGAAGACTACAGCGAGTCGGGCGACGCGTGGAGCTACTTCAGCCACGACCAGGCGCGCTCGCGCGCCTATCGCTGGGGCGAAGACGGCCTCGCCGGCATCTCCGACGACCAGCAGCAGCTCTGTTTCGCGCTCGCGCTCTGGAACGGCGCGGATCCGATCCTCAAGGAGCGCCTGTTCGGCCTGACCAACACCGAGGGCAATCACGGCGAGGATGTGAAGGAGTGCTACTTCTACCTCGATTCGACGCCGACGCACTCGTACATGAAATATCTGTACAAGTATCCGCAGTCGGCGTACCCGTACGACGACCTCGTGAAGACGAACCAGGGCCGCACGCGTCGCGACTTCGAGTACGAGCTCATCGACACCGGCGCCTTCGACCGCGATCGATACTTCGACGTCTTTGTCGAATACGCGAAAGCCTCACCCGAAGATCTGTTGATTCAGATCACCATCCACAATCGCGGGCCTTCGCCGGCCACGATCCACGTGCTGCCGACCATCTGGTTCCGCCGGACCTGGCCGCCGCAGGGCGGTACTCCGCAGCCGGTGCTGCGGGACGGCGGCGGTTCGCCTCCCGTCGTCACCGCGTTTCATCCCGGGCTCGGCGAACGGTTTCTCTACGCGGAAGGCGCGGCGGAGTTCCTCTTCACCGAGAACGAGACGAACGAGAAGCGGTTGTTCAACCGGCCGAATGACACGACGTACGTCAAGGACGGGATCAATGACTGCATCGTGGACGGCCGGCGCGAGTGCGTGAATCCCGAGAAGCAGGGGACCAAGGCGGCCGCCCACTATCCGTTGACGATTGGGGCCGGGACATCCGAGACGATTCGCCTTCGCCTCTGCGATCGCGCAGCCTCGAACGAACACGGCCACGCCCCGTTTGGCCCGGCATTCGACGGCGCCTTCCACGCCCGGCGGCGTGAGGCCGACGCGTTCTATGCCGCGATCATTCCGGCCTCACTCGACAGCGACGCGACGAACGTGATGCGACAGGCGCTCGCCGGCATGCTCTGGTCCAAGCAGTTCTACTACTACGACGTCGACAAGTGGCTCGAGCAGCACGGCGCCGGCCCCTTCGACCAGCAGCGCTACCGGGCGTCGCGCAACGAGCGCTGGCACCACATGTACAACGCCCACATCATCTCGATGCCGGACAAGTGGGAGTACCCGTGGTGCGCGGCGTGGGATCTCGCTTTTCACGTCCTCCCGCTGAACCTGGTCGATCCGGATTTCAGCAAGCAGCAGCTGAATCTGTTGCTCAGTGAACGGTACCTCCACCCGAGCGGCCAGCTTCCGGCATCCGAATGGAACTTCGGAAACGTCGACCCGCCGGTGCACGCGTGGTCGACGATCTTCACGTACCGGCTCGACGCCGCCCGGCGCGGCGGTGCGGGCGATCTCGACTGGCTCGAGCGCACCTTCCATAAGCTGCTGCTCAACTTCACCTGGTGGGTCAGTCGCACGGACCGCAACGGCAAGAACGCGTTCGAGGGCGGGTTCCTCGGCCTGGACAACATCGGCGTGTTCGACAGCAGATCACCGCTGCCGGGAGGCGGGTACCTGGAGCAGGCCGACGGCACGGCGTGGCTGGCGCTCTTCTGCCAGAACATGATTGAGATCTCCGCCGAGCTGGCCCTGCATCGTCCGGCCTACGAGGATATGTGTCTCAAGTTCGGCGAGCATTTCCTGTCGCTGGCCGACGCGCTCTTCCACGCCGGCGACGGCGTGGGGATGTGGGACGAGACCGACGGATTTTTCTACGACGTACTTCGGCTGCCGGACGGCCGATCGCAGCGCCTGAAGGTGCGATCGATGGTCGGATTGCTGCCCCTTTGCGCGGTGACCGTCTTCGAAGACCAGCTCGCGACGCGCACCCCCGAATTGCAGCAGCGGGTGCACCGATTTCTCGAGGCGCACACGAAGCTGGGGACGTTCATCCACGATTCCTCCCTGCTCGGACACGCCAATCGCCGGCTCGGCGCGATTCTGAACGAGGCGAGGCTCCGCCGCGTGCTGGCGACGATGCTCGACGAACGCGAGTTCCTCAGTCCTTACGGCATCCGCTCGCTGTCCCGCTACCACGCGGACCATCCGTATGTCTTCCGCCTGGGACAGCAGGAGTATCGCGTGTCGTACCTGCCCGCCGAATCCGACTCCGGCATGTTCGGCGGCAACTCGAACTGGCGTGGCCCCATCTGGATGCCCATCAACGCCCTGATCATCCGTGCCCTGCTGCAGTACTACGGGTACTACGGCGATGACTTCACCATCGAGTGCCCGACCGGCTCGGGACGGCGCATGAACCTCTATCAGGTGGCCGGGGAAATCGGGCGCAGGCTGACGAGCCTCTTCCGTCGAGACGCTGAGGGACGGCGTCCCGCTCACGGCGGCAACCGGATATTTCAGGACGACCCGCACTGGCGCGACCTGCTGCTCTTCTACGAGTACTTCCATGGGGACAACGGTGCCGGGCTCGGCGCCAGCCACCAGACCGGATGGACCGGCGCCATCGCGACCATCCTGAGCATCTTCGCGACCACGACGGCGGAGCACATACTCGAGTTCAGCAAGGATCACGTCACGTCGGAACTGACGCACGCGGGCGTCTCCGGCTGATCGGGATTGCGCCCCGGTGAGACCTGTGCGCGTCGTGCTGTGCGTCCTCGTGGCCGTGCTGGTCGCAACGGTCTCAGCGCGAGCACAGCCGGCGCCCGCCGCGAAACCGCCTGAGACCCGGACCCCGCCTGCCGCTCCGCAGGATGCACTCGGCCGCGCGACGCCCCGCGGCACGGTGCTCGGATTCCTGAGCGCCGCGCGCAAAGGCGATGACAAAGTCGCGGCGCTGTACCTGAACACCAGCCTGCGGGGCCAGGCGGCCGAGCAACTCGCGAGACAGCTGTTCGTCGTGCTCGACACGCGCCTGCCTGCCCGGCTCACGCAACTGAGCGATCAGCCTGAAGGCTCCACCGCCGACGCGCTGCATCGTTTTCAGGAGCCCGTCGGCACCATCAGCCGCGACGATGGCGATCTGGAAATCGTACTGGAGCGCGTGAACCGCTCGCCCGACGGATGGATCTGGCTCTTCTCGCGCAAGACGCTCGAGGCCATTCCCGACGTGTACGGCGAAGTCGATCGCGTCTCGATCGAGGCCCTCTTCCCCGTGTTTCTGGTCCACACGCGGATCGGCGGCATCCGCCTGTTCGAGTGGGCCGCGCTGCTGCTGGGCCCTCCCCTGCTGTATCTGGTGATCGTGCTGCTGAACTGGATGCTCAGGCCATGGTTTCCCGGCCTGCTGCCCTTTCCGGTCCGCCTGCTCCTCCTGGCCGCCGCGATTCAGTGGGTGCTGTCTGTCGTCGGGTTCCCGATCCTGGTCCGGCAATTCTGGTCGGGCGTGGCAACCTTATGTACTGCGGTGGCCGTCGCGTGGCTGCTGATTCTGCTGAACGCGCGGAGCGAGCGGTACGTCTTGAAGCGTTTTCCGGGCGCCGACATGGCGGGCGCCACATCGCTGGCGCGGCTGGCGCGACGCGTGATCGATCTGCTGATCGTCGTCGTGGTCGCGCTGCTGACGCTGTGGAGCTTCGGCATCAATCCCACTCCGGCGCTCGCGGGACTTGGCGTGGGCGGCATCGCGGTCGCGCTGGCGGCCCAGAAGACGCTGGAGAACGTCATCGCGGGCGTGTCGCTGATCTTCGACCATGCCATCCATGTGGGCGAGGTCATCAAAGTCAATGAAACGGTCGGCACGGTGGACTACATCGGCCTCCGTTCGACGCGCATCCGTACGCTCGATCGCACGATGGTCACCGTCCCGAACGGACAGATTGCGAACATGACGCTCGAAGCGCTCTCGGCGCGCGACAAGTTCTGGTTCCACCCGGCGATTGGCCTTCAGCGTCAGACGACGCCGGCGCAGCTCCGATCGATGGTCGAGGGGACGCGACGGCTGCTGATGGAGCATCCCTTTGTCGATCGCGACTCAGTCCGCGTGCGATTCTGCCGTCTCGGCACGCTCTCGCTCGACGTGGACGTCCTCGCGTACGTCATCGCCCGCGACTGGAATCATTTTCTCGAGATTCAGGAGCAGCTGCTCTTCGGCGTGATGGAGATCATCCGGCAGGCGGGAACCGCCATCGCCTTTCCCGTGGCGCCAGCAACGGCGACCGAGGATCGCGCGTCGCCGGCAGCGAAGCCGCTCTGAGGCCGGCGCGTTACCGCCGGCGGCCGCCGCCGCGGAACCCGCCGCCTGGCCGATAGCTTCCCGCGCCGGGTGCGGGGCGGGACGTGCTGCGGCTTCTGATCGCTCCCAGGTCGGACGTGCGCTGCGCGCCGTCACGGCGCGCGGCGCGATCGTGATCGAGCTGACGCGCCTGCGCTCCCACCTGCCCTGACGTTCCCGTCGGGCGCTCGACGTTGCTCCATCCGCCGCTGCCGTACTTCTGCCACGAGCCGCCGCGTGAGTACGTGCCGCTCGTCGGGTTATAGCGCGCGGCGTAACCGGCGCCGCCGTACGGACCATACGCCACGCGGGCGCGCGTATACGCTCCGTTCCACGGGTTGTACCAAGCGCCGTAGCCGTAACTCGGATATCGCGAGCACCGCGGGCGTCGTGCCATCGAACACCAGCGGCGGATCGGCTCTGATGTTTACGGTGTTTCGCGGCTTGATCTCGCTCGTGTCGACGGCCGCCAGCACGCGATCGAGTCCGATGACGCGTTCTTCGCGCGGCACCGACGAGACGATCTCCCCGACCACCGCCGTCAGTTGTTCGCGCGTGAGCGTCGGGACATTCGACGCCGTGATCGTGAACTCCGAGAAGTTGACGAGCCTCTCAACCACCGCGATTCTGGTGTCCGCCTCGATCCGGATCGTGCCGAGCGCCGTCCGCCGATCTCTGGCCGTATACGAGACCGCGGCGTACATCACCATCCGCTTCTGGTCGAGCCAGTTCGCCACCTGCGGCTCATAGAGCGTGAGGCTGGCTCCGGATCCGGTGATGTACGCGCGCGGCCACCCCCCGTCGACCGGCGCTGGCGCAGGTGCGTCCGCTGCGTGGCTGACGAGAGCCGTGACAGGTGAAACAAGAAGGCCGAACGACAGGACGCAGGCGAGAGATCGTTTCAACATCAGACACTGTTCCGCTCTCCTGCCGCTGCAACTCGCGCACGGCTCCGCTGGCCCGAACGCGCGGCGGTCCGGCGCGGCCGGGCGCCGGGCCGGTCACAGTCTGCGGTCGATTCGACGACCACCCGCTGAGGATTTCAGTTGGTGGGCGGAGGGAAATTCCTGAGGATCTTCGTCACCCCTTTATTCACGTTCTTGTCGACCTCCTTCGGCTTGGGACTCGACTTGACCTCCTTCGTGCCGATGCCCCGCCAGATCAGGCTGCCCTTCGCGACGTCGACCAGATCGATGATCAGCGTGCCGGTGACGATGTCGTGGACCCTGATGTCGGTCGATCCCCAGCCGCCGCCCCATCCCCACCCGTACCCTCCGTAGTACGGCGCGGTGCTGAACATGCTGATGTCCTTGCTTTTCTCGAACGTCAGGTGAGTGACGACGACCAGGTCAGGCGCGGCGTCGTCGCGGGCCATTCCACGCGCGGTCAGCGCGCCGGCGATCGCCGCCACGATGCGGTCGTCGACGAGGGGATTGTTGGACTTGGTGCCTTCCCTGAAGGAGAACGTCCTGAACTTCGTGAAGTCCGCGGTCTTGTCGAAATCGTACGTCACCTTCTGTGCAAAGGCGGCCGCGGCCGCGAACGTCACAACCAGCGCAGCCGTGATGAAACTCCGAGTGGGCATGGCCATCGCTCCTCCTGTCAGGAGGAGCGATGCGCAACAATCGTTCCGGCGTCAGCCGGCCCAGGCCCGCCCCGGCCGCAGATGCGGCTCCCGGGCCGAGTCGTGTCTGACGATGCCCAGCTTCTTCATGCGGAATCGCAGCGTATTCGGATGAAGGCCAAGCCGCTCCGCGGCATTCCCGAGCCCGTTGATCCGCCACCCGCAGTCGCGCAGCACGCCTTCGATGTGCGCGCGCTCCACGCCCATGAGCGTGGTGCCCTGGGCCGGTTCGGCGGCGAACATCTCCAGATTGCCGTCGAGCAGCACGAGCGTCTCGCCGGTTGAATGAATCAGCGCGCGCTCGACGATGTTCTCGAGCTCACGGATGTTGCCCGGCCACGAATACTGCTGCAGCGTCTGCATGACCTCGGCAGGCACCGTCGTGATGTGACGGCGGAGGGCGTCCTGCCGCTTGCGGATGATCGACCAGACCAGCGCCGGAATGTCCTCCCGTCGCTCGCGCAGCGGCGGCAGGCGGATGGGGAACACGTTGAGCCGGTAGTACAGGTCGGCGCGAAACTCTCCGTCCGCCACGGCCCGGCCGAGATCCCGGTGGGTCGCGCCGATGATTCGCACGTCAACCGCCTGCGTCTGCGAGGATCCGACGCGCTCGAAGCTTCCCTCCTGCAGCACGCGAAGCAGCTTCGCCTGCAGATCGAGCGGAAGGTCCCCGATTTCGTCGAGAAACAGCGTGCCGCGATGGGCCAGCTCGAAGCGGCCCTGACGCGGAGTCACGGCGCCGGTGAACGCGCCGCGCTGATGACCGAACAGCTCGCTTTCGATCAGCGTCGGCGGCAACGCCGCGCAGTTGACGCTGACCAGCGGAAATGCGCCGCGCGGTCCGCGCGCGTGAAGCGCGCGCGCGAACAGCTCCTTGCCGGTGCCGGTTTCCCCGAGCAGCAGCACGGTGCTGTCGGCCTGCGACACCTCCTCGAGGGCCGCGAGCGCGGCCCGCAGCGCCCGGCCCTCACCGATGATCTCGTCGAACCCGCGACTCGACGGGACGACGTTCCTGACGGGCGGTGCGGCACGTGCCCTGATCGGCAACGCCGCCACCGGCACGGGGGCGACGACCAGTTCGGGCGCCCGCCGCCGCACATGCAGCGCACTCGACACGAAATCGCCCACCATCTGCAGGTGCTCGATGACGGCCTCCTCCCAGACGTACTCGTTCGAGGCGGCGACGAACACCCACGCCCACGCCGCCCGGGGCCCCACGCCAATCGGCACGATCAGCGCGGCGCCCCCGCCGGCCTGGCGCAGATGCGTCTTGGCCTCGGCGATGGGGGCGTCATCACCGACCTCGAGCACGCTCCGCAGGACGACGGGCTCGCGCTCGAGCCTCAGGCACTGGACCAGGGCGGGACACGACCGCGACTCGAACGAATCTTCGGTCCACTCTTCCGCCGTCCGTCGCCACGAATAGCCGGAGCGCACGGCCGGACCGCGCTCGGGGAGCTCGACCAGCACGCACCGGTCCACGCCGAGCGCTTCCCCGATTTCTCGCAGCATCGTGTTGAGGAAGCTCCGCAGTGTCGCCTCGTCCGGACTCGCGGCGGCCGAGGCGAAATCCCGCACGGCTCGATTCACTGTTTTGCGCCACCCGTGACGTGATGAGTCCATCGTCATCGATCACAACCGATCCCGGCCGGTGTGGCCGCCTGCCGCGCGCAGAGTATTTCGAAGCATCGAGCAAATCCCCTCGTGAAAGTGACAGCCGTGACACAGATCGCATATCAGCCCGGGGCTGTTCGAATTGCCAGCGCCGACGTTCGTGGGCGGCGACGGGCCGCAGCCTGTCAGACGATGTGCTGCAGCACGGCAAAGCGAACGAGTCCCGCGCTGCTCTTGATGTTCAGCAGCTGCATCATGCGGTACTTGTGAAACGCGACAGTTCTGACCGTTAAGTTCAATGTGGCGGCAATCTCTTTCATCGAGTTGCCTTCCGCCGGCAGCCGCAGCACTTCACGCTGACGGCATGTCAGCTGCCGATCGGAATCGCCGTCCCGCGACGGTTTCGCCAGTGAATAAATCATGCCTGCAATGAGCGGAGCGATGTACGACTTCCGTTCGATCGCGAGCCGCACCGCCTCCAGCAATTCCGACGCCGCGCAGTGCTTCAGGACGCACGCGCACGCGCGGACCGCCTTCGGGGCCAGATCCGGATCTTTGTACATCGTCAGACATTCCAGCCCGGCCACGAAGAGCCGGCGATCGTCCGCGATAATCACTCGACGTTGCGACATAGATGCCAGGGAATCGACCGGCGGCTGCCAACAGATCGCGATATGTTGCGATGCTGGCGCCGGGTCGACCGAAACGACGAGCGCAGTTCCCATCGACGCGCGCAATCGGAGCGACGCGCGCGTGGACGGGATGGATCTCCGAGGCCCGGCGCTGCCTTAAAGCGTCGATGCCGCAGTAGTGCGTTTGTGCTGTCTTTGAATACAGCGAATGCCGAGCTCCGTTCAATACAGTGGACTCCCTAGGGGACAACCGGACAGGCATCAGGCGTCGATGAGACGATTGCGGATTGCATAGCGAACGAGCTCGGTCATCGAATGCAGATTCAGCTTGTTCATGATTCGCGCGCGATGCGTCTCCACTGTTTTGACGCTGATGCTCAAGGCCACGGCGACTTCTTTGTTGGATTTCCCTCCGGCCAGCAACTGCAGCACTTCGCGCTCGCGTTCGGTCAGCCGATTCCGCACCGGCACAGGCATGTCGCGCCGATCGCCGGTGAGCTCGGCGCCGTTTCGCTGCATATGGTCGCTGAAGAAAGTACGGCCCTCGAGCAGGGCGTCAATGGCGCCCCCCAGCGCGCGGCCGGCATCGGATTTGATCAGATAGCCATGCGCTCCCGCGTCGCGGAAGTGCTCGGCGAGTGGCGTCGATTCGTAGACGGACAGCACCAGAACCTTCGTGGCTGACGCGATGCGACGGAGCTCATGCGTAAGTTCCAGGCTGTCACGCCCCGGAAGGCCGATGTCCAGCAGGACGACATCCGGCATCAGTTCGGCCGTTTTGGCCAGCGTCTCGCCGGCCGTCGTCGCTTCGGCGCAGACGCCCCACGTCACCCGCTCCATGACCGCTGCGCGCAGCGCGCGCCGCATCGCGTCGTGACTCTCCGCAATGAGAACCCGCGCCGCGTGCATCAGCGGTTGTTAGACGCCATTTCCCGCCTCATGGAACGATCAGATTGTGTTTCGAGGCGCGTGCGGCTGACACGGAATTCGTGCCGGCTCGAGCAATAACTGTCATCACGCAGGTGACTTTTGTCTGCCTCTTCTGCGCTACTATCAAGCCCCGATGCACCTGCGAATCGCTCTTGCTCTCACGTGTGCGGCCTGGGCCGCGTTCATCGACGTCTCGGCGCAGTCGCCGGCCGCGATCCTCGCGCCCACGGGGACGCTGCGCGCCGTGTTTCTCGGAGGCAACCCGGTTCAGGGACGTGTTGACGCGCAGACAGGCAAAGCGCTCGGCCCGGTCCCCGACATCGTCGAGGCCCTCGCCCGCCGCATCGGCGTCCCGTATGCGATCGCCTCCGAGCCCAACGCCGCGGGCATCGTCGCCGCGCTGAACACGCAGCGGGCCGACATCGGGTTTCTCGCCTACGACGCGGCACGGGCGCGCGATGTGGATTTCGGCGCGCCGCTGCTGGTCATGTTCAACAGCTATCTCGTGCGGCGCGACTCGCCGATCCAGCGGACAGACGACGTCGATCGTCCCGGCGTGACCGTGGCCGCCGTCCGTGGACAGACGCAGGAGCTGTTCGTCAGCAGCCACCTCAAGAACGCCAGAGTGCGCGTGTTCGAGGCCATGCCGCCGCAGCGTGAGGTCGAGACGCTGCTGCTCGGCGGCGAGGTCCACGCGTTCGCCATCAACCGTCAGCGATCGCTCGACGCGCAGTCGGCGTCGAACCAGACGCTGCGCGCGCTGGCTGACAGCTTCCTCGAGGTCGATCAGTCGTTCGTCGTCCGCAAAGGCGATCGCGCCAGGCTGCCGCTCCTCGAGCAGTTCGCCGCGGACATCAGGGGCTCGGGACTCATCAAGTCGTCGATCGAACGCGCCGGGCTCATCGGCGTGGACATGGCAAATCCAGCGAAATAAAAACCGTCTGTCACAGCGCGGGAAATCCGGCGCCAGCGCGGCGGAAACACTCACAACTATTCGGCAGCAGCAGGCGCATTGAC